>ERZ773050.587-NODE-587-length-20784-cov-9.337884_pt1 | contig 20784 bp, 14 predicted proteins | sample MGYA00580632_ERZ773050 | MGnify/ENA primary metagenome ERZ773050 (study PRJEB29015, sample SAMEA2738123) | human oral metagenome | biome: human oral; feature: human-associated habitat; material: saliva | place: China | collected 2166 ... | reverse complement strand
GCGCACGAGCATCGCGGCGATGATCGAGGAGATCACCGAGATGATGATCGAGCCGACCACCGCCGAGCCGAAGGAGGCCACTTCCAGCCCCAGCGGCACCGACCCGCCGGCGCCCAGCGCCGCAATGTGGTCGGTGAGCCGGCCCGTCAGCGAGAGCATCGCACCGTTGACCACCAGGGCGAACAGTCCGAAGGTGACAATGTAGAGCGGAAAGGTCACGAACTTCGCCACCGGCTTGATGAGCGAGTTCACCAGCGCCAGTATCAAGCCCAGGACCAGCAGGTTCAGCCACATCGGGCCGGCCCCCGCCCCCTCGGGCACACTCAGCCCGGACAGGAGGCGCGTGGCCAGCCACAGGCCGGCCGCGTTTCCGACAGTTCGTGCCACGATCTCCATGGGGCCCATTGTGCCCGGGCAACCTGTGCCGGTGCCAAGATGGAGGTATGACTCCTGCAGCGACCCCAGTGCCCGGCGGACCCAAGCCGGCGACCCCCGCCCACGGCTCGGAGGACGAGGGCCCCTCGACGACGGTGCGCATCCGCCCCGACGTCGCCGCCCTGCCCGCCTACGTGCCCGGGGCCCGCCCTGACGAGGACGCCGCGGCGCAGATCGCCAAGCTCTCCTCCAACGAGCTGCCCTACCCGCCGCAGGACGCGGTCGTCGAGGCCATCACCCGCGCCGCCACCGGGGTCAACCGCTACCCGGAGATGACCGGGGAGAGCCTCACGCAGGCCCTCGCCCGCCGCTGGGGCGTGGAGGCCGAGCAGGTCGTCGTCGGCAACGGCTCGGTCGCCCTCATCCAGCACCTGCTCGACGCCGTCTGCGAGCCCGGCGACGAGGTCGTCATCCCCTGGCGATCCTTCGAGGCCTACCCGATCTGCGTGGCGGTCGCCGGGGCCCGGGCCGTGCGCGTCCCGCTGACCCCCGACGCCCGCCACGACGTGCCCGCCATGCTGGCGGCCATCACCCCCCGCACCCGCGTGGTCATGGCCTGCACCCCCAACAACCCCACCGGGACGATCCTGACCGCTGAGGAGCTGGCCGAGCTCGTGGCCGGGGTGCCGCGCGACGTCGTCGTCCTCATCGACGAGGCCTACCTCGACTTCGTCACCGACCCGCGGGCCGGCGACGCCCTCACCCTCCTGGACGGGGCCCCCAACCTCGTGGTCTCACGGACCTTCTCCAAGGCCCACGCCCTGGCCGGGATGCGCGTGGGCTACCTCGTGTGCGAGCCGGGCCTGGCCGCCGCCATCCGCTCGGTGACCACACCCTTCGGGGTCAACCTGCCCGCGCAGGCAGCCGCCACCGCGGCCCTGGGCCAGGGCGAGCTGGTCCGCACCGCCGAGCGCTCGGCCGCCGTCGCCGCCGAGCGGGACCGGGTCGTGGAGGCCCTGCGCACCCAGGGCTGGCAGGTCCCCAAGGCCCAGGGCAACTTCTTCTGGCTCGGCGCGGGGCAGCAGACGACGGCGCTGGCCGAGCACTTCCGCGCCGCCGGCATCCTCGTGCGGCCCTTCGCCGGCGAGGGCGTGCGGGTCTCGGTGGGGACGACGTCGGACAACGAGAGGGTCCTGGCCGCCGCGGCCGCCTGGCGCGCCGAGCACTGAGCCCCGCCGGAGCGGGTGCCGCCGACAGGGCGGGGCGGGTCACGGCGTCGTCGCAGGCCTGGTCACACCGAGATGGTCACCAGGAAGGCCACGCACATGAAGACCTCGACGATGCCCATCGTCCCCGGGCGCAGCGGGCGGTGGCGCGCACGCACCAGCTGCCACTGCCACAGCGGCATGACCAGCGACCGCACCGTCAGCACCACCCACAGGACGGCGTGCCCCCACGGCAGCATCCCCGACGACGCCAGCCACCACGTCACCACCGCCACCACCGCGTGCGCCGCCACCGTGCCGGCCAGCAGCGTGTAGTTGAAGCGCTCGCGGATCATCGACTTGATGTAGGGGACCGTCCCGCCGAAGTAGGCGGCCGTCAGCGCCGTGACCAGCCACATCCAGGACCAGCCCGTCAGAGCGCCGCTGGGGGAGGCCCCCGGCAGGGGGGAGCTCGGTGTCCCCAGGCCCAGGAAGCCGCCGTCGCCGCGCACCGCCAGGCTGTAGGTGACGGCCGCCATGAGGGAGGCGGCCGTCGTCGTCGACAGCCCCGAGAGCAGTGAGCGTTCGTGACCGCGCCACACCTGGTGCAACGCGATGGCGAACAGTGGTGCCAGAGGCACCGCCCACTGGATGAGGTAGGGCGCCACCAGCAGAGTGATGAGGGCCAGGGAGGCCGTCCAGCCGGTGTAGACCAGGAGCGGCAGCATGATGAGGGCGCGCTTGCGGGCCGAGCGGGTGCGCAGCCACTGCGACCAGGACCAGTAGGTGAGGTAGCCGCCCCACCAGGCGGGAAGGAACAGGAGGTTCACCCAGCTGAAGCCGCCCACGACCCAGCCGACGATCGGCGGCAGCACCAGCATCGACCAGGCCCCGTGCTGGTTGGGCACCCAGGCCTTGCGGCCGGGCTGGCGGCGGATCTGCTCCTGGGTGGGGGGCTTGGGGCGCTCGACCTGCCGGGGGTGGCCGGTGGCCAGCATGATGTCGTCCTGCGGTCCGGGTCGGGACTGCTGAGAAGGGGCGCGGCGCGGCGCGGTGGTGCCGGCTGGTGCCGAGGTGACTCCCGGCGGTGTCGGGGCATGGTCGGCCGACACGGCGGCCGGGCTCGTCACGGAGCCGGTGGGCTCGGGAGACACAGGGGATCCCTCCGACCCGGCGGCCTGCTCGGGGCCTGCGGGATCGGTGTGCGTGGAGGAGTGCTCGACGTGGTGCGTGGAGGGCCTCGACGGGCGGGACTGACTCACACCCCCACCCTAATCGCTCACCCCCGCCAGTGGTCGGGGACGGTGGGGTCAGGACAGGGTGAGCCGCATCTGGTGCCAGAGCGCACCGCCGTGGTGGGAGGCGGACAGGCCCTCGTCGACAAAACCCAGGCGCGCGTAGAAGCCCACGAGGTCGTCGAGGCAGGTGAGCACCAGGCCCTGGCGGCCGTGGACACGCGTCGTCTCAATGACGGTGCGCAGCAGTCGGGTGGCCAGCCCCTGACCCTGGGCGGCGGGAGCCGTGGCGACGCCGAGGATCATCTGCCAGGACCCATCGGGGTCGTGCATCGTGGGGGCCTCGTACATCTCGTCGCTCAGGTCGCGCTCGTGGGTGCACGGTCCGTTGACCAGCGTCAGCAGCATGCCGCCCTCGTCCTCGATGAGCCAGAAGTGGTCGGCGTAGGTAGCCATCCGCTCGGCGATCGTCGTCGGGCTGGCGGCCTGCTCGGGTGGGAAGCAGATGGCCTCCAGGGCGGCGGCCATGGCCGCGTCCTGCGCCTGCTCCGCTCGGGCCGTCCGGGCCGTGCGGATGTGGAGGACGGGGGAGTCGTTGGTACCCATGGCCATATTTTCACCAGTCGGTAGACCGACGTCGAGCATGCACCACCGTCTCCGCGCGTCCCGCCGTCACGGTCGGGGACGTCCTGCGCTTGCGGGGACACTTTCGTCCGGCCGGGGGCATCCTGCGCGCCCGGGGACAGGATTGCTGTCCCCGACGGCGTCGAATGCCCCCGTCTGGAACGAGACGCACCTGGCCGCGTGGAATGTCCCCGTGGGCAGGGTGGCGCGAGACAGGAAGGCGCCTGCGCCGTCAGCCGCCCAGGGCCGCGGCGACCACCTTCTTGGCCTCCTCCTGCACCTGCGCCAGGTGGTCGGCGCCCTTGAAGGACTCGGCGTAGATCTTGTAGACGTCCTCCGTGCCCGAGGGGCGGGCGGCGAACCAGGCGTCGGCGGTGGTCACCTTGAGGCCGCCGATGGGCGCGTCGTTGCCCGGCGCGCGCACGAGACGGTCGACGATCGGCTCCCCGGCCAGCTCGGTGGCGGTGACGTCCTGCGGCGACAGGGCCGCGAGCTTGGCCTTCTGAGCCTTGGTGGCGGGGGCGTCGATGCGGGCGTAGGCGCTGGCGCCGAAGCGCTCGACCTGCTCCTCGTGCAGCTGGGAGGGGCTCTTGCCGGTCACGGCGATGATCTCGCTGGCCAGCAGCGCCATAATGAGGCCGTCCTTGTCCGTGGTCCACACGGTGCCGTCCTTGCGCAGGAAGGAGGCGCCCGCGCTCTCCTCGCCGCCGAAGCCCACGGAGCCGTCGATGAGGCCGGGCACGAAGTGCTTGAAGCCCACCGGCACCTCCACCAGGCGCCGGCCCATGGCGGCCACGACCCGGTCGATGAGGGAGGAGGACACCAGGGTCTTGCCCACGGCGCAGCCCTCGGGCCAGCCGGGGCGGTGGGTGAACAGGTACTCGATGGCCACGGCCAGGAAGTGGTTGGGGTTCATGAGCCCGCCGTCGGGGGTCACGATGCCGTGGCGGTCGGAGTCGGCGTCGTTGCCGGTGGCGACGTCGTAGGGGGTCTTGCCCTCGGCGTCGGGCGTCATCTTGGCGCGCAGCGAGGCCATGGCGTTGGGGGAGGAGCAGTCCATGCGGATCTTGCCGTCCCAGTCCAGGGTCATGAAGGGCCAGGCCGGGTCCACCTTCGGGTTGACCACCGTCAGGTTCAGCCCGTAGCGCTCGCCGATCGCGCCCCAGTAGTCCACGGAGGCCCCGCCCAGCGGGTCGGCGCCGATGCGCACGCCGGCGTCGCGGATGGCGTCGAGGTCGACGACGTTCTCCAGGTCGGAGACGTAGGTGTCGAGGTAGTCGTGCTTGACGACGTAGGCGGATTCGAGCGCCTCGGCGATCGGGACCCGCTTGACCTTCCTCCAGCCGCCGGCGAGGAGCTCGTTGGCGCGGTTCGCGATCCAGCCGGTGGCGTCGGAGCCGGCGGGGCCGCCGTGGGGCGGGTTGTACTTGAAGCCGCCGTCGCGCGGCGGGTTGTGGGAGGGGGTGATGACAATGCCGTCGGCCAGGCCCGGGCCGGTGGTGCGCACGCCCGCCTCGGTGCCCGCGCCGTTGGCCAGGAGGATGGAGTGGGAGACGGCGGGGGTGGGCGTGTAGGCGCCGCGGGCGTCGACGGCGGTGGTGACTTCCGCCCCGGCGAGCACCTCGATGGCGGTGCGCCAGGCGGGTTCGGACAGTCCGTGGGTGTCGCGGCCGATGTAGAGGACGCCGTCGGTCCCCTGCGAGCGGCGGTACTCCACGATCGCGGCCGTGATGGCCACGATGTGGGCCTCGTTGAAGGCGGTGTCCAGGGAGGCCCCGCGGTGTCCGGAGGTGCCGAAGACCACCTTCTGCTCCGGGACCGCCGGGTCGGGGACGAGGTCGTAGTAGGCGTTGATGACCTCGTCGATGTCGATGAGGTCCTCGGGCTGTGCTGGTTGTCCTGCTCGTGGGTGCATGGGCCCTAGTGTGTCACGGGCCACTCGCGATTGTCCCGGGGTTCCCGCTCAGCGGACGGATATGTTCCGGAGTGCATATTGACGACGGCGTCCGCCGCCCGCTCCGCGGCGCGCTCCGCCGTTGCCCGCCGCCCGCCCGGCCCCGCCCGTCGATCCTCCGCCGTCGGCGACTCAAGCCCAACCCGAGACGATCTCGCCGAGGAAGCCGAGGAAGCCGAGGGAATTGTCGAGGGAATCGAGGGTGTTGAAGATGCTGGACCCGAGACTGTTGCGGTTCGAGATCCACAGTTCGGCCCGGGTCGCCCGGCCCGATGTCATCACGAGGGACCCGCGCATGGCGTGGGGGACGCCCTCGTACAGGCGGAAGCGGGCCCCGTCGTCGACGCCGACCCGGTTCTCGCCCAGCAGGTGCAGGCGGACGGTGGGCCGGTCCGGGCGCGCCACGAGGGCCTGGGCGGCCCGGGGCGGGAGCCACTCCGGCAGGAGGAGGCTCATGTCGGCGGCGTATTCGGCCCCGTCCCGCCCGATCGGCGCGACGAGGACATCGATGTGCTGGTTGCCTATACCAGCGTTGGTGTCCACGCACAGGCGGTCCCAGTCCACCGCGCCGCGCCGGCGGTCGGCCTCGGAGACGGTCACCCGGCGCAGGGAGCCAGTGGCGGAGCCGAATTCCGTCGGCTGGAGCTCCTTGTCCTGGTGTCGTCGTATCAGATCCGTACCATTGCGCATGATGCTCGGCAGTCGGCGCCCGTGGATGTGGATGAGCTCGTCGGCGTCGAGGGTCCCTCCCGGCGCAACGGTGGTGTCGAAGCCCTCGCGCTCCAGGGTGCGCCTCCTGCGCCCGCCGAAGGACAGGCCCGTGCGCAGCAGGGAAGCCCCGAGGACTTTCGTCCCCAGGCTGCGCGAATGCGGCTGTGCTGCCAGGGCCGTGGCCAGCCGGCGCTGGAAGAGCGTGCCCTCGAACTCCTGCCCGGATCGGATCCCGCCCGGCAGGACGGAGCGCGCCGCGTCGGCGGCCCGGGCGGCATGGCCCGCCACCTGTCCCGCCACCTGACTGGCCGCCTGCCCCGCTGGCCGGCCCCAGGCGCCCGCCTGCCCCGTTGCCCGACCGGCGACCTGCGCGTGACGGAGGCGCTCGGCGCCCTGACGTGCTCGCTCATCCATGATCATCGTCTCCGTTCGGTCGACGGGCCGGCGGCGCGGGGCCGGCGATAGGCTGGATGGAATCGACCCTATTCGCTCCGGCGCACCGCGCACACCGTGAGGAGTCCCCATTGCCCGCCGCCCGTCCGGCCCGGACTTCCGGGCGCGGCGGGGCTCCCGGGGCGGTTCGGGACGGGGTCGTGGTCCGGCCGACCCCTCGGGTGCGGCTCCTCGTCCGGCCCCGCCCGTCGATTCTCCGCCGTCGGCGACTCAGAGCGCGCTCAGTTCGATGAGATCGCCGAGGACCTCGCCGAGGAAATCGATGACGTCGGGTCCGATATTGTCGCGGTCCGAGATCCACAGTTCGGCCCGGGTCGCCCGGCCCGACGTCATCACGAGGGATCCGCACATGGCGTGGGGGACGCCCTCGTACAGGCGGAAGCGGGCCCCGTCGTCGACGCTGACCCGGTCCTCGCCCAGCAGGTGCAGGCGGACGGTGGGCCGGTCCGGGCGCGCCACGAGGGCCTGGGCGGCCCGGGGCGGGAGCCACTCCGGCAGGAGGAGGCTCATGTCGGCGGCGTATTCGGCCCCGTCCCGCCCGATCGGCGCGACGAGGACATCGATGTGCTGGTTGCCTATACCAGCGTTGGTGTCCACGCACAGGCGGTCCCAGTCCACCGCGCCGCGCCGGCGGTCGGCCTCGGAGACGGTCACCCGGCGCAGGGAGCCAGTGGCGGAGCCGAATTCCGTCGGCTGGAGCTCCTTGTCCTGGTGTCGTCGTATCAGATCCGTACCATTGCGCATGATGCTCGGCAGTCGGCGCCCGTGGATGTGGATGAGCTCGTCGGCGTCGAGGGTCCCTCCCGGCGCAACGGTGGTGTCGAAGCCCTCGCGCTCCAGGGTGCGCCTCCTGCGCCCGCCGAAGGACAGGCCCGTGCGCAGCAGGGAAGCCCCGAGGACTTTCGTCCCCAGGCTGCGCGAATGCGGCTGTGCTGCCAGGGCCGTGGCCAGCCGGCGCTGGAAGAGCGTGCCCTCGAACTCCTGCCCGGATCGGATCCCGCCCGGCAGGACGGAGCGCGCCGCGTCGGCGGCCCGGGCGGCATGGCCCGCCACCTGTCCCGCCACCTGACTGGCCGCCTGCCCCGCCTGCCCCGCCGCCCGGCCCCAGGCGCCCGCCTGCTCCGTCGCCCGACCGGCAGCCTGGGAGAGCGCGTCGCCGGTGCGGGCCGCCGCGCGACGGAAACGCTCGACGCCCTGACGTGCTCGCTTATCCATGATCGTCGTCTCCGTTCAGGACCGGGCCGGCGATGCGGGGCCGGCGATAAGCTGGACGGAATCGACCTTATCCGCTCCGGCGCACCGCGCACACCGTGAGGAGTCCCCATTGCCCGCCGCCCGCCCGACCGCATCTTCCACCGCCGTCTCCACGCCCGACGCCCCGGCCGCCGTCGGCCCCTACTCCCAGGCCGTGTCCACCGGGGAGGGCCGCGGCGCCCTCGTCTACGTCTCCGGGCAGATCCCGCTCGACCCGGCCACCGGGGCGCTCGTTGACGGCGGTATCGAGGCCCAGGCCGAGCGGGTCCTGACCAATATCGGCGCCATCCTCGCCGCCACCGGCCTGGGCTGGGCCGACGTCGTCAAAACCACCGTCCTGCTGGCCGACATCGCCGACTTCAAGGCCGTCAACGCGGTCTACGCCCGCCACGTCACCGGTCCCGTCCTGCCCGCCCGGGCCGCCTTCGGCGTGGCCGCCCTGCCGCTGGGGGCGGGCGTGGAGATCGAGGCCGTCGCCGTGCGGCCCTGAAGGCGGGCCCGGCGCGGCCCCGGCGGGCCGGGCCTCGCGCGGGGGCGTGCTTGAGCGTCGCGGCCCCACTGCGAACTCGGCCCCGGCGGACTCCCCGGCGGGCCGGGCGGATCGTGCACCGCGAGCGCCGCAGCGCTCCGGCGCCAAGACGCCTTCGGGAGCGGGCCGGGGCCGTAGGCTGATCGCATGCCCGAACCATTCATCGTCCGAGCGGGCGGCTCCCGCGCCGTCATCTCGCTGATCGCCAAGCTCGCGCTTGTGCTCTCCCTCATCATCGTCGTGCCCCTCTTGGCGTTCTGGCCCTTCGGGCGCACGCACGCCCCCGAGGTCACCGTCCACGACGAGGTCGACATCCTCCAGGACGAGGCCACCGCGCGGGACCTGAGCGCCCTGCGCTTCCGCGAGGACATCCGCCTCGCCGTGGTCACCCTCGACGTCGACTACAGCGACAACTTCAACGCCGCCGTCCTGGCGTACGCCAGGGCTCACGAGCCCGGCTGGCTCGACGGCAACTACTGGGCCGACGGCTTGCTGATCCTGGCGGTCTCGCCCAGGGGGCGGTGGGTCGGCTGCTACTTCGGCGAGGACATCAAGGTCGACCTCGCCGTTCAGCAGAACATCCAGGACGCCGCCAAGTCCTCCTTCCAGGCGGGCAGGTGGGACACCGGCATCCAGCAGATGGCCGCGCGCGCCGCCACCGTCATGGGCCGGCCCATCGGCTCGGAGGTGGGCGTGCTCCTCGTGTCGGGGCTGGGCGTGGGCGGCGGCCTGGCCCTCCTGGGCTGGATGCTGAGGGCGCGCGGTCGGGCCCGGGCCTACTTCGGGCAGGCCCGCCGCCACTACACGCAGGTCACCGGGGACTACGAGGCCACCGAGCTCAAGGCCGGCCTCATCCCCCTCAGCGACGCCCACGGCGCCCAGGTCCTGGCCCGCTTCGCCTGGTTCGAGGACCGCTACGGCGAGCTGACCCGCAATTTCCACGCATTCGGGGAGCCTCGCGGCGCCCAGTGGTTCGAGGTCGGGCGCCGCTCCAAGGCCAAGAGGCTGCTCGACCTCGCCGGCGAGCTCGACTCGCTCGACGACGCCATCTCCAACGCCGCCGCCCTGCTGACCCTGTCCGAGGGCTGGCAGGACGCCTGGCGCAACGAGCAGGGGCCCGTCCAGGAGGACCTCGCCTCGCTCCAAAGCCTGTGCTCGCAGGTGGCGGCGAACAGCCGCATCGACGTCGCCCGGGACCGGAACTGGGCGCGTGAGAGCAGTAACCGCCTGGCCGCGATGACGAACGAGCTCTCCCGGGGGGCGCTGACGCCCTCGGCGGCGCTCGACGAGCTCGACTTCATCTCGCGGGAGGTGCGCTCGCGGGCCGACGCCCTGGCGCAGCGCGCGCTGGAGGCGGACTCCTCCTCGCACCGCGAGCAGCGGATGCGCCAGTACCAGGACTCCCGGAGCGACTGGGGCTGGGAGTCCGGCGTCGGCTACTCGGGCTCGTGGAGCATGGGCGGGCACCACTCCTCCTACAACCCGGCCTCGACCATCCGCATCAACCCGGCCTCGCCGGGCGCCCAGGCCTCCGGCGTGCGCTGGTCCGGAGCCGGCTCGTCCTCCCAGTTCTCCTCCCCGATCTCCGGGCTGGTCACCGGTTACAGCTCGGCGGCGACCTGGACGCCGCCGTCGAGCTCGAGCAGCAGCAGTTCGGGGTCCTCCAGCGACTACTCGGGCGGCGGGGGCTTCTCCGGGGCGGGGTCGAGCTCGCACTTCTGAGCGGGTGAGCGGGCGGGCCGACGCCGCGGCGGCCTCCGCCGTCGACGGCCACTGACAACCCACTGACAAATACTGTTAATTCTTTAACAGTAGGTCCGTGTGGGGGAGTCCGCGGTCGGGCGCCGCAACCGCCGTCGGCCCGCTCGGTCCCGAGCGCGAACACTCCCGGGGCGCCGACGCCCAGGGCGCCGCAACCAGCCCTCCGGCTGGGCCGGTACACGACACAGGCGAATCCGCAGACGAAGACGTCCGCCGCGGCCGGGTCCTCGGGGCCGGTACCCTGGCCGCCATGTCGAAGAAGAAGCGCCAGCGGCGCAAGCCCGCGAACGGGGCGTCGGCCCCCAAGAAGCAGAGGATCGACTTTGTCGCCCGCCCCTTCGAGGGGCTCGCCGGCGAGGAGGACCTCGTGGCGATGATGCAGATCATCCCGGCGGCCACCGCGACCGTGCGCCTGAGGAGGGAGCGCGGCGGCGCCGAGGTCCAGCTCGTCACCCTCCTGCCCGAGCTCGCCCGGGCCGTCAAGCGGGCCGACGGCGAGGTCCTGGTCGCCATGCAGACGACGATGCACTCCGGGGACGCCAGCCGCGACGTCGCCGCCGCCGTGCTGGCCGCCCTCGAGCTCGACGAGGGCTCGGCCCTGGTCGCGGGCGGCCTGCCCGAGCCCGGCGAGCGCCTCCAGGACATCCTCGACCCGCGGTTCGTCCCGCGCGTCGACGTGCGCGACTCCTTCGGCTTCTGGCTCGACGCCGAGGCCGCGAAGAACCCCGAGGCCGTCAGGGCCGTGGAGGAGGGCAAGGAGGAGCTGGCCGCGACCCGGCCCGTGCCCGGGGTGGCGCACGCCTACTGGTGCCGCATGAACGGCAAGGAGTTCGTGCGCTGGGTGCGCGGGGAGGACGAGGACGAGTTCTTCAACGCCTTCGCGCGCGTGCACGCGGCCAGGCGGTCGGACCTGGAGGAGGGGGCGCGCTTCATCGGCGCCTTCCGCGCCTGCGGGCTGGCCATCCCCGTGTGGGAGCTGGTTCCGGGCACCGAGGCCGACGAGCTCACCGCCCCCATGCGGGCCATGGCCGAGCGCCTGGAGGCCGCCCTGGCCGACTCCGCCCCGCTGGACGCCGACGCCCGCCGCGCCCGGGCCGGCATCATCTCCCGCCAGGTGAATCTCTGAAGTTCTGAGCCGCGCGGCCGCCGTCACCGGCCCCTGAAGGTTGTTCAGGGGTGGTTTTGAAGGCGTGGAGCGTGAAGGTTGCGGTGGCGGCCTGTTCGGATGAGTCCTTCCCCGCCCGGGAGGTTGTTCGGGGGCGCCTGAATGCGTTGGCCGGGTGTGATGCGCAGGGTCGTTGAGGGCGGTGGGGAGCTGGGCGCGGGGAAGCGGGGCGGCGAGGGCGACGTCGGAGGCGGTTCCGGCGCCCCGCCCTTGCTCCACCCCGCCGATCGTCTCACATGGTGGGACGGCGTCTCGCATGTCGTGACGCGGCTGATCTGCTTGGACCACTTGCGTGCGGTTGGACCACTTAAGTTCCGTTGGACCACCACCTGACACCGCCCCGTCATTCTCGAGTGCAAAATGCACATCTCGGCGAAGAAGCCGCCGGCCCCGCGCCCCGGGTCGGTTGAGTTCCGGACGGCGGTGGTGACGACGGTGCATTGTTTGATGAGGTCCGGGGACTCGGAGCACCGCCCATTCGGCTCTTCGAACGCACAGCGGCCGGTGAGCCCTTCTCACCAGAAAGATCCCGGGACCGGCCAGGATCGGCGCGATGGCGCGGGAGGGCCCGGGGCGCCGCGGGGCGGTGCGATCCCTGCGCACTGCCCTCGCTTCGCACCCGTTCTTACCCGCCCTTCCCGCACCATCGCGCCGATCCCCGTCCCTGGACTGCCGGTTCTGGTGAGAACGGCTTGGTGAACCCAGTTGCTCCGGCGGTCGCTGGACACGGTCTCCGGAGAAGCCCATCCGACCTGTCTGTCGGAATTCTCCGGTGAGAAGGTGTGCGCTGGTGCGGATCTCCTCGGCTTCTACTTTTCAGGACGCCTCGGCGGGGTGCCGCGCCTTTGAAGCCAGTTGGCGCGGTGAGACTGCGCGCCGAGAACCGCCCGGTCGTCGGGCGCGCGCAACGAGCACACGTCCGACGACCGGGCGGTCGAAGTGCCTGGACCTCCGCCGTCAGGCCTCGGCGTCTGAGGCGAGTTCGGCGCGCAGGCGCGCGTTGGCCCCCTCCACGTCGAGGCGCCACAGCAGGATGAGGATGATCGCGTTGGCGATCGCCGGGATCCACAGGTACATGAAGTAGAGCATGGAGATGGTCGAGGCCGGCTGCACGGCGGCCTTGGCGACGTAGCCGCTGGCCGCCAGCAGCCAGCCGGCCATGGCCGTGCCCACGCCCCCGCCGACCTTCACGCCCAGGGACGTGCAGGAGAACATGATGCCGTCGATGCGCCTGCCGCTGCGCAGGTAGGTGTACTCCGAGGCCTCGGCGATGAGGGCGTTGAGCGTGCCCTGCAGCGGACTCATGCCGACGGAGGCCAGGGCGGTGAAGGCCAGCATGAGCGGGACGCTGCCCAGGTACCCGGCGAGCACCACGCCCAGGCGCCCGACGACGGCGATCGCGTAGCCGGTGACCGTCACTCCCCGCATCTGGCCGAACCGGGAGACGATCGCGGGGGTGAACACCAGGCCCGCGATGAGCGGGATGTTGATCGCCCAGGCGAAGGCGCCCAGCAGATTGGCATTCTTCAGGATGTAGGTCATGAAGTAGATGCCCATATTGAGGGTCGCGGTGAACACCTGGGTGAGGATGAAGACGACCAGGATGATGAGGTAGTACCGGTTGCTCAGGAGCAGCCGGGCGGACTCCCGGGCGGTGGGCTTGTCGGCGCCCTCGCCCTCCTCGCCGTCGGAGCGGTCCTCGAGCTCGGAGGCGGGCAGCTCGCGCACGGACATGACGGACAGGGTGTTGGCCGCCAGCCCGATGAGCGCGTAGATGATCGCAATGGCGCGCCAGCCCTGCGCGCCGCCGCCGAGGAACTCGACGCCCTTGACGGTGATGGTCTGGATGAGCAGGCTCGTGCTGAAGGCGAAGATGAAGCGGATGGAGCCCATCTGGACGCGCTCGGCGCTGTTCTTGGTGATGAGCGCCGTCAGCGTGGAGTAGGCGATGTTATTGGCGGTGTAGAAGCCCGCGTTGAGCAGGGTGTAGGTGATGAAGAACCAGGCGTACTTGGCGTTGTCCCCCAGAGAGGCGGGGATCGCGAAGATGGCCACGATCATGGCGGCGCACCCGAAGAAGGCCCACAGCATCCACGGCCGGGCCCGCCCCATGCGGGTGCGCGTCTTGTCAATGACGGTGCCGAAGAAGATGTCGGACACGCCGTCGAAGATGCGCGCGAGCATCATGAGGGTGCCGATCACGCCCGCATTGAGGCCGGCCGTGTCCGTCAGATAGATCATGACGAAGACCGACAGGAGCGCGTAGACCACGTTCCCGGCGATATCGCCGGAGCCGTAGCCCACCTTGTTGTACCACTTCAGGTACTTCTTATCGTTCATCGGGTCACCTCGTTGTGCGCCGGGGTCGGGTTGGAGGACGGGGGTCGGAGGGGGTCGGCAGGAGGACCAGGTCGAGGCCGAGCTCCTCGCCGTCGACCCGGTAGCGGGGGAGGAGCTCGGGGCCGCAGCTGGCCGAACCGATGCCCGCCATGGCGCCGTCCAGGCACAGGACGGTGCTGCCGCACGCGGTGAGCTCGACGTCGTGGGCGCGCGCCGTGAGCTCCTCCTGGGTGTAGGCGGAGGCGTTGAAGGAGAAGGGCCGCAGTCCCACGACGCTCAGCCCCGGGGCGCCGTCGCCGGACAGGGCGAGGGTGTCGCAGTCGGCGCGGCTGCCGTTCTCCTGCGGGCGCAGGTACCCCTCGTGCAGCGCCGCGACCGTGGTGCGGAACTCGCCGTGGCGGCAGGAGCGGTGCTTGTCCACGTAGCTCTCGCCCGGCCCCAGCCCGCAGTAGGCGACCCGGTCCAGGCTCTCGGGCAGGAACAGGCGCAGGCCGAAGCGGGGCAGGGCGGGGAAGCCCTCGGTCAGGCGGGCGCGCAGCCGCACGCCCAGGTGCCCGGAGGCGGTCAGGGTCCACTCGGCCCGCACGGCCAGGGCGGGCTGGACGGCGGAGGCGGCCACCGACACGTCGGCGCGCACGACGAGCGCCCCCGTGCGGTGGTCCACCCGCGCGGAGCGGGCCCGGGCGGTGGCGCGGTCGTATCCGGCCCTCTGCCACTGCTCGCGCACGTGCCGGTCGTTGTCCGTGGGGGCCCGCCAGATGTTGAGCTCCGCGGGGCGCTCCAGCAGTTCGCGCCCGCCCGCGCGCAGGGACCGCGGCAGGCCGGTGCGGGTGTCGATGACGACGACGGTCCCCCCGCCGCTCACAACGAGGTCGCACCCCTCCTGCTCGACCTCGACGGCGCCGGCGGGCGCCGTCGTCCAGTCCAGGTCCGCGACCGCGCGGGGGCGGGGGTCGGCGTTGTCCAGGGGGATCTCGTCGAAGCCGAGCATGTGCCCGGACTCCAGCAGCGCCGTCGCCCGCCGCAGCCGGGAGACGACCACCAGGTGGCATCGGCCCGACGGCGGCACGCCCGGCGCGCAGGGCAGCGTGGCGACGGCGTGCGGCGGGACGGGGCCCGGCAGCTCCAGGGGCCCGGAGTCGATGACGACGCCGTCGCGCACCAGCTCGTAGGACAGGGCCGCGTACTGGTCCAGGTCGGTGAAGTCGAGGAGGTTGCGGATGGTCAGCTCCCCGCGCACCTGGTCGTAGGCGACCACGCGCGCGGGGCGCTGGACGTTCCACAGCTCCCTCAGCCCCGCGTGCGGCACGCGCTCGGAGGAGACCAGCCCGTCCACGCAGAAGTTGGAGTCGTGCAGCTCCTCGCCGTGGTCGCCGCCGTACAGGTGGATCGGCCGGCCGTCGTCGGTGGTGCCGGCGCGCACCGTGTGGTCGCACCACTCCCACACGAAGCCGCCGCACATGCGGTCCTCGGCCAGGATCATCTCCCAGTAGTCCTCCAGGTCGCCGGGGCCGTTGCCCATGGCGTGGCAGTACTCGACCAGGATGAAGGGCTTGTCCGGATCGGAGTCGAGGTAGTCGCGGATCTCCTCCAGGGCCGGGTACATGCGGGAGTACAGGTCGATATTGGAGTAGTCGTAGGTGCGCTTGGAGTCGCGGTAGTAGGCGCTCTCGTAGTGGGTGACGCGGGTGGGGTCGAACTGCTTGATCCACTTCAGCGCGGCCTCGAAGGTGCAGCCGTAGCCGCACTCGTTGCCGGCCGACCAGGCGATGATGCTGGGCCGGTTGCGCTCCCGGATGACGCAGCTGCGCACCCGGTCCAGGGTGGCCTCCGTCCAGGCCGGGTTGTCCGCGATCGGCTCGTTCCAGTGCTCGACCTGGCTGGGCCAGGAGGGGTCCGCCAGCACCCGGGCCTGGGTGCCGTGGCTCTCGACGTCGGCCTCGGACATGACGACGAGGCCGTACTCGTCGCACAGCTGGTAGAAGCGCGGGTCGTTGGGGTAGTGGGAGGAGCGCACCGCGTTGATGTTGTGCCGCTTCATCAGGGCCAGGTCCCGCTCCATGTGCTCCAGGTCGACCGCCGGACCGGTGACGGGGTCGGAGTCGTGGCGGTTGACCCCGCGCAGGGTCAGGGGCCGCCCGTTCAGGCGCAGGACGGCGTCGGCGATATCGACCTCGCGCAGGCCCACCCGGTCGGTGATGACCTCGTGGTCCGTGGAGATGGTCAGGGTGTAGAGGTAGGGGTCCTCGGGGTTCCACGGGCGGGGGTCGGCCACCGTCAGCTCGGCCCGGTGCGTCGGCCCGACGACGGCGTCGTTGCCGGCATCGTCATCGCCGTTATCGCCGACGTCGACGCCGCCGTTGCCGCCGGCGCCGATGGGCGCGAGCGAGCCGGTGGCGACCAGGGCGCCCTCGGCGTCGTGCAGGCTCAGCGCGGCGGGCACGGGGGAGCCGAGGAAGGCGGCGCTCACGGTGACGGTGGCGGCGCCGGGGCCCAGCGCCGTCGTGACGGAGTAGTCGAACAGCGCCGACTCCGGGCGGGACAGCAGGTAGACGTCGCGGAAGATGCCGGAGGTGCGGAACTTGTCCTGGTCCTCCAGGTAGGTGCCGTCGCACCACTTGAGCACGAGGACGGCCAGGCGGTTGGTGCCCGGCTCGACGGCGCCGGTGACGTCGAACTCGCTGGTGGCGTGGGAGACCTGGCTGTAGCCGATGTAGCGGCCGTTGAGCCACACGTAGAAGCAGGAGTCCACGCCCTCGAAGACCAGGTGGGTCCGCGGCGCGTCCGGGTCCGCCGCGTGCTCGAAGTCGCGCAGGTGGACGGCGCAGGGGTTGTCCTGGGGGACGAGGGGCGGGTCCAGCGGGATGGGGTAGCGGATGTTGGTGTACTGGTGGCGGTCGTAGCCCTGGTGCTGCCAGGTGCCGGGCACGGTCACGCGGTCCATGCCCTCCAGGGGGGCGTCGCGCTCCCAGAAGGGCTCGGTCAGTTCGTGGATGCTCCGGTGGTAGGCGAACGCCCACCGGCCGTTGAGCGGGCGCAGGCGGTCGGAGCGCTCGCGGGCCCGGGGCCCGGGGTCGACGGCGGTGGAGGCGGGCACGTAGTAGGCGCGCGGCGGGAGTGTGTTCTCGTGGAGGACGTCGAGGTCCTCGTAGTGCCTGGGGACGATCGCCATGGGGGCTCCTGGTGTGGCGCGGGTTGTGGTGGGGCGAGGGACCGGCCGGGCTCCCTGAGCGGCGGGCGGACGACGTCGTCGTGCCCGGGACGGAGCGGGGCGGAAGCGGACTCGCAATGTCGACGTTAACATATGGAATGGATGTTGACTAGGAGGTGAATATCCTTGCAGCTGAAGGATTCCGCAATGCACTTGCGCTGCGACGAAGCCCTGTGGCACTATCGTTAACATACGGGGTCCGCGAGCCCGCCCCGGGCGCTTGGTAGCCTCCAGCCATGGGCGGGACGCAACAGCCGCGGCGAGGGCGGTCCGGCGGGGCGCCGTCGGTCGCCGACGTCGCCCGCCTGGCCGGCGTCTCGACGCAGACGGTCTCGCGGGTCTCCGCAGGGGCCCGCAACGTGCGGGCGGATACGCGCGAGAAGGTGCTGCGCGCCATGGAACGACTCGGCTACTCGCCCAACCGCGCCGCCCAGGCGCTGCGGCGCGGATCCTTCCGCACCATCGGGGTCGTCACCCAGCACATCGAGCGCACCGGCGAGGCCCTGACCACCGAGGGCGTGCTCGCGGCGGCCTGGAGGGCCGGGTACACGGTCTCGATGATCCAGGTGGAGCGCCCGGCCTCGGAGGACATGCGCACCGCCGTGACGCATCTGGCCCACCAGGGCGTCGACGGCCTGGTCGTGGTCCAGGCCGGCCGCGCCGACAGCCGGCACCTGGTCCTGCCCGCGGGCGTGCCGGTGGCGGTGTCCGACTCCGCCCTGGTGGGCTACTACCCCTCCGCCTCGGCGGACCAGGTGCGGGGGGTGCGGGCCGCCGTCGACCACCTCCTGGGCCTCGGCCACCGCGCGGTCCACCACGTCACCGGGCCGCAGGACTCCCAGTCCGCCCTCATCCGCTCGGCCACGTGGGCCGCCCGCCTCAGGGAGTCCGGCATCGAGCCGCCCGAGCCCGTGCGGGGGGACTGGACCGCGGCCGGCGGCTACGCGGCCGGGGAGCGCCTGGCGGCCGACCCGGCGGTCACGGCCGTCTTCTGCGCCAACGACGAGGTGGCGATCGGCCTCATCCGCGCCATGCACGAGCGGGGTCGGCGCGTCCCCCGGGACGTGTCGGTGGTCGGCTTCGACGGCCTGTCCCTGGGGGAGTACAGCTTCCCGCCCCTGACCACGGTGCGCCAGGACTTCCGCCGGGCGGGGGAGGAGATGGTCCGGCTGGTCCTGGAGCAGGTGGACTCCGGCGCGGCGGGCGGGGAGCGGCAGATCCTCATCCCCACCGAACTCGTGGTCCGGGGCAGCACCGCGCCCCGCCGGGAGCGCACATGAGGATCATTCTCATGTAGACTGGTTCGGAGTTCCGGGGCCCGACCGCGGACGGTCCGCGGCGCGCCGCGAAGGCTCGAAGGAGGAACCGTGAACACCGAACAAGCCGACAAGATGCGCAACGGGAAGGGCTTCATCGCCGCCCTCGACCAGTCCGGGGGCTCGACCCCCAAGGCCCTGGCCGCCTACGGCGTCGGCCCGGAGCGCTACTCCAACGAGGCGGAGATGTTCGACCTCGTCCACGCCATGCGCACCCGCGTCATCACCTCCAGGGCCTTCACCTCCGAGCGGATCCTGGGCGCCATCCTCTTCGAGCGCACCATGGACGGGCAGATCGAGGGCCGCCCCACCGCCGAGTACCTGTGGGAGGTCAAGGGCGTCGTCCCCTTCCTCAAGGTGGACAAGGGCCTGGCCGACGAGGCCCGCCGCGCCAAGATCATGAAGCCCATGCCCGAGCTCGACGCGCTGCTCGATCGCGCCGTGGCCGCCGGGATCTTCGGCACCAAGATGCGCTCGGTCATCCTGGGCGCCGACCCGCGGGGCGTGCGCGACGTCGTCGACCAGCAGTTCGAGGTGGCCGGGCGGATCCTCGCCAAGGGCCTGGTCCCCATCATCGAGCCCGAGGTGGACATCCACGCCCCGGACAAGGCCGAGGCCGAGGAGCTGCTGATCGCGGCGCTGACCGAGCACCTCGACGCCCTGCCCGAGGGCGAGGACGTCATGCTCAAGGTGACCATCCCCAGCGTCGACGGCCGCTACGGCGAGCTCATGAAGCACCCGCGCGTCATGCGCGTGGTCGCCCTGTCCGGCGGTTACGAGCGCGAGGACGCCAACGCGCGCCTGGCCCGCAACCCCGGTCTCATCGCGAGCTTCTCGCGCGCCCTGCTGGAGGGCCTGAGCGACGCCCAGAGCCAGGAGGAGTTCGACGCGACGCTCGACTCCACCATCGAGGCCGTCTACCGCGCCTCCGTCGCCGGCTGAGACCGAATACTCCCCGGCCCGGCGCGCCGGGAGCAGTGGTGCAGCGCCGAATCGCCGGCCGCCGTCGGAAGCTCGACGGCGGCCGGCGCGCGCCCGGGCGGGAGTGGGTGAGGCTGGGCGAAAACGATGGGTCTCGGACGGCGGGCGCCGCGGCCGACTGGACCGTGCCGAACGGTTCTGCTAGCATATGACGTAGAAAATCTGCGTTATTCGTTCATGTGGATCCGGCGCGAGGAGGCGAGGTCCAATGCTGCGCTTCCTGCGCCTGCAGAACTGGAAGTCCTACTACGAGCCCGTCGAGTTCACCATGGTGGCGACGCGGGAGCGGCGGCACGGCGACCGCCTCGCCCGGGTCGGACGCTCCCGCATCCTGCCGGTCACGGCCATCTACGGGGCCAACGCCGCCGGGAAGTCCGCCCTCGTCGACGGTCTCGAGGCGCTCCGGGAGATCGTTCTCGAGTCCCGTCGTGCGGGCGCCATGCTGCCTCTCGCCCCGCATCTGCCCGAAGGGAAGGACGAGCCGACGGCGTTCGCCGTCGAGATCGTCGTCTCCGCCGTCGGGACCGACGACGACGTGGCGGACCGGGTCTTCTACTACGAGCTCGCGGCGGACCGCCACCGCGTCCACCGCGAGCTGCTCGCGCAGGTCAAGGCCCGCACGGAGGAGCTCCTCTTCGAGAGGGACGAGGACGGCGTCTCCCTCTACGGCGAGCTCGACGGTGACGCGCGGGCTCGCGCCCACGCGATGGTGGTCGCCCCCAATGAGACGCTGCTGGGCGCGCTCGGCGCGGAGAGGGACGGAACGGTCGGCGTCGTGTGGGACTGGTTCGCCCGCCGGATCAATATCATCCACCCGGAGTCGACGTATATGCATCTGCCGGCGAGGATCAATGCCGGTTCCGTGTTCTCGCAGGCCATGAGCTCGGGACTGACCCGGGCCGACACCGGGATCTTCGAGGTGCGGCTCGAAGAGATGAATATGAAGGCGCTGCCGGTGGGAGCGGACCAGCTTGGCGGCCTGCTGGAGGGGCTGCGGGAGAGGGGTGGGACCTTCGTCATTGCCGTTGGTGGCGCCGATCAGACGATCCTCTCCCTGACGGACGAGGGTGAGCCCACCGCGCGACGTCTGGTGACCGTGCACGAGAGGGAGGACGGGCCGGCGCCGGAGCAGCGCTCCTCCTTCACGCTGCCCTTGCAGGAGGAGTCCGACGGGACGCAGCGCTTCATGAACCTGCTCCCGATCCTTTTCCAGTTGTGCGACAAGAATTCCCGGAGTGTCTTCGTGGTGGATGAGCTGGAGAACTCCATGCACCCGAAACTGACGGAGGACTTCATCTCCTCATTCCTGGAGGGGCTCGACGCGGACGACCGGAGTCAACTGATATTCACCACTCACGAGATCCAGCTCATGCGCTCGGATCTGCTTCGCCGTGACGAGATCTGGCTGGCCGACAAGATCGACGGGCAGTCCCGATTGACGCGGGTGTCGGACTTCGCCGGTATCGGCGTGCGCAAGGACGCCGACCTGCTCTCCTTCTACATGTCCGGACGGCTCGGCGGTGTGCCGCGGATATGATGCTTAATTCTGTTGAATATGGTCTGTAAGTATGAGGGGACTATGAAGGTTATTCTGGGTGTGTCTGAGTGGGGCGTATGGGGCTTGTGGGGCGGGGTGTGTCCGAATCTGTTGCACGGGCGCTCCGCGGCGG
>ERZ773050.578-NODE-578-length-20873-cov-3.644058_pt1 | contig 20873 bp, 16 predicted proteins | sample MGYA00580632_ERZ773050 | MGnify/ENA primary metagenome ERZ773050 (study PRJEB29015, sample SAMEA2738123) | human oral metagenome | biome: human oral; feature: human-associated habitat; material: saliva | place: China | collected 2166 ... | reverse complement strand
TTGCAAGCGCTGCAAAAGCCACTACCTCGCCGCCTAAACTCTCGATTATTTTCGCGCTCTCTAGGGCTGATCCCCCAGTCGTAATCACATCCTCACAAACGATAAATTTTTCGCCTCTAATCACGCTAAATCCGCGTCTAAGCGTCATTATTTTATCCACGCGTTCTGTAAAAATAAAACGCTTTTTAGCAGCGCGCGCTAGCTCATATCCAGCCAAAATACCACCCAAAGCAGGGCTACAAACACTATCAAATTCCACACCAAATTCCGCGATAACTCGCGCCAATTCATCAGCTAATTTTCCAGCTATTTCAGGGTTTTCTAACACCTTCGCACTTTGCAAATAAAACTCAGAATGCTTCCCGCTAGAAAGTAAAAAATGTCCTTGTAAATATGCGCCAACGTCTTTGTAAATTGATTCTAAATTCATGATTTTCTCCTTAAATTTCAATATAATCCGAACGAAATAAGTGTATTATAGTTAAAAATAAAAGTCAAGAAAAGATCTTTTTAGCATTGAATTTAATAAGTTATATGCAGAAAAAGGTGAATCAGGTAGTCGCCTTTTATTAGATAAAATCTTGCAAATTTTTAAAATAGTTATATACTTAAAGTGTAAAAAAATAATATCGTTTATGTCTTAAGAGAGGTGTATTATGTTAATATTGAAAGTAATCGCAGTTTCGTTAGGATTGACATTTACCTTGTTTGGCTATTTGATTCACTTTAAGAAAAGGTATGGTCTAGTCAATGGATTTGAGGCAGATTTTAGGGCGGGACGTAAGACCGAGAGCTATGCTAGTCAAATTGGATTAATTGAATTTGTAATAGGGGTAGTAATATCGGTTGCAGCGATAGCATTGATTGTATTTGAATAATTATATTTTATGGAGGTAGACTTTGAAAGCGAAAGAATCAAATGAGATAAATAACAAGGAGCTAAAGGAAAACATTGCAAATACTGCATTAAGCCTACTTGAAGAAGGAAGTGACTATATAGATTTAGCATACACAACAGTTCAGTTTGGTTATCTATTTGATATAGAGGATCATGGCTTAGAGGCATTGCTTAAGGTTGTCACAGACAAGGCTACAGCATATTTTGCAGTTCAGGGCACAAGTATGATGAGACTTAATTTCTCTGAGGAGTTATTTGAAACTGCAGTTGCTGGATTCTTAGATTTGCATAGTTAATTTGGGAGAATTCATATGGGATTTAATATGGGCTTTTGGATATTTATGTTTATAATGACATTGCTAATACCACTATCATTAATTATGATTTGGTATATTTGTCCGAGAATTAAATCGCGTAATAGCTGGATGGGTTATAGAACCTCGCGCTCTATGAGAAATCAGAAGACTTGGGAATTTGCTCAAAGAGCTTGCTCAAGTATTTCTTTGAAGATGTTTTTTCCTACTGTAATTTTAGCGATTGTAATCATGCCACTATGTATAACAAAGGATATTAATGTAATAGGGTGGGTAGGTCTTGGAATTACGGTAGCGCAACTTATAAGCTATTTTATAATTATTTACTTAACAGAAAGAGCACTAAAAAATGAATTTAAATAATAACTATGTAAAAACTGTAGGAATTGTCAGCTTGTCGTGTGGAATTCTTGGTGAAGACTCAGTTCAACATGAAGTCAAAATAGGAATTGAACGTCTAAAAAAGTTTGGACTTAATGCAAAGTTTCTGGAACATTCACGTAAGGGGCTATCATATATAAGCGAGCATCCTGAAAAAAGAGCTGAGGATCTGATAAATGCATTTAAAGATGATTCAATAGATATGATTTTGTGTGCAATGGGCGGAGATGATACCTATAAACTATTACCATATCTATTTGACAATGATGAATTAAAAAAAGTCGTTAAGCAAAAGATTTTTCTAGGATTCTCAGATACTACAATGAACCATCTGATGCTTCATAAACTAGGTATAAAAACATTTTATGGACAGTCGTTCTTTGCAGACTTATGTGAGCTTGATAAAGATATGCTACCGTATACGAAAAAATATTTTTTAGAGCTGATAAGCACAGGTAAAATAGAAAAAATAGAGCCAAGTGACGTATGGTATGAAGAGCGTAAGGATTATAGTGTAGATGCTATAGGAACAAAAAGAGTCATGCATAATGATAATGGATTTGTGCATCTACAGGGGAAATCAGTTTTTAGTGGCAAGATATTGGGAGGCTGTATAGAAAGCATATTTGATATCTTTGATTCAAGTTATCACAATGATTCAGTAGAGATGTGTCAAAAGTATCAGTTGTTTCCAGAACTTGATGATTGGAAAGATAAGATACTTCTTATTGAGACAGCTGAAGGGGCATCAGCTCCAGATGAATATAGAGAGATGGTTAAAGCACTCAAAAAAAGTGGAATATTTGATGTGCTCAGTGGCGTTATTGTAGGTAAGCCTATAGACAATTTATATGCTGAGGAATATAAACAGATTCTTATTGAGGTAATTGATGATCCGAATCTGCCAATTGTATTCAATATCAATATAGGGCATGCGACACCAAGAGCAATCATTCCTTTCGGAGTTAAGGCAAATGTAGATACTGACAATCAAATAATAAGCTTTGAATATACTGAAACCTCGCTATAAAGCGAGGTTTCCTATTTCTCTTTTACTTTTACGATGTATATATACAAATATTGCAATCATTGGTCCCATGCATAGGTATGAAATTCCTAGGATTAGCGAATAGCTAAAGTCAGTATCCCATGCTGGAGGCAAGGTGCTTAGGAAGTTGTTAATTATGTGTACCATTATTACCAGGAATAGCGACCTTGTCTTCTTGTAGTAGTAGGCGAGTATCATTCCTAGAATTGCGGTGTAAACCCCTTGAATGAAACTACCATGCCATGCACCGAACATCACGCCTGATATCACGATTGGAATCCAAGGTGTTTCAATAGCCTTTTCTAAACTTCTATATATAAGGCCTCTAAACATTATCTCTTCAACAATAGGTCCCACAATGGCAATTGCTAGAAGTGTCCATATATATGGACTTTGCTCCATATCATCGTAGAGAGTTGAGAAGTTTTGTACTTGATCGTTTAATGATTGGAAATGTTTAGATATATACTCAAATAATTCAAGCCAAATTGTTGAAACTCCACCAACACCAAATGAAATAATAATGGTGAATAAGGTCGATTGTGGCTTTGATAGCCGTACCTCTGGTTCAAGCTTTTCTCTAAACATAAGCTTGTAGAGTATTAGATAAACTATAATTAGTGATATTGAAATGCTAGCGTCAATAAAGCTTGCGCTTCTATTTATAAAGTCATCACTAAGTGGAAGGTAAGTTAATAGCATTTTAGGGATTATATAAAATATATTAGTTAGATACTCATTTGCTATCCAGAGTGCGATTGGAAAAAGCAAAAAGAGGATTTTTTTCTTGTCAAATGGTTTTCTCTCCAATTAAATCTCCTTTATTAAAATAGTTACATGAAATATTTTATATTATAGCACAAATTATTGATGTCCAAACATCGACTTACTTTATATAAATATAAGCATTTCCTTTATTAATTATCTCTTTTTGATATAATATTATCATGGAAAGAATATATATAGCTGGTGGATGCCTTTGGGGCGTACAGCATTTTTTTAAAAGTATACCAGGTGTTTTGAACACAGAGGCCGGAAGGGCAAATGGTTGTACAAACTCTTTAGATGGTGAATACGATGGATATGCTGAGTGTGTAAGGGTGGACTTTGACGAGGAGACTTGCTCCGTATGCGCTTTGATGGAATGTCTATTTGAGATTATTGATCCATACAGCGTTAATAAACAAGGTGTAGATGAGGGACCAAAGTATAGGACAGGGATTTATAGTATTTTGGATAAACATCTTGAGGAAGCTAGAAATTTTATCGCCTCTAGAGATGACTGCGAAAGGATAGCTGTTGAGGTTAAGCCTTTGACTAATTATGTAAGGAGTGCTGATGAGCATCAGGATAGATTAGAGCTCTATCCGAAGGATTATAGTTACTGCCATATTCCGCTTGAGGTTATGAATAAGTACCGGATATAACAGGTGCTGGATACTAATTACGAGATGTAAATCACAAAATAAACACTCTGATTTGCAAGAAAAGGACTATTCTTAAAATTGGATAGTATTGCAATTTGTGTATGATTGTTATACTATTAATTTACAGAATAATGTATTCAAAATTACAAAATTGTACTGATGGATACAAGCTTGTGACTTAATATACGATATCATGATTTATCTGTATAGTTCACATTTTGGGGAGAATTTAAATAAATAGGGGATAACAACATGAGATTTAAGAAACTAATAGCTATGTCATTTGCAGCTGTTATGGTTTTTACCAGTGCAATGGCTAATATTATTCCTGCATATGCCGAATTGGGTAGCCAAAGTGGTATGGCAGCAATAAGTTCAATGAATTCAAATATTGACTTCGGTGCAAGTGGCACGCTAAAAATCAATTTAAAGCCTACATCTCAGACAGAGGTAAAGGCAGAGGCAAATATTACTACAGGTATAGAAATCGATGCAACAGGGCTGACCAAGCCAGTTGATGGTCTATATATTGAAATCGAAGTACCTACAAAGCAGACTTCTAAGAACCAAAATGATAGTACAAATATCGAAGCAGGAACATATTTAGATAATTTTTCTACACCTGCAGCAAATACACAACCTATTATAAAGTCTGAGCAGACAATCGTTACTCCAGACGGAAAGACGATTAAACGTATTTATCTAAACAAAGTTGATACAACAGTTAAGCTAGAACTACCTTATGTAATGAGTTTTGCTGATAAAACTACACCTAAGGATTTCAAGTTGAATCCAGTTGTTCGCGTATACGATACGAACGGAAACACGCTTGCAACACTAAATGATAAAATATATGGTGTAATTTATGACAAGCCTTGGCTTATGAAGCAAGTTGCTGGTGAAGAAACTAATGACCAGCTTGTTTATGGTGGGGTTAGCAGTAATACTGATCCAAAATCTCTATCAACAGATAAAACATCAGATGTAATTTTTAATTTCAATCTATATCAGTCTTCAAGAGCGTATCGCTCAATTGTTATTACAGATACTTTGCCAACATATAAGGATGAAGCGGGTAATACTTTGACTGCTCATTTTGATCAGGCGAAGAATCCTAATTGGACACTAAGCGCAGATGGAAAATCTGTTACACTCAAATTTGATTTGCCAGCAGGTGTAAGGGATATAAGGGACTATATCAGAGATAATCTGCCAAGTAACTCGATTTTGAAGTTATCATTCCCAGGTGCAAAATATATGAATGGTACAAATCGTGTAAACTTCAGTAATACAGCAAGCCTTCAGGGAATTCCATATAATCCAAGCGTAGCGGAAGATACAATAGGACAGGTACCAGGAAATGAACATAACTTCGGAAGCAACACCAAGAATTTCCGTCTAGCTGGTGATGAGTATACTGGCGATGGTATGCTCGGTAAGAAGGGACCTAGAACAATTCAATATGATAAGAACAGTCTCGCAGTTAAGGAAATAGAATATGCTATCAAGCTCATAAATAAGCTTGATAAACCAATGACAGATATTGAAATCATAGAGGATGTAGCAAATACAGGTAATAGACTCTTTATGACAGGTTTAAATGGAAACCTTGTGGGAGTCGGATCTAGAGTTCCCCTAAACATGTCAAAAATTGAGCTAAGAGGATATAAAGTAGACGGAACTTACGATGTGCTGGCACTGCAAAATAATGGTGCGAGCTGGCTATATAAGGCTGACATTAATTCAGAGGGAAAGGCTAAGCTCCAGGAATACTTAGATAATATAAATCAGGGAACTATGAACGCAGATGACGCAGTCGCTATAGACCCTAAGTATAAGAAGGTTGGAATCTACTTCAAGGATTTAACTCTTGATCCAACAAAGAACATAGAGTTTAGTATCAAGATGATGTTTATAGATCCATTTAGAGAAAAGTATAGTGCAGACCCTCTAACAAATGTGATTAAAGCAAATGTTAACAGAGTTAATGAAGATGGAAGTAAAGACCCGCTTAAGCTATCAGGTGATTGGAATACTTTCTATACACCATTTAGTGAAAAGGTTTGGCTATCAAAGGAATCACGCTATCAAAGAGTGGGAATGCCAAATGAACGCTTCACAGCTAGAGTTGGTTTCAGATTAGATACTTTATCAAGTGCGCGCTATCTCAAAAATCCAACTTTCATAGATCTTCTTCCTACTGGCGTTTCCTATGATAATCTAACAAATGTTACACCTGTGCTTTCGAATATGCAACCACAGTCGGTAGAGTTCATTAAAAACTATAATGACACGGGACGCGATGCTGTTAAAATTGTTGCACCATCGGGATATGTATATCAGTATCAAAGTTTGGCGTTTGATATTGCAGATCTAATCATCAATGACAACATAATACCAAGCAAAGCTGAAAATGATGAAATAAATAATGATAATGTTGTCTACTTTTATGCAGACAATTGGACAAAGGGAACACCAGAGGAATTTTCAGGTCTTTACAATGAGAATAACTTTGTAAAGGATGATTTAGATATTAACAAAAATGGCATAGATGATGAGATAATTCTTAAAGCGGTAGCTAAGGTATTAGGTAACAATGTAGAGAGCATTCAGTCAGATAAACATATTAGGAGTCTTGAACCAAGTGTTGCTGGTGGAGCTGCTGTTTTGAGCAGAACATTTACAAAGAATACCATAACTACCGATTTCTCAGGAGATGGTGAAAATAGTGGCCTATTCCAGTATCGCATGAGCGTTCGTAACTATTACAATACGCCTATGGACAGAATTTTGATGTATGATGTTCTTCCTCATGTTGGGGATGGAAGAGGCTCTAGCTTTAGCAATACTCTTCAGGGACCTATTGAACTTAAAATAGGAGCAAATGATGTTAGTGGAGATTATTATATTTACTATCGCACTGACAAGTATCCTAATAAAGATGATGCTAATGAACTTAATAGCAGTGCTTGGAAGGAAAACCCTGGTGATTACACCAAGGTTAAAGCTATCAAAATTGTAGGTAAGAATGGAACAATTCTAGAGCCATATAAGGTCCTTTCCGCATATTTAACTATGAAGAGTCCTGAATATAATCCAATGCTTTCGGAAACATTTGCACATAATACTCTTAGTGTCATATATAATAACGAGACAAGATTGCGTGAGACTGATAAGGTTTCAAATCAACTTATCGATACAATGTCAATTGAAGCAACAAAGAAATGGTTAGATTCTGATGGTAACGCGATTAATGCACCAGAAGTTAACGAAATTACTGTTAAGCTTTTTGCTGATGGAGTAAATACTGAGAAGACCTTAAAAATTACAGCAGCAAATAATTGGAAGGCAACTTTTACGCATCTACGTAAGTATAATGTTGAGCAACATAACGATGGAACAGTAACTAAGACTGCTATCGTATACACGATTAAGGAAGCCAACCAAGACGAAAACAATATTACCGTATATAACGGTAAGAGCTACGAAGTTACATCAACCAGCACCGAGGCTAATCAAGCAACTGTTGAAAACCAAGCTACTTTGACAATTACAAATAAACTTGTTCAAGAAAAGGTATCCATACCGGTTAAGAAGAATTGGGTAAACGATGAAAACTCGCTTTCAAGTCGTCCAAACCAGATACATGTGAGACTCTTTGCAGATGGTGTAGAACTTACAGATGCCTATGTGAAAGCTACAGATAACTGGGAGTATACTTTTACAAATCTTCCAAAGTATAATGGGCTTGATGAAATTAAATATACAATCAAGGAAGATGCAATTGCTGGTTATAAGACGAAAATAACAGATGGTGCACAAGGATATGAGATTACAAATAGCTTTGAGCCTGTAATCCCACCTGCACCAAATGTGCCACCTACAAATGACAAGCCAACACCAAAGACACCGCCTAAAACACCGAATACCGGTGATATTGCAAATACTATGATATATATATCTATGATGTTTCTGTCACTTGCGGCGATTATACTTATTGTAGTACGACTTAAAATTACTCATATGAATAGGAGATAAATATGAGGCTTTTTCTTAACACATCACCTAAATATGAGAACAGGGCTGAGGAAATACTTATGCCACTTCTAGATTTACTAAAGAAGTTGACACTACTTGAAGAAGAAATCTTCGAAAGAGATGAGGCGCTTGAAGAGGAAAAGAAAGTGCTTAATATTTCTGAGCATCAGGTTCATCCTAAATGGGAAGATTTGATGGACGAATACTATGATAGATACACTGATCTAATCGAAGGTAGGGTAAGTAATAAACTTCTTTCAAAGGGGTATGCTAGTTCATGTGGAGTTCCAAGCAATTACTCATATGCTAAAGGCGATGATTTTGATGCCACGTTCACAATGAAAAGAGAAAACCTTGCAACTGTGGTTATAGATTATATAGATGTCACAGAGATGAGGCATAAGTTTGTTCTTAGATCAAGCGAAAATAGTTGGCTTATCGACGAGAAGTATTATGGCTTTGCTGGTGAAGATAAGTGGTATTCAGATAGAATTTAATCTAAAGGAACATCTAATTTATGATTGAATATAAACATGTAGCACTGCGCTATGGAGAAAAATCAGTTCTAGAAGATGTAAATCTAAAAATAAATGATGGCGAGTTCATGGTTCTAGTGGGCCCTTCGGGTTCTGGTAAGACGACGATGTTAAAGATGATAAATCGCTTACTTGAGCCGACAGATGGGAACATATACATGGAGGATAAGCGCATCAAAGACTATAACCAGAGAGACTTACGTCTATCCACAGGCTATGTACTTCAGCAGATAGCTCTTTTTCCAAACCTTACAGTTGCAGAAAATATCGCAATAATCCCGGAGATGAAGGGATGGAATAAGGATAAAATCAAACAAAATACGGCTGAACTTTTAGAAATAGTTGGACTTCCTGCAAAAGAATATGCAGGCCGTTTTCCAAGTATGCTTTCAGGAGGAGAGCAACAGAGAGTTGGAATAGTAAGGGCTATAATCGGCGAGCCGAGAATTTTACTTATGGATGAACCATTTTCTGCGCTTGACGCAATATCGCGAAAGCAGCTTCAGGTTTTGACAAAAAAACTGCACAATGAGTTTGGTGTTACGATTATATTTGTTACTCACGATACAGATGAAGCATTGCTTCTTGCAGATAGAATTGCAGTACTTCAGAACGGGCAAATTTGCCAAATTGATAAGCCAAATGCGATTTTAGAAAACCCAAGTAATGAATTTGTTGCGAATCTATTTGGAGGAGTAAAACATGAATAATTTGTTTTTTACATTTCAAGATAGATTTGGGGAATGGCTCAAGGCACTTGGACAGCATCTTCAGTTATCGCTTTTAACACTGCTTATCGCTATACTTTTGACAATTCCTCTAGCAATTTATCTTAACACACATAAGCGGGCATCAAAATGGGTATTGCAGATAGCTGGTATTCTCCAAACAGTGCCATCAATGGCGCTTTTGGGTCTCTTCATTCCGCTTATGGGAATAGGAACAAAGCCAGCGCTTACAGCACTTGTTATATATGCCATATTTCCTATATTGGAAAACACGATTACTGCGCTTAATGGCATCGATCCAAGCCTGGAGGAGGCAGGAATAGCATTTGGCATGAACAAGTGGGAGAGACTTAAGACTTTTGAAATCCCGCTTGCTATGCCAGTTATAGTATCTGGTATTAGAACCGCAACTGTTATGATAATCGGTACGGCAACCTTAGCTGCACTAGTGGGAGCAGGAGGACTAGGTTCATTCATATTGCTAGGTATAGATAGAAGAAATGCTAGTTTGATTTTAATAGGTGCCATATCTTCAGCAGTGCTCGCTATAGTATTTAATATAGTGCTTAAATGGATGGAAAAAGCAAAGCTACGCGTTGTATTTCTTGCATTTTCTTTGATGTTCCTAGGAGTGGGTGCATCTTATGTTCCAAGGCTCATTCCAAAGCAAGAGAAAGCTCATATTGTCATTGCAGGAAAGCTAGGACCAGAGCCTGAGATTTTGATGAATATGTATAAGATACTTATCGAGGAAAACAGCGATATATCTGTAGATATTAAACCGAACTTCGGTAAGACGGATTTTCTCTATCAGGCGCTCAAAAAAGGAGATATAGACATATATCCTGAGTTTACTGGTACTATTACTGGAAGCTTATTAAAGCCTGCTCCAGAGCTCAGTAATGACTCTAAAGAGGTATTTGAAGCTGCAAGAGACGGAATAAAAAAGCAGGATAATCTAGTTTTACTTAAGCCGATGGCTTACCAAAACACATATGCTATCGCTGTTCCAGAAAATATCGCAAAGGAATATGGCCTTGAAACAATATCGGATCTTAAGAAAGTCGAGGATAAGCTCAAGGCTGGATTTACTTTAGAATTTAATGATAGAGATGATGGAAACAGAGGACTGAAGTCAGTGTATGGGCTAAATCTAAATGTTGCAACTATGGAGCCTGCACTTCGCTACAGTGCTATACAGTCAGGCGATATACAGATTATGGAGGTTTATTCAACAGATCCAGAAATTACAAAATATAAGCTTAAGATTTTAAAGGATGATAAGCATTTATTCCCACCTTACCAAGGAGCACCGCTTATGAAGGCGGAACTACTCAAGAAGTATCCAGAGCTTGAGAAAATACTAAATAAGCTTTCAGGTAAGATTACAGAAGAACAGATGAGTAAGATGAACTATGAGGTAGGAATAGAAGGAAAATCTGCAGAAACTGTAGCTAGAGATTTTCTTAAACAGCATGGATTTATAAGTAAATAAATAAGAATCAGAGGAGTGGATAAATGTGTCTACTCCTCATTTTGATTAAGTTAAGGTATTGAAATTTGATAGCCACAGTGTTAGGATGTTAGTGTAAACTAACGCTTTGATAGATTACACTTTGGAGGCAAAATGAAGGCTCTCGATCTAAATTCAGAAAACAAAAGGACTGTTTTATTTATTCATCCTATGCTATCTTCAGCAGAGGGAATGAAAGTTCAACTGGCAGATAACTTAGGTAGTGATTTGAGATATATAATTCCAGATCTTTCAGCTCACGGTAAGTCGATAGATAAAACATACCATACATCAAAAGAGGAAGCTGAAGAAATTTACAAATATTTAAAATCACATGGAATAAAAGAACTCGAACTTGCGTACGGAGCATCTCTAGGAGGCGTAATACTCTTGCAACTACTTAGATACAAAGATCTTAAGATTAAAAAAGTAATATTTGAGGGATGCAGCCTCTGGCAAAATTCATGGATTCAGGAGTTTTTTATAAAAAAAGTGTTTATAAAAAAACATAGAAAGGCAGTTGAAAATAGAGAGCTTGCAGTAAAAAAGATGACGAAGCTATACGGTGAAAAAGCATCGGTTATGGCAGATACATTCATTGCAATGAATGAAGAAAGTATTTTAAATATAATTCATGACTGTGCATTTGTTGAACTTCCAATTTTGACAGAAGCAGAACAGAGAAAGTGCCTCTTCACGTATGGATCAAAAGAGTTTGATTTAAAGAGTGCAAAAAAATTCCTACCGAAGAACTATCCACATGCTAATTTAAAATTATGGGATGGCTATGGTCACTGCACCAAGATTACTAGGGATAACGCAGCATATTGCGATTTTATAAGAAAGGAAATTGATTCTTAGTAGAGCTTTGATTAGCTTGATTTATCAATAAGGAGCATTTTGTGGGAACCATATATTTCTTTGATAAGCATGTAAAGAAACACCTAATGAAGGGAACAAGAGCTGTAAATCCATCAAATTCAGATGTTTTTTCTGATGGTGTGTCATGTATAAGGGAAGAAGATGTTAACCTTTGGTTTTATACAAAGGCGGGGATAACTATTGCATTTGATTCTGGTCACAGGAATTTTCCAAATGTTAAGAGAGAGTTTGAAAAGATAGGCATAAACGCAAATGATATTGAACATGTATTCATAACTCATGTTGATGTCGACCACGCTGGTGGTATTGACAAAAATGGAAATAACATATTCCCAAACGCTCAAGTATATATTGGCAAGGATGAAGAACAGTATATTACTGGTAAGATGCACAGAATGACAAAGCTAGGCTTCGTAAAGCTTAATGTTGGAGTGAGTCTAAAACAAGGCTACATTTTACTTTCAGATGGGCAAGTTACCGATGTGAATGGAATAAAGGTTGAAGCTATTCACGTACCAGGTCACACTTTAGGTCATATGTGCTACCTTGTAGATGAAAGCATTTTGATTAGTGGAGACTGCCTTGCTATTAATAAAAATGGGGGGTATCCTTTCTTTGATTTCTTTACTCAGTTTCCAGATATGAATAAGAAATCCTTGGTAAAGCTTAGAGAGACTCTTAAAAATAAGCCTGTTAAAGCCGTGTGCACAGGACATAGTGGATATAGGGAATATGGGCAAAGCACGTTTGCACATATAGATGAAACGGCTGTTTTTGATAAGAAAATCCATTTTGATGAGTATGCACCCGAGGATTACACTAAGTACTAGGACAATCTATATTCCATGGTTTTGTTATAGCAACAGTATGTAAAAATAGCATAATAAGGAAGTCTGCAGCTAAGGCAAGGCACTCAGCATCAAATAAACATATAATATAGGACAGAATATGAGTAATAATAAGCTTGAATTAAAAAGAAAAAGAGAGCAGAATATGGTCAATCAGATGATTAGGCTATATTGTAAGAAGAATCATAAGGATCAAAGTGCAGATGGATTATGCGAGGAATGCAAGGCTTTACTTGAGTATTCCAAGAAGCGAAGTGAAAGATGTCCTTTTATGGAAACGAAAACCTTTTGTAATAACTGTACTGTGCATTGTTATTCACCTGAAATGAAGGAAAAGATTCGTAATGTCATGAGATTTAGCGGACCACGCATGCTTATTTATCATCCGGTTACATGTATATGGCATGGGATAACTGGAATAATAAACAAAAAAAACAAATAAGAAAGCAATAATTGCAAGCCTGTAAAGCAATGAATTTACAAGGCTTGTTTTGTTTTATATGGGCTTAAAAATCTATATTCATACACGAGATATACACATTTTATTGCTTCTTTCTGTATGCTTACATCACTTTTTCGCCAATCCTTCTACATTTGCATGGTGCATAATGCAGGTAAGTTAAATCACAAAGTTAGTGATGTCTTGAAAAAAGACGTATTAAATAAAAGATTAGCAGCATCGCTTTTAGCAGGTGTTCTAACTGTAACAAGTATTGGAGGAGCGTCGCTATTGACAAGTACCTCATACGCTGATGATTCAAATAAAGAAACCACACAGGTAAGTTCATCCAAAGAGGCTTCAACAAGCAAGTCAACCACTAAATCATCAAAATCAAGTAAGAGCAATAAATCCACCGAAAAATCTAAAACTACAAATGATAGATCGAAGGCTTCTAAGAATAAACAGAACGGAAGCCAAGGAGGTCAAAATGGACAAGGTGGCCCGGGCGGTCAGCCACCACAGGGAGGACCGGGCGGACAGAACGGACTGGGAAATTCACAGGGCCAGCCACCACAGGGAAATCCAGGTGAGCAAAATGGATCAAGAAATTCCACCTCAAAAAATGCAAACCAAGATACTAAAGCACTTGAACAGGCATTACAGCAACTTGGACAGATGATTCAAAACCTTACAAAGCAGCTGAAACAGGTAGAAGCGAAAGTGTCAAAGTAAATTAATTAGTTATTTTAAATTTTAGTAAAGTTTAATAGCAGGTGTAAGAGCACCTTTTAATTACCCCAAGATATAAGTTAAACAATAATACCCCCCTTATAAATAGTGACCATGAGCTGCGTTATTCATAAGCTTAGGTCACTTTTTCAATGCTATATATATTGACAAATAAGTTAGTCTTTGCTAATCTGAATTAGTTAATGCTTATTATTAAGAATTTTGAATTTTAAGGTGATAAAATGAGAAAAATTAAGAATGTATCAAGCGTAATTTTGATTGCAATGCTCTTAGTATTGACACCTTTCAATGCTAGTTTTATTGCACAGGCTGAGGAAGGAACATCAGCACAGCAAAATGAACAGGAATTAAAGTTAAAGGACGCTTCTTTCCTAGGACAATTCGAAGTAGAAGTGGAACCAAAGGGAACTGTAGCTAACATCGAAAAAATTAAGATAAATGATGTTGAGCAAGAAGCCAAGACAAGCAAATGGCTTGCTTTTAATGGCGGATATTATTTAGATAAAGATAACAACAAAATAATAATGAATGAGCCTAGCGATGGAGCATCTTTTACTGTTGTTATGAAGAGCGGAAGCATATATAACTATGAGTACAAAAGAAATGCTGCAAAAGGCAAGAAATTTGAACTAAAGACTTCAGAAAACAAAGGCGATGATTCATCAAAGCCTGACAAAGGAAACAAGGATCAGGAAACAACAAATAATGATGTAAATAATCTAAAGGTAACTGATTATAGTACATTTGGTGATTTTATGCTAAACCTTGAGCCAAAGGAAGCTATAAACCAGATTAAGGAAATCCAGTTTAACCGTGCAGTTCAGGAAGCCAAGACTAGTAAGTGGCTAGCTTTTAATGGTGGTTATTATTTAGATAAAGAAAAAAGTGCAATCATCATGAATGAACCACGTGACGGTGCACTCATTTCAATCACGCTAAATAGCGGTAAGACATATAACTATAAATATGTGAGATCAAACAAAGTAGGTCAGAGGATGGTTGAGCAGACAGATGAAACTGTAAACTCGACTAAGACTATAAAAATTAGGCTTGTAGGCTCATTTGAAGGTGCTATCCAGGGTCAGCAGAAATACGATGCAGTATCAGGTGCAAGCATGTCTGCTTCTATAAATAAGAATAGCAATGTTCAGGTACAGGCAGCTGAGGTTGAAAGCCCAGATTCAGTCGTACCAGAATCAGCATGGAAGCCACTTAACGAGATGCAAAATCTATATGTTGATCGCAAGCAGTTTAATATCGAGCTATCAGCAGACTCAGGAATGACAGCTTCATATAATGTGCACGACAGTGCAATTACGTTAGCTGGAGTACCTAAGAAAGTAGGTAAGTATCCAGTAAAGGTAAATGTTAAGGATGCAGCAGGAAGAACAGCTACATCAAATATACTTTACTTTGAGGTATTTGGAACTGATGAGAAGCTTGTTGATTATCTAAAGATAGAGAACTCGAGAAGAATGCATGATGGAAAGTATATCTGGGATATGAATCCTTGGTTAATCAAGCATTTCACTCATGATTCATCACAGACTGTAACTCTTCCAAAGGATATCAAAGCTTGGTATGGCTCAAACACAAGTGGTGTATATGGAAAGCTTGGAGAAGCAGTAGAACAGGGTACAAAAACTAAGCATACTTTGATTATTCCATCCGGTGCTGATTTAACAATGGTAAATATGATTGTTAACAGCAGTGTTCGTATTGTCGTAAAGGATGGAGCAAAGTTAAATCTTAAGGATACATCCATCTACGGAAAAATCGTTGTCGAAAATGGTGGTACATTCAGCATGAACCATGAGACAGACCATAAGGGTAATTCAAAGTTCACAAATGGTGCAATGATAAATGGTCAGCTTATCCTTGAGGATGGAGCTACAATCACAAATTCAAAGGTATATTCAAATGCTAACTTCCTAACAGATGGAACAAAGGCAAAGAAAATAGATACTCCTGTAGTTGTTGCAAAGGGTAATGTGAATATCGTTGGGGAAGTCTATATCCGTGGCGACGAGTCAGCAACTGGTGAGTATAACGGTAAGAAGGTTGGAGGACAGCCAGCGCTAAAGGTTGAGAATGGTAAGCTAAACATCACAAGTGGTTCAACTCTTGGACTATACGGTGGAGGAAGAATGGCTACCACATCAATAGGCGGAAATGCCCTTGAGCTAAGCAATGGTGAAATAAGTGGTGAAGGTAAGCTAGTTGCAATCGGAGGAGCTTCAACATGGGGTACTGCTGGTAATGCAGTTTCAGGAAACGGTAAGATTAGTGTTGCAAATGCAGTTCTAAACGGCGGAAACTCATACGGAAAGGGTTCGACACCTGGTAAGGCATATACAGAGGGTGTAGAAATTTCAAACAACACTATTGGAAAGGCAAACGATGGTAAGCTTTTAAATGGATCAAGCGAAAGTGACCAGCCACTTTACTGGAATGATATTACATATGTACCTCAGGCAGCAGATTTTGGCACAGAGAAGATAAACAATACTACTGAGCCGGTAAAGCCAGAAGAAAAGAAGGATTCAAAGGATAATATAGCAGAAGAAAAGAAACCAGATACACCAGCAGAGAAGAAGGACGATTCTAAGCCAGCTGTTGACCCATCAAAGAAGGATAGTGCAGATGAGTACTATTTTGAAGTAGGAGCTAACGCAGTTTGGAAAGATGCAAACAAGGACCTATTGCTCGTTGTTAAATCAAAGACCAACGATGCAAAGACTTTTGATAATTTCACAGGCGTTGAGGTTGATGGTAAGAAACTTGACCCATCAAATTATGAAGCTGTACGTGGAAGTGTAAGAATTAGCATTCGTTCTTCATATCTAAGAAGTTTAGGCAATGGAAATCACACTATTACAGTAAGCTTCAATAATGGTTCCGCAAGCACAAGCTTTAATGTTGCAAATGCATCAGGACCTGTTAATACAGGCGATACAGGAAGTCTAGGATATGTATTTGCATTCCTAATTGCAGGTTCAATCTTTGTAACTATAATGGCTAAAAAAAGAAGAGCATAATAAAATCTTTATAGATTAATTTAAACCCGTAATTCGAGGAGAGGCAATTCATTTATTTGCTAAACTCCTCGTTTTATTTTGGTATGATATATGTAAAATTATTAGCAAAATCTTTATCGGGAATAAATTGGACGCAATATACACAATTGACCAAAAATATTGCAATTCTAACGAAAATATGATTTAATTATATTGGTATGCAAGACATAGTGTCAAAAACAAGGGGGAACGAATATGCAAAGGAGATATGCAAAACGTATGACTAGCTTGATGCTGCTCATCGTTTTCATTGCAATTCTAATTATTGGTCAGAGCGCTAAATCAACTTATGCTGAAACAGCGACATCATCTAATATTGACATTCCAGTAGAAGTGGATTGGAAAGGAAACTATAGAGTGCCTGTTAATGTTAATCTTATGGCAGACGGCGAACTCAAACAGACTATTACTATAACATATGATACATACTGGAAATCTAAGTTTCTAAATGTACCTAAGTATAATTCTCATGGTACAGAAATCAATTATACAATTACATATGATGCAGCAGATTATGGTGTAAAATACAAATATAGCCTAAGTGGAAATGCTACAAATGGCTTTGTAATTAAGATTGTACCACTTAGGGATATCTATGTAGGAAAGGTATGGAATGTCATGCCTAACATAGTTATTCCAGGAACACCTTCTCCTGCAGACCCACCTACTATGACTGGGATGATAGCTACAAACCTAGATTCTGGAACACCTGCTGCGGCTCCAGAGCCTTTGTCTGAAGCTCCAGCAGTACAGGCTAGGGAAGCAACAATAACAGAAGAAGTTATAGAAGAGGATAATCCGAATTTTGATGCTTTGATATCAGCGCCAAAAGAGGTATCGAGCGTACCTATTCCAGATGCTATCACAGTACATCTACTTGCAGATGGGGTTGTTGTCGGAACGATGCAGCTAACAAAGGATGGTGACTGGGAAGGCAGATTTATTGATTATCCTAGATATGATGAGAATGATGGACACGAAATTAAATATACGACTAAAGAAGAGCCGTTAGCTGGATACGAAACTAGCTATTTTAATGGTAATATAATTTTGAATAGATCCTTAATCGATGTATCTGTCGAAAAGAAATGGATAGGCAATAGTCAATCAAAGGCTGAACTTACATTGCACAGGGCATGTGACTATATGAAATTTGACTACACATTAAATAAGCATGTGAGGGTTAAAGTGGATGAGGAAGTAGCTACAGTAGAGCTTAATGCTGCAAATAACTGGAAGCATACATTTCCTAGCTTATATGAATTCTACACTCCAGAAGGAGTAGATGGGGTTAAGTATAAGTACTACGTAACAGAGAAAAGTATCCCAGGTTATGATACACAAATAACTGGTAATCAGGACAGCGGTTTTGTTGTTACAAATAAGGAAATCAATCCAAAAACTCCTGCTCCAAAGAATCCGCCACAGCCTAAGACACCAAACACTGGTGATGAAAGTAATATATACTTGTACATAGGCCTGATGCTTGCTAGCTCTGCTCTAATTGTAAGTATCAAATATAGGGTTAAGAAAGTTAAATAAGTTTTGATGTACAGCTCCTTACCGTATGGTAGGGAGTTTTTTGTACTCAATGTTATATTTTCAATAAAAAACTAAATATAAAACTATATATTATTATTGCGAAATGTGTGAATTTATGATTTAATTTACATGAAAGGGTTATTTAGATTGAACTAAAATTAGGGGAGAACTTATGAAGATTGGTAGAAAAAAACGCATACTTGGGCTGACATTTTTTGTTGTATTAATTTCAGTATTTCTCATAGGCCAAAGCTTTTCATTTGCAGAAGATCCAGCAAACAACATGAATATATCTGTAGAAACTAAGTGGATTGGGTTTATAAGCAGCAATATGGAAGTTGACCTTGTTGCAGATGGACAAGTGAAAGAAACCGTTAGAATAAGAAGCTACGAAAATGGGCATGTTTTTACTAATCAGCCTAAATTTGATCCAACAGGTAGAGAGATAAACTATAGCATAGCATTTAGATTAGAAGAAGATGGGATAAAATATAAAAGTAAGCTTTCTGGAAATCCTGTAGATGGGTATGTAATTAAAAGCCTTGCTTTACGTGATATATATGTTGGAAAAGTATGGAATGTAATTCCAGCTACTCCATCACCTGCATCTTTAGCCTTTAGCCCAGTTCAACTAAATCCATCTCCTCAGCCAGGGGAAGAGATAGGAAAGCCATCAAGACCTCTTCCAGACTTTATCAGTGTGGAACTCTTACAAGACGGTAATGTTGTAGATATGATTCAGATTTCAAAGGCAACAAACTGGACTGGTGAGTTTAAAGATTATCCAATTTTTGATGAGAATGATGGACATCAATATGTTTACAAAGTTAGAGAAGTACCTGTAGAGGGGTTTGTCCCTGAATATACGGTAGGTTTTGCAAACGGTATATTTGGCGATATAATAGTAAATAAATCTTTGATAGATGTGCCAGTAGAGAAAAAATGGATAGGCAAGAAGAAGGATAGTGTAGAAGTTACTATTTACAGGACATGTGATATTGAATATTACGATGTCAATACAGGTACACTTAGACAAAGGCATATTGATGAATCTGTTGGAAATGTAACACTTAACAAGAATAATAATTGGAAATACATATTTAAAAATCTTCAAGAGTATTACGTAGCAGAATTCAGTGACCCAGTAAAGTATGAATACTATGTAAAAGAAACGGCGCTAGATGGTTATGAAACTAGAATTACTGGCAATCAGAACGAAGGTTTTGTAATTACAAATATAACAGATGAACCTGAGCCTGATCCGAAACCACAGAATCCACCAAATCCAGATCCAAAACCAAATTACGAAGATGGTACTGTAGATATAAACTGGAACTTAAAACAGAAATCGAACGACCAAATTCAAATGTCATTAGGTTGGGGACAGATGGGTGCTCTGCTACAATTAGGTTTAAAACTGAACAACTTCTCTATAGCAAATCTGCTGAAAAAGAATAAAGATCACAAAGGTTTCTTACCTATTGGCGATGGTGAAACTATGTCGTTAAATGCTCAAACAAATGGTAAGTATTATCAATCGTATGGTTTGCAATATGCAACAAATTGGTTTGGTGGAAAACGCCCTATTCAGTTTACATTAGGTGCAAACTTTTCTAAATCTACCGATTTAAATTCCAGCTATTACAACCGTAGTTATATGGAGAATTATTACAACTATATGTATGGTGTAGGAAATTATAATTATAATAACTACGAAAATTATCTCGATCCAGATAAATACATTCAAATATGGGGTTTCTATGCTGGTTGGGGTAAACGTTTAAGATGGCCAGACGACTATTTCCAGTTGTCTTTACAATTATCTTACCAACGTTATATCTTAAAGAATTGGCGCTATTTCTTTGTAATGTCTAATGGTACTGCCAATAATTTAAGTTTGAACATAACGCTCAATCGTAGTTCTACCGACAACCAACTATACCCACGTACAGGTTCCGAATTTTCTGCTTCATTATCAATTACTCCACCATGGTCTAAATTCGATAAGAAAGATTATAAACATCTTGCCAACGACCGTTTTTCAGCAACTTATCAAGAAGAACAACAAGAAAAATACCGTTGGGTAGAATATCATAAATGGAAGTTTAAGGCACGTACCTTTACTGCTCTCAATAATGGCAACAAATGTTTCGTGCTAATGACGCGTATAGAATTTGGTTTATTAGGAAGCTACAACAAGTATAAAAAGAGTCCATTTGAAACATTCTATATGGGAGGTGATGGTATGAGTGGATACTCTTCTAATTATGCACAAGAAACTATTGGTTTACGAGGTTACGAGAACGGACAACTTACACAACACGGAGAAGGTTATGCTTACGAACGTATGACTCTTGAACTTCGTTATCCATTCCTTTTGGGTAATACCACCATTTATGGTCTTGGTTTTGTAGAAGCTGGTAATGCGTGGACAGAAACTTCTAAGTTT
>ERZ773050.567-NODE-567-length-21157-cov-12.457966_pt1 | contig 21157 bp, 18 predicted proteins | sample MGYA00580632_ERZ773050 | MGnify/ENA primary metagenome ERZ773050 (study PRJEB29015, sample SAMEA2738123) | human oral metagenome | biome: human oral; feature: human-associated habitat; material: saliva | place: China | collected 2166 ... | reverse complement strand
AACCCGGATTGCCAGGATGAAAACCTGGTGTCCTAACCGTTAGACGATAAGGCCAAAATAAAGTTTCTAGAATAAAACTTTATCGTTGATTATATCAGTAATGCGTGAAATTGTACATAGTGTATTTATAAAAACGACAAATAATATTAAAACTACCGAAGGTCTATTATGAGTAATGATTTTAGAGTATAATATTTAGAATGAAGAAACTATTACTTAAACGTACAAAAATCCTATCAACAGTAGGTCCAGCTGTTAATAGTTATGAGAAGCTGGAACAATTAATAAAAGCTGGTGCAAACGGCTTTAGATTTAATTTTAGCCACGGTACATTTGAGGAGCGCGTAGAGCAATTTAATTGGCTTAGGGAGGCTAGTGAAAAATTAGGCAGGCCCGTTGCTATTTTGCAAGATTTACAAGGTCCAAAAATCAGACTAGGCATGCTTAAAGATGATATGAAAATGGATGTTAAAGCTGGCGATGAGATAGTACTAGCTTATGGTATCGAACATGATGGTTCTAATAACATTCCTGTGCAATATAATTTGGCAGAAAAGGTAAAACCTGGTGAGCCTCTCTATATATTTGACGGTAAAATTCGAACCAAAGTTATTACTAAGGAAAGCGATACTGCTATACGTGTACGAGTAGAAAATAATGGTACTTTAATGAGTAGAAAAGGAATTAATCTGCCTGATACAGATTTTGGTGGTGATATTCTAACTGAGAAAGATTTAGCAGATATTGAATTTGGTGCGACTCAAGATATAGATTTTGTTGCGTTAAGTTTTGTTCAGAATGCAGGTGATATTGATAACTTACGCCAGATTCTAGTCTCTCATAACTCTGAAGCTCAGATCATTGCAAAAATAGAGACTAAATCTGCTATTAAGCCTGAAACTCTAGAAGAAATTGTAAAGGCTTCTGACGGTGTGATGGTAGCTCGTGGTGATCTAGCTGTTGAAGCTGGTGCTGAGGTTGTGCCAATTGTCCAGCGACAGATTATTTCTCTTTGCCGCAAGTATGGGAAGTTGAGTATAGTTGCAACCCAAATGATGGGTAGTATGGTTGATAATCCAGAGCCAACCCGAGCAGAAGTTAGCGATGTATCTACGGCTGTAATTATCGGTGCTGATGCTGTTATGTTAAGCGATGAGACAGCTAATGGTAGTTACCCTATCGAAACCGTTCAGGCTATGAGAGATGTTATCTTATATACGCAAGATCATATAGATATAATACCTGCAGATAATCAAATTAAAGCAGGTGACTGGCGCAATGCGATTAGCCATGCTGCTGTAAATTTAGCAAAAGAATTAGATGTTGATGCAATTGTTGCTGAAACTAAAACAGGGGCGACTGCTGCTAATGTTGCAGCATTTCGACCAAATATACCTATAATTAGCGTGACTAGCGAAAAACGTTCAGCACAACAATTGGCTCTCAGTTACGCAAACAGGAGTTTTATAAGGCCAGATGGCGAACGAGCTGGAGTGGAGTTGGCTAAAGAACTGTTTGATAATGGCATGTTTGGTGATGCTGATAATGTAACAGTAGCTGTTATTAGTGGTAGACAGCCTGGTGTGAGTGGCGAAACTGATACAATCCGCGTTCGAAGCTTTAGTAGATAATCATAATAGGGTGGGTAAATGGGTTTTGATAAACAAACAATAAGAGATATATCAGTTGATAATAAAACTATTTTGGTACGTACCGACTATAACGTTCCAATTGACTCTAGTGGCGCGATTAGCGATGATTTACGCATTCGCGCTTCTTTGCCTACCCTAAAATATTTATTGAAACACAATTGTAAGATTATAATTATTAGTCATCTTGGTAGACCAGATGGTAAACCTAATCCAAAATATACTCTACTACCAGTTGCTAAAAGACTTGGCGAGTTATTGGGTATAGAAATAGATTTTATTAGTGATTGTATTGGTGACAAAATTACCAACGCCGTAAAAAAACTAAAGCCTGGGCAGATACTTATGCTTGAAAATGTACGATTTTACCCAGGCGAGACTGCAAATGACATTAACTTCGCTAGAGCTATTGCTGATTCTACTGGTGCACGTTATTTTGTGCAGGATGGATTTGGTGTTGTTCATCGTGCTCATGCCACTACTAGTGCAATTACTCATTTTATTCCGAGTGTAGCTGGATTTCTTCTAGAAAAAGAGGTTATTGCGTTAAGTGAGGCTATTAATGGTGAAAAACGCCCGCTGGTTGCAGTTCTAGGTGGCGCTAAGGTTAGTGATAAGATATCTGTTATTGAAAAACTAGTCAAATCTGCTGATAAAATTTTGATTGGTGGCGCAATGGCGAATACCTTTTTGAATTATAGAGGAATAAGTTTAGGTTCGACTAAAATTGAGCCTAATGAAGAGAAAACACTCGACAAAATCTATGAACTAGCTATAGATAGAGTAGGTATTGATAATATTGATGAGTTTATAATATTACCAATTGATGTTGCAGTAGCTACAAATCCTAGCGCTTTTCGTCGCAGGAGTGTTCCATTACAGTCTATAAATATGGACGAAATGGTTTTTGATATTGGTGATGCAACTGCTTATAAATTCTGTAAAGAGATAGATGGCGCTAAGACGATAATATGGAATGGTACCATGGGTCTTGCGGAGAATCCAACATTTAGTTATGGATCATCGGTTTTGGCTAAATTTATAACAAATATACCGGATGCCGTATCAATTATTGGCGGCGGTGATACTGCTGATTTTATATTAAAGTGGTGTAAATATAACAATGGTAAATTTCATCATATATCGACTGGCGGTGGCGCTAGCCTAGATTTAATAGCTGGTCGTAAACTTCCTGGTATTGAGGCGTTGCTTGCATTAAAAAAATGATGTAAACTATTAGTAAATAACCATAAACGTATTGAATATGCCTAGTAGAAAGAAATTAATAATTGGCAACTGGAAGATGAATTTTAATACTCATGATGCGAGTATATATTTGCATCGGTTACAAGAGGCTATCACAGAAAGGCGTGATGTACAGGTTATTGTAGCTCCAACAACGCTCACTTTGCAGAGTTTAAGTCTTCAAGTTAATAGGCGAAAAGTTAAATTGGCAGCGCAGAATTTTTATTGGCGTGATTTTGGTCCTTATACTGGTGAAACATCAGCTACGCAGTTGCGTGGAATAGTCGATTATGGTTTAGTTGGTCATTCTGAGAGAAGATATCTTTTCCATGAACAAGAAAAGGATATACGTTACAAAGTTCAAGCTGCAGTAAGGAATGGTTTCAAACCTATTTTATGTATTGGTGAAACTAGGGCTGAAAGAACAAATAAAGAAACACACGCTGTTTTATATGACCAATTGACTGCAAGTTTAGCTAATATAACGAGTGATGAAGTAGGTAATGTGATTATAGCTTATGAGCCTGTTTGGGCTATAGGTACTGGTGATAATGCTAAACCTAGCGATGTTATAAAAGCTGGTTCTGTAATTAGACGTACACTTAGAAATCTTTATGGAGACAAAGTATCTAAAGATGTGCAAATTGTTTATGGCGGCAGTGTTACATCTAGTAGTGCCACGGACTATTTGTCTATACCTGGTATTGACGGTTTATTGGTTGGTGGAGCAAGCCTGCAATTGTATGAATTTAGCGAGATAATAAAAAAAGCACACGATATGCAGAAATAAAATAGAGAATAGGGTGGTAGACTTATGAATGATATAGATTTTGAAGAACTAGACAGAGCAATTAATTCAGTATTAAGTGAGAATGAAAAAAAAGCGTCTGCTAAGAATGACCCTGCAAAGAAGAATAAATCTTTTAAGAATGAAAATTTCAGCTCTAATAAGAATAAATCAAAAAATAATGATAATGAAAAAGATAATCATTTTATAGATGATAAACCGATTAAAGCAGAAGATAATAATTCTAATAATATTATTGTAAACAACTTAAGTAGCTCTACTGTACAAGATAGTAAAACAAATGTAGATGATCTTAACCATTCGAAAGATGTTAGGGAAGACATTAAAACTAGTGCTGTTGATATACCTCAGCATTTTAATAGTATAATTGGTGGTCATGATAATAACGACAATGATTTAGATAAAATCGAATCTGACAAAGATTCTATTAGTGCATATAAAGTTAGTCATAGTAATAATATAGTTCCTCCGTTAGTACTTCCGCATAGAACTAGTTATTCTCGATCTGGTACTCAGTCTTCGTTGCATGCTCGCAGTGTGTTTAGTAGGCCAAGTGTTCAATCACGTGCTATTTTTAGAGATACAAAATTAGATATTGATAAAAATATTAGTGGTGCTAATAGTGCCTCTCCAATAGATAAATCTACTCAGTCTGAGGCTAGTATATCTAAGCATGATTCTGGTTTTATGGAAAATAATGCATTAAAGAATTCTCGTGATGTCGTTGGGAATTTTAGCGTTTCTAGTTTTAGCGGTAGTAAAAAATTATCTAACGATAGTTCGGAAGAGGTAATTATTAATAAGCCGACTAAATTAGTAACTTCTTCGGTAAATAAAGAAGATGTTGTGTCTGAGAATAATACAGATGTTGATGATAGCATAGTCAAAGATATGACCATTAAGATGGTTGAAGAACTTAATGCAATCAAAAATGAATCTATTTCTGAAGCCCAGGATAAAATTACTATCGATAATTCTATAGAAAAAGAACATCAATCTATTGATACTGAAAAGCAAAATCAATCTAGTCATCACAGAGATTCTACACGCAAGGTTGGTCGTTTTATGGATATTATGCATCCAGCTATGGATATGCGACACTCTCATTCAATAAAACCATCTGTTTCAGTTTCTTCAAATCTAGATAATACTAATATTGGTGCTGAGAATTTTCATGATACTAATTTAGATAACTTAGATAGTAAAGTCGGCGACAATGATAATTCTTTACGGGTATCTGATTCTGAGAATACAATAGATGACGGATCTTTGGTAGATGAAAAGACTGAGTTGAAATCACATAGTGATGATTCTGAAGAATTAGATTCCACAACAGATTTGAGTACGGAACATACTTATAATAACGATAATTTTAACCAGCAAGATGATAATCAGCAGAGTTCTAACTACGATTTTATAGATGATAATTATGTCGATCAATATAATACACCTAATCTAACTGGTGATAATACAACTGTTGATGTAATAGATTCTACAAAAGATAGTAACTCTGATGTTCATCCTATATTTGATACTGAATCATATACAAAACCACTTACACAAAATAAACAAAATAAGTTCAATATATGGGTTGCTCTCATTGTAATCTTGATTGGTTTAGTTATTATTTCTATTATACTTTTATGGAAAATAATTTACGCCTAGCGCACTAGCTTTTTGTAGAGTATAGTTGTATAGGTATGAGTGATAAATTAAATCCTGCTCAGCAAAAAGCCGTTGAAACTACAGAAGGTCCACTACTAATATTAGCGGGTGCTGGTAGTGGTAAGACAAAGACTTTAACTCATAGGATTGCTTACATAATATCTCGCGGATTGGCGTGGCCGTCTCAGATTTTGGCAGTTACTTTTACTAATAAAGCTGCTCGTGAGATGCGTGAGCGCTTGGGTTCCATGCTAAATCAGGACTATACTCAGCGTAATTTTATGCCTTGGATGGGGACTTTTCATGGTATTTGCGTGAAAATTCTAAGAATTGAAGGTGGTATAATTAATATTCCATCTAATTTTGTAATTTACGATGAATCTGATAAAAAAGGTGTAGTAAAACAGGCTATGAAGAGCCTTAATATCACTGATAAACAGATAAAATCTAGTGCTGCAAGCGGAATTATATCTGCTGAAAAAAATAAAATGAATACGCCTGAAATTGTAATTGCAAATGCTCGTTTTCCATATCAGCAACAAATTGGTGAAATTTATAAGATGTATGAAAAGTTAAAGCGTGAATCTAACGCTCTTGACTTTGATGATTTATTACTAGAAACTGTAAACCTTTTAAAGAATCACCCAGAAGTCCGCAAAAAATGGCAAGATCATTTTAAATATATTATGATTGATGAATATCAAGATACTAATGCCGCACAATATTTAATCGTTTCATTACTAACTAATGATAAGAAAAATATTTGTGTTGTTGGTGACGATTGGCAATCTATATACAGTTGGCGCGGCGCTGACTTTAGAAATATCTTGAATTTTGAAAAAGATTTCTCAGGCGCCCAAATTATTAAATTAGAACAAAACTATCGCAATACTGGTGCTATTTTAGAGGCTGCACAGAATGTAATTACTAAAAACAATCAACGTACAGACAAAAAAATATGGACAGCTGGTAATCAGGGAGATCCAGTAGAAGTTTATGGTGCTCTTGATGATAAAAGTGAAGCGGCATGGATAGCAAACATAATATCTAATAAAGTTGAATCTGGTGAGTATAATTTTGATGATTTTGCTATATTTTATCGCACAAATTCACAGAGTTATACGATTGAGCAAGCGTTAAATCAAAGATCAATACCACTTAACATAGTTGGTGGAACTAGATTTTTTGATAGGGCGGTGATTAAGGATATTATGGCTTACGTTAGGCTATGCTACCAGCCAAATGATATGTCGAGTTTTATGAGAATTGCAAATGTACCATCACGCGGAGTTGGTCCAACTAGTTTAGCAAAATTTATCTCTTGGCAAGGACAAACTGAAATGGATATTATATCGGCTTTAAAGCAGTCTGGCGAGGCTACTACGATAACTGCTAGGGCGCGTAATGCTCTGCAAGAACTAGGTTGTAAACTTCAAATCATTAGATCGGAGATTCTCAATAATACTGCTCCCAGTGATATTTTAGAGAAAGTTATAGATAAAACTGGTTATAGAGATTATATATTGGATGGCTCTCCTCAGGCTGAAGATAATAATGAATATCTAAAGACATTAATAGATGAATCCCGTCCATATGCTGATATAGAGACATATTTAGAGGAGGTGTCTTTAATGTCTAGTTCTGATCTGCAAAGTGAAAAAGGCTATGTCACGTTGATGACTTTACATGCCGCTAAGGGGTTGGAATTTCCAGTAGTATTTATGTCTGGAATGGAAGAAGGTATCTTACCGCATTCACGTACACTTGATGGTAATCCTGATGACCTAGAGGAGGAGCGTCGTCTTTGTTATGTAGGTATGACACGTGCTCGGGAACGACTTTATCTTAGTCACTCTGCTAGTAGATATCAATTTAACCAGAGAAAATACAATGACCCCTCGAGATTTTTATGTGATGCTGGGTTGTTTATTGTAAATAATGAATCTCAGGAAGAGGCGTATGTAGAATCTTATGATACATTCTATGATGATATAAACCTTGGGATTGGCACTAGGGTAAAATCTGCTGTATTTGGTGTAGGTACTGTAGAAGATATCGATGGTATGGCTGTGCAGGTTAGATTTGATTCTGGGCAAAGTAAAAAACTTAATATAGAATATGCACAGCTAGAAATTATTACATAATTTGCAGTATAGTTTACTTATTGTTATAATTATAAAAGTATTTATATAAGTTTGATTATGCAAATAATTAAAAAGACATCTAATTTTATAAGTGTAGCTCGTTTAATGATCTTCACTTTTGTGGCTGGTTTTTTATTACTAACTCATGCTGTAGTTCAGGCAACAAACGGGGAAAGTGGGGACTATCGCAGAGTTGTTACTATATATGATCAAGGCGAGCGTAAATCAGTTGTAACAAAGGCTGTTACTGTTTCAGGAGCTATTGAGTCAGCTAAAATTCGTCTCTTAGAGGGGGATAAAGTAGAGCCTGGCTATAAGACTAAAATTGAAGGTGATGAATTTATTATAAATATATATCGCTCTTTGCCAGTTACTATTGTTGATGGTATGCGTCGTGAGCAAATCCTATCAACACACACCAACCCACGTGATATTGTGCACCAAGCTGGTATTAAAGTGCGCCCCGAGGATAATTTGAGTATTAGAAAATCAGAAAACATAACCATTGATGGCGCTAGTGCAAGTATTTATATAGATAGAGCTATACCTGTTAAACTAATGCTTTATGGAAAGCCTATGGTTGTCTATACTCATGCAAAGACTGTAGGTGATTTTTTGAATCAAAAAAATATTAAACTTAGTAAAGATGATACATTATCTATAAATAAGTCAAATAAAATTATTGCTAATTTAAATATAGAAATTTGGAGAAATGGCAAGCAGACGATCGCACAGGAACAAGAAGTGCCTTTTTCTATTAAAACTATAAAAGATCCTGAAAAAGATAGTTCTTATAAATCTTTAAAAGTTAAAGGTAAAAATGGCAAAAAATCGATTACATATGAAGTAACTATGAAAAATGGCTCGGAGATAGAGCGTAAAGAAATTCAGAGTGTTATGATTGAAGAACCAGTTGAGCAAGTAGAGGTTATTGGTGCTAAATTTAAATACTCTGGGGGTAAGCTGAGTGAAGAACAAATTAATGCGCTTGGTAGATGTGAAAGTGGAATGACTGCCACCAGGAATTCTGGAAACGGTTTTTATGGGGCATTTCAATTTTCACCGTCGACTTGGCGATCTTCCGCCCCTGCTGAATACAGAGGTGTATTACCTCACCAAGCTCCAATTGAGGCCCAAATGCAAGCTGTGCAGACTTTATTATCTAGATCAAGTATTTATACCCAGTTCCCAGGCTGTGCCAATAAGATGAAAGCACAAGGTATATTGTAGGTAAACTTGTGGCTAAACAAAAAGAATTTGTTATAAAGAGATGTTTTAATACAAAGCTTATTTTAATTGGTTCATCTCTAATATTAATTATGACTATCGGCGTGTTGGCAATTTCTGAAGTTCAACGTCGCAATACAATAAAAACTATACTAGCAACTGTAAATGAAAATAAAAAAACCATTAAGAAAATAATTAACTTTGATACAAAACAGATAAAAAGCTATGCTCATACTGTGGATTATAAGGAGATAAAACAAGCTGGCACACCTGGTGTTAGAGAAGTAAAATACTCTATAAAAACACGTGGCGATGGCTTGGAACTTTCTAGAAATAAAATATTTGATGATATAGTACTGAAACCAGTTGAACAAATTGAAATAGTTGGTGCTAGATTACCAAATGCATTAACTAAAGCGAAAAGTGCACATATCTTTAAAGATTCTAAGGGAATTTCTCATCGTGAAACTTACTATGATTTACCAATGAAGGTCGCTCTAAATTCTTGTGGTGGCGGGTCATATAGTGTGCGTGAGGATGGGGCTAAAATTGATAAAGATGGCTATGTGCTTGTGGCTGCAAACTATAATAACTATCCGCGTTGTTCATTAGTTGAAACTAGCATGGGGACAGGCAGAGTTTATGACACAGGAGGCTTTGCTAAGTATCACCCTCATGGATTTGATTTAGCAACTGATTGGACTAATGGTGACGGGCGTTAATTTGTATGTTAAAAAATAAAAAACACCTTGGACAGCATTGGCTACGAGATAGATTTATCCTGAATCATATCGCTGACTGTGCTGATATTAATAAAAATGATACAATTGTCGAAATTGGGCCAGGTTTGGGTACTTTAACTTCTATTCTGCTTTCCCGAGCTAAAGAAGTTATAAGTATTGAATTTGATGCTGATCTAGCACGTAAATTACCTGGTCAATTTCCAGGAAAAGATTTGACCGTTATCAATCAAGATATTTTGGAGTTTGATACAGATAACCTACCTAAAAAATATAAATTAGTAGCTAATTTACCGTATTACATAACTGCTAAGGTAATTCATAAGTTTACCACATCTAAAAATAGACCTTCTAAAATGGTGTTGTTGGTACAAAAAGAGGTAGCGAAGAGGGTTGTGGCTCAACCTGGCAGAATGAGTTTGTTATCTGTTTCATCGCAACTTTATGCAAACGTTTCTTTGGGCGATGTAGTTCCTGCTTGTTATTTTACGCCCCCTCCTAAAGTTGATTCGCAAGTTTTAATTTTTGATATGATAGATCCAAAATTACCATCAGACATTAGTGAAAAAGAATTGTTTCGTATAGTAAAGGCTGGTTTCAGTTCTAGGCGCAAGAAACTAAGGTCTAGTTTAAGTGGAGGATTAAATATTAATAAAAACTCAGTCGAAACACTATTAATGCAAACTGGTATTTCACCTGATCATCGAGCCGAGGATCTTTCAGTTGAAGACTGGAAGGCGATCGCTAAAAATTTTTATAATTGTAAATAATTATTAATTATTAAACACGTGATATAATGAATTGTAATGGGAAAGAAATTATATATAACAACTGCTATTCCGTATGCCAATTCTAAGCCTCATATAGGTAACGCATTAGATTATTTGCTGGCTGATATCTGGGCTCGATACCATAGGCAATTAGGTAAAGAAGTAAGATTTCAGGCTGGTACTGATGAACATGGTAATAAGATTTCTGCTAAGGCTCAGGCTGAGGGTTTAGATCCAATTGCTTATGTTAATCAAACTCATCTGTATTTTAAGGAGATTATGAACAAAATCGGTGCACAATATACTGATTTTATTCGTACTACAGATAGCCATCATATACAAGCTGTTCAGTATATTTGGAAGAAGTTATCGCCTTACATTTATAAAGGAACTTATGAAGGCTGGTATTCTGTGGGTGAAGAGTCTTTTGTTAGTGATAAAGTTGCGGCGGCTAATAACGGAATATCACCTGATCACGGTGTTCCTTATGAACGTTTGAGTGAGGAGAATTATTATTTTAGATTAACACATTTCGTACCTCAGATCCGTAGCGCTATAGAAAGTAATGAAATTAAGATTTTCCCTGAATCACGTAAAAAAGAAGTTCTTAATCTTTTGAATGATGGAATTGAGGATTTGAGCGTCTCGCGGCCGCGTAAGAATTTGGCTTGGGGAGTTAGTGTTCCTGGTGATGATAACCAGGTGATATATGTCTGGATTGACGCTCTTTCTAATTATATAACCGTACTTGGTTATCCAGATGATGAATCTTGGCGCGATTATTGGCCAGCTAATGTTCAGGTTGTTGGTAAAGATATTTTGCGTTTCCATGCCATTATTTGGCCTGCAATATTAATGGCGCTAGGCTTACCTTTACCAAAACAAATATTAGTTCATGGTCACATCGGATTTGATGGTAAAAAAATGAGTAAATCATTAGGAAACGTAGTTAGTCCTAATGAAGTTATTGATACATACGGAGCAGACGCTTTTAGATATTATTTTAGTCGCCATATTCCTACACTTGATGACGGTGATTTTACTTGGGAAAAATTTGAAAAAGCTTATAACAACGAGCTTGGAAATGATTTAGGTAATTTAGTTCAGCGTGTTGCAAAAATGGTGTTGCGTTATCAAGCTGGTGTAGTTGGTGAGCTAAATCGTGGTGAGCATGATATTCAATTGTATAGAGATGCTATGGATGAAATGCGATTTAGTGATGCTATTGATCAGGTTTGGGGTAAAATCAGAGCAACTAATCAATATCTAGAACAGGTTAAACCTTGGGAGGTTGCAAAGAATAAGGACGATCCAGAATCAACTGAACATTTGAGTGATATTTTGCAAGATGCAGTTGGTAGTATTATGCAAATAGCCGATCTTTTGGTACCGTTTCTACCAGAGGCTTCTAGCAAAATTAAGGCCATATTTGCAGAGGGTGTAGTGAGTAGTAGTGATCCTATTTTTCCAAAGATCTACATTCATACAAAAGATCCCCGAACTGAGCATGGTCGCTAGTCTATGTTAATTGATACTCATTGTCATATTCAAGATTCTAGTTATGATTTTCCTTCTATTAATGAGCTAATTAAGCGTGCCCGTAGTTCTTCTGTAGATAAAATTATTTGTATTGGCACAAACTTGAAGAGTTCCAGAGAAGCTGTGAGCATTGCCGGTAGGTATGATAATATTTTTGCTGCAATAGGGGTTCATCCGCACGATACAAAAGATGGTATTAGTGGAATAATTGATCTATTGAAGGTAAATAAAACAAAAATTGTTGCTATTGGAGAAATTGGTTTAGATTATTATTACAATAATAGTCCTAAAGATATTCAAATCCGTGAGCTAGAAGCTCAATTACAAATTGCTATAGACTATAATCTTCCTGTATCGTTTCATATTCGTGAAGCTTTTGATGATTTTTGGCCTATTATAAATAATTTTAGTGGAATAAGAGGAGTATTACATAGTTTTACTGACTCTATTGATAATTTAAACAAAGCTTTAAAGCTTGGTTTTTATATTGGAGTTAATGGTATTAGTACTTTTACTAAAAACTCTTCGCAAAAAGATATGTTTAGAAATATACCACTAGATAGAGTGGTTTTTGAGACAGACGCTCCCTTCTTGACACCATCGCCTTTTCGTGGTAAAATGAATGAGCCAAGTATGGTGAGTGAGATAGCAAAACAGTATGCGAATATGCGAGGGACTTCGTTTGCTGAAATGGCTAACCTCACTACCAAAAATGCTGAAGAGCTATTTGGCATATAGCAAATCTAAAGTGTGGAGTTTAGAGTATGTATAATGCAAATAATGTTGCTGGTAATACTTTTTATGGTTATAAAAATGATAATCATAATGTTTTTATTGAACAGACTGATGCACCAGAAGAGTATTATGATATGCTAGATGAGATATTAACACCAGAACAAAAATCAGAACGCGAAGTGTGTAAAGAATCACAAGAGGTCTTGGCAATAGGCTACGACCTGGATTATCATAGGCAACATAAATTAGAAATGCAGGAGTCTTAGTCGTGTCTGGTGTTTTTCAGAAAGCTTTGCAATTAGTAATTGGAACAGAGCCAATTAGTAAGCCTATGCCTTCCTCACCACATAGTGCCAATATTATGCCTAAAAAATTGACTCATAGAAAATTAACTGAGCGTGAATTAATTCAACGCGAGAGCGAAATTGGTTCCATGATATTTGGTGAGCCCCCAAGAGGTTGCCAGCGAGATTTCTTTAATCTTGATCATTCAACTTGGATTTGGCACGAAGAGAATTTTGATCATGCAACTAGGCAAAAGACATCTACTACTGTTCGGTATGAAGTTCATAAAAATGGCATCCTCAAGGTCCAAGAAGGTGCTAGATATAGCTTTTTAGAAGGCGACGAGTTAGAAAATTTTCTAGCGGCAGTAAAAACTTATCATGAAAGAGTAGTGCAGAATCTTTACACGCTTTAGTTGGATTAACTCTGTAGTTCGCGATATACTAGATAGAGTATGAATTTTTATTATTTTGACTATGCGGCAGCTACCCCTCTTGATGAGAGAGTATTATCTGCCATGACTCCGTACTTTACTGATAAATTCTATAATCCATCTAGTCCTTATCTGCCAGCTGTTGAGGTAAGGCGTGATTACGAGCAAGCTAAAAAAGTAATTGCGCAAATCATTGGTGCTACTGGTGATGAAATAATTATGACTGCTGGTGCTACAGAGTCTATAAATATAGCTATTAATAGTATTAATGGGCACAAGATTTGCTCTGCAATTGAGCATGATAGTGTAATAAATACAGTAAAATCTGGTGATCATACGATTATCCCAGTTTTACAAGACGGTAGAATTGATATTAAAGCTTTAAAAAGTAGTATCAGAGACGATACTAAACTAATAAGCGTAGCACTAGCAAATCATGAAATAGGCACAATCCAACCAATAAAAGAAATCGCCCAGATGATTAAAGATATTCTTAAATCTAGAATTGAATCTGGCAATAAAACTGATCTATTGCTCCATTGTGATGCTTCGCAAGGTTGCGGGATGCTTGATATTAATGTTGGTAGATTGGGTGTTGATATGTTAACTTTGAACGCTGCAAAAATCTACGGTCCAAAACAAGTTGGCTTATTGTGGATTCGTCCTGGCGTTTCATTGAAGACTCATATTCATGGTGGCGGGCAGGAACTTGGCATAAGAAGCGGAACAGAAAATGTAGCTGGTGTAATTGGATTTGCTGAGGCTATCCGTTTAGCTGATAAAAAGCGAAAAGGTGAAAGTAAGCGCTTGAGCCAACTTAGAGACTATATGGAAGAACGCTTAATGCAAGAATTTCCTAGTGCTATATTTTCAGGAAATAAAAAACATAAATTACCTAATTTTTTACATGTTTCTTTCCCAAATATTGATGCTGAGCGACTAGTCTTTATATTGGAAAATAAAAATATCTTAGTAGCTACAGGAAGTGCTTGCGCTGCTAAAAAAGGCCTAGTATCACATGTACTTACTGCGATTGGAATGGATGAATCTTTAGCAAATGGTAGTTTACGAATTACACTTGGTAGAGATAGTGATAGAGCGAAATGTGATTTTGCAATCAGTGAAATTGTAAAAGCTGTAAAATTAGAACTAACTAGAACGGGAAATGAAATTCATGATTAAGGCGATTATTGCAGTCATTGTTTTTGCGTTTATGGTTTTATTAATTGGCACGTATCTTAGCCCAGATGATCTAAGGGGTTGTGATATTTCTCTAAAGGGTAAAGAATCAAGTAATTTAGCTTGTAAAAGAGTTGACGCGATAGTTGCAGTTAGCGGTGGAGATACAGATGCACGAACAGACGAAGCGGTTAAGTTATATAAGAATGGTTGGTCTGATTTATTGATATTTTCAGGTGCCGCCGCAGATAAAACTGGACCAAGTAATGCTAAAGCAATGCGAAAACACGCTCTTAAAAAGGGCGTGCCAGATTCAGCGATTGTCATAGAAGAAAATTCAAACACTACACAAGAAAATGCGCGACTTAGTCGAAATGTTTTTTCTGAAAGAAAAATATCACGCATAATTTTAGTGACATCAGCTTATCATCAGCGTCGCGCTGGAATTGAATTTAGATTGGCTGCTGGCGGAAATGTTGAGGTTATAAATCATCCAGTAGCGCAGGATAAACAATGGTCTAATTGGTGGTGGATAAGTCCAAATGGTTGGTGGTTGGCAATGAGTGAAATTATCAAAATAATAGCTACATATGCAGGAGCTTCAAGATAATATGAAAGTTTTTGTTGGTATGAGTGGCGGAGTGGACAGTAGTTTAACTGCTGCATTATTAATTGAGAGGGGATATAATGTAGCGGGCGTATATATGAAGAACTGGAGTCAAGATCTTCCTGGTATGAAATGTCCTTGGGCTGATGATTTGGCAGATGCCAAACGCGTAGCTGTGCAACTAGGTATAGATTTAAAGGTGTATGATTTTGAGAAAGAATACCGCGAAAATGTTGTAGAATATATGATTAGTGCATATAGTCAGGGTTATACTCCAAATCCAGATATAATGTGTAATCAAGAGGTTAAATTTAAACTATTTTTAGAAACAGCCTTAGCGGATGGCGCCGATATGATAGCGACTGGACATTATGCTACAACTAGAGATAATAGGCTATTTATGGCTAGTGACGCTAATAAAGATCAGACCTACTTTTTATATAGAGTAACTAGCCAAGCATTAAGTAAAACTTTTTTTCCTCTTGGTGAATACACTAAGCAAAAAGTTCGTCAGATGTCTGAAGATCGTCATTTATTTACAGCTAAAAAGAAGGATAGCCAGGGTATTTGTTTTGTTGGAAAAATAGGTATTCGCGAATTTTTAAGCCAGTATGTAGACACTAAACCAGGAGATATTATTGATCAAAAAACTGGTAAAAAAATCGGTACTCACGATGGTGCAATTTTTTACACAATAGGTCAGCGTCATGGCTTGAATATAGGTGGAGGATTGCCATATTATGTAGTTGGTAAAAATATGCAATCTAATGAAGTCTATGTTTCAAATGATATAAATCATAATGGAATTTGGCGTTCTGAAACTAAAATTGAATCAAAACACTGGATTAATAATGTTCCAAAAGATGGCAATTATTTGGCTAGAATTCGTCATCGTGCACCGTTGGTAAAGATTACATTACTGGGATCGAAGGTTATTTTTGATGAACCGCAACGGGCAATTGCCCCAGGACAATCTGTAGTTATATATGATGGCGAGGAATGTTTGGGTGGCGGAATAATAGTGTAGGTCTAGCCTGTGAAGAAGCTTTTAAAAAGAGATAGAATATTATTTTCTGGATTTGCAAACTACAAAAGAGAATATATTAAAAAGGATTTTTTAGTAGCTATAGTTATTACAGCGATAACAATTCCGCAAAGTCTGGGATTCGCTGCTATTGCTGGACTTCCTATACAAACGGGTCTTTATTGTAGTTTATTTGCGCCCGTAATATTTGCTATTTTTACATCATCGCGTTATTTGATTGTTGGTGCTGATTCTGCCACTGCGGCTATTGTGGCGAGTGGCGCTACAGCTATAGCTGTAGCTGGTTCGCCTGAATATCCTAGTGCAATTGCACTTTTAGGATTGCTGACTGGACTAATTCTATTAGCAATGAGTATATTGCGTTTGGGATTTTTAGCTGATTTAATATCAAAACCAGTTTTAGTAGGTTTTCTTGCTGGAGTAGGTTTGCAACTAATAATTAGTCAAATGCCCTCAATGATAGGTATTAACTTTAATGGCGATATTATTGCTAGCTTGAATATGCTTGTATCCAATTTAGATAATATTAATTGGTTGTCATTAATTTTTTCATTATTTGTGCTAGTAATAGTCGTTATTGCGAATAAGCGTAGATTACCAGGAGAATTGATTGGTCTTGTGATTGCAGTGTTAGCGATGAAAATTGCTAATCTTGAAAGATTTGGTATTAGTGTAGTTGGTAAAATCCCTTCTGGTTTACCAACTGTATCTATACCAGATTTGTCTATTGAGAACATTGCGGTAATTTTCACCTCAGCGTTAGTTATTGCAACTGTTATATTGGCACAAAGTTTAGCTACAATTCGATCATCAGCAGAAAAACATGATGATATAACAAACGACAACAAAGATTTAGCGGCGCTAGGGTTTGCAAATATAATTTCTTCTCTGACTCAAGGATTTGCGATAAATGGTAGTCCACCACGTACATTAACAGCAGAAATTATGGGTGGAAAATCACAAATGGTTAATATTTTTGTTTCAGCTATTATGGCTATGGTTTTAATTTTTACTGCAGATATTTTATCTTATATTCCCAATGCAGCTTTAGCGGCTATTATATGCTCGATAGGGTTTAGATTATTTGATTTTAGTCGTCTTAGAGATATATGGCACACTCATAAAATTGAATTTTTAATAGCTATGGTAGCGTTAGTTTCGGTAGCTATTTTAGGTGTCCAAAAAGGTATCGTTATAGCCGTATTCTTTTCATTAGTAGAACGTTTACGTCGTGAATATCGTCCAGAAGATGGCATATTATTGCGTGATCAAAAAATTTCTGAATGGGCTGCAACTAGAATTCAAGGTAATCATCGTGACATAACAAGTCCAGAAGGTGTGCTGATTTATAGATTTGGCAGTGATATATTTTTCGAGAACGCTGACTATTTTATTCGTCGAATAAAACAATCTATTGATGGTGCGAAAAAGCCAGTTAATACGCTGATTTTGGACGCAGGAGCTATAAGCGATATTGACTATACTGGATCTGCAGCTCTTAAAAAAATTGCTGCGCGCTGTATGGGGGATAATATCAAATTTAGCATAGCCCATGTCTCACCAGGGTTACAGGTCTTATTTGATAATTACGGTGTAACTGAAATTGTGGGTAGTGATTTTATATACCAAAGCTTACGTGAAGCAGTTAGATCACAGCCTGGAACGCGCCGTCCAGTAGTAGAGATGGTAAAATCTTTAGGTCTAAATATAAATGACTATGTAGTTATTGGAGGTGGAGTTTTAGAAGTGTTAGATTTGCGTCAAACTGTCGATGTGGATTTAGTGGTTTCGAAATCAGTTTACGGGAAATTTAAGGATTTAGGTTGGAAAGAATATATACAAGACGATGGTAAGAAAATCTTGTCTAAACGCGGATACAAAATAATGATGCATTATATGAGGCGTGACTTGCGTCGTTTGACTAAATATTCGTTTATCAAAAATGGAGTTCGTTTTATGGGAATTAATGACCTAATAGAAAGTAAGGAACGCCTAGGGAGATCTAAAGATTTAGAAGATATTGATTTACTTAACAAGTATTTGAAAAGTAAATCAACCTAGCAAGGTTGCTATATGTTATAATTAACAGATATGAATGCACAAGAAATCCGCAAAAAATATCTCGAATTTTGTCAAAAGAATGGCCATACGGTCATCAAGCGGGCGCCGCTGATTTTACACAACGACCCGACGACGTTATTTACCGGTTCGGGCATGCAGCCGCTACTACCGTATTTGCTGGGCCAGGATCATCCGCAGGGTACTAAGCTGACTGATAGTCAGACGTGCTTGCGCGCGCAGGATATTGAGGATGTCGGCGACAATCGTCACACGACGTTCTTTGAGATGCTGGGTAATTGGAGTATGGGCGAATATTTCAAACGCCAGCAGATTGAGTGGTTTTTCGAATTTTTGACAGAAATAGTTGGGCTAGATCCGCATAAAATCTACGTCAGCTGTTTTATTGGCGATGAGAAAAATAACATTCCGCGCGACGATGAAGCAGCGCAAATTTGGCAAGAAGTTTTTGCTAAAAAAGGCATTGAGGCTAAAATCGTCGAGCTGGATAGCGCTGAAAATGGCGACAAGCTGGGTATGCAGGGCGGCCGGATTTTCTTTTACAACGATAAAGAGAACTGGTGGAGTCGTGGCGGCGGGATTGATAGTACGCCGATTGGCGATCCATGCGGTCCAGATAGCGAGGTGTTTTATGATTTTGGCGAGCAACACCATGACGCTAGCTTCGGCCAGGCGCACCCGGCTAGCGATAGCGGCCGGTTCATGGAAATTGGTAACCAAGTTTTCATGCAGTACCGACGGTTGGATGACGGCAGTTTTGAACCGCTGAAACGTAAGAATGTTGATTTCGGCGGCGGCTTGGAACGGATTGCTGCGGCAGCAATTGACAGTCCTGATGTCTTTAAGATCAGCTTGCTATGGCCGATTATTGAAAAGCTGGAAGATTTGAGCGGCAAGGATTACGATACGCACATCGCGTCAATGCGAGTGATCGCCGATCATCTTAGGGCGGCGGTATTTTTGGCGGTCGACGGCTGCATGCCGAGCAATAAGGAGCAGGGCTACGTGATGCGCCGCTTATTACGCCGGGCGATTCGCTATAGTTTCGATCTGGGGATTGAGCAAAATTTCCTCGAGGAAGTCGTGCCGGTAATCGCTGATTTATATGAAGCAGATTTCCCAGAGGTTAAAGAGAATCGCGAGAGTATTATTTCTGTGCTAGTCAAGGAAGAAAAAGCCTTCCGCCAGACCCTACGTAAAGGTCTCAGGCAAATGCAACATTATATCGACGACGGTTTGACTGGCGAAGAGTTATTTACGCTGTATGATACCTTTGGTTTTCCAGTGGAGCTGAGTACCGAGGAAGCCTACAAGCAAGGCATTGACTTGTCGGAAAATTGGCGCACCGAATTTGATGCTAAGATGGACGAGCAACGCCAACGTTCCAAGACGGCACGCAAGGGGCAATTTAGCGGCGGCCTGGAGGGCCACGATCCAATCCATCTGAAATATCATACAGCGACGCACTTGTTGGGAGCGGCGCTGCGCAAAGTCCTAAATGCTCCGGATTTGCGGCAGCACGGCAGCAATATCACCGCCGAGCGTCTGCGTTTCGACTTTAATCACGATAAATTGACACCAGAGGAAAAACAAGCGGTGGAAGATCAGGTCAATGCTTGGATCGACGCTGATTTGCCAGTTAGATTTGATATCTACCCGACTGATGAGGCGTTAAAAATGGGTGCAATCGGCGCTTTTGGCGAGCGCTACGGCGATAAAGTAAAAGTTTATTCCATCGGCGAAGGCGACAATGTCGTTAGTTTCGAAGTTTGCGGCGGCCCGCACGTCGAGCACACGGGTGTTTTGGCTGAAGGCGATAAGCGCTTCAAAATCACCAAGGAGGAGTCTAGCTCGGCTGGGATTCGGCGTATTAAAGCTATTCTTGTGTAGTAAGACGCTCGTTGACCATTGATTCTAGTGTGGATTCTACTTCGCCCTTTAGTAGATCTAAGCTTTTAGGCTGCAAGGTTTTTCTCTGTCCTGTGCATGGATCAAAGAAGTAACAGAAAACTTCTGTATCGCCTGTATCGTTAACGAGTATTTTGTAATGAATTTTTGTATCAATACCATCGTATTCATAGGGGATCTGTAATTCAAACTTGCCTTTTGCTAGTGCACTTGACGAAGTCCCCCCTATATTGCTATTTAGATAAGCTCCTACCAAATCTGCCTCAACGCCGCTGATGTTGGTAGAGCCAGCGCGTATTAATGCTTCTTCTGGTACTGAAGAACCTTCGATATCACGGACTAAGGGTTCAATATACGAAAATGTCTTGTCTGTGCGATATTGATTGCTATTTATAGCTACACGGGATAGAGCGTTTACTATGTCGCTTGGCGTAGTTTCTGCGGAATCTGACAATTCACGTATATAGGAATTATCGGCTGATATAGGCCAAATCATGTCTAATCTTGTCGCTACTAGATGGCTAGGTACTTTTATGTTTCTACCGGGTGTTACCCATTCTCCACGAGAAGACAGTCTGAGCCTGAGAGAACCTTTTTCTGAACTACCAGCACCCGCAACGAAAGACAATCTAGTACCGGTAGCAGCCACATCGCCCATTTGAACAAGGCGCATTGTTAGGGCTCCATCTTCGTAGGTACCAAACGGCTGACTGATGACTTCTGTACTCTGGATTGTTGGCTCTGTAGCGTCTAACGAATATAGCGCATCTAATATACGGTCTCCGGTATTTTGTGGTTGAGACTCTGATACTCTTGGTGATTGGTCCATGTTGTATATTGTAGCATAACTACTGTAATATGTCAAGACTGGTCGCCAATGAATGTAGTGTTGTATAATAAAATATACTTATGCTAGATAAATTGCGTAGTAAGATTGCTGACAAAATAGGAGATCGGTCGAATGAACCTGTAGATAAAGATGATTATATCGTTGCACTCGATATCGGTACCGAAAACGTTAAGGCGCTATTAGCTCGCGTTAGCGGCGACGATATTGAGATTCTTGGTGTTGGACGTGCTCATCAAGAATTTTCAGATA
>ERZ773050.566-NODE-566-length-21176-cov-4.834241_pt1 | contig 21176 bp, 18 predicted proteins | sample MGYA00580632_ERZ773050 | MGnify/ENA primary metagenome ERZ773050 (study PRJEB29015, sample SAMEA2738123) | human oral metagenome | biome: human oral; feature: human-associated habitat; material: saliva | place: China | collected 2166 ... | reverse complement strand
CGAGGCGAACAGTTTCATCTTCAGAGGTTGATCTGTGGTCATGCTAGCCATTCAACCACTTTGGCTGCAGGGTTGGGTTGGCAGGGTCTCGTCAAGTCCTGTCTGAAGGTGTCAGACTAGGCGCTCTGGTGTGTCCGTGGTGTGATGGACACAGGGAGGGGCGGTGTCAGCTGGTGAGTGCCTCTGGAGTGGAGTAGGTTTTCGGACAGTGGTGAACGTCTGGTTCAGGCTATCTTGTTGCGGCGTCTCCATTCGGTGTTGATTTCGTTGGGTGTGCGGTATAGTGTGACGCACGTCGAGGCCTTCCGGATGGGCAGTGCAAGAACTTCCATCATCAGTAAGGACTCGGCCCTCACCCAATGACCGACGCGCTCAACCGCCAACCCGCCCATCCGTGAAGAGCCATCAAACCTGGGGTGGTTTAACCTCGAACCGGCCGGACAAGTCATGGCCTTCGGTACGCTGGCGGGCATGGCCGATCCGTCCACCTATCGTCCCGCACCGGGCGAGATCCCCACGAGCCCGGGGGTCTACCGGTTCAGCGATGCGCACGGCGGGGTCGTCTACGTCGGCAAGGCCAAGAACCTCCGCAACCGACTGAACTCCTACTTCCAGGACGAGTCGGCGCTGCATCCGCGCACCCGCACGATGGTGCGCACCGCCGGTCGCGTCGAGTGGACGGTCGTGCAGAACGAGCTCGAGTCGCTCCAGCTCGAGTACACGTGGATCAAGCAGTACCGGCCGCGGTTCAACATCATGTACCGCGACGACAAGAGCTACCCGTGGCTGTGCGTCAGCTGGAGCGAGGAGTACCCGCGGGTCTTCGTCGGGCGCGGCGCCAAGCACCGCGGGTGGCGCTACTACGGTCCCTTCGGCAAGGCCTGGGCGATCCGTGAGACCCTCGACATGCTGCTGCACGTCTTCCCGATGCGCTCGTGCACGAAGGGCGCCTTCAACGCGGCCGCCCAGTCGGGGCGCCCCTGCCTGCTCGGCTACATCGGCAAGTGCTCGGCGCCCTGCGTCGGCAGGGTGGGCGCCGACGAGCACCGCGCGATCGCGGCCGATCTGTGCGCCTTCATGGAGGGCCGCACCGGGCGCCTCGAGAGGAAGATGACCGAGCAGATGGTGCAGGCCTCCGCCGAGGAGAACTTCGAGCGCGCCGCCGTGCTGCGCGACTCGCTCGCGGCCCTGGCCGAGGCCGGCGAGCGCAACGCCATCGTCCTGCCCGAGCGCACCGACGCCGACGTGGTCGCCCTGGCCCTCGACCCGCTCGAGGTGGCCTTCCAGGTCTTCCACGTGCGCGGCGGGCGGGTGCGCGGCGAACGCTCCTGGGTGGCAGACCGGGCCGACGACGCCGACGAGGGCGGGCTCGTCGAGTCCTTCCTCCTGACGCTGTACTCCGACTCGGCGGTGCCGCGCGAGGTGCTCGTCCCGGCCCTGCCCCCTGACGCCGGGGCGCTCGCCGAACTGCTGGGCGCCCAGCGCGGCGCGGCGGTGAACCTCCACGTGCCCCGGCGCGGCGACAAGCGCGTCCTCCTGGACACGGTCGCGCAGAACGCCGCCCAGGCGCTGGCCCGGCACAAGGCCAGGCGCTCGGCCGACCTGGAGACCCGCAACCGGGCGCTGGCCGAGCTCGCCGAGCTGCTCGAGCTGCCCGAGGCGCCGCTGCGCATCGAGGGCTACGACATCTCGCACCTCCAGGGCACGCAGGCGGTCGGCTCCATGGTCGTCTTCGAGGACGGCATGGCCCGCAAGAGCGAGTACCGCCGCTTCGTCATCAAGAGCTTCGAGGGCTCGGACGACCTGCGCGCCATGGACGAGGTGCTCACCCGGCGCTTCGGCCGCCTGCTCGACGACCGCGCGGTGCTGCGGGACGCCGGCCGGGACGCCCTCGTCGACCCCGGCACCGGCCGGCCGCTCAAGTTCGCCTACGCCCCCTCGCTCGTCGTCATCGACGGCGGCCCGCTCCAGGTCGAGGCCGCCCAGCGCGCCGTCGACGCGCTGGGCGTCACCGGGGTCCGCGTCATCGGCCTCGCCAAGCGCCTCGAGGAGGTCTGGCTGCCCGGCGAGGAGTACCCGCTCATCCTGCCGCGCACCTCCGAGGGCCTCTACCTGCTCCAGCGCGTGCGCGACGAGTCGCACCGCTTCGCCATCGCCCACCACAGGCGCCGGCGCTCGGCGGCGATGGTCGAGTCCGTGCTCGACCAGGTGCCGGGCCTGGGCCCGGTGCGGCGGGCCACGATCCTCGAGCGCTACGGCTCGCTCAAGCGGCTGCGCGGGGCCGGTGTCGCCGAGCTCGCCGGGCTGCCCGGCATCGGGCGGGCGACGGCCGAGGCGATCGTCGCGGCCCTGGCGGCCGACGACGCGGCCCCGGCCGTCAACACGACGACCGGCGAGATCCTCCGGTGAGTCCGGCCGGGGTCCGTCCCCTCGTCCGGGGCGTCGAACGCCGGCGTCCGACGCCCAGGGTGGCCGATAATGGGGGTCGTGAGTGATCTGCCAGCGCCCGTCCGTACCCTGCCGAAGGCCCCCCGCACCGTCATCATCACCGGGATGTCCGGCGCGGGACGACGCACCTGCGCCCACGCCATGGAGGACCTCGGCTGGTTCGTCGTCGACAACCTGCCCCCGTCGATGCTGCCCGAGCTCATCGGCACCGCCAACGACTCCGGGCTGAACCGGCTGGCCGTCGGCCTCGACGTGCGCGGCCGGGAGATGTTCGACCAGCTGCCCGCGGTCTTCTCCCGCCTGCGCGAGCGGGGCATCTCGCCCGAGATCTGCTTCCTCGAGGCCAGCGACGAGGCCATCGTCCGCCGCCAGGAGTCCAGCCGCCGCCCGCTGCCGCTCCAGGGGGACGGCCGGCTGCTCGTCGGCATCGAGAAGGAGCGCCGGATGCTGTCGGACCTGCGCGCCAGCGCCGATCTCGTCATCGACACCTCCCGCCTCAACGTCCACCAGCTGGCCGCGCGCGTCGCCCACGCCTACGGCGGGGACGAGGCGGGCACCCTGCGCGTCCAGGTCATGAGCTTCGGCTTCAAGAACGGCGTGCCGCTCGACGCCGACTTCGTCTTCGACGTGCGCTTCCTGCCCAATCCGCACTGGGTCCCCGAGCTGCGCCCGCAGACCGGCCTGTCCGAGGCGGTCAGCGGCTACGTCCTGGCCCAGGACGGCGCCACGGAGTTCCTCGACGACCTGCAGAGCATGTTCCGCATCGTCGCACCCGGCTACCTGCGCGAGGGCAAGCGCCAGGTGACCATCGCCGTCGGCTGCACCGGCGGCAAGCACCGCTCGGTCGCCTCCGCGGAGCGCATCGCGGCGCGCCTGCGCTCGGCGGGCTTCGCCGTCGTCGCCCAGCACCGGGACCTGGGAAGGGAATAGACATGAACCAGAAGCGGTCCACGACCCTGGACGCCGACGGGTGGCCGCGCCGCGGCGAGGAGGGGCCGGCCGTCGTGGCCCTGGGCGGAGGGCACGGCCTGTCCGCCACCCTGCGGGCCCTGCGCCACGTCACGCACCGGCTGACCGCCGTGGTCACCGTGGCCGACGACGGCGGCTCCTCGGGGCGGCTGCGACGCGAATTCGGCTGCCTGCCCCCCGGCGACCTGCGGATGGCGCTGGCCGCGCTCACCGACGACTCCGAGTGGGGGCTGACCTGGCGCGACGTCCTCCAGCACCGCTTCGCCGGCCACGGCGAGCTGGACAACCACGCCCTGGGCAACCTGCTCATCCTGGCCCTGTGGCAGCTGCTGGGCGACGACGTGGGCGGGCTGGACTGGGTGGGGCGGCTGCTGGCCATCCACGGGCGCGTCGTGCCCATGAGCTCCTCGCCGCTGGTCATCGAGGCCGACGTCGTCGACGGCGAGCGCCGCGAGCGCGTCAGCGGCCAGGTGGCCGTGGCCACCGCCCGCGGGCGGCTGGAGAACGTGGCCCTCGTGCCCGCCGACGCCCAGGCCCACCCGGTGGCCGTGCAGGCCATCGAGGGGGCCGACTGGGTGGTCCTGGGCCCCGGCTCCTGGTACAGCTCGGTGCTGCCCCACCTCATCCTGCCCTCCATGCGCCGGGCCCTGCTGGAGGCGCGAGCGCGCAGGGTGCTCATCCTCAACCTGTCCGCGCAGCACGGGGAGACGGACGGGATGACCGCCGCGGACCACGTGCGCGTCCTGGCCGACTGCGCCCCGGACCTGCGCCTGGACGTGATCCTGGCCGACCCCTCCACCGTGGAGGACATCGAGGCGCTGGGCTCCGTGGCCCGCTCCATGGGCGCCACGCTCGTGCTGCGCCAGGTGCGCTCCAGCGACGGGCTGTGCCACCATGACCCGTTGCGGCTGGCCGCCGCCCTGCGGGACGCCTTCGACGGCGTCGTCGGCGACGTCGGCCCCGCCGGGGCGCCCGCCTGAGCGGGCCCGCGCCGCCCGTCGGCGCGCCGCCGATCCACACACCGCCGATCACAATCGAGGAGCCCCATATGTCGCTGACGGTCGCCGTCAAGGACGAGCTGGCGCGCGTCGCGCCCGGCACCTCCGCCCAGAGGCGCGCCGAGGTCGCCTCGATGCTGCGCTTCGCGGGGGGCCTGCACATCGTGTCGGGCCGGATCGTGATCGAGGCGGATCTGGACCACGGGGGGGCGGTGCGCCGGCTGCACCACGCGCTCAGGGACCTGTTCGCCATGGAGTCGGAGCTGGTGGTCGTGCGCGGCGGGTCCCTGCACCGGGGCTCGCGCTACGTGCTGCGCGTGACCGAGCGGGGCAAGGACCTGGCGCGGCTGACGGGGCTGGTGGACGGGCGCGGCCGGCCGGTGCGGGGCATGCCGGTCGCCGTCGTCCAGGGCGGGCGGGCCGCGGCGGCCGCCGCCTGGCGGGGGGCCTTCCTGGCGCGCGGCTCGCTCACCGAGCCGGGGCGCTCCTCCTCCCTGGAGGTCACCTGCCCCGGCAGCGAGGCGGCCCTGGCCCTGGTGGGCGCGGCCCGCCGCTTCGACATCGTGGCCAAGGCCCGGGAGGTGCGCGGGGCGGACCGGGTGGTGGTGCGCGACGGGGAGGCGATCGGGATCCTGCTCAAGCGGATGGGGGCGGCCGAGGCCCACCGGCGGTGGGGGGAGCGGCGCTCGCGGCGCGAGACTCGGGGGACGGCCAACCGGCTGGCTAATTTCGACGACGCCAATCTGCGCCGTTCGGCGCGCGCGGCGGTGGCCTCGGGGGCGCGCGTGGAGCGGGCCTTCGAGATCCTGGGCGAGGATGTGCCCGCCCACCTGGTCCAGGCGGGGCGGCTGCGCATGGAGCACAAGCAGGCGAGCCTGGAGGAGCTGGGGCAGCTGTCGGACCCCCAGTTGACCAAGGACGCCGTGGCGGGGCGGATCCGGCGTCTGCTGGCCATGGCGGACAAGCGTGCCCACGAGCTGGGGGTGCCGGACACGGAGTCGGTCCTCACCCAGGAGATGCTCGACATGTGAGGCGGGCGGGCGCCGTGCGGGGCGGTCGTCTAGGACGACGGTCCCGGTGATGTGACTCTCGTGCGTCATGCGGGGCGCGGCGGCCCGCCCTGTTCGCCCTTGGCGTGGTCGGCGGTCACACGTGGCCAGTCCGTGACGCTACACTCACTAGCGCTGGACCACGTGGGTTCGCCCGCGGGCTCCGGGGCACACATGGTGTGCGACAAGCTACGAATCACGTACGCCCGATCGGCGTACTAGGAGGACGCAAAGTGACCACCCGCGTTGGCATCAACGGCTTCGGCCGGATCGGCCGCAACTTCTTCCGCGCCGCCCTCGAGCAGAAGGCGGACCTGGAGGTCGTCGCCGTCAACGACCTGACGGACAACAAGACCCTGGCCCACCTGCTCAAGTACGACTCCATCCTCGGCCGCTTCGGCGGCGAGGTCTCCTACGACGACGAGGGCATCGTCGTGGACGGCAAGCACATCAAGGTCCTGGCCCACCGCGACCCGGCCGAGCTGCCCTGGGGCGAGCTGGGCGTGGAGGTCGTCGTGGAGTCCACCGGCTTCTTCACCGACGGGCTCAAGGCCAAGGCCCACATCGACGGCGGCGCCAAGAAGGTCGTCATCTCCGCCCCCGCCAAGAACGTCGACGGCACCTTCGTCATCGGCGTCAACGAGGACAAGTACGACCCGGCCACCCAGAACATCATCTCCAACGCCTCCTGCACCACCAACTGCCTCGCGCCCCTGGCCAAGGTCCTCAACGACAAGTTCGGGATCGTCCGCGGCATCATGACCACGATCCACTCCTACACCGGCGACCAGCGCATTCTCGACGCCCCCCACAAGGACCTGCGCCGCGCCCGCGCCGCCGCCCTGTCCATGATCCCGACCAAGACCGGTGCGGCCCAGGCCGTGGCCCTGGTCATCCCCGAGCTCAAGGGCAAGTTCGACGGCCTGGCCGTGCGCGTGCCGACCCCGACCGGCTCGCTGACCGACCTGACCTTCCAGGCCGAGAAGGAGGTCTCCGTCGAGTCCGTCAAGGCCGCCGTCAAGGAGGCCGCCGAGGGCCCGCTCAAGGGCATCCTGGCCTACACCGAGGACCCGATCGTCTCGGCGGACATCATGGGCGACTCGCACTCCTCGATCTTCGACGCCACCGAGACCAAGGTCATCGGCGACCTGGTCAAGGTCCTGTCCTGGTACGACAACGAGTGGGGCTACTCCAACCGTCTCGTCGACCTGACCGAGTACGTCGCCGAGCGCCTCTGAGGCCGCCGGCGAGCAGCATGCTCATCTGACTGCGCCCGCGCCCGCGACCTCCGCGTGCGCGGGCGCAGTCCGCACCACACCACCCCCACCACCGATGAGAGGCTCCATGAAGACCATCGACTCCCTGGGCGACCTGGCCGGCAAGCGCGTCCTGGTCCGCTCCGACTTCAACGTTCCGCTCGACGCCGACAAGAACATCACCGACGACGGCCGCATCCAGGCCGCCCTGCCCACCCTCAGGCTCCTCCTGGACGCCGGCGCCAAGGTGATCATCGTCGCGCACCTGGGCCGTCCGAAGGGCAAGGTCAACCCCGACTACTCGCTGGCCCCGGTGGCCGAGCGCCTGCGCGAGGTGACCGGCGTGGAGGTGACCCTGGCCCCCGACACCGTGGGCGAGGGCGCCAGGGCCGCCGTCGCCGCCCTGAAGCCCGGCAATATCGTCCTGCTGGAGAACGTGCGCTTCAACGCCGCCGAGACGTCCAAGGACGACGCCGAGCGCGCCGCCTTCGCGGCCGAGCTGGCGTCCCTGGCCGACGTCTTCGTCTCCGACGGCTTCGGCGTGGTCCACCGCAAGCAGGCCTCCGTCTACGACGTCGCCAAGCTCCTGCCGGCCGCCGCGGGCCTGCTGGTGCGCAAGGAGATCGAGGCCCTGTCCAAGGCCGTGAAGGACCCCGAGCGCCCCTACACGGTGGTGCTGGGCGGCTCGAAGGTCTCCGACAAGCTCGGCGTCATCGCCAACCTCCTGACCAAGGCCGACCGCCTGCTCATCGGCGGGGGCATGGCCTACACCTTCCTGGCCGCCCAGGGCAACGAGGTGGGCGCCTCCCTGCTGGAGAAGGACCAGATCGACACGGTCAAGGGGTACCTGGCCACCGCCGAGGAGCGCGGCATCGAGCTCCTCCTGCCCGTGGACACGGTCGTCGCCCCGGAGTTCGCGGCCGACGCCCCGGCCACCGTTGTGCCCTCCAGCGCCATCCCGGCCGACCAGATGGGCCTGGACATCGGCCCCGAGACCCGCAAGCTGTTCGCCGACGCCATCGCCACCTCCAAGACGGTGGTGTGGAACGGCCCCATGGGCGTCTTCGAGTTCCCGGCCTTCGCCGCTGGCACCAAGGCCGTGGCCCAGGCCATCTCCGACTCGTCGGCCTTCAGCGTCATCGGCGGGGGCGACTCCGCCGCCGCGGTGCGCACCCTCGGCTTCGACGTGTCCACCTTCTCCCACATCTCCACCGGCGGGGGCGCCTCCCTCGAGCTCCTCGAGGGCAAGACCCTGCCGGGCATCGCCGTCCTGGAAGGCTGAGCAGACAATGAGCAACCGCATCCCGCTCATGGCGGGCAACTGGAAGATGAACCTGGACCACCTCGAGGCCAACCACCTCGTCCAGGGGCTGGCCATGGCGCTGGCCGACTCCGACCACGACTACGCCAAGTGCGAGGTCCTGGTCATCCCGCCCTTCACGGACCTCCGCACCGTGCAGACGATCGTGGAGGCCGACTCGCTGTCCATCGAGTACGGCGCCCAGGACGTGTCCATCCACGACAACGGCGCCTACACCGGCGAGATCTCCACGGCCATGCTCACCAAGCTGGGCTGCAGCTACGTGGTCATGGGCCACTCCGAGCGCCGCGAGTACCACGGCGAGTCCGACCAGCTGGTGGGCGCCAAGGCCCGCAAGGCCCTGGACGCGGGCATGACCCCGATCCTGTGCTGCGGCGAGGCCCTGGAGGTGCGCAGGGCGGGCACGCACGTGGAGTTCGTGCTCGGCCAGATCCGCGCCGCCCTGAAGGGCTGGAGCGCCCAGGACGCGGCCAGGATCGTCATCGCCTACGAGCCCATCTGGGCCATCGGCACCGGCGAGACGGCCACGGCCGCCGACGCCCAGGAGGTCTGCGGCGCCATCCGCGCCGCCCTGCGCGAGGACTTCGGCGCCGCCACCGCCGACGCCACCCGCATCCTGTACGGCGGCAGCGCCAAGCCGGGCAACATCAAGGAGCTCATGGCCCAGGACGACGTCGACGGCGCGCTCGTGGGCGGCGCCTCGCTCAAGGCGGACTCCTTCGCGGCCATGGCGAACTTCTACGCCTGAGTCCGATTCGCGCCCGCCGCAGACCGGCGGGGCGGATCGTGACCGGGGCCCGGCCATCTCACACGCGGGGTGGCCGGGCCCCGGCGCGCGCATCGGGTAGAGTCAGCGCCGAGCCCGGCCGCCCGGCTCCGGTACGACGAAGGAAGACTGAAACCGGCTATGAACATCCTGAAGATCATTCTCGAGGTCCTCCTCGTGCTCTCCAGCTTCTTCCTCATCATGTCCGTCCTGCTGCACAAGGGCAAGGGCGGCGGCCTGTCGGACATGTTCGGCGGGGGCATCTCCTCGTCCGCCGGCTCCTCCGGGGTCGCCGAGCGCAACCTCAACCGCATCACCGTCGGCGTGGCCCTGGTGTGGACCATGACGATCATCGGCCTCGGGCTCGTCCTGAAGGCCACGTCCTGACCGGACACGACGACGAGCCCGCCCCGCCCCGCCCCGGCCCCCCGCGATGACGCGCTGGTGCGCGCCCTGCGGGGGTATTTGGCGCACCTGCGCGTCGAGCGGGGCCTGAGCCCCAACACCCTGGCGGCCTACGAGCGCGACCTGAGCCGCTACACCGACTTCCTGTCCCTGCGCGGGATCGACGCGCCCGATGCGGTGCGCGAGGAGGACGTGTCCGCCTTCGTCGAAGCCATTCGCGCGGGCGACGACGGCGGCAGCCCCCTGGCCGCGTCCTCGGCGTCGCGCACCGTCACCGCCGTGCGCGGATGGCACCGGTTCCTCCTGGCCGAGGGCTCCACCGCCGTCGACCCGGCCGCCGCCGTGCGCCCGCCCCAGGTGGGGCGCCGCCTGCCCAAGGCGCTGACCGTGGAGGAGGTGCGCCGCCTGCTGGAGGCGAGCGCGGACCCCGACTCGCCCGCGGGGCTGCGCGACCGGGCGCTGCTGGAGCTGCTGTACGCCACCGGGGCCCGCATCTCCGAGGCCGTGGGCCTGGCCGTGGACGACCTGGACCGCGACTCGCACTGCGTGCGCCTGTTCGGCAAGGGGCGCAAGGAGCGCATCGTCCCCGTGGGCCGCTGCGCCCGCGACGCCCTGGACGCCTACCTGGTGCGCGGGCGCCCTCTCCTGGCCCAGCGGGGGCGGGGGGCGCCCGAGGTCTTCCTCAACACCCTGGGCCGGCCCCTGTCGCGCCAGTCGGCCTGGGGCGTGCTCCGGCAGGCGGCCGAGCGCGCGGGCCTGGGGGAGGGCCGGCACGTGTCCCCCCACACCCTGCGCCACTCCTTCGCCACCCACCTGCTGGAGGGCGGGGCGTCGGTGCGCGACGTGCAGGAGCTGCTGGGACACGCCTCGGTGCAGACCACGCAGATCTACACGAGGGTCACGGTCGCCGCGCTGCGCGAGGTCTACTGGACGGCGCACCCGCGTGCGCGGGGGAGGGCCCCGGGTGAAGGCGCAGGGGAGGGGCGGTGGCGCCCGGGTGAGGGCGCGGGGGCCCGGCGCGTGGCAACGGGGCAACCGCAGGCCGATGGCCTAGAATCGGAGCGTGACGATGTATGAGCCGCCAGCCGAGCAGGAGCTCCAACCAGACTATCCCGTGCCCGAGCCCCTCAGCGGCCACGGCCCAGCCCGCATTATCGCCATGTGCAACCAGAAGGGCGGGGTCGGCAAGACGACGACGACCATCAACCTGGGCGCCGCCCTGGCCGAGTACGGGCGCAGGGTCCTGGTCGTGGACTTCGACCCCCAGGGCGCGGCGTCGGTGGGCCTGGGCATCAACACCCTCGACATGGACCAGACCATCTACACGCTGCTCATGGACCCGAGGGCGGACGCGGCGGCCGCCATCTGCACCACCCGGACACCGAACCTCGACATCATCCCCGCGAACATCGACCTGTCCGCCGCCGAGGTGCAGCTGGTCAACGAGGTGGCGCGCGAGAGCGCCCTGGCGCGGGTGCTGCGCCGCGTCGAGGCCGACTACGACGTGATCCTGGTCGACTGCCAGCCCTCCCTGGGGCTCCTGGCCGTCAACGCCCTCACCGCCGCGCACGGCGTGATCGTGCCCGTCGAGGCGGAGTTCTTCGCGCTGCGCGGTGTGGCGCTGCTGGTCGAGACCATCGAGACCGTGCGCGACCGCATCAACCCGCGCCTCAAGATCGACGGGATCGTGGCGACCATGGTCGACCTGCGCACGCTGCACGCGCGGGAGGTGCTCGAGCGCCTCCACGAGGCCTTCGGCGACCTGGTGTTCACCACCCGTATCGGCAGGACCATCAAATTCCCCGACGCCTCCGTGGCCACCGAGCCGATCACCTCCTACGCGCCGGGCCACCCGGGGGCGGAGGCGTACCGGCGCCTCGCCCGCGAGGTGGTCGCCCGTGGCGACACCGCCTGAGGCGGACGGGACCGCGCCCGAGGGGGACCGGGACGACCGCTTCCAGGTGCGCCTCGACGTCTTCGAGGGGCCCTTCGACCTGCTCCTGCAGCTCATCGCGCGCAAGCGCCTGGACATCTCCGAGGTCGCGCTGGCGCGCGTGACGGACGAGTTCATCGCCCACATGCGCGCCTTCCCCGACCTGTCGCGGGCCACGGAGTTCCTGGTGGTCGCCGCGACCCTGCTCGACATGAAGGCCGCCCACCTGCTGCCCCGCCTTGACGACGGCCCGGACGCGGCCGCGGAGGACCTCGAGGCCAGGGATCTCCTCTTCTCCCGGCTGTTGCAGTACAGGGCCTTCAAGACGGCCGCCGCCCAGGTGGCCGCACGCCTGGAGCGCTTCGGGGCGTACATGCCGCGCGCGGCCCCGCTCGAGGCCCGTTTCGCCGCGCTGCTGCCCGAACTCGTGTGGACGACCACTCCCGGGGAGTTGGCCCGCATGGCGGCCGACGCCCTCACGCGGACCGAGCCCTCCGTCGAGGTGGCGCACCTGCACGATCCCGTGGTGCCCGTGGCCGAACAGGCCCGGATCGTCGCCGAGCGCCTGGCCGCGCAGGGCTCCGCCACCTTCGAATCCCTCGTGGCCGACGCCTGCGCGCGGGCAGTGGTGGTCGCCCGGTTCCTCGCGCTGCTGGAGCTGTACAGGCGGGGCGCCGTGGACTTCGCGCAGGACCAGCCCCTGGGCGAACTCATGATGGTGTGGACCGGGGGAGGGGAGGCCTGCGCGGGCATCGACGACCCCTACGAGGGCGGTTTCGGGTGGGGGGACGGCGACGGAGGCACTGCTGCGGTGCCGGGCGGGGAGACGACGGCGGGAGACGCGGCGATGGCGAGTGGGGAGACGGCGCCGCCCACGGAGGCGGCGTCGGACGAGGAGGACGGACGATGACGGGAGGCGCAGCGGTGGAGGATGAGCGGACGATGACAGGAGGCGCAGCGGTGGAGGACGAGCGGACCGCAGGGGGCGGCGACGGCCTGCGGGCGCCGATCGAAGCGGTCATGATGGTGGCCGCCGAACCGGTGCCCGCCTCGGACATCGCCGACGCGCTCGGCGTGGACCAGGAGGAGGCCGACGGGGCGCTGCGCGCACTGGCGCGCTCCTACAGGGAGGAGGGGCGCGGCTTCGAACTGCGGGAGGCCGCGGGCGGCTGGCGCGTCTACTCCTCCCCGCGCTTCGCCGACGTGGTCGGCCGATTCGTGGTGGGCACGGCGCAGGCCCGCCTGTCCCAGGCGGCCCTGGAGACGCTCGCGATCATCGCCTACCGCCAGCCCATCACCCGCGCCCGCGTCTCCAGGGTGCGCGGGGTCGGCGTCGACGCCGTCGTGCGGACCCTCATGGCCCGCGGCCTGATCGCCGAAGTGGGGGAAACGGAATCCGGCGCGCGCCTGTATGGTACTACCAGCGAGTTTCTTGAGAAGATGGGTTTGGGATCGTTGGAGGACCTGGTGCCCCTGGCGCCCTACCTACCAGCCGCTGAGGAGCTGGACGACCTGGAGGACCAATTATGAGAAAAGACCTTTACACCGCCGGGGGCGTGCGCCTGCAGAAGGTGCTGGCCCAGGCGGGGGTCGCCTCGCGCCGCGCCGCCGAGCAGATGATCGCCGACGGGCGAGTCAGCGTCGACGGGCAGGTGGTGCGCGGCCAGGGCATGCGCGTGGACCCCACGGCGCAGGTCATCCACGTCGACGGCGAGAGGCTCATCCTCGACGAGACCAAGCACGTGGTGCTCGCCATCAACAAGCCCGTTGGCGTGGTCTCCACGATGAGCGACCCGGAGGGCAGGCCCACCGTGGCCGACATCGTCGCGGGCTACCCCGAGCGCCTCTACCACGTGGGGCGCCTCGACATCGACACCTCTGGGCTGCTGCTGCTCACCAACGACGGCGAGCTGGCCAACCGCCTCACGCACCCCTCCTACGAGATCAGCAAGACCTACGTGGCGCGCCGGCACGGCGAGGTGCGCCCCGGCGTGAAGCGCCGCCTCATGGCGGGCATCGAGTTGGAGGACGGTCCCATCGCGGTCGACGGCTTCCGCGTGGTCGACACCTACGGCGACATCACGACCGTGGAGATCGTCGTCCACGAGGGGCGCAACCGCCTGGTGCGCCGCATGATGGACGCCGTCGGCTTCCCGGTGCGCGAACTCGTGCGCACGGGCTTCGGCCCCATCCGCCTCGACCACCTGCAGCCGGGGACCAGCCGCCGCGTGAAGGGCAACGCGCTGACCGCCCTGTACGGGGCAGTCGGACTGTGAGCGGCGCGGAGGCCCCCGCCCAGGGCCCGCGCGCCATGGCGACGCGCGGACCCGTCCTGGTGATCGGATCGGGGCTTCTGGGCGCCTCACTGGGCCTCGCCCTGCGCGCCGGGGGCGTGGAGGTCCTCCTGGAGGACGCCTCGCCCACGTCGCTGCGCCTCGCCCAGGACATCGGCGCGGGCCGCCCGCTGTCGGACTGGGCCGCGGACACGGGGGAGCAGAGGGAGGCCGGCCCCCACCTCGTGGTCGTCGCGACGCCGCCGGACGTGGCGGACCGCTGCGTCGTGCACGCCCTGCGCGCCTACCCGCGCGCCTTCGTCACCGACGTCGCCTCCGTGAAGGACGCCGTCATGTCCGACGCGCTGGCCGAGCTCGGGCGCCAGGGGATGGCGGAGGCGGGGGCCCGCTACGTCGGATCGCACCCCATGGCGGGCCGGGAGCGCTCGGGCGCGGGCGCCGCGGACGCCGACCTGTTCTACGGCAGGCCCTGGGTGGTGGTCGCCCACGAGGGATCCAGCCCCGAGGCGGTGCTCGCGGTGCGGGCCCTCGCCTCAGACGTGGGCGGCGTGCCCATGGAGATGACGGCGCCCATGCACGACCGCTCCGTGGCGCTGGTGTCCCACGTCCCGCAACTCGTGTCGTCGATGCTGGCGGCCCGCCTGGGGGACGCCCCGCCCGAGGCCCTGTCGCTGGCGGGCCAGGGTCTGCGGGACACGGCCCGCATCGCCGCCTCCGACCCCAGGCTGTGGACCGCGATCCTGGCGGGCAACGCCGGCCCCGTGGCCGAGGTGCTGCGCGGGATCCAGCGCGACCTCGACGACCTGGTGACCCACTTGGACGCGGCGGCCAGGCTGGGGCCCCTGCGCGGGGGCAGCGTGGGCGCCATCAACCGCGTCATGGAGGCGGGCAACAGGGGAGTGGCCCGCATCCCCGGCAAGCACGGCGGGGCGCCCCGCCGCTACGCCGAGCTGGAGGTCCTCATCCCCGACTCGCCCGGCGAGATGGGCCGCCTGTTCTCCGAGCTCGGCGAGGCGGGGGTCAGCATCGAGGACTTCGTCCTGGAGCACTCCGCCGGGCAGCAGGTCGGCGTGGGCAGGATCATGATCGACCCGTCCGCCATGGAGCGGGCGGTGGCGGTGCTCGAGGCGCACTCGTGGCGCCTCATCCCACACTGAGCGGGGACTCCGAGTGGGCACCGCCCGCGTCCGCCCCGGGTGCCGATGGCGGCGTAGGATCGACGTGTGCGCGTACTGGTCGTGGGAGCGGGAACCATGGGGATCACCCACGGCTGGCTGCTGTCACAGCACCACGACGTGTCATGGCTGGTCCGCGCGGACAGGGCGGACTTCTACGGGGAGCCCTTCGAGCTCCGCGTCCACGATCTCCGTCCCGGCCGCCGGGACACGACCGCCACCGTTGCCCTCAAGCTCGTCACCAGTATCGCGCCGGACCTGTACGACGCCGTCCTCGTCGTGGTGCCGGGCGGGAGCCTCCCCGGCGTGCTGCCCGTGCTCGACGGCGCAGGCACCGACGTTCCGGTCGTCCTCATGCTCAACCACTGGAACCTGGCCGGGGCCCTGGGCGGCTCCTCGGAGCCGGGCGCGAACCGCCTGCTCGGCTTCCCGTCCCAGGTCGGAGGCGGCAGGAAGGGCCACCGGATCTCGGTGACTGTCTTCCCCCGCGGCACGGTCCTGGAAGTCGGCACTGCCAGCAAGAAGGCGGCGTTGGACAAGGCCGAGGCGCTGTTGGCCTCGGGCGGACTCACCATTCGCCGCCAGCGCCGTATGCCCGACTGGCTCGCCGTGCACAGCATGCAGCAGGCCCTCACCGCCGCGCCGCTCATCGAGGCGGGGAGCTATCGCGCGTTCGCCGCGGATCGGGCGGCCATAGCCCGCATGGTCGTGGCGTTCCGGGAGGGCCTCGACGTGTGCCGTGCCCGCGGCATTCCCACGTGGCGCCTCTGGCCAGCCCCATTGTTCAAGCTCCCCAAGCCCCTGGTCGCACGGCTGATGCAAGGGATGTTCCAGCAGGCCGAAACAGAGGCGATGGTGGTGGGCCACATGGGCCACGGCCTGGACGAATGGATCGAGGGGCTGGAGTCGATACGCGCCGACGCGCAGCGCCTCGGCGTCCCGGCTCCTGAGATCGACCGGCAGTGGGCCGTCATCCGCTCCCGCCATTCAGGGGCCTGAGCCCCCGGCTCCTCCCGCGGTGGTGCGCGGTGGCCGTTCCACCCGCCCGAGGGGGCCTGATGGCCCGGCTCCCCGCGCCACGGCGGCAGTGGTTCTCCCGCCGCTACAATGGGGGAGTCCCGCCGCGCGGCCGACCGGCCCCGGCCAACTGCCGCGCGCGGGGCGGTGCACCAATACCCACGAAACCCCTGAAACGCACGGAGCGGCAACAGTCCCGCGCTCGCTGGGCGCAGCCGCGTTCCGTTGCGGAGCACGAGGGGAACTGGAGGAACCCATGAACGACGACGCTCGCAGGGCCGCCATCGGCCGCCTCGGCATCACGATAGCGATCGACGGGCCCGCGGGCTCGGGCAAGTCCACGGTTTCCAAAGCCGTCGCCTCCCGCGCCGGCATCGGGTACCTGGACACGGGGGCCATGTACCGTGCGCTCACGTGGTTCGCCCTGGAGTCCGGCGTGGACTTCGGTGCCGAGGGCTCTGCCGAACTCGTCGCCTCCCTGGCCGACCGGATGCGCCTGCGCCTCGACTCGGACCCCCACGACCCGCACGTGTGGGTGGGGGACGCCGAGGTGACCGCCGCGATCCGCGAGCCGCGCATCGCCCTGGCCATCAGGCACGTCTCCACGAACCTGCGGGTGCGCGCGTGGATGGCGCAGGAGCAGCGGCGCCGCATGATGGAGGCGCGCGCCCAGGGGTCGGGCATGATCGCCGAGGGCAGGGACATCACGACCGTCGTCTGCCCGGACGCCGACGTGCGGGTCCTGCTGCTGGCGGACGAGGAGGCGCGCCTGCGCAGGCGCACCCTGGAACTGTACGGCGACTGCGCCCCCGAGCACCTCGAGGCCGTGCGGGAGCAGGTGCAGGGGCGCGACCGCGCGGACTCCGCCGTCACCGAGTTCATGAAGCCCGCGCCCGGAGTGCGGGTGGTGGACTCCACGGGCCTCGATGTCGAGGGCGTCACCGGGGCCGTGCTCGCCCTGGTGGACGAGGACCTGCGGGCGCGGGGCGCCTGAGCGGGGGCGCAGGCAGTGCTGCCCGCCCTTGCCGCCCCGGGCGCATCCGCCTCCCTGCTACGCACACAAGGGCCCCGAATTAGACAACACGCACCGCACACATCGGCTTGATTCCGCCCTTGTGTGCGCAGGCGTGTTGCGTAATTCCGGCCGTTGTGTGCGCAACCCGGGAGAGCGGTGGGGACCGACCCGGTTGGTATCAAGAAGACGCGTCCAGGCGACAGTGGGGTGGTCACACCACCACAGCCCGGGCCACGTCGCTACTGGGCGTCCGTCGAGTTGGAGGCCTCCGGGTTCAGCAAACAGCTGATCTCCATCAACACGGAGGTGCTGGACCACCTGCGCCGCGCCGGCGCCCGGCTCACAGTGCGCCTCGAGATCCAGGCCGAGTCCGACCAGGACTTCGACGATGCCGTGCGACGCGTCGTGAGCGAAAACTCCGCGAACCTGGGTTTCAGCGACTACGGCTTCGAGGAGTGAGGACCGCCTGCCCGGAGCCGTCGAACAGGTCGCCCCGGGCGGGCGCACGGGGCTTGGCGGCACCGCCTCGATCTGATACGCCGATGAATATATGTCCGCGAAACCGCGCTCCGCAGGACACGGGACGATACAATGGTTACCTGTTATTTGTATGGTGGATAACCGCAGGGAGGCGGCTCAGGGATGACCATTGGATACAGGAGCATCATCGAAATCGATGACCCGCGCGGGGCTCTGGCCATTGCGGATGAGCAATTCCGCGCGTGGCTGCGGTCGAAGAAACTGGACCAACGCACAGCAGTCGCGCGCGACGAGTGGGACGGTCCCGGCATCTACGACATCGGCGAGGGCACAACGCTCACCGTCATCAACAAGGCGGACTCGGAAGGCGGCTATGAGGCCCAACTCCTCGAACTCGTTGAAAATAGCAAGGGGCGGGGACGGTGGAGGACGCGCTTCTACGCGATGCACAGGGCCCACGAGACGCGGTACGGCAGTGTGCTGTGGATTGAGACCAGGGGACTCGGCGACAAAGGGGAGGAAAAGGTTCCCAACCCGCCCCGCCTCGTCCGCCAGCTGCTCAGCGACGTGAGATCCGCGCACAACCACGGCGTGCCGCTGCTGGTCGAGCCCGAACCCGTACGGCGCCCTTCCGAAATCGAGCGGTTGATCGCCCACATCCGCAACCCCGAACGCACAGTGTCGCTCATTGTGGCCGCACCCGTCGGACACGGCATCGACATGAAGGAGAAATGGCGTGACGCCCTGTCCTCCCTCACCAAGGAAAGTCAGGGCTGTGCCAGCTTCTTCGTCCTGGAGGATGACGCATTCCGCCTCTTCAACGAGCGGATGGAGAAAGGGCTTCGACTGCCCAAAGGCTGTCTCAGGACCTACTGCCCCGGGGTCGACCCTGACGACCCTGTGGACCTTCGCCGCCACCGGATTCTCACAACCCAGCGGATGGTCTCCGAGTTCGACGACAGGAGGCGGAGGTTCTCCCCGCGGCTCGCGCGCACGATCTCCACCCAGCCGCTCATCAACGCGTGGCAGGCGCCCCTGCCCCTGGAACTGGTATTGGCCGAGCGGCTCCTCGAGAAGCGGCGCTTGGGCTTGACGCGTGTGGTGCCGAAGGCCCATGATCCTGAGTCGCAGCCTCTGATCGTTACGGTTCCTTCCCCCGAGGGCGGGACACAGACACCACAACGGCTTCAGCCCCGATCCGCTGAAGCGGTCGCCAGTACGGAGCGGCGTCCAGCCACGCGGTCGTGGAAAGACATGCTACGGGCGTTCCTCGCGCGTTTCACTGGTGGCCGCGCCGTACATTCGGAGACCGAGCTCGTCGCAGCGATCGACGAAGCGGAGGCGGCGTTCGTGCGCCTCGACGCCGAGAAACGGGATGCCCTTGACGAGGCGGGGCGCAGGCGTGTTGAGTGCGAGACTCTACGGAGAACCGCCGAGGAGAACCTCGAGTTGGCGCAAGGCGTGGACGATGAACTGACTGAGCTCAAAGGGAAGTATGACGATGCGCAACGCGATGTCGCCAGACTGGAAGAGGAACAGCGCGTCCTCGAGAAGAAGGTGCGTAGACTTGAACGGCAGGTGAGGAACCCTGGCTCTTACGCATCGGAAGCCGCTGCGGAGGACTGGATCGAGAATCCCCCGGACTCTGTGACCGAAATCGTTGACCGGCTCACCGGTGACTCACAAGGGTACGATCTTGTGCGCAAATATGTGGAGCTGAGTGACCCGGACAAAGTGCTTGAGGGCGCTTTTCGTGTCGACGCAGTCGATGCGTCACGGTTCGCAACCGCCTTCTGGAAGTACATCCTGGTGCTCATGGACTACGTGAGGGCGTGTGAGGCAGGCGACTTCAAGGGCGGGGTTCACAAGTACTTGGAGGAAAGCAGATTCCCGTACCGCACTTGCCCGCAAAGCCGTCACAAGCCCACAGAATCGGACACTGTGCGGACGGGGAAGCGTATGAGGGCAGAACGCACCTTCCGTGTCCCCGCGGACGTTGACCCCCGTGGCCGTATTGAGATGTGGGCTCACTTCGCGCCGACCGGCGGCGGTCAGACAGCCCCGCGCATGCACTACTACGCGGACACTAGGAATACCCACAAGATCTACATCGGCTACATCGGCCCTCACCTGACTAACACTAAGACGAACTGAATCGATTCGTGTCAACACGGGAAGGGCGCCGCTTTTGTTTGTGACACCGCCGTACAGGCGGAGGTTTCACTGCAAGAGCGGCCCGCGTTGGGCGAGCCGTAGTGCGCCCGCGCGTGCGACGCTCCGCATTGGGGCGGGGAGATCGGCATTGGGGTAGGAAACCGCCCATTGGGGTAGGCAATTCGCCTACCCCAATGAGTCGTTGCCTACCCCGATGAAGGAGCAGCGGGCGCGGGCGCTAGCCGACCGGCGCCTCCTCGACCACTGCCCCGGCCGCCGCCCACGCGAGCGGGTGGTGGCAGGCCACGCGGTGCCCGCCGCCGGACAACGGGGGCTGGGCAAGGCACTCGTCGGTGGCGAAGGGGCAGCGGGGCCGGAAGCGGCAGCCCTCGGGCGGGTTGATGGCGCTGGGCGGCTCGCCCGTGAGCTTGATGGCGTCGTCGGCGTGCTCGAAGGCCGGGTCGGGCACGGGGATGGAGTCGATGAGCGCCTTCGTGTACGGGTGCCTCGGGCTGGCCACGACCTCCTCGGCGGGCCCCTCCTCCACGATCCTGCCCAGGTACATGACGCCGATCCGGTCGGCCATGTACTGCACGACGGCCAGGTCGTGGCTGATGAACAGGTAGGACAGGCCCAGTTCCTCCTGCAGGTCCTTCATGAGGTTGAGGACCTGGGCCTGGACGGACACGTCCAGGGCGGACACGGGCTCGTCGGCGACGATGAGGTCGGGCGCCAGGGTGAGCGAGCGGGCGAAGCCGATGCGCTGGAGCTGGCCCCCCGAGAACTCGTGCGGGTAGCGGTCCAGGATCTCCTCGGTCAGGCCCACCTGCTCGAGGATCTCCATGATGCGCTCGGCGATCTGGCGAGCGTTGCCGGTCTTCTGGATGCTCATGGGCTCGGCCAGGATCTGGTCGATGCGCATGCGCGGGTCCATGGCGGCGTAAGAGTCCTGGAACATCATCTGGACATCCCGGTGGATCCTGACGGCGTCGCGGCCCTTGAGCGTGGCCAGGTCGCGCCCGTCCAGTTCGATGGCCCCGCCCGAGGGCGGCTCGAGGCCCGCGATGAGGCGGCCCACGGTGGACTTGCCGCAGCCCGACTCGCCCACGAGGCCGTAGGTCTCGCCCTTGCGGACCGTGATGGAGACGCGGTCGACGGCGGAGACGACGCCCTTGTCGCGCTTGAAGAAGCCCGACCCGGCCGACTCGTACTCGCGGGACGCCTCCTTGACGTCGAGCAGGGTCCTGCGGGGCGCGGGCCCCGTCGGCGGGGCGGCTGGGCCCTGCGCGCCGACGGCTCCGACCGGGGAGGCGTTTCCGGCGCTGGCGCCCTGCGCGCCGCCCGCTCCCGCACGGTCGGCGGATCCTGACCCGGCGCCCTGCGCACCGCCCACTCCGGCCTGGTCGGCGGAGTCCGCCCCGGTGGCTTCCGGTCCCGTCCCATCGGCACCGCCGGCCCCCGCCTCGTCGACCGCGCGCTCGGCGTCGAGCCTGGCCTGGAGGGCCGCGGGGGACTCGTCGCCCTCGAGGACGGGGTGGAAGCACGCGTAGGTGTGCGCGCCCTCGCCGCCGAGGCCGGGGTAGGCCGCGCGGCACTGGTCCGTGGCCCACAGGCAGCGCGCCGCGAAACGGCAGCCGACCGGCAGGTCCGTCAGCGAGGGAGGGGCGCCGGGGATCGAGAACAGCCTGGTGCGCTCGGCCAGGGCCCGCTCGGGCAGGGCCGCCATCAGCGAGCTCGTGTACCGGTGGCGGGGCTCGGTGAACAGGGTCTTCGTGGGGGCCGTCTCCACGATGCGCCCCGCGTACATCACGGACACGCGGTCGGTGTGCCCGGCGACGACGCCCAGGTCGTGGGTGATGAGGATGACGCCCATCTGGTACTCGTCGCGCAGCTCGT
>ERZ773050.564-NODE-564-length-21269-cov-5.044640_pt1 | contig 21269 bp, 15 predicted proteins | sample MGYA00580632_ERZ773050 | MGnify/ENA primary metagenome ERZ773050 (study PRJEB29015, sample SAMEA2738123) | human oral metagenome | biome: human oral; feature: human-associated habitat; material: saliva | place: China | collected 2166 ... | reverse complement strand
AATATCATTCTTCTTATTTTCTTTATCTGGTAAAGTATTATTTTTTAAGTTATCTACATCTGTCTTATTCTTATTATCATAAGGATTCTTTTTAGTTTCTTCTATAAGTTTTTCTAACTTTTTAACAAGATCATCAAGTTGTTCTTTTTTAGTTAATGATGGTATTGATGTTGAATCATGTGGATTTGTTCCCTTAGATATTTCTAATTCATTACTAAATCCATCACCATCCTTATCATCATCTTTAATATCAGGTGTTCCATCTCCATCTGTATCTCTTAATAATTTAATCTTAATATTCTTAACAGTGGATGGACTATGACGATAAACTCTTGTATATGGCATATCTATAACCTTAGTTTCATCATTTCCTGTAAATATGTAATTAATTGTACCACTAATCTTCTTATTATCAGTATTAGTTAATCCGTTTAGATTAGTAACTGTTTCTGAAATTAATTCATCTTTCTTATATTTTATAAAGTTAACATCATCAGTTCTTTCATTAACTTCTGAAACATTTATATTAACTTCTTTAATATTATTCTTTTCTAATACTTCTGTATTTGGATTATTTACTGTTACTTCTGGTACTACGTATCTAACTTCATATACATTAACTTTTATTGGTACTTCTTTAATTGAGTTATCAGGATATACAATTTCTACTACTCCTGTTTTTGGTCCTTTAGTTGTTGTTGTTACCGGTGTTTTAACTCTAATAGTTGTACCTGCTGGTTTATTAGTAATTGCTGTTGTTATATCTACTGGATCATTTAATTCTACATTAATTGTATTAGTTACAATTTTAGCAATATCTAATTCGCTTTGTGATGGTTTATCTGCTGGATTTTTAGGATCATGATTTGTTTTGATTTCATCTTCATCACTTATTCCATCTCCATCGTCATCATCATCTTCACTATCTATTGTTCCATCATTATCTGTATCACGGTTTACTACAATTGATGTTGTTGTTGTAGTTGATGGTAAATGAGCATAAGTTCTTGTATTTGTTAAATTAATTGTTTTTTGTTCTTCGTTGCTTCCCCAATTAGCTACAGTAACTGTTCCAGTTATTTTATCTCCTGCATATGTTAGATTATTTAAATTACTAACTGTATTAGTTGTTTCAGTATCAAGAATCTTTTCAACATAAGTCGTATCATTTTTACCTAATTCTGGATTCACTTTACTAAATGTAATATCTTGTACTGCATGTTTATCAATAATTGGTGAATTTGGATTTGTAACATTTATTGTTGGTTTAACGTATTCTTTTTGATATACCTTAACATCTACTGTTACATTCTTAGATGAACCATCTGGATATTTAACTTTTACTACACCTTGTTTTGGACCTTTAGTCGTTGTTGTTACTGGCGTAACTACTTCTAAAGTTGTATTTGCTGGTCTATCAGTAATTGCTGTTGTTATATCTACTGGATCTCCAACATATCCTTCAATAGGTTGTTTTGTAATTGCACTATCATCTAATTCTGCTTTTGTTGGCTTATCTGCTGGATTCTTAGGATCATGACCTGTTCTTGTTTCTTCATCATCACTTACTCCATCACCATCATCATCGTCATCATCTTTATCTGGAGTTCCATCTTTGTCTGTATCTCTATCTATTGTTAACGTAATAGGTGTAGAGAAATCTCCATTATGATCATATTTTCTATTATAATTAATTGTTACAGTTTTAGTTTCTTCATTTCCTGTCCAATCAAGAGCAGTAGAAGCTCCATTTAAATTTTTAATAACATCTTCCATTTGTTTACTATTATAAACTTTTACTTCACTTTCTAATTTTACAGTTCTATTTACAACATTATATTCATTAAAATCAGCAGTAATATACACTGTATCTCCTGGTTTTTGAATTGGCCCTTTTAAACCTATAGTATAATATTTAGAACTCCAATAATCATATTCAAAAGTTTGGCAAGTAAAAGTTTCATAACTACACTTATTTTTTTTATTTAATAAATTTATATATCCTTCTCTTCTTTGATTAACTTCAGTATAGCTTAAAAACAATGTCTTCGATAAATCACCTTCCATATATTGGCTTTTCGAATTAGTAACAGCTTTTATTGGTATATATTTAAAATTGTTTTCAAATACTGGTATTTTAACTTTATATGTTCCAACAGAGTCATCTTTAAATTTAATATTTGTATCACATGTAGTAAAACCTTTTGATCTTGGAATTAAAGTTGAACCTCTTTCTACTCCATTTTCACAGGAAGATATAGATGTTACATTTGCTCCTGTTGGCAGATTATAAATTTTACTTTCTATATTACATTCATTATTTACATAACATCTACTATCATTAGTTATTAAAGGTGTATATTTAGTTGCTTCTCCTCCAATTACATTTACTACAACTGTTCCACCAAAAGGATATGTAAATCCTGTTGAGTCAGCATGAAAATTAATTGTATGTTTTCCTACTTTGTTAAATTTATATTTATTATTTACTCTTGTAAACAAATCGTCATTTCTATCCAAATATACTTGATTATTATTATAAACAAACTCTAAATTTAACATATCATTTATATCTATAGTGTATTCTGGATAACTTTGAAGATGCATATTACTAATACCATCCGTTTTTATTAATTTTGAATTATTCATTATATTTAAGTTTTTTAAATGATTCAAACCTAATTGTAAGATTTCTAAATTAGGATTGTTTGTTACATTTATATTAGTCAATTTATTTTGACCTAATGAAAGTGCTTCTAATTTAGTATTTCTACTTACATCAATATTTTTTATATTATTTGAAGCTAACCATAAACTTAATAATTCTGGTTTATTATCTAATCTAATTGTTTCTACTTTATTTTGAACAAAATCTATATATTTCAGTTTAACTAAATTATCTAATGGACTTAAATCTTTAATATTATGTCCCCTAAAACTTATCCATAATAGATTTTCTAAGTATTCTAATCCTTGTAGTGTAGTTATTTTATTTGTACTATTTAATATATCAAATACTTTATTAACTTTATCTAATTCAACTTTATTTATAACTCTAGCACTATAATTAGCAAATTCACTATCATTTATTTGATCAATTATTCTATAACTAGAAAAATCTTTAACATCTATAATATGGAATTGTGGTTCTTTAAATATAGAGTTAAATACTATTCTTCTAAGATAAGGATCTGGAAATGCTTGTTCATAAGTAACGCTATAATTTAACTTAACTTCTTCTTCTGTCATAATTTCTCACTTTAAAGTATTCAATTTTACTAAGTTACTTATGTTACTTATTTATTTTTTAAGTAAACATAGAAAGTGACAAAAACTTTATGAGCACTCTATGAGCACTTATAGAACAATAATAAGGTAGTTCTTAAAACTAAAATATGTTAATTGGCATTTCGTAAAAATTTACGGAATGCTTTTTTACGTACGACGGGCATGTCGTATATTTGAGGTGTAAGTCCTCCGAGGGCACCTGCTACCGGTGAACCCAATAGCGATTCCCAAGCCTGACTATCGTGAGGTAGCGGGGAGAGGAAGGGATAGCGAAATCGTGGCTCTACGAACAGGAACGTGATAGTAAGGCGTATATAACGGATAAGGGGGCACGCAACTCTGAAGTCCAAAAAGGTAGTCGTAACCTATATGCGTAAATCACGAGAGTAATTGAATTCGGACTAAGGTTTGTGTGAAAAAGATAAATCTTCCTAGAGTCTAAAGACTCTGCGTCAGATTTCCTATTTTCACTCTAACCTTTTAACGTCTTCATATCTTGTATAAACGAGGAAAGATGTACGACTTATCCCGTGAGGTCTCATGAGCGCTGAAAGCGTAGTAACAACGAATCATGAGAAGTCAGCCGAGCCCATAGTAGTGAGGAAACTTCTGTAATGGAAGTGGAGCGAAGGGGTGAACAACTAATAGAAGTAATCCTACTTCACTTGTGTCTGTAAAACGAGAGGTCTGATAGAACTGGACTCTGTCACGTATTGACTGGGTGAAGGTTCGCCAATATAAGATGTCCCTCAGGCACCAAAACAAGAAAGGAATACGCACATGTCAAAATTGCTAGATAAGATATTATCACGCGAAAATATGCTTGAAGCCTACAATCAAGTAAAATCCAATAAAGGCTCAGCTGGGATTGATGGAATTACTATCGAAGAGATAGATGACTATATCAGATAAAACTGGCGCCTGACTAAGGAACTGATAAAACAGAGAAAATATAAGCATCAACCAGTTCTCAGAGTTGAGATTCCTAAACCAAACGGAGGCATCCGTCAACTAGGAATTCCAACAGTTATGTATAAAATGATTCAACAGGCCATTGTCCAAGTCATTAGCCCCATTTGTGAACCCCATTTCTCAGATACGATTTATGACTTCAGACCAACTAGGTCATGTGAAAAAGCTATCATAAAGCTCTTAGAGTACTTAAATGACGGCTATGAGTGGATAGTGGATATAGACCTAGAGAAATTTTTCGATACGGTTCCTCAAGATAGATTGATGTCCTTAGTACATAATATTATCGAAGACGGAGATACGGAATCCTTGATTCGTAAGTATCTTCATTCAGGTGTTATCATTAACGGTCAGCGTCATAAAACGCTAGTTGGCACACCACAGGGAGGAAATTTATCTCCTCTCTTATCCAATATCATGCTTAATGAATTGGACAAGGAATTAGAAAAGAGGGGACTTCGATTTGTGCGCTACGCAGATGATTGTGTGATTACGGTCGGAAGCGAGGCCTCCGCTAAGCGTGTGATGTATTCAGTCAGTCGTTTCATTGAGAAACGACTAGGTTTGAAAGTAAATATGACCAAGACTAAGATTACCAGACCAAGAGAGTTGAAATACTTAGGTTTTGGGTTCTGGAAATCATTAGCTGGTTGGAAAAGTCGTCCACATCAAGATAGTGTTCGGAGATTTAGGCTTAAATTGAAGAAACTAACACAGAGGAAATGGAGCATAGACTTAACAAGACGTATTGAGCAACTGAATTTGTCTATTCGAAGATGGATAAACTATTTCTAATTGGGAAATATGAAGCGCATAGTCACTAGCATAGATGAGCGCTTGCGCACTCGCCTACGGGTGATTATCTGGAAGCAATGGAAGAAGAAATCGAGACGACTATGGGGACTACTTAAGTTAGGAGTTCTTAAATGGATAGCAGATAAGGTATCTGGCTGGGGTGACCACTATCAATTAGTAGCTCAGAAGTTGGTACTTAACCGTGCGATATCAAAACCAGTCCTTGAAAAACGTGGACTGGTTTCGTGTTTGGATTATTACCTTGAACGACATGCGTTAAAAGTTAGTTGAACCACCGTATGCCGAACGGCACGTACGGTGGTGTGAGAGGGACTAGAGATTATCCCCTACTCGATTTTGTATTAAAATGTTGATTTCTGGGTTTACTTAGAGATGCTAGTAAGGTTATTTGTGTATCTAAGTCTATCTATTCCAAAAATTACACGATGTTGATGATATAAATCTGGTGTGATATAATATTTTGGCCCCCTCAATTTAATGAAGGGAGATGTTGCCGATGTTAGAAATTATCATCACAATTTTTCTAGCACCCTTAGTAGTCAATATTTTGACAACCTTGTTTGAGAAATGGCTTAACTCACGCAAGAAATAACCTTTAAGGGGCAATAAGCCAAAAAAACCTCAACGCGGGAACGTTGGGGCTTTTTGTTGCCTTGTTAGACAATTATCATCACTATAATCCAATTCTAACACAACCCCTCCGATATTTCAAGCTTTTGTTTTGATATGTCCTCAGAGGTCATTCCGCAATCTTATAACACTGAATCCTGTGGTTTGAGTCCACTTTACTGAAATTAGCACACGCGCTACCAAGTTTCATTTTACAGCAAAGAAATCAACTCTTTTCTAGGGGATTTCCGCCCTCATTTTGCTCTTTTGTGCTAAAATAGACTTATAAATTGAAAATAAGGAATGTTTATGAAATCAGGTAATGGTTTTTGGAAAGGCTGTCTCTATTTTTGGGGCTTCTTGTTCTTATTGGGCCTTTTGGTTCAATATGCTCTTCCGCTTGCGGCTTGTGTCCTACTGGGTTATGGCGGTTACCGTCTCTACAAACGTTGGCGCTATCCTCTTTTGCAAGATGCCTCTCTAGACGATCGGATTGAGCTTTTAAAAGCTCGGATTCGTCAGGCGGACAAAGATATTCAGCAATTAGAGGGAATTTTAGTAGAAAAAGGTTCAGATTCCTATAAGAGTTTGGCTAATCAAGTATTAATCGAACTGAGGGAAATCCATCAGGAGGCGGATCGTCTAAAGTCCTATATCGATGCTGATGTCTACAACCGTATTGACAAAAAGGTTCGTACAGTAAGGGCAAACATCGATGTTCAGCTAGAACGTTTGGATAGGGAAAGTCAGGTAGATCTTGAGAATGCGGAGCCAGAGGAATTAGCTCCAGAATTGTCCCAGACCTTGGCCAATATTGCCATTGACCATCAGGCCATTTTAGACAAGATTGCTACCTCTGCTGAGGGTGATAAGGAAGAATTGACGGCCATTCATAGTTTGAAGATGGAGAAATTCCAAACGATTTTAGAAGGCTATTTAAAGATTAAGGCTAATCCTAAAAACTATAATCGGGCAGAAGAACGTTTGCAACAAGCTAAAGCAGCCATCGAACAATTTGACCTTGAGCTGGACCAGGTGTTGAGAGAACTCAATGAAACAGATATGCGTGATTTTGATATCAGTCTGCGTATCCTCGAAAAAGATCGTAAAGAATAGGTTAGAAACAAAGGAGTAACCATGACAGAATTTAATTTTGATATTGACCAGATTGCCAATAATACGGTAGCTAAGGTGGATAAAACAACCCAAATCATCGAGACAAATACTGGCTCAGACAAGACCTTGACCTTCCTTGAAAAGTTGAGCCCTGAGCAGCAAGAAGGAATCAAGGCGCACGTGCCTCAGTTAGTAGACCAGTTTGTCACCAATCAAAATGCTCTTTTGGATTTTGGACAATCTGCTGTCGAAGGTGTGAACAATACGGTCAATCGTATCTTGTCAGAACAAAAGAAACTACAGATTCCCCAAGTGGATGATTTACTCAAAAATACCAACCGTGAGTTGCAAGGCTTTGTAGTCAAATACAAGAACGCTGAAATTGCTGAGTTAGAAGAGAAGCCAAACTTTTTGCAACGCTTGTTTAACAAGAGCAAGAATACCCTACAAGAATTTTACTTTGATTCAAAAACAGTGGAGCAAAAGCTAGATGGCATGGCTGCCGCAGTGGTCAAGCAAGAAGATGTGCTAGCTCGAAATATCGTCTCTGCTGAGATGTTGATTGAGGACAATACCAAATCCATTGAAAATCTAGTGGGAGTGATTTCCTTTATCGAAGCCAGCCAGACAGAAGCTGGTAATCGCGCTGCCGAACTGAAAGCCCAAGCTGACCAACTCGATACAAGTACGGTAGAATACCAAACCAAATCACAAGAATTGGCCCGCATGGCTGAAGTGGTCAATACCCTCGAACAACAGCACACTGAGTATGTCAGCCGTCTCTATGTTGCCTGGGCAACAACACCTCAGATGCGTAATCTTGTGAAGGTGTCATCTGATATGCGCCAAAAATTGGGCATGCTTCGTCGCAATACGATTCCAACAATGAAGCTTTCCATTGCCCAACTTGGTATTTTGCAACAATCCATGAAATCAGGTGTCGTGGCAGATGCCATTGTCAATGCCAATAATGCTGCCCTTCAGATGCTAGCTGAAACCAGCAAGGAAGTGATTCCGCAGATGGAACGAATTGCCCAAAGCCCGACAGTCGCTGTCGAATCGGTTACTAAACTGGCTGAAAGTCTGGTCGCTCAAAACCAAGGTATCGTCGCAGCTATTGAATTGGGACGTCAGAAACGTGCCCAACTAGAAACAACCATCGTCAAGTCCGCAGAAATGATCAACGATTCTGTCAAACTACGCGATGAGAAAATCGTCCAAGCCCTTCTAGACCAAGGAAAGGCCGCCCAGAAAGAAGTACAAGAATAATACACAAGTCCCCTGTAATGTAGATTTGCAGGGGATTTTGCTTGTTTTAGTAGAAGTTTGAAGGTCAGAGAATTATTGCTAGATTTAGAGAGAATGCCCTAGAAAACCTTTTCACTACTAGTCTTTTATGATACAATGGAAGGAAGGAAGTAAAGGCGCTGTTTTTTCGATGTCGCAACGCCTTGGATGAATGAAAAGGAAGAGTCCCTATGGTTTTCAGATTTAAGCAAATAACTAGCTTGCATATATATATATATATATATATATAAACTCGCGTTTTCATACCCATTTTCAAAACCTGCCAATGTTTTTGGTAGGCTTTTTGCGTTGTAGAAATGGGGTATGAACATGATGTACACCTTATCAAAAGAATTAGAACAAGAACTTATCGTTTCAGCACCTGAGTTACAGCCTAGTTATGCTGCTATCGTAGAATACCTAGAAGCTATCAACCAGAAAGAAGCATCTGGAAGCAATTCTCAGGAACTTCAGAATCAGCTGGCTATTCAGCTGGGACGTTTAGAAGATTTGGTACAGGGATATATCCAAATAAAGAAGAACCCACATCACTACCTAGATGCAGATAAAGAATTGACTGAAGGCTATCAAGCCATAAAAGGGACGGAGCAAGATCTTCTCAAAAAATTGCAACATCTCAATCAAGCAGCCTTGCAGGATTTTCATATCAGCCAGAGACTCTCTCCAAAAGACGAGACTGCTATCCCTGTAGCAGGTAAACCCAAAACCAAACAGGAATTGGCTATCGAGCGGGATTTAATCAACCAGCTGACAAAGGGAGAAAGTCAATGGGTGTATCGACCTGAGTTAAATACAGAAGACCTCCTATGGGGAAACTTTTTTGCCAAGCTGGAAGCTAATAATGTCCGCATTTTGCAAGACCATCCCCTTACAAATTCAGAGAAAAATCAAATCAAAAACCAGCTCAATTTTGTCAACTTCTATGAAGCGGCCAAGTGGATAGCAGGGGAAAATGGCATTGCCAAGGTGCAGGTTCAACGTGAAGATGCCAGTCTAGGCACCATTCGCTTGGAAGTCTTGTGGCGAAACAATGTCGCTGGTGGTAAATCCAGCTATGAAGTTGTCAACCAAGTCATCACAGGCGGAGAAGGGATTCGCCAGCGTCGTGGGGATGTGACTTTGCTAATCAATGGTCTGCCTATGATTCAGATTGAACTGAAAAGCCGTTCTCATCCTTACATGGATGCCTTCCGTCAGATTAAGAAATACGACCAAGAAGGACAGTTCAGAGGCATTTTTTCAAGTCTTCAGATGTTTGTCGTCTCTAATGTCACAGACACTCGCTACATCGCAGCTGCCAAAGCCAACAAGCTAAATGAGCGCTTCTTGACCAAGTGGGTGGACAGTGAAAATAGACCTCAACCTCAACTATTTGACTTTGCAGAGTCAGTCTTGTCGATACCGAGAGCCCATGAGATGGTCATGCAGTATTCTGTCATCGATGATGACAAGAAGGCCTTGATTTTATTGCGTCCCTATCAGGTACATGCCATTGAGGCTATCCGTGAAGCCAGTCGCAAGCGCCAATCAGGCTATATCTGGCATACGACTGGTTCAGGAAAAACCCTGACCTCTTATAAGGTTTCGCGCAATCTGCTTCAGATACCATCTATCGAAAAGACAATCTTTGTGATTGATAGGACAGACCTCGATCAGCAGACGACTAGTTCTTTTCAGTCTTACGCAGAGAACGATATGATTGATATTGACGAGACCGATGATACACAGGAATTGGTTAAAAATCTGGCTTCTGATGACCGCCGTGTCGTTGTGACGACCATTCAGAAAATCAATGCTATGATTCGTCAGTTTGATGAAGGCCGTCACCAAAAGGTCTACAATCGTATCAAACAACTTAAACTAGCTTTTGTCGTTGATGAATGCCATCGCGCAGTGACTCCTGAACGCCAGCGCCACCTAGAGCACTTCTTTACAAATTCTCTCTGGTATGGGTTTACAGGAACGCCTATCTTTACAGAAAATAAACGTGAACAAAAAGGAGATCTTGCTCAGACGACCGAAGAGCAGTACGGTGACTGCCTCCACCAATATACCGTCAAAGAAGCCATCCATGACAAGGCGGTTCTTGGCTTTAATGTAGAGTATCAGACAACCATGCCTGGTTGGGGAGAAGATGAGATTGACGAGGAGCGCTATGATGACGAAGGCCACATGCTTGCCGTTTTAGATGCCATTCTCAATCGCTCAAGACGCAAACTCGGTTTCCAAAATGGGGTAGGAAAAACTTATGAAGCCATTTTGACCGTCAAAAGCATTGCCCGTGCGCAGGCCTATTATAACTTGATCAAGCAAGTCAAAAATGGAGAAAAGTCTTTAAGCATTTCGGAAAATGTTAAAAAGGTCTTGCCAGACTTTCCTAAGGTTGCCATTACCTACTCTGTGACAGAAAATGAAGCAGACTCCTATGTCAACCAAGCCTACATGGAGGAGAGTTTAGAAGACTACAATACCATGTTTGGTACTCACTTTAGCCTAGCAACCATTGCTTCCTACAATAGTGACCTCAACGACCGTTTGGCCCGTAAGAAAGAACGCTTTGCTTTTCGTGAGGAACAGTTGGACCTGGTTATCGTTGTGGACCGCTTGTTGACAGGCTTTGATGCCCCTTGCTTATCGACTTTGTTCATGGATCGTCAGCCCATGAAACCCCAGCATATCATTCAGGCCTTTTCACGAACCAATCGCCTCTTTGATGAAGGCAAGAAATTCGGCCAAATCGTCACCTTCCAAACGCCTGACCGTTTTAAAGAAAAAGTGGATGAAGCTCTGAGCCTTTACTCAAATGGTGGCGAAACCAGTGTCTTAGCCCCAGAATGGCAGGAGGAGAAGGCCAAGTTTATGGAGAAGGTTCATCAACTACTGGCTATCGCTCCAAGTCCAGAGCAGGTGCCTGATTTGGATACAGCGACAGATGCAGAATTAAAACGCTTTGCCAAGGCCTTCCAAGAATTTGACAAGCTCCTATCCTCTATACAGGTCTATTCGGACTATGATGAGAAAGTCATCCTCAGAGAGATTGGTCTCAGCCTAGAGGACATCGAGAACTTTGCCGGCCAATATCAAAATGTCATCGAAGAACTCCGCAGACGTAGAAAAGAAGACCAAGAAGAGGAAGGGGTTCTCCTAGATATCGAGTATGAGCTCGAATCCATCCGCACCGACGAGATAAACTATCACTATATCCTCTCTCTCATCCAATCCCTAATCGAAAATCGGGAAAACCTCATTGGTAAAAAGGAAAAGAGTCTGGTAGATAACTATATCGAAGATTTGAACAAATCCAATCCCAAGTTATCCAGCCTCATCTCCAAACTCTGGCAGAATGTCCAAGCAGATGCCAAGAGCTATCAGGGTCAATCTATCATCCATAAGTTGGATGAGATGATTGAGCTAACTACCCAGCAAAAGATTCGTGAAACGGCAGATTATTGGCAGATAGGAGAGGATGAACTCCAGTTCGTAGTGGACAACTACCGCATCGGACGCGACAAGCAAAATGGTGAAAAAGCCATCACAGACTCTCAGAACTATCTGGCCTATAAGGAAGCTCACGGAGACAAGGCACTACCAAAACTCAAATACAAAAAAGCCCTCAAAGAGGACTATATGCGCGTGATTTCAGAGGATATTTTACCACTAAGGGGGAGATAAAATGCTGATTTGGTTCTTCTTATTTGCTAGGTGTTTAACTTTATCTTATCAAATCAGCCTATCTATTGTTTTAAAATAGGAAAAATTGAAGAATAGACATCAAAAAAGAAAATCTAAAGTGTAGAAATAAGAAAATGGAGTAATAGAAAGGGAGTAATATGACAAAGAAACCAAGTTATCGATTTGCGGGTTATACTGAATCTTGGGTAGATAAGAAGTTGGGTGAGTATGCAAAATATAGAAGGGGTTCTTTTCCGCAACCTTACGGGAAAAAAGAATGGTATGGAGGTGAAGATTCTATGCCATTTGTACAAGTTATTGATGTTACGGATAATCTTACTTTGGTTAATGATACAAAGCAAAAAATTAGTAAGCAAGCTCAACCAAAGAGTGTTTTAGCCCCAGAAGGAACTGTGATTGTAACATTACAGGGGAGTATAGGACGAGTTGCAATTACACATTATGATGCTTATGTAGACCGTACTTTATTAATTTTTGAGAGTTATAATTTTCCTACGCATGTAGGTTTTTGGGCATATACCATTCAAAATAAATTTGAGATTGAAAGAAAAAAAGCTCCGGGTGGAACTATAAAAACCATCACAAAAGAAGCATTATCTAGCTTTGAGATTTCCCTCCCCTCTCTCCCCGAGCAAACTGCCATCGGTTCTTTCTTCCAAGATATTGACCAGCTCATCAGCCTTCAACAGCATAAGTTAGAGGTGCTCAAGGAGCAGAAGAAAACCTACCTCAAACTCCTCTTCCCAGTCAAAGGACAAACCAAACCAGCCCTTCGCTTCGCAGGATTTGAAGAAGAGTGGAAGGAAGTGAAAGTCTCAGATATTTTTAGAGTTACTAGGGGACAAGTACTGGCAACAACGGAGATATCAGAAGAAAAAACAGATACTCATAAATATCCTGTCTATTCTTCTCAAACCAAAAATGAAGGGTTATTAGGCTATTATGATAAATATCTATTTGAAACAGCAATAACTTGGACAACTGATGGAGCAAATGCTGGAACGGTAAATTACAGGGAAGGAAAGTTTTATAGTACAAATGTGAACGGTGTTTTACTGTCTGATGAAGGTTTTGCTAATAAAGTGATTGCAGAAATATTAAATAACGAAGCTTGGAAATATGTTTCAAAAGTTGGCAACCCGAAATTAATGAATAATGTAATGTCAGAGATTAGTTTAGTTATCCCTAATGATTTTAGAGAGATTTCCATTCTATCAACCTTCTTCCAAGACCTAGACAAGGCCATTGCTAAGCAAGAGGAAAAAGTCAACCAACTCAAAGAAAGCAAACAAACCCTACTTAGAAAAATGTTTATTTAAGATACCAAGACCGTAAAAAGCCCAGTAAAAATAGGAAACTGGCACAGTCTTCGATGAAGACCAGACAGTTTATCTTTTTTACCCAGCTTTTAGGTCGTGTTCAATTCAGAAAGATACCAAGACCATAAAAAGCTACACTAAACGAATGAAAGTAGAAATTGATAGGAGACCCTATGTCACAAACAGATTTATCAAGAGAACTCTACCAATCCCTCTGGAATGCGGCAGATATCCTGCGTGGCCAGATGGAAGCCAATGAATACAAGTCCTACCTCTTGGGCTTGATTTTCTATAAGTACCTATCCGACAACATCCTCCAAGCCGTCTGTGATAACTTGGACGAGGCTTTTGAGTCCTTCCAGCAAGCGCAGCTTCTTTACGAGGAAAACTTTGCGGATACAGATGTCAGTGAAGACCTCATTGAGGTCTTAAATGACGATCTGGGCTATGTGATTGAGCCTTCTCTGACCTTTACCAAGCTGGTTCAGTCTATCCATGAAGGAACCTTCCAGCTAGAATCCCTAGCCCAAAGTTTCCGTGATATCGAGCAGGCCAATGAAAAATTTGAAAATCTTTTCGAAGATATCGACCTTTATGCCAAAAAGCTAGGCAATACCCCACAAAAGCAAAACAAGACCATCTCTGAGGTTATGAAACAGCTCAACGACCTCAATGTGTCTGATCATGCTGGTGATATCTTGGGTGATGCTTATGAGTACTTGATTGGCCAGTTTGCCAGCGATTCTGGGAAAAAGGCTGGAGAGTTCTATACACCTCAAGCAGTGTCACACCTCATGACTCAGATTGTCTTTGCAGGGCGTGAGCATCAAAAGGGCATGTCGGTTTACGACCCGACTATGGGTTCTGGTTCTCTCTTGCTCAATGCCAAGCGCTATAGTAAGGAAGCTTCGACGATTTCTTACTACGGTCAAGAGTTGATTACTTCGACCTTCAACCTTGCTCGTATGAATATGATGCTTCATGGGGTTGCGATTGAGAACTATCACCTCAGCAACCACGACACCCTTGACGAAGATTGGCCGACTACGGAGCCTACAGACTTTGATGGGGTTTTGATGAACCCACCTTATTCACTGAAGTGGTCAGCAGATAGTGGCTTCCTGCAAGATCCTCGCTTTTCAAGTTATGGAGTTCTTGCACCTAAGTCTAAAGCAGATTTTGCCTTCCTCCTTCACGGTTTTTACCACCTCAAGCATAATGGTGTCATGGCCATCGTCCTCCCTCACGGAGTTCTTTTCCGAGGAGCAGCTGAGCAAAAGATTCGCCAGCATTTGCTAGAAGAAGGAGCTATTGATACAGTTATTGGCTTGCCAGCAAATATCTTCTACAACACCTCTATTCCGACAACCATTATTATCCTTAAAAAGAATCGCACCAATAAGGATGTCTTCTTTATCGATGCCTCAAAAGAGTTTGAAAAAGGGAAAAATCAAAACAATATGACCGAAGACCATATTGCCAAGATTTTGGAGACCTATCAAAAACGCGAGAATGTCGAGAAGTTTGCCCATCTAGCCAGCTTTGAAGAGATTGTCGAAAATGACTACAACCTCAACATTCCACGCTATGTCGATACCTTCGAGGAAGAACCCGTTGTTCCTCTAGCCGACCTCGCAGACCAACTAGCAAAGATTGATAAAGAGATTGGAGAGGTAGAAACCAGACTCGCACACATGCGTAGCCAACTAGTAGGCACAACACCAGAAGCCCAAGCAGAATTAACCGCCTATCTTGAAAAGTTGAAAGAGATTTAGAGACTTGTGAGAATACTCTGCGAAAAATTTAGAAAAATAAAATGACAGTAGAAAATCTATTGTCATTTTTGTTATTGATGACTGCAACAAAGTTCATCCTTAAATGTTTGAAAGTTTACTTCTTTCTTGGGTATCAGTTTTAATACATTCTTCCAATACCTTTGCATCAACATAGATCACATTCCCAATCATTTTTGCAGGAATATTCATAGACAGTACTTGTAAAGAATATTTTTTAACAAGTGGTTCAAGTTTTGAGCCGTTTATATTGTTATTAATGGCAGGAAAAATGATATCTTCCCATGAAAATGTGTAGTTATAGATTGTCTTGTTAAATCCAAGCTCTCTGACCTTAACTTTATCGTGTATGCGAATCAGTTTTACCAGTATATTAACACCATCAATATTCTTAGCTTTATAATTTTCACGTAAGTCTTTAAAATTAGTATAGTTCTTGAAGGCAAGATAAGCCAGTAGAATAATTAAAATTAAAGGGATAATGCCTTTAGACGTTAGCAAGTCACTTATAGCTGTCAACTTAAAACTAAGTATGAAGTTGATAACAACTGCGTACAAAATAGCTAGTAGTGGCAATTTTACAAATAAAAAAGATTTGTATTTTATGGAAGTAATGGTGTTGCTTTCTTTAAATTTTATTTTCATAAATGTTTCTCCTTAAATATTATCAGTTGAAAGAATATAGAGAAAGACTATGTAAAGTTAGTTTTATAATAAAACACCCCATCAGCTAGATATTTTTGTCTAACTAATAGGGTGTAAGTCATGAAACGGAATGACCTATTACTTAACCTCTGTAACATACAGCTATTGATTTAACTAAAACGCTATGTTTTATTAAGTTTTAATAAGGTTTAAGTTACTAAAAATAGGGTTATTTTGTTTCTGTTGTTTCCGAATTGTTGCCGTACGGCTTGGTTTTTTTAGATGAACTTAAATTTTCTTTTAGAGATTGTATTACCAAAGAAATAAACTCTTTTTCATCATCATTTTTTGGTAAGAGTTCAGCTAGTTGTTCAAGACTTAATCCTGTTTCCTTTGCCGCTATGAGTAAGCCCATCTTTATATTGGTGACCTTATCTTGTATTAATTTTGTAATTTCCTCTTCAGGAAGTTTTTTTATTAGGGTTTCAAAATCTTCTAAATCTATATAGTTGTCGGAAGTACCTAGTAAATAATCTGTAGAAGTTCCTAAAACGCTTGCTAGTTTGACAAGATTTTCAAAGCTAGGCTCTCTTTTTCCTTTCTCCCAATTTGTATAAGTTACTCTATTGACGTGGACTAAATCAGCAATTTCTTGTTGTGTAAGTCCTTTTTTTTGTCGAAGTTGTTTTAATCGTTCTGGAAAAATCATATGCATCTCCTTTTTGTATCAAAATGAAACTTTTTCCTTGACATTGTATCGGAATGATACTAAAATAGAAGTATCAAAATGATACTTTAATAAAGTATATCACATTTGATAGTAAGGTTTCAAGGGGGTAACTGTTTATGATTGTATAAAAAAGTCTTTGAAGAAGAAATCCTCAAAGACTCAATAAAATAAATCTATCTAAATTATATCATATATACGGAAAAGAGGAAAGGAGATGGCCTATAAAGATTATTACGAGTATGAAGACATCATGGAAGCCACTGGCAAGTCCTATAGTGCTGTTAAAAAATGGCGGATAAGTATTGAACGCTTATCAGGTTACGAGTTTAAGAAAGTCAAAATAAAGGTCACACGTAAGCACGTAAAAGACCATTATCAATTTACTGAAGAAGAATTTGAAAAGTTTATCAAACTTTCTAAGCGAATTGATGAAACAAAAAATATGACTGAAGCTGTAACTGCTGTATGGGGCGATCTAAAAAGTGCCGAAGAAAGGGCACTTAAACAAGACGTGGCTGAGTTAAAAAAATTTCAAGAAAATCAAAAAATAAAGAATAAAGATGTGAATTTTAAACTGATTTCATTAGAAATGGATTTAAAAACACTAAAAAAGCTAGAAGAACGACTTGAAGCCTTGGAAGAAAAACAGGCAAAAGGGTTCTTCTCAAAATTGAAAAAATAGAAAAGGAAATATAAAAAATGGCAAACAAAAAAATTAAACTAACATCACCGCTTTCACTTAAAGAAGTAGCTCTTGAAAGCTCTCAATTTGATATTCCTAAGAAAATTCAAGTAGATTTTTCCAAAGCTCGACCAAGTAAGAAGTTCAAAGACGGTAAACAGACGGACATTTTAAGCCATTATATTTTAGAGGGAATTGATGAGCGAACCGCTAAAGCCGTAAATGATGGGTTAATTGACCAAGAGGACGTTAAGGCCATCAAGATTGAAGTTCATGGCAGTTTCGAGGAGATTGAAGAAAACATTGAGTTTGGTGGCTCTCTATTCGTTGAGTTGCTAGATGTGCAGGTCAAAGCGGACTGGGTTGAGGGTAGAAATGCAGGATATAAAGCCGTCAAACTAGTAGCCTCTGGGCTAAAACTTGTTATGTAGGTCTAAAATTTCTGTATATGATGGGAGCTGGCCGCCTTGCTCCTGTCGGTTTACAAGTGAGCTAACTAGTAGCTGATAGCAACCGCAAAAAGGGCGGTTCGCCCTGAGCGGTTGCGGGTATCAGCGGGCACTAGTTGGCTGACTTGTTCCGGCAGGGCAATGCAACCAAGCTACCTAAATATGCAGAAATTTTAGTCAAAGAGTTTTTTTGAGGGAGCATATATCCATATTTCCAAAACCTATGCGCGGGCGCCATTCTAGGACTTGACGATAGAATGGTGCAAACCAAGGGTAATCCCTTGATTGGCAAGCTTTCCGTGGACAGTACCGAAGGTGTCAGCGTAGCGTTAGGGAAACAAAAATGCCAAAAATTAAGGGGTTTTTCTTGGGTTTATGCATGGGCTTATGTATGGGCTTATGCTCGAAAAAATGAAGCATATGCCCAAAACAAAAGAATAAAAAAACGAAAATATAGAAAGAATATGCAAAAACCTTTCATAAATTGAAAAGGAGAAAGAATGACTAAAAGAATTAGAAACAGACGTTTCTTATTTGAGCAACAACTGAAACCAGATTTTTGGGATTGGGCTGTATCAGATAAGAAATTACTTGAAAATTGGGAAGAGAATAAAGAAAAGATTTTCAGATTAATCTTTGACCGTATCCGTGAATTAGTTGAAGAAGAGGAATTTGTGGAAGTCGCTTTTATCGTCCATGATAAAGATATTTCCTTTGGGACAAAATTGGTTGAACCTCATATTCACGGATATATTGATTTCCCAAGAAGAATGGATTTGTCAAAAGTTGCCTTGGCTCTTGGAGTAGAAAAAGAACGTGTAGAAACTCCAAAATCAAGAGGAGGAAGACACCTAACACGTATCAACGCTTTAGCTTATCTTGTCCATGCCAAGGATAAAGATAAATATCAGTATCCTGCTAGTGATGTGGAAACATTTGATACGCTTGATTATGAAACCTTTATCAATCAGAATAAAGAAGACTTTGAAAAATATTCAGCTACTAGAAAACGAGAGAAAACAGATGAGAGTTTGGATATGGTTTTCCAAAAAATTATTACTGGAGAGTTAACAGAAGATGATATTTTTGATGATGAAGAATTGAGATTTCTCTGGGCTAACAATCAAAATAAATTTGAAGAGGCGTTTCATGCTCAAGCTGTTTTTTCAGCGAGAGAAACTATGCGGGCATTACAGAATGGTGAGTTTAAACTGACGGCTATATTTGTACATGGTAGGTCGGACAGTGGTAAGACGACTTTTGCCAAACAAATTGGGAATGATATCATACAAGCTGCCAAAGAAGAAAGCCTTGACTGGAGAATGTATGACAGTGATTTAAGTAATCCATTTGACGCTTATAGAGGGGAAGAAGTAATTCTTCTAAATGACTTGCGATATGATAGTTTGAAACCTGCAGATTGGTTGAAGTTATTAGACCCTTTAAATAATTCGCGAATGTCGGCTAGGTATCGTAATAGATTGGTGGCGGGAAGGATATTTATTCTGACGAATACTGAGGGGATATTTGATTTCTTTAGACAGATTAAATATGAAAATATTGATCAGTATCTTCGCCGTTTTAATTATGTATTAGAAATCTTTGATAGATGTGGCGAGCGAGAGTATGTATTTTCTGAGACTATAAAATTATCTGTTCCAAATACTGAAAAAGGGATAGTGACTTATTTTGACACTAAAGAAGTTTACCGAAAATCATGTAAAGATGAGTTTGTTCAAGATATTTTAGAAGATTATATTTTACCTAGAATATTACCTAAAAAAGCAAAGGACGTGACAAATGGCTAAAAAAATTGTGATGTTCTTTGATGAAAGGCTATATTCTGACTTTAGAGTGATACGATTTAAAAAGAGTATACCGATAAGGCAGGAACTAGATAATATTTATATGTTCATGAATAATAGGAATTTATGGAATAGATGCAAAAAAAAAGATGCGTGAAAATCAATCACACATCAAAATAAAAAACCAAAATAATTATAACATAAAGAAAGGGAAAAAAGTATGTTTGTTGTAAAAAAAGATTTAATGAAATTAGGATTTTCAAGTTGGCAAGCCATGATGTTAGTAAAACAGGCTAAAGCAAAATTAGCCAGTCAAGGTCTATCATGGTATGAAAGTAAAGGTTTAGGACGTGTACCACTTGAAACAGTAGAAGAAATCTTGGGTGTTAAAATAGATGAAGCCAGTTTAGTAGATTTGGAAGAAAAAGAAAATGCCTAAAATATCTAGTATCTATCCTATGGGAAATGGGACGTATAGAGCGACTGTTTCTCTAGGATTTGATGTTCAGACTGGTAAAAGGATACAAAAGTTTAAAAATGGCTTTAAAACGCAAAAGGAAGCTCAAGAGTGGCGCTTACGTATGCTTGCTGACTTTGGTAAAGGTTCTATAACCGTTAATAGCACAATGACCTTTAAAAAGTTTCTTGATGATTATTTTATACCAGACTATAAAAGCCAAGTAAGAAAACGTACTTTTGATATGACACAATCAAAATTTAAAAGACTGTCATATTTTGAGAATATGAAGTTATCGGATATTCAAGCTCCTCATGTTAAGCAATGGCAAAATTCAATGTTTATAGAGGGATTATCTAATAATTATATTCGTTCTGTTCATCAAATTTTACAACAAGTCTTTGATTTAGCAGTTAAACTAGGTATGTTGTCAAATAATGTTGCTAAAACGGTAGGAAACGTAAAGAAAGACCGTCCTAAAGTTGATTTTTGGACGGTGGAAGAATTTCAGCTATTTATTAGTACATTTGATAAATCTAATATCTATGAATTATTGTATTTTACTACATTTTGGTTTTTCTTTATGACTGGAGTTAGGACAAGTGAATTACAAGCTATTGAATGGTCGAAAATAGATTTTGAAAAAGGTACTGCTTTAATAAACTGCTCAATGTATTATAAAAGCCAAAAAGAGTGGTATCTTACTGATACAAAATCTATATCAGGTGTAAGGCTTTTGTATCTTGATGATGATACATTAGAACATTTGAAATATTGGAAGAAAGCACAATCTCAAATAGGAGAATGTAAATTTGTATTTTCCATAGCAGATAGTCCGTTGGTAAAATCAACTCTTAAACGTGTTCTAAAATCTCATAGTGATTACGCAAAAATAAAATCAATAAGGATCCACGATTTAAGGCATTCTCATGCCAGCTTTATGCTCTCTCTAGGAATGAATGATTTAGAAATGCAAAATCGTCTAGGACATGCTGATATTAAGACCACACTTGGAACGTACTCTCATTTAAGACCAAATGCAATGAAAGAAGTAGCTACTAGAATGACTGGGAAAGTAGTGGTGAGTGATAATATTGTCAGAAAAAGTAAATTTAATGGCAATCAGAATACTAAAAATTTTCAATCTAAAGTTTTGTCTGACTAGCGAAGTCTGTCCGATTAAACTTTAGATTCCTACGGTAAACTATTGAAGTTTACCGTATTATTAGTTATAATTCATATACAAGGGAGCAATATAATGAAAAAAGAAAATGTTATCTGTGAGTTTGAATATAAAAATGATTTTTACCGTGTTTATGAATTGTGTGAGGATAATACAGATTATGCTAGAATTGTTAGCAAGTCTAAGAAAGGTATGTATATAGAAAGTACCAAAAAGGTTAAAATGATATTAGGTTTAAATACTGAAAAATAGTTTTTGTTGTTAAATTGTTGTTAAAGCAAAATAAAAAGCCTTAGAAATATTGATTTCTAGGCTTTTTTTAACTCATTAACTCTATTCCCACTCAACGGTTGCAGGTGGTTTACTTGTAATATCGTAGACGATACGGTTAACGTGATCCACTT
>ERZ773050.563-NODE-563-length-21314-cov-4.598335_pt1 | contig 21314 bp, 20 predicted proteins | sample MGYA00580632_ERZ773050 | MGnify/ENA primary metagenome ERZ773050 (study PRJEB29015, sample SAMEA2738123) | human oral metagenome | biome: human oral; feature: human-associated habitat; material: saliva | place: China | collected 2166 ... | reverse complement strand
CGCCGGTGAAGTCCTGCATGACGACGCGGGCCGGGGTGAACTGGATCTCCGTGTCCGGCTCAGCGGCCGGGTCCCAGGCGGCCAGGGCTCGCACGTGGTCGGCGGTGACGTTGGCGCCGTCCTCGGTGCGCAGCAGGTTCTCCGCCAGGACCTTGAGGGAGTAGGGCAGGCGCTCCAGTCCGGGGGCGGCGTTGAGCCGGTAGTACTCGTAGGCGGCGCCGTCGACGTCGAGGGTGGCGCGGGATCCGAAGGTGTCGATGCTGGTCAACGTCGCTCCTGTTGCTCGTGGATCACCGGCGGGGCCGCGGCCTGGGGCTCCAGCGCGGGCCCGCCCGGTACGGCGCCCACGCTAGATCACGGGCCGTCATCACGCCGCAATCTCACGCCCTCCCAGGAATCGAGCCGTGAGCGGTTCCCGGCATTTCGAGGACGCGCGGCGTTCCAAAGCCGGACAAGGCGCTGGGGCGGCCCGGGGCCGAGCCGGCGCGAGGCCGAGCCGCCCCAGGGCCGCCCCGTCGATTCAGCCTCCAACGGCCCATCGGGTCACGGACATGGAGCCCGCCGAGTAGGTGACGAGGTGCACGTGATCGGCGCCCCAGGTGGGCTGGCCCGCGAAGCCGATGGTCGAGACGCCGGTGGGAGCCCCATTGGCGCCCGCGAGGGCGTCGCCGAGGTCCTGGCTCCAGGCCTCAGGCAGGGCGAGGATCGCCTTGTAGGTCGTCGCGTTCCACGTGGAGGTGTCCACCGCCTTGTAGCCCGTGCGCGCCACGAGCCTGGCCTTGCCGTCCTTGGTCTCCAGGAGCACTATCGCATCGCTGGAGGAGTCGTGGGCGAGGGGCGAGAACGCGCCCACCTGCGCCGCGAGGTCCTCGGTGACCGCGTCGCCGGAGCCGGCGTCCGGCAGGGAGGCGACCGTCGGGGATGGGCCGATGAGGCAGGCCTTGTGCTCCGGGTCGGCCACGACCGCCTTCGCGTCCTCCCCTGTGGCGCGGGACGAGGCGAAGGGGGCCCTGGACCCCGAGACAACATTCATGAGCGGCTGGCCCGCGGAGTCGAGGACGGTGGCGAGAACAGCTGGCGAGCTCGGGGCGGCGTCTTTGTAGTAGGGCGCCATGGTCACCAGGAGCGAGCCATCCGCAAGGGCGCTCATCGTCGTCTCAATGCCATCGGCGCCCGTCTCCGGCACAACGAGAGTCGATACCGTCGCACCGGTGGTGGCGTCAATGACCTTGTCGTCGACGATCATGAGGTCCGTGCCCGGCGCTGTGGCCATGGAGCCCGACCCGTCCATGGATCACTTCTCCTCGCCGGTCACAGGATCGATGCCCTTGGAGGATTGAGCGGCGGCAGTCGTGCTCGCCGCCCCGCCGGAGGAGGAGTCCTCGCTCGAGCAGGCGGAGATGGGCAGGAGCAGCGTCGCGGCGGCGAATGCCGCGAGGACGCGCGAGCGGGCGGGCAGGGACGCGGGCAAGAGAGAAACCATGCCTCCAGGCTATGGGCCAGATCTCAATCCCGCAGCCATATCGCAACGCTTATTCCCATATGATTCGCCGTCACATCCCCAGCCGCTCACAGCCCCATCCATGATCGGGCAGCGGTCAGGACCGGTGGAGCACCGCGATCGTCTCGAAGTGGTGGGTGTGGGGGAACATGTCGAGGGCGCGCAAGCCCTCCAGGCGGTAGCCGCCGCGCAGGAGGGAGCCGAGGTCCCTGGCCAGGGCGGCGGGGTCGCAGGCCACGAGGACGACCCGCTCGGGCCCGACCTCGACGATCGCCTCAACGACGTCCTTGCCGGCGCCCTGGCGGGGAGGGTCGAGGACGACGACGTCGGCGCGCTGATCCCTCCCGGGGCCGAAGGAGCGCCCGAGCTCGGCCACCGACGCGGCCGTCACCCGGCCCGCCATGAGCCGGGCCGACGGGGCCGGACGCAGGTTGCGGTCGGCGTCGCGCACCGCGCGCTCGGAGCCCTCCAGGGAGATGACCTCGCCTGCCAGCAGCGCCAGGGGGAGGGTGAGGAGGCCGGAGCCGGAGTAGAGCTCCAAGACGCGGGGCCCGCCACGCCGCTCGGCTCCGGCGGCGCCGGGCGCGGCAGCCTCATCGCCCAGGGCGCCACGGGCGACCGCCTCCACGAGCACACGCGGGGCGTCGCGGTGGATCTGCCAGAAGGCGTCGGCGCGCACCGCGTAGCGCAGCTCGCCCAGGCCCAGTCCCGAGGCGTCGACGGACTCGTCGACCCGCTGCCTGCTCATCGGGCGCCCGGCGGCGGACAGGACTTTGCCGTCGACGATGACCACGGGCGCGCTGGCGCTGGGGGCGACGGCCTCGACGTGGCGGGCCCTCGCCAGGCGGGCGCGCCAGGAATCGCGGGTGGTCAGGCCCAGGTCCCGGATCGCGGGGACTGCCAGGGGGAGGTCGCGCACGGGCAGGATCTCCGCGGAGCGGAAGACGTGCATGCCGGGGGCGCCGCCTTCGCCGATGGCGAGCTCGATGCGGGTGCGGGTGCCGGTGCCCGCCAGGGCGCGGGCCCGGGAGTCCTCGCTGGCCTCGGCGGCGGCCTCGGAGGGCATGGGCTCGACGGGCACACCCCCGGGGGGAGTCGATGAGGGCAGGGCCCGGACAGCGTCGGCGACCTCGGGCCCACCGATGCGGCGCAGGCAGTCGGCCAGGACCCAGCGCTTCCAGGTGCGCTGGGCCGGCAGGGCGACATGGGACAGCTCTCCCCCGCCGACGCCGCCGGGCCCGGCCTCGGGCCAGACCGGCTCAACCCGGTCCGGGGAGGCGGTGAGCACCTCGATGGCGTCGGCCCGCCACATCTTGGAGGTCTGAGCGGTGATGCGCGCCCGCACGGTCTCCCCCGGCAGGGCGTGGCGCACGAACACGACTCGGCCATTCGGCTCGCCCTGGGGGCGGGCCACGCAGTGCCCACCGTGGGCGGGAGGCCCGACGACGAGGGTCATCTCCTCCGGTGCCTTCCCGGCGCCCGGGGCGCCTGCCCGGCGGTCGGGGCGGCGCCCCTGCGCGCTCGACGCGCTCGGGGCGCTCATGGCCTCTCCCCCGCGCCGCGACGGCGGGCTCGCGAGCCGCGGCGCACCGCCTCATCGGCGTCGACGATGCCGGTGGTGGGGGCCAGGCGCCGCTGCTGGCGGGCCTGCCTCAGGCCGGGCGCCCCCAGCTGCCATGGCACCGAGGCCACGACCACCCCGGGGGTGAACAGGAGCGCCGTCTTGATGCGCAGCGCCATCTGGTTGTGCAGGGCCTGCTCCCACCAGTGCTTGACGAGGTACTCGGGGATGAAGACGACGACGAGGTCGCGCGGTGACTCCCGGCGCACCGAGCGCACGTAGGCGATGACCGAGCGGGTGATGTCCCGGTAGGGCGAGTCGAGGACGGTCAGGGGCACCTGGAGGTCCGCCTCGTCCCAGTCCTCCAGGAGCTGGTCGGCCCGGTCGTCCCCGATATCCACGGTGAGGGCCTCGATGGAGGTGGGGTTGGTGGACATCGCGTAGGTGAGGGCCCGCAGGGTGGGCTTGTGGAGGCTGGAGGCGAGCACGATGGCGTGGACGTGGGCGGGCAGCACCCGGGAGTCGTGCAGGTCGGTGATGGCGAGCTCGTCGTGGACCCTGTCGTAGTGGCGGCGGATCCGGTTCATGACGAGGAAGATGATCGCCATGATCGTCAGCGTGATCCAGGCGCCGCGGGTGAGCTTGGTGATGAGGACGACAACGAGGACGATCCCTGTCGCCACCAGGCCGATGCTGTTGACGATCCGGGAGCGGCTCATCTGGGAGCGCTGCCGGGGGTCGGAGGCGGTGGCCAGCTCGCGGGTCCAGTGGCGCACCATGCCGATCTGGGACAGCGTGAAGGAGATGAACACGCCCACGATGTACAGCTGGATGAGGCGGTTGGTGTCGGCCTCGAAGCCGACGATGAAGGCGATCGCCCCGAGCCACAGGGCGATGATCCCGTTGGAGTAGGCCAGGCGGTCGCCGCGCTGGGTGAGCTGGCGGGGCAGGAAGCCGTCGGCGGCGAGCACGCTGGCGAGCACGGGGAAGCCGTTGAAGGCGGTGTTGGCGGCGAGGACGAGGATGAGTCCCGTCACGGCCGTCACCAGGTAGAACATGGGTGTGAAGTTGGCGAACACGGTGGCCGCCAGCTGGCCGATGACCGGGTCCTGGTGGTAGTCCTCCCCCACGGGCAAGCCGTGCGAGGTGAGCTGGGTGACGGGGTCCTCCACCATGTGGATGCCGGTGGCGCCGGCCAGGTGGATGATCGACATGAGCATGGCCGCGGCGATGGCGCCGAGCATGAGCAGCGTCGTCGCCGCGTTCTTCGACTTGGGGCGCTGGAAGCTGGGGACGCCGTTGGAGATGGCCTCCACGCCGGTGAGGGCCGCGCAGCCGGAGGAGAAGGCCCTCAGGATGAGGAAGGCCCCGGCGAGCCCGGTCAGCCCGGAGTCCCAGCCGGGCCCGGCGACGACGTCGAAGGCCGCGGACTGGGCCTGGCCCAGCGTCCCCATGGCCTCCTGGACGAATCCGGTGACGGCCAGGGCGCCGATCGCGATCATGTAGATGTAGGTGGGGATGGCGAAGGCGCCGCCGGCCTCGCGGGTGCCGCGCAGGTTAAGCACGGCGAGGATCGTGGACACGCCGACGGCGATCTCCACCTTGTAGGGGGCGGCCGCGGGCAGGGCGGTCACGAGGTAGGACGAGCCCGAGGAGATGGACACCGCGACGGTCAGGACGTAGTCGGCCAGCAGCGCGGAGGCCACGGTGAGGCCGGCGTGCGAGCCGAGGTTGGTGGAGACGACCTCGTAGTCCCCGCCGCCCGAGGGGTAGGCGTGGACGGTCTGGCGGTAGGAGGCCACGACGATGAGCAGCACGCCCACAACCGCCAGCGCCACCCAGGGCGACAGAGCTGTGGCGGCCACGCCCGCCAGGGCGAGGGTCACGATCACCTCGTCCGGGGCGTATCCCACGGATGACAGGGCATCCGAGGCGAAGACCGGCAGGGCGATCCGCTTGGGCAGGAGGGTCTCGCCGAGGGCCCCGCTGGGCACGGGGCGGCCGACGAGGAGCCGCTTGACGCGGTCGGCGAAGTCACGCACGAACCCGAATGCTATGCCCGCGCTCGGCATCGGCCAAGAATGAGGGTACGGTTCGGTCGTGCACTTCGTCATCATGGGCTGCGGACGGGTCGGCGCCACCATGGCCGCCCAGCTGGACCGCATGGGCCATTCCGTGGCCGTCATCGACAGGAACTCCGAATCGTTCCGGCGCCTTCCCAAGGATTTCAACGGCCGCAAGGTCAAGGGCGTGGGCTTCGACCGCGACGCCCTGGAGCAGGCCGGGATCGACGAGGCCTACGCCTTCGCCGCCGTGTCCAACGGGGACAACTCCAACATCGTCTCGGCCCGCGTGGCGCGCGAGACCTTCGGCGTCGAGCACGTGGTGGCCCGGATCTACGACACCAACCGCGCCGACGTCTACGAGCGCCTCGGCATCCCGACGGTGGCCACCGTGCGCCGCACGGCGGACCAGATGATGCGCTGGATCCTTCCCGGCGGATCGGCCAGGGAGGCCGAGGATCCCTCGGGCGCGGTCTCCCTCGTCCAGCCCGACGCCTCATCGGGCTGGGTGGGCACGTCGGTCGCGACCATCGAGGAGCGCGTGGGCGGCCGCGTCGCCTGGATCTCCCGGGGCTCGGGGGCGCTCGTGCCCGAGCCGACCACCCTGCTGCAGGAGCACGACCGCCTCCACCTGGCGGTCGCCACCGAGCGCATCGCCGCCGCGCAGCGCGTCCTGTCCCGCCCGCCCGTCCAGGAGGCCTGAGCCATGAAGATCCTCATCGCCGGAGCCGGCAGCGTGGGGCGCTCCATCGCCCGCGAGCTCATCAGCCACGGCCACGAGGTCACGCTCGTGGACCGCTCGGCGGAGGCCATGCGCCTGTCCGCCGTCCCCGACGCCGACTGGCAGCTCGCCGACGCCTGCGACGTCGAGGCCCTCGAGGACGCCGGGGCTGGCGAGTGCGACGTCGTCGTGGCCTGCACGGGGGACGACAAGGCGAACCTCGTCATCTCCCTGCTGTGCAAGACCGAGTACGGGGTCCCCCGCACGGTGGCGCGCGTCAACAACCCCAAGAACGAGTGGCTCTTCGACGAGACCTGGGGCGTGGACGTGGCCGTCTCGACGCCGCGGATCATGACGGCGCTGGTGGAGGAGGCCGTGAGCGTGGGCTCGCTCGTCTCCCTGTTCACCTTCCACCAGTCCGGGGCCTTCATGCACGAGCTGACGCTGCCGGACGACTCCCCCATGATCGGCGAGCTCGTCCCCTCGGTGGTCCTGCCCCCTCACACGGTGCTCACCGCCATCCTGCGCGAGTACCGGCCGATCACCCCCGATGAGGATGAGCGCTTCGAGCGGGGGGACGAGCTCATCTTCCTCACCGCCAAGGAGGGCGAGGCCACGCTCGTGGAGATCCCCGAGATCTTCAACGCCTGAGCCGGTCCTCGCGCGCGGCCGGGGCGGGGCCCTCCCCTAGTCGCGGGGCAGCACCAGGAGCCAGACGATCCACAGGGTCAGCGCGTACAGCGGCACCCCCAGGATGATCCTGGCGACCCCGAGGGGCCCGACGGCGCCCGCGAGGTAGAGGGGGAGCTCGACGACCAGTCGCAGGGCGAACATGCCCGCGAGCACGGCGGTGCCCCAGGTGTAGCGGCGCCGGTCCCCCTTCAGCGCGGGGTCCTTGCGCCAGGCGGCCCAGCCCTGGCCGTCGCCGGAGTCGGTGGTGGCGCGCCACAGGCCCATGAGGACCCCGACGAGCGGCCAGCGCAGCGCCAGGGAGCCCGCGGTGACCGCGAGCCAGCCTGCGTTGATGAGCAGGCCGGTGATGTAGAAGTCCTCCGCCTTGCCCGTGCGCCACGCCCAGGCGGCGGAGATGAGGGCGAGGACCGCCCCGCCGATCACCTGGGTGAGGCCCTGGCGGGCGGCCAGGCGCGCCACGAGGGCGACGGCACTGATGGCCAGGGAGGCCACGAGCGCGGGGACGAGCCCGCTGGGGCGCAGGGCGACGACGGTGACGAAGACGAGCGTCGGCGCGACGGATTCGATGATGCCGCGCCAGCCGCCCACGGCGGCCGAGACGTCGAAGACCTGGCCGCCGATCGCGCCCAGTCCGGCCGTGGGCCTGGCCAGGCCGTCCTCGCGGGCGCCGGGTTCTTTTTCCGGGGAGAGTGCGTGGCTCATCGGCGGGCGCTCAGCAGCTCGTAGGCGGGGTTGAAGATCGTGGGCCTGGTGCGGCCGGCGACGACCATCCCCTCCACGGACAGGCGCGCGCCGGGCTCGATGCCCACGATGCGCCGGCGCCCCATCCACACCAGGTCGACGCTGCCCGTCCCGTCGAAGAGCTGGCCGACGAGAACCGGCCGGGCCTCGGAGGGGCGGTAGGTGACGGCACGCAGCACGCCTGTGACGCGCACGCGGTGGCGGGGGGCGATGCTGGCGATCTCCACCGCGCCGAGCCGCGCCAGGCGCTCACCCGTGGCGCGGGCCTCGTCGTCGGCGTCGAGGTCCTCCCGGCTGCGGCCGAGGGAGCGCAGGCGGGCGAGCAGGCCCGAGGCCGGGCTCATCGGACCTCGGCGATGGTGGGGCCGGGGGCGAGCGGGTCAAGGCCGGGAAGATCCTCGGCCTGGGGGGACACCGCGGCGCCCGGGATGTGGAGGGGGAGGATCTCGCGCGGGGGCCGGGCCTGGCCGTCGCGCACGACGACGACGCCCCGGAAGACGTCGCGCAGCTCGCGGGCGGCGGCCTCGTCGACGGCGGCGGGGCCCTGGAGCACGCCGCGCAGGAACCAGCGGGGGCCGTCGGCGCCGAGGAAGCGGACCTGGACCGTGCCGGTGGCGCCCTCGGCGTTGCGCACGGGGACCTCGGCGATGATCTCGATGCCGTTCTCGCCGTCGACCTCCTGGGTGCGGGCCTGGGCGCGGCCGAGCTCGTCGAGGATGTCGGCGCGCAGCTCGTCCCAGATGCCCTCCGTGCGCGGAGCGGCGAAGGCGCGCAGCTCCAGGGTGGAGCCGCCCAGGACGAGGGAGACGGCCTGGATGCCGCCGCCGGGGCCGGGGGACTCCATGCGCAGCTGCATGCCGTCGATGGCGGGGACCCTCAGGGAGCCGAGGTCGATGCGGGTGTCGTCGCCGTCGTCGTCGACCTCCTCGGAGTCCCAGGGGCCGTCGGCGGGCACGGCCGCGCCGGAGCGCGGGTCCTCGCCGCTGTCCTCGGGGAAGCCCGCGGAGCCCCCGGAGAGGGCGTCATCAGTGCCGCGCTCGCTCTTGCGGCGGGAGAACAGTGCCATGTGGGGCTCCTTCGGTACGGGGATTCTTCGCCGGGGTCAGCCGACGGCCGGGCGGCGGTCGCCGGGCGCCAGCCGGCAGTCAGCCGGCGCAGTCAGTGCACACCGGCAGGCCGGTGGCGTCGTCGATGTACGCGAGCTGGCTGCGGTGGTGGACGAGGAAGCACTCCGAGCATGTGAACTCGTCCTCGAGCTGGGGAACCACGTGGACGCTCAGCTCCTCGCGGGACAGATCGGCGCCGGGGAGCTCGAAGCCCTCGGCGACCTCGTTCTCATCCTCCTCGATCGCCTCGGAGGACTGATCCTTCTGCCGGGCAGCGGTCAGTTCCTCGATGGAATCGGCTTCGGGCTCGTCATCGTGCTTACGCGGGGCGTCGTAGTCAGTCGCCATGGGCCACGTCACTCTCTCTCGTCGACGGCTCGTCACGCGGGGTCCGGCAGCAGGGGCACTACCGGGCAGGCCCGCCTCCACGCAGAGGCGGTCCCGTTCAGAGCAGGGCACGCGCACCATAGCACCGCTGAGGATCTGCGCAACCCCCTGCGAGACGGGGCGTCCTGCCCACTCCGGAAGCGGCTCACCGGCGGGCCTCCCCGGCATCCTCGCCGCGTGATGGCAGGCTGTGCCCTGGAACGAGAGATCCTTGAGGAGGCACATTGCCATGATCGAGCTCGAGCTCCTGGGCGCGAACGGCGACACGGTCGTTCTGACGGATGCTGACGGCGAGCGCTACAGCGTTGTCATTGACGACGCCCTGCGCGCCGCGGTGCGTCGTGACCGAATCGCCGCCTTGCCTCAGCCCACGGACGCCGCGCCGACGGACTCCCCTGTGCGTCCCAAGGATCTCCAGTCCCTCATGCGGGCCGGTGCCTCGGCGGAGGAGGTATCCGCCGCCACTGGTATGGACCTGGAGCATGTGCGCAAGTACGAGGGCCCGGTCATCGCCGAGCGCCGGTGGGCGGTCCAGCAGGCGCAGGCCTGCCGCATCGGCTGGGGCAAGGACTCCCCTGTCCTGGGCGACCTCGTCGTCGATCGCCTGGCCACACGCGCCGTCACGCCCGCGAGCCTGGAGTGGGACGCCATGCGCGAGGGCCGCGATCCCTGGCGCATCTCCCTCACTTTCGTCCAGGGCGCCCAGGAGAAGCAGGCGCGCTGGCTCCTCGACCTGTCCGCGCGCACGGTGACCGCTCTCGACGACGAGGCCCGCTGGCTGACCGAGGCGGCATCGCCGTCGTCGTGCCGCGCCGATGTCTTCGATCAGGACAGCGCCTCCGAGCCCGCTCCCTCCCGCTCGTCGCTGCGCACCAGCCGGACGGTGCCCACTGGCCTGCCCACGGTGGAGAGGCCCCTGGACAGCGCCCGGCCCGAGTCCTCACCCGCGATGGACCCCACCGACGCGCTCCTGGCGGACCTGGCCTCCAGCCGCGGCCGGCGCGTGGAGGTCGAGATCCCCGACGACGAGAACCCGGCTGACGCCGATAGCGGCGACCCCGCCGCGTCCCAGGACCAGCCCCAGGGCGAGGCCCAGGTGCTGTCGATGGAGGGGCGCCGTCGCCGCGCCAAGGGCTCATCCAACCACCCTGCCGGCAAGCGCAGGGCAGGCGCCCAGGGCGCCGGCGAGGGCCAGGAGGAGGGCCCCGACGCGAAGGACTCGACGGGCTCGGCGGGCTCACCCAAGAAGGGCGCCAGGTCCCGGCGCGGCAAGGCTGTCGAGCCCGACGACGTCTCCGATCCCACCACGGAGGTCTCAGCGGTGGCCCGCGTCAGCGGCGTCCGCCAGGAGGCGCTGCCCGAGATGCCTCAGGCCCCCGCCAAGCCCAAGCGGCGCGCGCGCCGCTCCGTGCCCTCCTGGGACGAGATCGTCTTCGGCGCCAAGCCCGAGTAAGCGCCACGTCCTCAGGCGCGCGTGATGAGCAGGGGGATGCGCGTCTCGGCGTCGGTGAAGGAGCCGTGGACGCCGGGCATCCCCAGGACGGTATCGGTGTGGACGCGCGGGTCGAGCACCACCCAGGCGCCCGCGGCCGCCACGAGGACATCCCCGGTCACGCCGCGCGCCCTCTCGCCGAGGGGGCCGAGGTGCTCGCCGGCCTCGTCGCGAGTCCCGACCCAGAGCGCCCTCTCCCCCAGCTCGGCGCGCCAGCGCTCGGCGACGGCGCTGGCCCGCTCGGCGCGCTCGGCGTCGTCCCGGCCGCCGACGTAGAGGTGGGTGAAGCGCGGTTCCCCGGCCACGCAGACGACGTCGCGCATGAGGCCCGGCGAGTCGGTGATGAGGAGTCGGTGCTCGTCGTCGGTGTCCACCATGCCGTGGTCGGCGGTGAGCATGATCCGCGTGCCGCGCGGGACGCGGCGCTGGAGCTCGGCCACGAGGGCGTCCAGGCGCTCCAACTGGGCCAACCACTTCTCCGAGCGCCACCCGTGGGCATGCCCAGCATGATCGAGCTCCCCCACGTAGAGGTAGACGAGCGGGACGCCGCGCCGCAGGGCCTCGGCGGCGCGCCCAGCGCGCTGCTCCATGGCGTCGGCGCCGATATGGGGGGCGCCGCGAAGGCCCGCCTCGGTCAGGCCCGATCCGGCGAAGCGGGCGGGCCCGATGGTGATGGCCAGGGGCGCCTCCGCCGAGGAGCCGTCTGGGAGGCGCAGGCGCTCGAAGATCGTGGGCACGTCCTGCCAGGCGCGAGGGTCCGGGCAGCGCCCCTCCCAGGAGATGAGGCTGATGAGGTCCTCACTGCTGGGGGCGCCACCGGCGGAGGCGGGGGGCAGCAGGGGGTTGCGCACCGAGTAGCCGACCATCCCGGTGGCCCCGGGCAGGGCGCCGGTGCCGAGGGCGGTGAGGGCGGCCGCCGTCGTCGAGGGACGGCAGGTGACGGCCTCGGGGCCAGGTCCGCTGCCCGCGCTGGCGGCGGCCTCGGAGGCGGCGAGCAGGCCCCGCAGGGCAGGGGCGTGCCCGCGGCGCTCGCGCAACTGGTCCAGGCCAAGCCCGTCGACGAGCACGACGACGGTCGGCGCGCAGGAATCCGCTCCCGCACCGGCTGCCCCGCCAGTGGGGAGGAGCCCCCAGCGCTCGGCGGCCTGGAGGGCCTCGTCTTGCGTGAGCGCGCCGTCGGGCCCCTCGGCGAGGGCCGGCCCGGAGGCAAGGGCGGCCGCGCCCAGGACCTCGCGCAGGTGCGGAACGGGTGAGGCCACTGGCCGATCCGCCGGGTCTCTCGCCGTCGTCATGCGGTCATTGTGCCACCGGGCACGGGTGTCGCTGTTGGAGCGAGGGGCAGGGGGACCGGAGAATGCCCCCATGCCGAAGTCCGCCACCCAGACGCCCCCTCCGACCGACGGCGCGATCGTCGAGCAGGATCTCTCCAGCGAGATGCGCTCGAGCTTCCTGGAGTACGCCTACTCCGTCATCTACTCCCGCGCCCTGCCGGACGCGCGCGACGGCCTCAAGCCCGTCCAGCGCCGCATCCTGTTCCAGATGGACCGCATGGGACTGCGCCCGGACCGCCCGCATGTGAAGTCCTCGCGCGTCGTCGGCGACGTCATGGGCAAGCTGCACCCCCACGGCGATGTGGCGATCTACGAGGCGCTCGTGCGCCTGGCCCAGCCCTTCACCATGCGCCTGCCGCTCATCGACGGGCACGGCAACTTCGGCTCCCTCGACGACGGCCCCGCCGCCCCCCGCTACACCGAGGCGCGCCTGGCCGCGCCCGCCCTGCCGCTGACGGCGGATATCGACGAGGACACCGTCGACTTCGCCCCGAACTACGACTACACGCTCACCGAGCCGGAGGTGCTTCCCGCGGCCTTCCCGAACCTGCTGGTCAATGGGGCCTCCGGGATCGCCGTCGGCATGGCGACGAATATGCCGCCGCACAACCTGGGCGAGGTCGTGAGCGCGGCCCGCCACCTCATCGAGCACCCGCAGGCCACGCTGGAGGACCTCATGGCCTTCGTGCCGGGCCCGGACCTGCCCGCGGGCGGCATGATCGTGGGCCTGGACGGCATCCGGGAGGCCTACCGGACGGGCCGCGGCAAGTTCCTCACGCGCGCCACCGCGCGCATCGAGAACGTGACGGCCCGCAAGAAGGGCATCGTCGTCACCGAGCTGCCCTACCTCGTGGGCCCGGAGAAGATCATCGCGGCCATCAAGGACAAGGTCGCCTCCAAGAAGCTCCAGGGCATCACCGACGTCGCCGATCTGACCGATCGCAAGAACGGCACCCGCCTGGTCATCGGGGTGAAGAACGGATACAACCCCGAGGCGGTCCTCAGCCAGCTCTACCGCCACACCCCGCTGGAGGACTCCTTCGGGATCAACAACGTGTGCCTCGTGGATGGCCAGCCCCGCACCCTGGGGCTGCGCGAGCTGCTCGAGGTCTTCGTGGGCCACCGCCTGACGGTGGTGGAGCGGCGCACCCGCTTCCGCCTGGGCAAGCGGCGCGAGCGCGCGCACCTCGTGGACGGCCTGCTCATCGCCATCCTCGACATCGACGAGGTCATCGCCCTCATCCGCTCCTCGGAGGACGCCGCGACGGCCCGCACCCGCCTCCAGCAGGTCTTCGACCTGTCCGAGGCGCAGGCCTCCTACATCCTGGAGCTCCAGCTGCGGCGCCTGACGAAGTTCTCCGTCATCGAGCTGGAGAAGGAGCGCGACGAGCTGGCCCGGGAGATCGAGGCCCTGGAGGCGATCCTCGCCGACGACGTCCTCCTGCGCCGGGTGGTCTCCCGCGAGCTGGCGTCGGTCTCCGAGGAGTTCGCCACGCCGCGCCGCACCGTGCTGCTGGAGGCGGCGGGCGCCGCTGGCCCCCAGTCCGCCGCCAGCGCGGGGAGCCCGGAGGGGGCCTCCTCGATGGGCCTCATGGCGGGTGCCAAGGATGTGCCCTTGACGATCCCGGACGACCCGTGCCGGATCCTGCTGTCCGCCACGGGCCTCGTGGCGCGCACGGCGGGGGCCGAGCCCGTGGCCCGCTCGGGGGCGAGGCAGTCCCATGACGCCCTGGCCTCCCAGGTGGCGACGACGGCGCGCGGCCGGGTGGGCGCGGTGACCGACACCGGCCGCCTCGTTCGCCTCGACGTGGTCTCCGCCCCCGAGGTCCCGCGCCTGGAGGGGGCGCCCTCCTTGGCGGGGGGCACCCCTGTGCGCCTCCTGGTGGAGATCGAGCCGGAGGAGCGCGTCGTGGGGCTCGTGCCGGTGGGCGATCCCGCCGCCGCCCCGATCGTCCTGGCGACGGCGTCCGGTGTCATCAAGCGCGTCAAGGTGGGCGATGAGCCCGCCCGCGGGGATTCCTGGGAGGTCATCTCCCTGGCCGACGGCGACTCCGTGGTCTTCGCGGGCACGGCCGCCGACACCGATGTGCTCGTCCTCGTGGCCTCGGACGCCCAGTTGCTGCGCTTCGAGGCCTCGAAGGTGCGCCCGCAGGGCCGCGCGGCAGGCGGCATGGCGGGGATCAGCCTGCACGACGGCGCCCGGGTGGTCGCCGCCTCGGCGGTGAGCGCCGAGCTGTTGGCCGAGGCGGTCGTCGTGACCGTGGCCGCCAGCGCGGGCGCCCTGCCCGGCACGGGCGGCAGCGTCAAGGTGACGCCCCTGGACCGCTACCCGGCCAAGGGCCGGGCGACGGGGGGCGTGCGGGCGCAGCGCTTCCTGCGCGGTGAGGACGAGCTCGTCCTGGCCTGGGTGGGCGTGGGCCCGGCGCGCGCCGTCGGCTCGGGCGGCCAGAGCATCACCCTGCCGGGCCCCGACGAGCGCCGCGATGCCTCCGGCATCCCGACCGTCGCCCCCATCACCGCCATCGGCTGATCCCTCGACCGGCGACGCCCGCCGCCTCGTGGGACTTCGGCGCAGTAGCACCGTAGTAACGTCTCGCGTTACTATGGTGGCATGATCCAGTCCTTCACCGACAAGCGCACGGAGAAGGTCTGGCTGCGTCAAAGGGTTTCGAGCATGGGTCCTGACCTGCAGAGGAGCGCGCACCGAAAACTGTTGATCCTCAATCGAGCCGCCTCCCTCAATGATCTCCGGGTCCCCCCGGGCAATCGCCTGGAGCGACTTCAGGGAGATCGCACTGGCCAGCACTCAATCAGGATCAACGACCAGTTCCGCATCTGCTTCGTCTGGACCGAGTCGGGCCCACACGAGGTCGAAATCATCGATTACCACTAGGAGGAACCATGAGCGCACGAGCGCATGAGCCGGTTCACCCTGGGGAGATCCTCCTGGAGGAGTTCCTCGTCCCAATGGGGATCTCCCAGTACCGCCTCGCTCACGCCATCGGCGTGCCCGCCCGTAGGATCAACGAGATCGTCCATGGCAAGAGGCGCATCACTGCCGACACCGGCCTGCGCCTCTCCCGTGCCCTTGGGATGAGCGACGGCTTCTGGACAGGACTTCAACTCGACTACGACACCGCGGTCGCTATCGACTCCCTCGAGGACGAACTGCGCGGCATCCCCGTGCTGGTCTGATCCTGGTCCGCCGATTCCGCTGCTCGGCCGGATCGACGCGCGTACGGTCCTGCTATGACTGGACTCCTCATCCGCGGCGCGCGCCCGGTCCGCTTCCGCAGCCGGAGTGACCTGGGGCGCCTGCGCGCCGCCGGTGCCGCCGCACGCGCGGAGCTGGGCGCTCCCCCGGCTCCGGGCGAGCCAGTGGATCTGCGGATCAAGGACGGAGCCGTCGTCGAGATGGGGACGGGCCTGGCGCGCCACGATGGCGAGGATGTCCTGGACGCGGGAGGCGCCTTCCTCATCCCCGGTTTGTGGGACGCGCACGCGCACCTCGACCTGGAAGCCGCGCGCGTGGCGCGCCTCGACCTGGGGCGGACCGCCTGCGTGGAGGACGCCCTGGAGATCGTCGCCGCCGAGGCGCAGCGCCTGCGCTCAGCCACCGGCGCTGGGGCTGCGCGCGGCCCCGCGCTCATCCAGGGCTTCGGGCACCGCCTGTCCCACTGGCCGCGCGTGCCCAGCGTGACCGAGCTCGACGCTGTCACCGGTCCCATCCCCACCGTCCTCGTCTCGGGCGACGCGCACTCCGGGTGGGTGAACTCGGCGGCGCTCGTCCTGCTCGGCCTGCCTCCCGCGACCGACGCCGACCCCGGTGCTCCCCTCACCGAGGGCGAGTGGTTCGCCGCCCTCAACCGCCTCGACGACATCCCCGGCTCGCGCGAGCTCGTCGAGTCCGGCTACCGCAGGGCCCTGGAGGATATGGCCGCTCGCGGCATCACCGGCGTCACCGATATGACCTGGGGGCAGGACTCCCCCGCATGGGTCGCCCGCCTGGGCCGCATGAGCGCCACCGGTCCCCTGCCGGGACTGCCCCGCATCCGGGTCTCCACCTACCGCGAGGGGCTGGAGGAGCGGATCTCCGCCGGACTGCGCACGGGCGATCCCCTGCCGGACTCCCCCGTGGGAGGCGACGGCGCGGCACTGCTGACGCAGGGACCCCTCAAGATCATCTCGGATGGCTCCATGGGCACGGGCACGGCCTGCCTGTGCAGCGCCTACCCCGCTGACCTGGGCCTGGAGCACCCCCACGGGGTGATGAGCGTGAGGCTGGACGAGCTCGTGGAGCTCCTGGGCCGCGCCCACGAGCACGGGATCGCGGCGGCCGTCCACGCTATCGGGGACGCGGCGCTCATCGACGTCGCCCGCGCCTTCGCCCGCACCGGGGCCCGGGGCCGGGTGGAGCACGCGCAGCTCCTGCCCGCCGACGCCACCGGGCCGCAGGGCGCGCTCACCACCCTTGTGCGCCTCGGCATCGAGCTGAGTATCCAGCCCGCGCATCTCATCGACGACTGGGCCGCCGTGGGGAAGGTGTGGCCGGGGCTGGAGTCACGGTCCTACGCCTTCGCGGATATGGCGGCGGCTGGGGGCATGCTCGCCCTGGGCTCGGACGCGCCGGTGGCGCCGCTGGACCCGTGGCTGGCGATGAGCGCCGCCGTGGGCAGGCGCGCCCCGGATGGCTCGGTGTGGTCCCCCGATCAGTGCCTCACGGCCGAGGAGGCCCTGGCGGCGAGCGTCGACGGCGCGGCGCCGATCTCAGTGGGCTCGACCGCGGACCTCGTGCTTCTACCGGCCAGCCCGCTGGTGCTCGCCCCGGACGAGCTCCGGGACATGCGCCCCCTGGCCACCGTCGTCGCCGGCACCCTCACCGCCCACCGCTGAGCGGCACGGCCCTCCCGGGAGGGGTCACACGTCCAGGCCGTAGAGGATCGTGCCGCGCGTGGGCTGGTAGCCGAGCTGCTCGTAGAGGCTGCCGGCCCCCGTGGGGCTGGCGGAGTCGACGCCGGCGGCGGCGTACTCCATGCCGGAGGCAGCGTAGGCGCGCATCGCCGCGGTCAGCAGGGCCGGGCCGAGGCCTCGGTCGGCGTACTCGGCGAGGGAGCCGAGCACGTCGGTGTACCCCTCCTTCCAGCCCAGGGCGTCCCAGTCCTGCTCGTAGCGGCTGGACAGGAGGTATCCGGCGATCCGGGCACGGTCACTGGAGCGGTCCAGGGCCACGAAGGACCACTCCGGGGCGAAGAAGGCGCGCCCTGCTGCCCATTGCTCAGGGCTCATCGGCTCGGCGCCCGCGCCCGCCGACGCCCGGTTGTGCGCCCGCAGGATCGCCTCGTCCAGATCCTTCGACCACGGCTCGATGCTGAGGAAACGGTCCACGGGCGCCTCCGGGATCGGGTCGCTCAACGGGCGGCGCACCTCCCGGTACCAGCGCTGGGGCGAGTAGCCGAGGTTGGCCAGGTGCAACTGCATCCGCTGATCGTCCTCGAGCACCGTGGTGATGATGTGGGCGGGGGCGAGCGCGGCGTCGCCCCGCCTCCCGGCGCGCTCGGCCCCGATGAGGTGGCGCGCGCGCTCGGACTGCCAGTGCAGGATCGCCCCGCCGATGCCCTGCCCCCGCCACAGCGGGTCGACGACGCCGAGCACGGAGGCGAAGATCTCCGCCGCCGGGCGCACCCGGACGAGCCCGAAGGCCCGCATGACGCCGTCGGCGTCCCTCCCGGCGACACCGGAGTAGGTGGGATCGAGGAAGTACTCGGAGGTCTCCTGCTCCGTGGTGCGGTACGGGGGATCGTCGACCTCCTCCGCGCGGGCCACCAGCGCCGCCAGCTCGGCGTTGTCGGTGGGCCCCAGTGGCCTCCAGGACAGGGTGCGGGGCAGGGCGGAGCGGGCGCCGGGGCGCATCATCGACCATGCCGTTGCCGCTGTGGCCTTGGGCCGTCCGTAGTAGGCCATCGCCGCCTCCTCGCCGCTTTGTCGCCTCCCTGGGAATCGCCGCGATCCGGCGTCATCCGGGCCCGGCAACGGGTCGTGCCGGCTGCGGCAAGGCTACCGGAGGAGGAGCCCCGCCCCCTCCTCCTGCAGGTGGAACTCGGGACGGCGGCCCCACAGCAGTCCCACGGAGGCCTCAGGACTACCCCCGGGCCGGGCTCAGGCGTCGATGCGCTCGCGGTCCACGGCGTCGGCCCCGGCGATGATGAAGTCGCGGCGCGGCTCCACACTGGATCCCATGAGGAGCTCGAAGACGTCCTCGGCGTGGGTGAGGGCGGCCTCGTCGGCCAGCGTGATGCGGCGCAGGGTGCGGTGCTCGGGCTCCATGGTGGTCTCGGCGAGCTGGTGAGCGTCCATCTCCCCCAGGCCCTTGTAGCGCTGGGGCTCCTTGAAGGAGCGCCCCTGCTTCTCCAGCCGGCGCAGGGTGGTGACGAGCTCGTCGTCGGAGTAGGTGTAGATGATCTCCTTCTTGCGGCGCCCGGAGCCGGAGACCTCGATGCGGTGCAGCGGCGGCACGGCGGCGAAGACGCGGCCCGACTCGATCATGGGGCGCATGTAGCGGAAGAAGAGGGTGAGCAGGAGGGTGCGGATATGGGCGCCGTCGACGTCGGCGTCGGTCATGAGGATGACCTTGCCGTAGCGCGCCTGCTCCAGGTCGAAGGTGCGCCCGGAGCCAGCCCCCACCACCTGGATGATCGCCGAGCACTCGGCGTTGCGCAGCATGTCCGCCTGGGAGGCCTTCTGGACGTTGAGGATCTTGCCGCGGATGGGCAGCAGCGCCTGGAACTCGGAGTTGCGGGCGTTCTTGGCGGTGCCCAGCGCCGAGTCGCCCTCGACGATGAACAGCTCGGAGGCGGCCACGTCGTCGGAGCGGCAGTCGGCGAGCTTGGCGGGCAGGGTGGAGGTCTCCAGGGCCGTCTTGCGCCGCGTGATCTCCTTGTGCATGCGGGCGCTCACCCGCGCGCGCATCTCCCCCACGATCTTCTCCTGCAGGGCCCGGGACTGGGCCTTGAGGTCGCGCTTGGTCGAGGTCAGCAGCGCCGTGAGCTCGGTCTCGACGACCTTCGCGACGATCTGGCGCACCGGGGCGGTGCCCAGCACCTCCTTGGTCTGCCCCTCGAACTGGGGCTCGGGCACCCGCACGGCCACCACCGCGGTCATCCCCGCCAGGATGTCGTCCTTCTCGATGCGCCCGTCGCGGCTGGTGACCTTCAGGGCGCGGGCGTTGGACTCGATCTGCCTGCGCAGCACCCTGGTGACGGCCTGCTCGAAGCCGGTCAGGTGCGTGCCGCCCATGGGGGTGGCGATGATGTTGACGAAGGACCGCTCGGTGGTGTCGTAGCCGATGCCCCAGCGCAGGGCCACGTCGACGGCGCAGGTGCGCTCCACCTCCACGGGGCGCAGGTGCCCGCTGGCCCGGTCGAACTGCTGGACGGTCTCGGTGTAGGCGCCCCGGCCGGTCAGGCGGAAGGTGTCGGTCACCGAGCCGTCGGAAGCCAGGAAGTCGACGAAGTCGCGGGTGCCGCCCTTGGCCAGGAAGGTCTCGACGCCGCCGGCCGCGTCACCAGAGGCCCCCCCGGCCGCGGCGCGCCCGACGCCGGAGGCGCCGTCGTCGGCCCCCCCGGCGGCGCCCGGCTCCGCCGCCCGCTCGTCCGCCAGGGTCAGGGTCAGGCCCGGCACGAGGAAACTGGTCTGGCGCAGGCGGGACCGCAGGGCGGCGGCGTCGTACTCGTCGGGGCGCGGGAAGATCTGCGGGTCGGCCCAGTAGCGCACCCGGGTGCCGGTCACGCCGCGGCGCACCCTGCCGACCACGCGCAGCTCGGAGGCCTCGGTGTACTCGGTGAAGGGCGATCCCGGGTCCGGGCCGCCGGGCGGGTCGGCGAAGACCCCGGGCACCCCCCGCCTGAAGCTCATGGCGTGGGTCCGCCCGCCCCGGTCGACCTCGACGTCCATGCGGGCGCTGAGCGCATTGACCACGCTCGCGCCCACGCCGTGCAGCCCCCCGGCGGCCCCGTAGGAGCCGCCCCCGAACTTGCCCCCGGCGTGGAGCTTGGTGTAGACCAGCTCGACGCCGGTCAGGCCCGAGGCGGGCTCGACGTCGACGGGCACCCCGCGGCCGGTGTCGCGCACCTCGATGGAGCCGTCGTCGTGCACGACGACGTCGATGCGGTCCCCGTGGCCCTCCAGGGCCTCGTCGACGCCGTTGTCGATGATCTCCCACACGCAGTGCATCAGGCCCCGCTGGTCGGTGGAGCCGATGTACATGCCGGGCCGTTTGCGCACGGCCTCGAGCCCCTCCAGGACGGAGAGGTGTCGGGCGGAGTAGGAGGAGGCGGAGGTGTCGGGCACGCCGAAAATCTAGCCGATCCGGCGGGCCGCGGCCGCCTTTCGCGCCGCCGCCGGGATGTGGCCTTGGCCCGACGGCGCGCCGGGGGCGCCGCGAGCGCATCCCCGGCGTTCGCCGTCGGCTCAGTGGCTGCGCCGGGGGCGGAAACGGGCCCCTGCGACACGCGGACGTCATCGGGGCGTGATGAAGTACAGCCATGAGTTACACGTCCACCCCCGCTGTCGCCGAGCCGATCGCCGACGCGGCCGAGCAGGCCGCCGCCCAGTCGCGCCCGAGCGCGCAACGCCCGCTCACCACGGCGGACCGCTGCGACGTCTGCGGCGCGCAGGCCTTCATCCGCGTCGTCCTGTCCGCGGGCGAGCTGCTCTTCTGCGGTCACCACGGGCGCGCCCACCGGGCCGCCCTGGACAGGCAGGCGCTGTTCGTCCAGGACGAGACCGACCGCCTGGCCCCCGGGGCCTGATCCGCCGGCCCCGCAGTCCCCGCCCGTCCGCTCCCCGCTCCCCGGGCCTCGCCCCGCGAGCCGACCATCCCGCCCGATCCGTCCCGATTCCCGCATGATGCCGCGCCGCCGGGCCCCGCGACCGTCAGGGCCGCGGGGCCCGGCGGCGTGCGGGCGCGGTTCCTAAACGGGCCAGTCCTCCATGCGCCAGGCGGCGTCCCAGAACATCCACTCGTACCTGCAGGCCGTGGCGAAGGCCTCGTGCATGCGCCCGCGCTCGTCGTCGCCGGCGGCCGCCGCCAGCCGGTCGGCGACGCCCCTGGCCCGCGCCGTCGACTGCTCGAAGGCGGGGTCCGCGTAGGTGGAGATCCAGTCGCCGTAGGGGTGCCCGCTCAGATCGCCCGCCCGGGCGAGCAGTCCGGCGCCGACGTCCTGGTAGATCCAGAAGCAGGGGAGCACGGCGGCGACCGCCACGCCGTAAGAGCCCAGGGCGACGCCGGCGTGCAGGAAGTCGGTGTAGGCGCGGCACGTCGGCGACGCCGTCGCCCCGCTCATGAGGTCCACGTGCGCGGCGTGCAGTTCGCGCTCGGCCACCAGGGCCTGCTTGGCGCAGTCGCACCAGAACGCGAACTCGTCCGGCTCCCCGCTCAGCGACGCGACACCGGCCAGCACCCGGCCGTACTCGACGAGGTACAGCGCGTCCTGGGTCATGTAGTAGTTGAAGCGGTCCTCGCTCAGGGTTCCGTCCCCCAGGCCCCGGACCAGCGGCTGCTCGTCGATCGCGGCGCGGATCGGGGCGGCGCGCCTCCACGCCCGAGTCGTGAACGCGCCCGCCGCGCCGGCGGCGCCGGCCCCGTCGTCCCCCGCCGCCCGGCTGTCAGTCATGATCATTCCCCTTCGGAGGTCCAGATTCGGTAGAAGTGGTGGACGGG
>ERZ773050.558-NODE-558-length-21379-cov-8.002532_pt1 | contig 21379 bp, 17 predicted proteins | sample MGYA00580632_ERZ773050 | MGnify/ENA primary metagenome ERZ773050 (study PRJEB29015, sample SAMEA2738123) | human oral metagenome | biome: human oral; feature: human-associated habitat; material: saliva | place: China | collected 2166 ... | reverse complement strand
GTTGTGAGTATAATATCAAATATAGTTAATTAGCTGTTCATAAACCAAATAGATTTAAGGTTCTGCTTTTTTGTTTCACAAAGGTAATGTTTTTTCTGTATAGCACAAACAGAAATACGCTGAAAAAACTTTCTTCTTATCGTTCGATTGGAGTATTTTTATTTTGCCAACTCTATGCTTCTGAAAAACTAAAGAGAAATGCTCGCTTCCTTGTAGGTTTCTTTTATGGTATCGGAAGCGTACAACTGAAACCGAAAATATAGCAGAATGTTTGGAAGTATAACGAAAATATGGTGTTCTTGCAAGGTAGATGAAAACACAAGAAAAGCATTGTCTATGGCGGCAACTTTCCCTATGGTTTTGTAAAGATAATTCTGACGAAAAACGGCAATTTCGATTTGACACTGCGAAAGCGGCTGTTTTGCAACGCAAAACCTATGCTTTTACCGTGCAAAACCTACGCTTTTGGAATGCAAAACAATAGGTTTTGCAAAGGGTTGATATACAGACTATTACATAATAGTTGCGCTTGTGAAAAATATTTACACTTTTATCGCTTGTTTTCCATATATATAATAAGGTGTGCGAACGAAGTTGAGTAAAGGGGTAAATACTCCTTTTCTTTCAGAAAAGCGAAAGGAGATAGTTGTCTGCGCTAAACTTCCTTTATTCCTTACAGCGAATTTCGCAGAGTTGTGGCGTAAGACTGTTATGCTTAGAATAGCTGCATTACAGTACCTTTCTTAAATCTTTGATGTATTGGGCTTGCTGTTTTCTCAAGTATATCTTCAGAAACGGAAGCAGAAACCATTTCTTCGGCTTGATATATTCCGTGAAATCAATTGTCGTGCTTTCGTCGTTTCCATTGAAAACTCCCACCCAATGTCCTTTTATATTTTCGTTTTCCATATCAAACTCCCATAATCTGCAAGGCTCTTGCTTTGTTATGGTAAACACAGTTCTGTATCCGTCCTTTGTTGTTTCTATGAATTGCGTGTCCGATACCACTTCAATCTTCTCAATATCGCTTCTCCACGAGTAGTTGGTAAGCGAGGTTACAACCTCCCAAACTCTCTGTAAGCCGTATGGGAATGTAGCTTTTTTATTTGCTTTTACCAGCATAACGCTCCGCCCTTTCTGTTATTTCTTTAACAATTTGGTTGCATATTTGTAGGTAAACATTGTTAAAGTGTTGTTCAAGTCCCATTGCGCAACCTCGCTCTGTATCAAGTCGTTGTGCTTCTTGCTTATATCTTTCAGAGCGTTCCCTACCGATTTCCGCACATATTCGCTTTCGTGTGCCTTGTTTTTAGCAATCAGCGCAATTGCCACCGATGGGTTTTCCTTGAAGAATGGACGACTTGTCCAAATCCTCAAGCCCTCTGTTGCCGCACGGATAATATTTGGGTTATCGTCGTTTACCCATTCTTCGATGAGCGGTAAGCAAGCTTCGTAGCCTCTGTGCCTGCAAACGTCATCGAAAGCTTTTGCAAGCATCTCCTGCACGCGCCAGTTTTTATCGATACCGACTTGTTCTTTCAGAAAGCAAAGTGCATCGTTATCCTCTGTTGCCAATCGCCCCAGCATTGTTGTTGCCAACATTCGGACTTGATAGGCATCGTGTTTGAACAGCTTGAGCGCAAGTTCAAAGGATTCTTCCTTTGAGTATGAGGCAAGAATTTCATCGGTTGCATCGATGATATGCTGAAATCCATGCTCTACTTGCTGTATCTTGTTCAGTATGTTTTCTATATCCATAGCTGTTTTTTATATAATTCAGATAGTTCCGTCTTGCCTGTTTTCGTCGCTGCAAGTACGATTGCGTTACAGGTTTTGCGGTTCCGTTGGAAAGTGGTAACTACACGTTGGCACAGCAAAATCGTATGTTCTACAATGCCTTGACAACAAGTTTGTTACACAACGGTTACGCTTGTAGAAAATGTTTACAGTTTTTTAGTCGTTCTTCCACATTTGAGACAAGGTGGGTAGGGGCAAATTCTTACAGTCGGTTGCCCTCTTTGGGGAATACCACTGCGGGCTTGAATGTCTTTGCTTCCTCGAAGTCCATCAGGGCATAGCTGATGATGATGACCGTGTCGCCTACCTGAACCTTGCGTGCCGCAGCACCGTTCAGACAGATACAGCCCGTGCCTCGTTCACCTTTTATAATATAAGTCTCGAACCGTTCGCCGTTGTTGTTGTCCACAATCTGAACCTTTTCGCCTGCAATCATATTGGCAGCGTCCATCAAATCCTCGTCGATGGTGATGCTTCCTATATAGTTAAGGTTGGCTTCGGTAACCTTTACACAGTGCAATTTGCTTTTCAATACTTCTATCTGCATATTCTTTAACCCTTATATTTAATATGGTCGATAAGTCGGATAGGCGTTTTGCCACAATAAACTGTAATGCAGCCCACCACGTATGGCGTGTCGTCCCACGACTGCACAGGCAGCAGGGTGTTGCCGTCTACGATGTCGAAATACTCCACTTCCAAGCCTTCGATGGCGTTAATGTCTGCCACCACCTTGTCGTGAAGTTGCTGAACGCTCATCTTTTCTGCTTCGTTGGTGCTCGATTTCAACACCTTATATATATTAGGAGCTATGGCTCGCTCGTCGGCAGAGAGCAGCGAGTTTCGCGAACTCTTTGCCAGGCCGTCTTCGTCGCGTACGATGGGGCACTCCACAATCTCGATATTCATATTGATGAAGCCTACAAGTCGCTTCACCACAGCAATCTGCTGCCAATCTTTCTCGCCGAAATAGGCACGGTTGGGGCGTGTTATGTAGAACAAACGGCTGACAACCTGGCATACGCCGTTGAAGTGTCCCGGGCGTTTCGCACCCTCCATAACGGTCGATTGTGGCGGAAACTCGAAGTGGCGCGTATCGGGTGTGGGGTACATCTCGCTCACCGACGGCGCAAAAACATAGTCGGCACCGCACGCTTCCAGAAGTTTGCAGTCGGCGTCCAGCGTGCGTGGATAGCGGTCTAAGTCGCCCTTGTCGTTAAACTGTGTGGGATTGAGGAACACCGATACTACGGTTACATCGTTCTGCTGCACGCTCTGTCTTACCAACGAGGCGTGCCCATCGTGCAATGCGCCCATCGTGGGCACAAGTCCGACGGTCTTTCCCTGCCTGCGAACCTCGAAAAGTTCGTTCTGTAAATCGACAACCTTTTCAAATATTTTCATTTTGAAGTTTCTGTAATTCGGGTGCAAAGTAACAACAATTTTATTTAAAACTCGTAAGAAATAGCTAAAAAGATGTTCAAATGCCACCTTTTAGACACTATTTCCACATTTTTAGCCTACAATTCCAATTATTTTTCGTACCTTTGCACACAGTAAAGCATTTATAAATGGGAAAGAAAGTATTGTTTATCAACCAAGAAATTGCACCGTATGTCCCTAATTCGGAGATGGCAAACTTTGGTGCTGATATGCCACGATGTATGCAAGACGCAGGGTTTGAGATAAGAACGTTTATGCCTAAATGGGCTGCTATTAACGAACGGCGCGGACAATTGCACGAAGTAATACGACTTTCGGGTATGAATCTTATCATTGACGATATGGATCACCCACTTATCATCAAGGTAGCAAGTATACCACAAACACGCATTCAGGTCTATTTCATTGACAACGAGGACTATTTCCAGAAACGTTCAGCTATGACTAAGGACGAATTAGGCAACGATTATCCTGACAACGGAGAGCGTGCTATCTTCTTTGCAAGAGGCGTATTGGAGACTGTAAAGAAGCTAAGATGGGCTCCTGATGTGATTCATTGCCAGGGTTGGATGTCTTCTGTTATCCCATTCTATGTAAAGACTGCCTACAAAGATGAGCCACAGTTTGCCAATTCAAAGGTTGTGACTTCACTCTTTGCAGAACAGCCACAAGACAGCTTGGGTACTAACTTTAAGCATTGTCTTGAGTTCCGTGAGGCAAAGGCTAAGTATTTGAAGAACTATGGTGACGACTTCGATTTCATGGAGTTAGGTAAACTGGCTATCGACTATTCTGATGGTGTCATTGGTACCAGTGACAAAGCTCACGCTGATCTTATCAACTATGCTAAGACTCACGATAAGCAGCTTTTGGAACATGCAATCGATGATGCTGAACTAAAGGAGAAGTATTCAGAATTTTATAATAAATTGTTCTGATACACTTAGATTCATACAATTAAGACATTCTAAATGAGAAGGAAATTCATTGCAGCTTGTATGCTTGCAGCTTGTATCGGAATGGTATCATGTGATGATACTACAGATACCCTTGGAGGCTCACTTATCGACAATGGCGACAAACTTTCTATAAAGGCAGACACCTTCAGCGTAGCTTCTGAAACAATGGTTGCTGGCAGTGTTATAGCACGTTCATCAACTGGATATTTGGGCAGAATGGTTGACCCTGAGACAAATACAACTGTTACAGGTAATCTGATGTCTCAGTTTCATGTGCTTAGTAATTTTGAGTTGCCAGCAAAGGACTCTATCATGAGTCGCGATGCAAACAATGAGATTATAGCTGATTCATGTGATATAAGATTGTATTATAGCACCTACTACGGCGATTCTCTGAGCCAAATGAAGCTGACAGCATACGAACTTTCAAAGCCTGTTGAGGAAGGAGTAACCTACTACTCTAACTTCGATCCAGAAGCACAAGGCTATATTCGTCCAGCCGCACAGGGTGGCATTGCAGAGAAACGTTCATTCACTCTAACAGACTACACGGAATCTGATAGCATCCGAAATGGAAGAAATTATAACCGTAACATCATTGTTCGCCTAAACAAACAATATAAGGATAAGAGTGGTGTTACATATAATAACTACGGAACTTACCTGCTTCGCAAGTATCAGCAGAACCCTGCTGCATTCCGTAATCCTTATCGTTTCTTGCATGAAATCTGTCCAGGATTCTACTTCAAGGTTGATGGTGGCTCTGGTTCTATGGCACATATACAGATTGCACAGTTGAATATCTACTTCAAGAACAAGCAGAATGGTAAGGTATCAGAGATATCAACCAACTTTGTAAGTACTGAAGAGGTCCTTCAGTTGACAAACTTCTCTAACGACAACACAAAGTTACAGCAGTTAGCAAGTGAGTCTGGTCATACTTATCTTAAGACTCCAGCAGGCTTGTTCACAAAGTTAACGCTCCCTGTATCTGACATTATGGCAGGACATACAAACGATTCTATCAACTCGGCTAAGGTTGTACTCTACCGAGAAAACAATAGTACAACATCCGATTATCAGTTTGGAATACCACAGAATGTCGTTATGGTAGCTGCAGATAGTCTACAGTCGTTCTTTGCGAACAACCGTCTACCTGACAACAAGACTTCGTTCTTGGCAAGTTACAACAAGACAACGAACAGCTATGTGTTCAACAATATCTCGGGAATTATCAACCTCTTCTCACGCAACACATCAATGCCTGCATGGGGTAAGGTTGTAATCGTACCAGTTGAATTACAGACTGTAACACAAGGTTCAGGCAGCACTCAGAAAACGATCATTACTAAGGTTTCCCACGACATGGGCCTCTCAAGCACAAAGTTATTGGGAAACACATCGACTGGAAAGAATATTCAGATTTCGATAATATACGGTAAGTTCAATGGCAGATAACTTCTTAGAACGTCATCGTGAGGAATATGAGCAGCGCAAAGCGGCTTGGCTTCGCAAGAAAAAGCACTTGGGACGACAGCCCAAGGTAAGACTTCAGAAGCCTGACGACGAAGCACTGTAATAGAATATAAAATATAGAATCGGACTTACAACACCCATGTATGTCCGATTCTTTGTTTTTGGCACACCTTTTGTTTATACAATCCTACTAATACAGGACATATTGTCCACAGATACAAGTAAAGAAAAGAAAGGTTAGGATATGATGAATCAATTCTCCCCAAAGGTTTCTGAAATACTTTCATTCAGCAGAGAGGAAGCAGAACGACTGACAAGTGCGTCGGTTGCTCCTGAGCATATCATGCTCGCCATTCTGAGAGAGAAGTCAGGACCAGTATGGGAACTATTCAACCAATGGAAGGTTGATATAGATAATATAAAGAAAGAAATAGAAAGAATACTTCAGGAGGAAACAATTGCCCCAAGCGCTTCAGTGCCTGATATGCTTTTGAACGAGCAGGCAAATAACATATTGAAATTAGCTGTACTTGAGGCACGTATACAACATGCACAGACAGTGGATATCCTTCATCTCTTCCTTGCAATATTGCATGATTCTTCTAATAATGGTGCTAAGAAGGTAATGGAAGAGAATGGATTCAATTATAACAACGCAATATCGATGTTACAACAACGCGCAAACCAACCAAAGAATGGTATAGGAATGGCTGACGAGGAAGAAATGGATGATGATATGATGTCATCTTCATCATCTGAAGGCAGCAATAATGCCAAGACAACACAGGCTCCACGTACAAAATCAAAGACACCGGTGCTCGATAGTTTCGGTACTGATCTTACTCAAGCTGCTACCGAGGGAAAACTCGACCCAGTTGTAGGCAGAGAGAAAGAGATTATGCGTGTCAGTGAGATTCTTGGTAGAAGAAAGAAGAATAATCCTATTCTCATTGGTGAACCAGGTGTTGGTAAGAGTGCTATTGTTGAGGGCTTGGCACAACTTATTGTGAAGCATCTCACCTCTCCAATTCTCTTTAACAAACGTGTCATCACACTTGACTTGACAGCTGTCGTGGCTGGAACAAAGTATCGTGGTCAATTTGAGGAGCGCATCCGTGCATTGATTAAGGAAATCGAACAGAATCCAGACATTATCGTCTTTATTGACGAGATTCACACACTCATCGGAGCAGGTTCTTCACCAGGTTCAATGGATGCTGCTAATATCCTCAAACCAGCCTTGGCAAGAGGTACTATACAGTGTATTGGTGCAACAACACTTGACGAATATCGCAAGTCTATCGAGAAAGACGGTGCCTTAGAACGTCGTTTCCAAAAGGTACAGGTTGAGCCAACAACAATTGAAGAGACATTACAGATTCTTGAGAATATCAAAGATCGCTACGAAGCACATCATCATGTAAGTTATACAGAGGATGCGCTGAAGGCTTGTGTGAAGTATGCAGACAGATATATCACTGATAGATTCTTCCCTGATAAGGCGATAGACATTATTGACGAAGCAGGTTCACGTATCCACCTGCAACATGTAAAGGTGCCACAGGCGATTCTTGATATTCAGAAAGACATTGAAATAGCGCAAGAGAAGAAGCAAGCTGCTGTAAAGAATCAGAACTTTGAGTTGGCTGCAAGTTTCCGTGATAAGCAGACTGAATTAGAAAAGACACTCAAAGAGGAGCAGGAAAAATGGCAGAAAGGTGATACCGAAGATAAGGTTGAAATCAATGAAGAAGCCATTGCAGATGTTGTCTCTATGATGACAGGCGTTCCGGTACAGCGCATGCAGGAGGCAGAAGGCATCCGATTAAAGAATATGGATGCTGAACTCAAGCAGGTTGTTATCGCACAGGACGCAGCTATCGACAAGATGGTAAAGGCTATTCAGCGTAACCGCGTTGGTTTGAAAGACCCTAACCACCCTATCGGTGCGTTTATGTTCTTAGGTCCTACGGGTGTGGGTAAGACTTATCTTGCCAAGAGACTTGCTGAGATGATGTTTGGTTCTGCCAATGCTTTGATACGCATTGATATGAGCGAATATACAGAAAGCTTCAACACCTCACGCCTTGTTGGTGCGCCTCCAGGATACGTTGGCTATGATGAAGGCGGACAGTTGACAGAGAAAGTACGCCGCCATCCCTACTCTATTGTCTTACTTGATGAGATAGAGAAGGCACATGGTAACGTATTCAACATGCTTTTGCAGGTACTCGATGAAGGTCGATTGACAGATGGCAATGGTCGATTGATAGACTTCCGCAATACGGTGATTATCATGACATCAAATGCGGGTACACGTCAGCTGAAGGAATTCGGGCAAGGTGTCGGCTTTAAGGCTGCTAACTTGAATGGTCTTTCACAGAGTGAAGGCGACAAGGAGCGTGCTCGTGCTATCATTCAGAAAAGTCTTAGCAAGCAGTTCGCACCAGAGTTTCTCAACCGTTTAGACGAGATTATCACCTTCGACCAACTCGACCTCGAAGCTATCAAAAAGATTATCAACATTGAACTCAAGGGCTTGTTCAAGCGCGTGCATGAATTAGGCTACGAGATGGAGATAACAGATGAAGCTAAGGAGTTTGTTGCAAGCAAGGGATATGATGTACAATTTGGTGCGCGTCCATTGAAGCGTGCTATCCAAAACCATATCGAGGACGGACTGAGCGAACTGATTCTCTCTGGCGAAATCAAGGCTGGTGACACTATCAAAGTATCTAAAGAGAAAGATAGTGAGAAACTAAAGTTTGATATTGTATCGGCTGAATAAAATCCAAGGGAAGGAATTATCACCTCCTACCCTTACCAAATTTGTAATATAAAAGTCATCTTTAAAGAATGAATTGATGCTTAGTTGCATTCCAATTAAGCCTTAATTGACGTTCAAAAGATGCTTAATTGAAGCCTTAAAGGTGCTTAGTTAGCGTCTAACTAAGCACCTTTTCTTATGCTATCTTACAACACACTGATTAACTGAAAGTTACAAACACGGTTAAAAAGGCTCTTTATTAGGAAAAAATATGTAGAATGGCTAACTTTTTTGTAATGATATTTTTAACCCTTAACGATAACCTAACAACTTAAAATATCAAATAGCGTAGCCCACTAAAAGAGACAGAAAGCTACCCAAAGATTTAAATATAAGAAGGGCATAGAACAATAAAAACAGGAATTTCCACAAATAAAACTTTATAGAAACTCCTGCTTTAATTATAATATCAAGCCCTCGCAAATATTATCAAAGGCTAAAAATAGACAATTACAAACCCAAGCTCTTCTTGATAGCCTCAATCTTTACAGCTGCACGCTGCTCGCAAGCAGGGAAGTCAGAAGCAGAGTTCATTGTATCCTTTATCTCAAGATAGAACTTAATCTTTGGCTCAGTACCTGATGGACGTACACTAACTTTAGTACCATCTGTGCAGAACCACTGGAGAACATTGCTTGTATCAGGCATATCCATCTTCTCCTTAGAACCGTCAGCCTTTGTAATCTCAAGACTCTGGAAGTCCTTATAAACATCGATTACACTACCGCCAAGCTCCTTAGGAGGATTAGAACGGAAGTTCTTCATCATCTGCTGAATCTCGTCAGCACCGCTCTTACCAGGACGCTCAACATTGATTGTGTACTCATGACTGTAACCATACTCCATATAGATATCCATAAGAATGTCATACAAAGTCTTACCATGATCCTTTGCGTATGCACAAATCTCAGCCAACAAAGCACAAGCACTTACAGCATCCTTATCGCGTACGAAGTCTTCTGCAAGGAAACCGTAGCTTTCCTCACCACCACCGATATACTGCTGCTTACCCTCAGAGAGTGCAATCTCACGTGCAATCCACTTGAAACCAGTGTAGCAATCACGCATCTCAACGTGCTGTTTCTCTGCAATCTTACGGATAACCTCTGTTGTAACAATAGTCTTTACAATAAAGTCTGTTGGCTTCATCTTGCCCACAGCCTGACGATTTGTAATGATATACCACAAGAAAATAAGACAGGTTTGGTTACCATTAATCAGTACCCACTCGCCATCGCTATTCTTACAAGCCATACCTACACGGTCAGCATCTGGGTCAGAAGCCATCAAAATATCAGCATCGAGAGCCTTTGCATCACGCAAGCCAAGTGTCAAAGCCTCTGCTATCTCTGGGTTTGGACGGTCAACAGTTGGGAAGTTACCATCTTTAACCATCTGCTCCTTCACACAATGAACATTGTCAAAGCCCCAAGAAGCCAATGCACGTGGAATCATTACACGACCAGCACCATGCAGAGGAGTATAGACAATCTTAAGATCATGCTGATTCTTGATTACCTGTGGGTCAATGCTGATAGTCTTTACCTGCTCCAGATAAACCTTATCAACATCCTCGCCGATAATCTGAATCAACGCCTTATTGCCTTCGAACTTAACATCCTCAACCTTAACCTTGTTTACTTCGTCGATAATACCCTTGTCATGTGGCGCAAGTACCTGTGCACCATCATCCCAATAAGCCTTATAACCATTGTACTCACGTGGGTTATGACTTGCAGTAATATTCACACCTGCCTGTGCCTTCAAATGACGAATAGCAAAAGAACACTCTGGAGTAGGACGAAGATCGTCGAAAAGATAAACCTTTATGCCATTAGCAGAGAAGATATTAGCAACGGTCTCAGCAAAGAGACGAGAATTGTTACGGCAGTCGTGGCAAACAACTACACTAATCTGCTCCTTATCCTTGAAGTTAATCTTCAGATAATTAGCAAAGCCTTGAGTTGCCATACCGACGGTATAGATATTCATACGATTAGAGCCTGCGCCCATAATACCACGAAGTCCACCTGTACCAAACTCTAAATCCTTATAAAAAGACTCAATAAGGTCAGCCTTATCGTCATTGTTAATCATAGCCTCAACGGCAGAACGAGTTTCTTCATCAAAAGCAGGAGACAGCCACTGTCTTGCTTTCTCTTCGCATTGTGCGATGAGTGTTTGGTTATTGCTCATAATTTAAGTATTTTCTTATTTACAACTTGTATTTGCAAATGTAATCAATAATTCTGAGAAAGACACTTGCAAATAGAGTTTTTTTTGTATTTTTGCAGCTATATAAACCGAGGTTTTGCTAAGAATAATACGTTCTATAGCATATTTCTCAACATAAGAATTATATTTAATCTTGAAACTTTACATAAATGGATTTAAATTTTGAAGGTATACTCCTCGCAGTATGTACGTTTTTAATCATTGGACTTTGTCATCCACTCGTTATAAAAACAGAGTATTATTTCGGTACAAAACCTTGGTGGCTATGGCTCATAGCGGGTATTGCTTGCTGTGTAGCAGCCTTGTTTGTACAAAGTATCTTTTGGTCTGCTCTACTCGGTGTCCTTGGAGCTTCATTCCTTTGGGGAATTGGTGAGCTCATCTCGCAGGAGAAGCGTGTCTTAAAAGGATGGTTCCCTATGAATCCTAAACGTAAGGAGCACTACGAAAAACTTAGCAAAGACGAGTCTATATGCCCTTGTAAGCATAAGAAATAAAGACTATCAACTCTTCTTTTATCATCGTGCTAACGCCCCGCACATATGGTGCGGAGGCTTAACACCAATGGTGCCAACGGCTTATTACCTTACAATAGCTTGTCAAGATGATAGCATCTTATGATTCAAATATTGTTTAGGCATTATAAGTCAGTCTCAAAAAAACAATCCCGTGATTTCCAAAAGAGAAATCACGGGATTATTATAATGTATCATTTGAATCAGGAAGTGTGCTTCCCAAGATTATAATATCAGTTAAACAAACCTACACTAAAACCAATGTTATACAGGTTTGGATGTCCTGCAGTATTGGCAGAAGTAAAGTCTCCAAAGGCTTTCACAAACCACATAGCACGCGATTTCTTTATAGTCAGTGGGAACTGATACATCACCTGTAAACTTCCATGAAGGAGATTAGCATCATAATAAGGTAAGTCTTTCAGTAAGACACGCTCTGCGAGAATGGAAGTATTATCTGCCAATTCAAGGTCAGCACGTGTAGAAAGACTATAACCGAGAGTTACATCTGCCGTAAGACGTTGCTTAAACAGCGAGATACCATTCTCTAATTGAAAGTTCACACGGCTGTAATCAGACGATGATAGCGGCAAAAGATGACGATTGCTTGCCTTATGTGTATCAATTAAAAAGCCTGTATAGCCTTTAATAGAAGATGTCAAGTATCGACTCCCTGCTATTGAAGTAGTGTTAATGAAGTTAGCACGATAGCGGAAAGCGAAGTCGAACGTACGAACCTGATAGCGTTTGCGGAATTCTATTTGCTTCTCATAGGTATAAGAAGTCGTTCCAATCTGTGGATCATTCTTGATAATCAACTGCTGACGATACTCATCTGCATAGCTTTGCTGCCAATCCATACGGAAATCGGCTTGATGTAAGATTGTACCCGTGTACAAACGATTTTGTGATTGAGCGTTGTATCGATAAGTAAAGTATCTGCCTGGCTCATATTTATAAGTACCATAAGCATACTCTTCACCACGACTTATACCAAAACTATTCAATGTATGAAAGCGTGCTGAACGGTATCCATAATCAAATTCTGTCCCTAATTGGTGATTCACCCATTCACGATTAAAACTTGAATATCCACCGATTGTACCAGTTGCATTCTCCATACCAGAGAGAAGGTAATAGGTCAACGTAGCATCACTCTGCACTGTTACCAACGGACCCATCTTCTCTTTACGACGATCATAGTAACCCGACAAGCCGAGTGTATGGTTTCCCATCGTGTAAGAAACAGCTGGTGTCAGTCGATAATCAAGCAGTTGCGAACGAGAACGAGGGTCACGAAGACGAGAAAGGTCACCTAACTGATAGTTTAGTTGTAGACCAAAACGCCAACCAGAGAAGTCTGTCGTACCCACTGCTGCCGTCATATCGAGGTTCTGATGATCATAACTTCCAGCAACAGCACTACCTGATTGATAGGGATTAGCATTGTAAGGGCGATACTGGTCAGCAAAAGCGCGATCCTTTGTACGACCAAGATTAAAATCTACCTTACCATAGCTGTACAGGTATTTACCTATTTTCTGATAACGTTCCGTAAAGAACTGAAGATTATTCATTGCTCCTCCTTCCTGCACACGATGATAGTCACCACCACGATGACTGAATCCTACGGATGCAAATCCTCTGTTTGAGGAATCATCAAGAGATAGTCCTGAAGCGTTGTTTGTGTTATGCCAGAGTTGTGTAAGACTTGCAAAGCGATATTCAGCCTCAACCATAAGAGAGTCAGAAGGCGTCTGTGCCATTGTAGGGAGTGTGAATAGCAATAAGTAAAGCCTTCCCCAGCCTCTTTGCAGTGAGGATTGTGCAAACTTGGATAAGCCTAAAACTATATGTGAAGTATTCATAAACTAATCGTTAATATAAGTAATGATTGACGATGACATACGGAATTTATATTATGGAGTTACCGATGTTGACACCTGAAAATCATTAGTACTATTGTTTGTATCCATGAGAATGCTATGTCCGCCTGCTGCTGTAGAAGCTGTCTTACGATAGATAACCTCACCCGACAGACCTGCTGTTGCATTAATACTTATATAACCAGCATCAATGTCATTGTAAAGACGCTTCTCACCAACGTCCGTTCCTGTTGCCTTATGACGAAGGAAATCAACACCATCAATAATATAACGCTTTGGTAGAAGTCCATACTGTGTACCGCTTGTCTTGCCAAACTTATAAGTAAGTTTCAGTTGACTGATGTCTGCAGAAGAGCGGAATATAACCACACCTTGCCCTGTTGTGAGGATATTCATGTATGAAATACCCGAATAGATATTAAAGACATTCTGCAAAGCAGGTACCTCTGGATTGTTTAACATCTTACCTTTCACATCCTTTGCTTCAAAGTTTGCGTTCAAAAGACTATGCTCTAACGGACTGTTAAGACTATGATCAATAGCACTATTCACCAAGAGAACAGTTCCACCTGGAGCTACCTTATAACTCTTATCAGTTGGTATACGGAACACTTGCTTAACCAATACGACTGAATCAGCATAGTTTGTCTTGAGGTTTTCGAGGGTATAAGCCTGTGGGACATCCGTCTCAAGCAGTCCAATATAAAGTCCAGCAACATCTACAGAATCGTTAGATTGATTGTAAAGTTCAATATACTGACCTGCTACATATCGCTTATTATTATTGTCTTTAGAGCCAGCAGCATATATCTTACTGATGACTATATCTCGTTTTACAGAGAGAGTGGTCGTGAGGAGCAAAGGTTCTGAACCATTGATAAGCTGTGAATTCAAACTACCTGATACTGTTGCACCATTAATTACTTGACTACTTCCTGTAATCCTATTATACTCTGACGACGTTATATCCCATGAAGCAGAGATATTATAGACATCAGGAACAATATTAGAGAAGGTTGCTACGCCCGCAGCATCAGTCTGTGCAGAATAGGTAACACCATTCAATTGGAGGGAAACGGTATGCCCTTCTAATGTCATATGACCATTCAACTCATCGGGAAGTTGGAGTTGTACCTTAGCCGTTACAGCCTCTGAGGCATCCGAATAATCAACACAAGAACTAAAAACAAGCGCTACTGTGAGGATTGAAAATAAATACTTTATTGCTTTCATATCGTTACAAATTAACATAAAGCTCTACACCAAAACTAAACTTACCCGTGTTGCGCTGGCTTAACGTTAGTGAGTTGTTGCCTGTTAGGTATGGCTCATAATAAATCATATTGTTCACATAAAGGGAAAGACCACCAAAGTTACTAAGCTGTTTAGTAAGTCTTCCTTGCAAATTCCATTCTATTGGCGACTTTGAAGGCTTATTATCGCTAACACGAAGAGTAAGGTCATTAATAGCAACAACATCAACTCCTGTTGGACGTGACGCATAATACTGGCCATCCATACCCAAGAAACCTGACATCATGTCCGCTGTTATAGGATGCTCAATAAGGTCTGCACCAAAGTAACCTATTGGATTCTTATTTGCTTTAAAGGATGTATGCCAGTCATACCAAATTGCCTGAGCTGTGAACGAAGCCACCATCTTGAGTGCTGGAATATTCGTTACGACACGCAATGTATTGAGGAAACGACGATACTTTTCGTAATCTTGTCCTGAAGGATAGACTACTCTAAATGGTGTAACACTATAACTTGAATAAGACGTTGGCAATAATGCTGCCTTTACAGCTTCTGTATTGCGACCTGTTGAATAGGTCTTTGTCTCAGAATAAGCACCACTAAAGAAGAAAGATGTGTGCAAAGGACGAATCTCTCCAAGTTCAAAATCAAACTCTAAACCTTTATTAATAGAGGTGTTTGTATTACCAACTGCACCCGTTGTCATATAGCCATTAAAGGTACGATAAGGGTTTGTATAATCAATTGTTGTAGCCTGTCCCGGTGTTATATTCAGTCCTTGCGCCTGCGTAAAGATACTATAAGGATAGACAAAGAACTCACCTAAGGATTCAAAACCATTCGGTGTACGGTCACGATAGGCAAGAATACTCAGACGACGACCACCTTTCAGTTTAAAGTCTACGCCCAACTCAACCTTAGTAGTTGTTGCATTCTTCAAGTTCTTAGAGTAATCTACCTTGTAAGCCTGCGTATGATAGACAAGCAACTGTGCTGATGGGTCAGACTGTGGGAAATAGTTAGCAGCCACACGGTCATCATACTTCGTATCAGGATAGAGGTATGCCAAGCCTGGAGTCTTAGAATTCATACCAATTCCACCACGAATATCAAGCCAAGGGGTAACGCTTAATGAAAGATTAAGACGTGGAGAAAGCGATGTTGTAGCAACATTACTGAAAGGTTGCATGGCTGTAAAGCGAAGTCCAAGGTTCGCACGCAGTCTGTTAATCTTATTAATATTCCACAAGAAGTTATCCTCTGCGTATGCAGCTATCTGATGTAAGCCCGGCACATCATTGAAAGCACGTGGACGACCATTGCTATTTGGTTGTAGTGGTAACAAATCATTGTCGTTATAATAGCCCTTTCCACTATTCCAATCATAGCGGTATTCCACACCAACTTTAAAGTTCTGACGCGTCTTACCGGCTTTGAAATAGAAGGTATCATTAATCTTTGCAAACAGATTACCGGGTCTGCTCTCTGTTCTTCCAGTAGCCTTATAAGACTGTGTCTTCCAAGGTACGTTAAAATAACCTGTCTCTTTAGATGTCAAGATAGGAAGCAGACCTGTGCTAACAGGTACAAATGCTGTTTGTACATTGTCTGTCTCTCCATAGCTAAGACCTAATGTATAATTGAGCGAACGCATAAAAAGCTTATCAACAGAGATACGACCATTATGCGTCAGACCAACCGTTACGGTCTTATTCTTAGTTTCTGTTCCATCTTGAATAGCATCAGGATCATTACCCGACCAGTCTTGTGCAGATAACAAGCGTAGCTTTGTCTCTGTGTGCCAACGCTTACTGAGGTCATAACTATAACCAAGATTAAAAGTATAACGGTCATAACTGCGTGTCTTTTGACGTGGGTCGCCCCAAGCCTTAGCATAGTCTAAGTTTACATTCATGATACCAGCTTTGTTCAAAGAGAATCCCTTTGTCAACGAAGCATTTGTCATAGCTGGATTCACCTTTGCCTTTATCTGCCATGGAGTTACACCCACCTTGGAATGAACAACCACAAGACCACTTGTCAAATCGCCATACTCTGCAGAAGGAATACCACGTATAACCTCTACATTATCAATGTTATCGGCAGCTATCTGACGCAAATCTGTACCAGTAAAAGCCGTAGATGAGAATTGTCCTTGTGTCAACAATCCATTATTAGAGATAGGAACACCATCAACAACAATGCTTGAACCAAAAGCACTTGTATTATTATTACGGAGCGTACGGAGCTGTAGATTAGACTTCTGAGTCATGTCTACATTGCCCATCTCTTTACCTGGAATGAGCTGCATGATATCAGCTAATGACGAAGCCTGTAAGTGATCGATTGCCTGACGCCCAATAATAGAAGACGTGGAAGCGCCCGATGCATTCTGCTTTGCCGTCACAACAACCTCCTTTAATGCCAAAGAGGTTGGAACAAGCTGAACATTAACGGTTAAATCTTTCTCTACTTTGAACGTTGTTGTATAGGTTTCATAACCCACATAACTAACTTTCAGCGTAAACGTGCCTGCTGGAACCTTTTGGAATACTGCTTTTCCGTCTATATCCGTTACATTAAAAGAACCTAATGGATCAAGCGAACAGTTAGCCATAATCACACTTTCTTTCGTATTCTTATCGGTAACAACAATGTTAACAATATGATTTTCTGCTGCTTTTGATGTTCCTTGAGCTCTTAAAATTTGCCCTATCGACAACAAAAACAATAGAGCTATGAGCTTTATTACTTTCATTTAAAAATCCTGAAATTAATACCTTTAATTGTAAAACACATTGCAAAGGTATAGAAAATACAAGTATTAAGCAATACTCTAAATTAGGTATTCTTTACCTAATAATTATGAATAATCATGTAATTTAGCCTTACAAAATTTGCATCTGTGTCTTTTTATATCTTATTCCATGATTAATAGCATCCCAAACTTTCATTATTTACACTGGTGCTAACGCCCCGCACATATGGTGCGGAGGCTTAACACCATTCGTGTTGACTGCTAAATACATCGCAAAATACCATAGTGGCAAGTCCAAAACTACAGTTAAAGAAAACGTCCATAGCAGAACTTCAAACTCTACTATGGACGAATATTACAACCATAAAACACAAATAGTCTTCTTGTATATGGTTCGGAATTTACTTAAACAATTACTTTACTGTCACACGACGCTCACGAATCAGCTTAATCTGACGTAACAAATCGTTGTAATGAAGGAGGTTAATGCCTTCACTTTGTGCTGCTTGTGCCTTACAGAACTGCTCAACAGTATCTAAATGCTGCATGAGATAGAGCATAATATCTGAATTACTTGCACGGTCAGCAACGGTTGGTTTGTCTTTCTGAACAGGATTTAAAAGGCTATTCAGTTGGTCTACATAGTTACGCTCGAGTAAGCGACGTGTGCGTACCTGCATATCATTAAGACCAGTGAGCGGCTTCCAAACACTGTGGAACAAATCATTAAGATAGTCTTTGAACTGATAAGCACCTGCCTCACGCTGGTCCTTATAAATCTTATCCATAATGGTTCCGTTCATCATCACCTTCAGAATACGATCCTGATAAGTACTGATTTCGTCGACAAGGTCGGTACCTGCAATATCAGTCATAGATGAAGGATAAAGCCAAAGTGGTGCTTCAAACACCTGACGACCGATATAGTCGACAGCATCTCTACCCTTCTTAGCTGGTGCAACCTCATAAGGTTTCTGCCCAGGCATATTGTTAATGTAACGACCACCAATGTTCTTCAGTACATGATTCGTATAACGTCCATACTGACCAACAACACTTCGCCACATTTCCATGCGGTCCTCGTACTGGTCGTTAGGCTGACGTGTCCACTCTGGAAGTTTTGCAACGATACGTTTCAAGTTCTTAATACCATAATCACTCGCCTTCACATTGTCATCTCCAAGGTCTTCTGTCTGTGCACGTGGGTCTTCATTCTTACCCTCACCACCAAACCAAAGACGCGGATTCTTAGCAAGAATGGCTGTTGTCTCAGTCATCAACTTCTCCTTCTCGTCCATCTCATCTTTGAACTCTGGACGATACTGATAGCCCCAACGGATTGCCCACTTGTCGTAATCGTTCACACGTGGGAAGAGTCCGCGCTCAGAAATGCCATCTTCTGGCTGTGCAACGTAATTGAAACGAGCGTAGTCCATAATGCTGGCAGTGTGACCATGTTCCTCTACCCACTTCTTATCGCGTAGTTTCTCTACTGGAGTAGCATGGCTTGCACCCATATTATGACGCAATCCGAGTGTATGTCCCACCTCATGACTTGATACAAAGCGAATCAATTCACCCATAAGTTTGTCGTCCATGTGTGCCGTCTGTGCACGCTTATCTAATGGAGCACACTGAGTGAAGTACCACTTTGTCAGGAGGTTCATCACATTATGATACCAACAAATATGACTTTCGATAATCTCTCCACTACGTGGATCAACGATACGAGGACCATATGCGTTTTCAATCTCAGCTGGTAGATAACGAAGAACATTGAAACGAGCATCATCAACACTCATCGTTGGGTCATTAGGCCACTCTTTTGCCTGTATAGCATTCTTAAAACCAGCAGCCTCAAAAGCTACATTCCAATCCTCAATACCCTTCATCAAGTATGGAACCCACTTCTTTGGTGTGGCTGGATCAATATAGAATACAATAGGTTTGATAGGCTCTGAAAGCTTACCCTTTGCATATGCCTTCTTATCTTTAGGCTCTAAACGGAATCGAGAGATAAACTGCTCGCGGTCTGTCTTTGTCTGATCGTCGCTGAAGATAGTATATCTATTCGTAAAATAACCTATACGATTGTCCCATACTCGCTTACGCATAGGTACCTTTGGAAGAAGAACAACACTGGTATTCAGTCCGATTGTCATCGCACCTGTATAAGAAGCAGGTACCGCAGAAGGTGCACTTGAATAAGTACGTGTCGTAGCAATCTCCACATTAATTGGATAAACCTTCATCGTATCTATGAAAGTACGGTCAGACATCAGTCCACCTAACTTCAATTGCTTAGAGTTATCTGACGATACACTCAGCACTGCATTGTCTTTAACAAACAATGGTGTGACATCAATCAGCTGTGCCTTAGTATCCTTGTTGCGACCAATCACCTTGAACGAAGCCACAATAGGATCAGCTGTTGAGGCTTTCAACGTACGCGAAATACTGCTCTTTGGATCAGCTTCCTGCGAAAGAACGTAGGCACGAAGCAACATTGTCTTATCATCGCGCTGCTCAAAATAAACAGTTTGTTGGTTTACTGCCTCTCCTGCAAACTTACCAAAGTTCTGTGGAACGGCTGTAAAACGAGTCACAGCGAGCAAGTATCGACCGATAACTGAGTCTGGGACCTCAAAGTACCATTGGTCGTCAATATGTCTTACAGTGAAGAGTCCCTGCTGTACACTTCCTTTTTTCTTTACAAGTTGTTCATAAGCAGAAGGCTTTTCTTTCTCTTTCTCAGGTGCTTTACCTTTCTGAATATTCTGTTTTGTAGTATCTTTGTGCTGTGTAATCGTATCTTTTACAGCACGATAGACAAACCTGTTACCTGCTACACCTACTCCACTTCCGAGCATAAGCGCAAACAGACAGGCTGTTGCTTTTCTGTTGATTGACATAAATTTATAGTAACTTTACTTTGTTTTTACTGTTTGAGATAATAAAGACAACCCTATTTCAATATGGTTGCTTTACGGATACGGACATCAACTAATGGACGGTCGTTGGCGTCAACAGGCTGGCGTTGAATACGTTCAACAACATCCAATCCATCTAACACCTGTCCAAAGACAGTATATTGTCCATCCAAATGAGGGCTGACTGATGTCATCAAAAAAAATTGTGACCCTGCGGAATTTGGATCCATAGTTCTTGCCATAGATAACACGCCTTCTGTATGTTTTAAATCATTTGTGAAACCATTAGCAGAAAATTCACCTCTGATAGAATATCCGGGACCTCCCATTCCTGTCCCTCTCGGATCCCCTCCTTGTATCATAAACCCCCTGATAATTCTATGAAATATTAAACCATCATAATATCCTTTTTTAATTAAACTAATAAAATTATTAACAGTGTTTGGTGCAATTTCAGGATATAGTTCTATCTTGATATTTCCCTTATTTTTAATTTTCATCTCAACAATTGGATTTGGCATAATCATTCTCTCCTTAATTTCAAAAATAGCAACTACATAATGATAAAAAAATACTACAAAGCAAAACAATATTGCATATTATAAAATTATGTATTATAAATTTTGTTCGTACTCAATCAATCTATTCTTGTTTTTATACTACTCACAAAAACACGTTGAAAAATATGTTCAACGTGTTTCCAAATAAAAGGTAAGTATTTTTATAAAAGTACTTATTTGTGGTTTACTTTTTCTTTCAATCCTTTTCCAGCTTTAAAAACAGGAGCTTTTGATGCAGGTATCTTAATAACTTCTTCTGGTGATCTAGGATTTCTTCCTTCTCTTTCCGCTCTTTCTCTGGTTTCAAAAGATCCAAAACCTACCAATTGTACTTTTTCGCCAGCAACCAAAGCGTCTTCAACACAGCTCATGAAAGCATTCAATGCTACTTCCATATCTTTCTTTGTCAAATTACACTTTTCAGCCATTTTTGTTACTAATTCTGCTTTATTCACAGTACTACCTCCTTAAAATTGAAAAAAATAATATAAAGCTAATTGATTTTCCATAAAACTATGGTTTTTGAAAACAAGTTACTACAAAAATATCCCAACGCATATATTACTCAAAATAACTGCTTACACTTTAACCTAGATGTCATAACACAGAGTCCTAAACAATCAATAACACACGCTCAAAGTTTCTCTTCTTTATTTTTACACTTGTTTTTCTTAATTCTATCAAAAAATATGATATAGTCAAGTATTTATCAGTATTTTTCTTGTTTTTATTAATT
>ERZ773050.557-NODE-557-length-21407-cov-6.145935_pt1 | contig 21407 bp, 20 predicted proteins | sample MGYA00580632_ERZ773050 | MGnify/ENA primary metagenome ERZ773050 (study PRJEB29015, sample SAMEA2738123) | human oral metagenome | biome: human oral; feature: human-associated habitat; material: saliva | place: China | collected 2166 ... | reverse complement strand
GCCCGCGAACCTACGCCCCCCACCCACCCGTCCCGTCAACCACTTCACCGACAACTATGCGAATAGTGAGACACGGGGACCACGAACCGGACACAGGACCACCACACAAGCCGCAGCAACACCACAACCCGCACCCACCCCACACACAACCAGACCCAAATGGAGAACGGACACCCACCCGGGGCGTCGACGGACGGGGATGAGGGGACGAGTCCCCCGACCGTCCTCTCCGGAACAGGGGAAATCGGAGAACCGGTCCGGACCGCCCAGGGCGCGACCTACACTAAGACCATGACCCCGGAGCCGACTCCCCGCCCCCGCCTCGTCGACGTCGCCCGAGAAGCGGGGGTGTCGGTGGCGACCGCCTCGCGCGCCCTGGGGAAGGGGTCGGAGCTGATCCGCGCCGACACCCGCGATCACGTGCGGCAGGTCGCGCGGCGCCTGGGCTACCGGGTCAACCCCGTCGCCCGCTCGCTGCGCCTGTCCACGACGGGGCACATCGGCATGGTCGTCCCCTCCATCGGGAACCCGTTCTTCATGGAGCTGGTGGCCCAGGTGGAGCACTGCCTGGCCGAGCGAGGGCTCAACCTGCTGCTCGCGGACGCGCGCATGTCCGTGGCCCACGAGGACCACCTGCTCCGCTCCCTGGAGAGCGGCGCCGTGGACGGGCTCGTCGTCGCGCCCTGCCACGAGACCTACTCGACCCCCGCCCTGGAGCGCGCCGCCGCGCACGTGCCCACGGTCCAACTGGACCGCGGCGTCCAACTGGACGTGCCGATGGTGGGGGTGGACGACCCGCACGGCATCCGCACCCTGCTCGACCACCTGGCCGAGCGGGGCGTGGAGCGGATAGCGCTCCTGTCGAACACGGGCTCCAACGTCTCCTCGGTGACCCGCGTCCGCGCCGCCCGGGCAGTCGCGGAGGAACTGGGGATGCGCCTGGACCCCGACGACGTCATCGAATGCAGCTTCTCGGTCGACGAGGCGGGGGCCGCCGTCAACCGGGTCCTCGACCGTTCGGGCGCGGTGCCCGACGCGTTCCTCTGCCTCAACGACCTGCTGGCCATCGGCGCCATCACGGCGCTGCGCGGCCGGGGCATCGCCGTGCCCGAGCGCGTCCAGGTCACAGGGTTCGACGACATCCAGTTCGCGGCGCTCATGCGCCCCACGATCACGACCCTGCACCAGCCGCTCGACGCGATCGCCCACCGGGGGGTGTCGATCCTGATGGGGGACGACGACTCCACGGGCAGGATCCACATCGAGGGGACCCTGGTGGAAAGGGAGTCGACGAGGCGCCGCCCGGGCGCCGTCGGGGGGTGACGGGCCCGGGCGGGCGGGTGCGGGCGCGGCCGGGGCCAGCGCACTGGAGCCGGCCGGGGCCAGCGGCTCCAGGCCGGGGGAGGCTGGGCGCGCCGGGCGATCAGCGCCCCCCGGGGCGGAGCGGGCTCAGTAGGCCAGGCCCCGGGGCTGTTCGGCGAGTTCGGCGGTCTGCGGGTCCACCACTTCGAACCCGTTGGCCTTGTAGGCCTCGTAGTCGAAGTTCTCGCACTCGTCGTAGCCGATGCGGTGGTAGGCGTAGAAGCCCTCCCAGTCCTCGTAGCCGCTGCCGAGCTCGGAGGCCAGGAACGCGTCCGCCATCGCCATCGCGGTGCGGGGCGCCACGTAGAACGCCCCCATTGCCAACAGGTTCGCGTTGTTCGCGGCCGACGCCCTGCGGGCCGAGGGCACGGATTCGCACACGGCGGCGTGCACGTGGGGCACCTTCGAGGCGGCGATGTGGATCCCCATGCCCGTGCCGCAGAACGCCAGGGCCCGCTCGAAGCGGCCCTCAGCGATCTGGGCGCCCAGGGAGAAGCCGACGCGGTGGTACATCGGGGTCTCCTCGAGGACGGGCGTCAGATCCGTCACCGTCCACCCCCTCTCCTCCAGGTGGCGCTTCACGGCCTCCTTCAGTGGGAAACCCGCGAAGTCTGCCCCCACGACGACGTTCTTGGATCGGACGGTCTTCATTGTTGTGTTCCTTTCTTGAGGAGGCGCCGCGAGGCGTCGACCAGGCGGCGCACGGAGAACGCCCCTTCGTTCATGCAGATGACGAAGAGCAGGACCGCGCCCCAGATGAGTGGCCTGTAGAAGTTGGAGATGTTGGGGAACATGTTGAGGCCGGAGGACAGGACCTGCAGCATGACGATGGCGAAGAGCACGCCCGACAGGCGGCCCGACCCGCCGTTCGGGTTCACGCCGCCCAGCACCACGATGAGGACGGTGAGCAGCGTGTACGAGGCGCCGTAGTCGGACTTCGCGGAGTTGTAGTTCGCCAGCATGACCAGTCCGGCCATCGCGGCCATCACGCCCGACAGGATGTAGGTGCGGATCAGCAGGCTCGTCACGTGCATGCCGGAGAAGCGGGCGGCCTTCTCGTTAGTGCCCAGCAGCAGGATCCTGGTGCCGAAGCCCGTGAGCCCCAGGATCGCTGCCGCGACGAGGGCACACACGATGAACACCACCAAGGGCATGGGGACGACCCCGCCCACGCGCGAGGCGAACACCGCGCCGAACGCCTCGGGGACGCCGGACACGGGCTTGCCGTCGGTGAGGACGATGGCGATGCCGCCGAAGAGCTCCAGGGTGCCCAGGGTCGCCAGGATCGGCGGGATCTTGGCGACGGCGATGAGGGCCCCGTTGATGAGGCCGCACAGCGCGCCCACGGCCAGTGCGATCCCCAGGGCGACCGCTGTCGCCGTCGCCATCGACGAGGCGGTGGCCGCGGGCTGCCCGTCCAGGACGGCCCGCAGGGCCAGGGCCGCGCAGATCGACGTGACATTGGCGATGGCCACCGCCGACAGGTCGATGCCGGCTGTGAACATGGTGAACATGACGCCCAGGCTCATCAGGCCGAACTCGGGGAACTGGACGGCCATGGACTGCCAGGTGCGCACCGCGAAGAACGGGCCGGATTTGACGATGGCGAAGAACGCCAGCAGCAGCACCAGCACCAGGACCAGGCGCGTGATGTAGGGGTCCCGCGTGAGGAACGCGGGCAGAGCCCCCGTCTTGGTGGAACGGGTCTTCGTGTTCATGGGCGTCTCCTCCTACGCTGTGCGCCCGCGGGAGCGGGCGACCTGGACGGCCGAGATCCCCGTGCCGACGATGATCAGCAGGCCCAGGGCGAAGTTCTGCCAGATCGTCGGGATGCCGGTGAGGATCATCGAGTTCTGAACGATGACGATGAGCAGGGTGCCCAGCATGACCCCGGTCAAGGAGCCCTTGCCCCCCGTGATCGCGGTGCCCCCGAGCACAACGGCGGCGATGACCATCATCTCCATGCCCAGCAGGTTCGTCGGGTGCATCTGGCCCATCGAACACGTGCGGACCATGCCGGCCAGGGCCGCGATGATCCCCACGATCACGTAGAGCCAGAACTTCGTGCCCGCCACGGAGAACCCGGCGCGCGCGGCGGCCGCCTCGTCGCCCCCGATCGCGAAGATCCCGCGCCCGAACATCGTGTACCGGGTGAGGAAGAACGCCGCCGCGACCACTGCGACCAGCAGCAGGAACGACACGGGCATGGCGGACTGGAGGCCCGAGGCGCGGTTCTGCGCGACGAAGAGGGACGCCTGCCCGAAGGACTGCATCGAGGAGGGGATGGTGTTGATCTGCACGGACTTGAGGGCTCCCTGCATGAACCCGTTGAACACGTTCGCCGTGCCCAGCGTGATGATCAGGGTCGGCACAGTCAGCCGCGAGGTGAAGATCCCGTTGAACGCGCCCAGCAGCGCGCCCAGCCCGGCGGCGATCAGGAAGGGCACGATGACGGGCCCGTCGAAACCGTTGTCGACCAGTACGCGCGTGGTCGCGTACACGGCCAACGAGGCCAGGGCCGGGAACGACACGTCGATGCCCCCCGAGACCAGGACCAGGTGGGCGGCCACGGCGAAAAGGCCGGGGACCACCATCGCGCCCGCCAGGTCCACCAGGTTGTTCGCGGTGAAGAACTGGCCCGAGCGCACTTGGATGATGAGCGCGAGGGCCACGACCACCAGGAACACCCAGAACTCGTTGGCGTGCAGCGTCTTCTTCTTCAACGCCTCCATCATCGCCCTCCTTCGGGTTGGTCGGCGCCGGCGTTGCCGGCGGGCCCGGAGGATCCGGGCTGTGGGTCGGTGGCGGCCAGCAGTTCGCCGAGGCGCGCCTCGGAGGTCGTGGCGGGGTCCACGGCCTCGCGCAGCTGGCCCCCGCGCATGATGAGGACCCGCGAGCAGTTCGTGAGCACCTCGGAGATGTCATCGGAGATGATGATGACCGCCATGCCGTCCGCGGCCAGCTCGCGCAGGATCGAGTGGATCGTGAACTTCGAGCCGATATCGACGCCGACGGTGGGCCCGTTGAGTATCAGCACGTCGGGCTTGATGGCGAGCCACTTGGCCAGGACGACCTTCTGCTGGTTGCCGCCCGACAGCGTGTTGACGGCGTTGCCGGGGTCGGGCGTGGCGATCTGGAGGTCGGACACCCAGCGCGCCTGCTCGACGGCGATGGCCTTCTTGTTGACTCCACCCAGGGCGTTGGTGAAGTCGGACAGCTCCGAGATCACGATGTTCTCGCCGATGGAGCGCGACAGGAACAGCCCCTCGGTGAGGCGGTCCTCCGGCACGTAGGCGATGCCCGCGTCGATGGCGTCGTTGACGCTGCGCAGGCGCACTTCGTCGCCCTGCACGCGGATGGTGCCCGCCTGAGTGGGGTGGGCGCCGAACAGCGCCAGTGCCAGCTCCGTGCGGCCCGAGCCGAGCAGGCCGGTGATCCCCAGGATCTCACCGCGGCGCAGCTCGAAGGAGACGTCCTCGAAGGCACCGGGGGCGCTGAGGCCCTCGACCTCCAGAACCGGTTCGTCGCTGAGCGCGGTGGGCTCGAAACGGGTCTCGTCGAACTCCTTGCCGGTCATGTGCTTGGCGAAGGAGCGCCGGTCGAGGTCCTCCTTGGGGCACGTGATGATCTTCCGGCCGTTGCGCAGGATGGTGAAGCGCTCGGCGATCTCGAAGACCTCCTCGAGCTTGTGGGACACGAAGAGGATCGCGATGCCCCTGGCGCGCAGGTCCAGGATGATGCGGAAGAGCGCGGCCACCTCGTTCTTCGTGAGCGCCGTGGTCGGCTCGTCCATGATGATCACCCTCGCGTCGGAGATGAGGGCGCGGCAGATGGCGACCAGCTGTTTGTCCGCGACCGACAGGTCCCCGACCTTGGCGTCCAGGTCGACCTTGAAGCCGATGGTCGCCACCGCGCGCTCGGCGATGGCGCGGAAGCGCTTCCAGTTGACCAGCGCGCGCCCGGCGGCCACTTCCGTGGTCAGCGCCAGGTTCTCCATGACGGAGAGGTTGGGGAACACGGAGAAGTCCTGGTAGATGACCTGCACGCCGGCGGCGATGGCCTCCAGTGGCGTGAGCCGGTCCCACGTGATCCCGTCGATCGTGATCGAACCCGAGTCCGGGGCGTGCACCCCGGAGATGACTTTGATGAGCGTTGACTTGCCCGAGCCGTTCTCGCCCGCCAGGCAGTGGATTTCGCCCGGAGCCAGCTCCAGGTCGATGCCTTGCAGCGCGTGGACGCCTTTGAAGGACTTGCTCACGCTCGACACAGTGAGCAATGGGGCTTCCATTTGCTTTCCTTTCAGCCCGCAGTGCGCCGCGGCTGCCCGGTGGGGTCGCCGGCGCGCGAATTAGGTGCGTGCGGGGCCCGCCGCGCCCGTCCCCCGCCCCGTCGGTGGGGCCACGGGGCGGGGGACGGGGCGGTGCGGAACGGGCCCCGGGTGGTGGTGGGATCAGAAGCCGAAGGAGTCGACGTTGTCCTTGTTGATCTGGATCCAGCCGTTGCCCTCGAGGACCTTGGTGGAGCCGGGTGAGAAGTGCATGTTCTCGTAGCCGGTGACGCCCAGGTTCACGCCGTCCGCGATCTTCTCGCCGTTGAGGATCTTCGTGGCCAGCGAGGCCATCGCGTAGCCGGCGTCAGCGGGGTCCCACAGGGTCAGCGAGGCGACCGACCCGTCCTGGAGGATCTGCTTGTTGGCGTTGGGCAGGCCGGTCCCGGCGGTGAAGACCTTGCCCTTGAGGCCCAGCTCGTCGATGGCGCGGGCCGTGCCGGGCGCGTCGAAGGAGGAGGTGCCCAGGATGCCCTTGACCTCCGGGTACTTCTTGAGGACCTCCTTGGCGGTCTGGTAGGCGGTCTCCGAGTTGTCCTGCGACTCGACCCGGGGCTCGGCCTCCAGCAGCGTCATGTTCGGGTACTTCTCCTTCTGGTGGGCCACCGCCCCGTCGGCCCACTCGTTGTGGGAGGCGTTGGTGACGTGGCCGACCATCGTCGTGTAGGTGCCCTCCTCGCCCATGGCCTCGGCCAGGTTGTCCATGATGAAGGCGCCGTACTCGGCGTTGTTGAAGGCCTCGATGTCGTACATGGTGTTCTGCTGGGAGGCGCCCTCGTGGGTGACCACCGTGATGCCGGCGTCCATCGCCTGCTTGAGGACGGGCTCGATCGCCCCGGGATCGACGGGGACGACGCAGAGGGCGTCAACGCCCTGGGCGATGAGGTCCTGGATGACCTGCGCCTGCATGGTCGCGTCGGTCTCGGCGGGGCCCTTCTGGAAGACGTTCATGCCGGTCTCCTGGGCGTAGCGCTGCACGCCCGTCTCCATGCGGACGAACCAGGGGTTCGTGGAGTCCTTGGGGACCACGGCGATGGTGTAGTTGCCCCCGCCTCCGCCCGCTTTGCCCGACTGCGTGCCGCCGCCGCTGGAGCACGCTCCGAGCGACAGCGCGATGGCCGAGGTGAAAACGATTGCACTTGCGGCGATTCGGGATTTCATGTCAACTCCTCCGTTGATTCTCAACCACTGTGTTGAGCCCTCGGGCGCTCCGCCTGAAGGCCACGGCTCCTGCCCGTCCGAGGTGGGACTCCGGCCGCTGACGGCGCGGTCAGCGGGGCACCGGGCAGCAGCGCGGTACGTCCACTATACGGGCAGCCTCTTGCGCGCCGGAAGCGCTTCGGCACAACGGTTATGCAATCGTTATCATCAGCGGGTTCGCAGGAGTCCGGGGAGGGGCGGGCGTGGGTGTGGACCCAGTCATGGGCAAGGCTGGCTGCTGACGTGGCCGACCTGGACGTGGATGCGGAGCGTGGGCACGTGCATAGTGCCCGGAGCGACGGCGATGGGATGGGCGGCCGCCCGGAAGCCAGCGGGCTTGGATGGCGCCCACGTCGCGGGCGGGGCCCTGGAGGCAGGCTGTCCGGGTGCGGCGGGCCTGGGGTGGTGGTTACGGAGCATGGGTGCATTGGCCGAGGTACCGGTCCGCCAGTGGCCGTGGGCGGATGCGCGTCCGCATTGGGGCAGGTAATGGCCTATTGGGGTAGGAAACGGGTCGTTGGGGCAGGTCAATAGCCTGCCCCAATGTGGATTAACCTGCTCCAATGCGGCTAACCTGCCCCAATGCGACCCGCGGCGGTCGGGAGGGCGCGGTGCGCGCGCGGCGGGGGCCGTTTTCACTGCGGTACCGCCTGGCCCGTGGGCATCTGAGCCCGGGCGTGCGGCGCTGTGGGCTGTTTCCACGGCGGTTCCGGTGCGGCGGGCCCAGTTTTCACAGCGATACCACGCTTTCGCAGCGCTACCACACTTCGCAAGCGTTATAATACTTGCAAAGCGACGGTATCCCTTTGAAAACTCCGCTTCGCTTGTAAAAAGGCCCGGGCGTCTGCCCCGCGGGTGCGGTTCCCCTTTGAAAACGCGGCATTGCTTGCAAAACGACCCGTGCGCAGTCCCGACCGCCCGCATTCAGCGACAGAGCTCCGGCACCGCGGTCGGTGCTGCGCCGTGTGAGCGCCCCAACTGGCTCGCATTCTGCGGTGGAGGTCCGTCAGGAGGGCGCCAGACGGCTGGGCGCCTCTCTGGCAAGATCATTCCGCAACACATGACTCCACCAGGGCTGCCCGGCCAGGAGGATCTGGAGGATCCCGCGTAGCTGTGGAAGGGGCCCCCACGGCCGGTGCGCTCCTGGTGCCGGCTTCGGCCGCCGTGGTGCCACCAGCGCCCGCGCGCCCGGCCGGCAAGGAGTCGGTGAGGCGGGGAATCTTCCGCCGTCGAACATCCCCACGACCGGAAATTAATTCGGGAAAAGTAGCCGGGAATAACACGGGGGCGCGAAGTGTTGACTGGAAATTTTATTACCACTATGGTGATGGCGAGCGGTTCCCGCGGACGAAGGAGGACGAGGTCCCGCGGAATGGCGCATCGGAGGAGAACGGTTCTCCGTCCGGCGCGAACGGCCCATCCTTCATGGTGGACGGCCGGCCGAGCACACCTCTGCGGAGTACTCTGCCCGGGAGCCGTTGAAAGGCAGATTGATCTATTGCGCGCATAGGAAGAGAGGCTGCGGCATGGACCTGTACTTCGGAGACGTCTCGTTGTGCTACACCAATTCTTTGGCCATGGCACTCGATTCATACGGTTTCCGTTTCCGCCCCGAGTATTTGGAGGCGCTGATGGTGATGGGCAATGGCGCGAGCGTCGTGGAGCACGACGCGGAGCACCCGTTGGTCTTCTTCGACAACGGTCATCCGGATGTTTCCATCAGCAACTGCCTGCGCATCCTCGGGTTCGAATACGAGGACTTCTATGCCGAAGAGGCGGAGGGGCTCAGCGCCGATGACGCCTGGGGGCGGCTTCAGGGGATGCTGGACAATGGCCCTGTGGTGGCGGGGCCCTTGGATATGGGCTACCTGACGTACAACCCGAACTGCCGGGACCTGGGAGGGGTTGATCATTTCGTCTGCGTCTCCGGCCTCCACGAGGGGCGCGTCCGCCTGCACGATCCGGCGGGATTCCCCTGCATGGAAATGGAGTTGGAGGACTTCGCCAGGGCGTGGGCGGCGGAGGGGATCGCGTACAAGAGGGGCGCCTTCTCCATGTGGGGTGATTTCACGCGCACAAGGGAACCGGATGCTGAGGAGATCTACCACGGGGCCTCCCTGGTCATGCGGAAGCGGTACGAGCAAGGCGAATCGGGCGTCATGCGGATGTACGCGGACTCGATCAGGCAGAACGGGATGAGTCGGCAGCAGAAGCAGATCCACCAGTTCTTCAGTTTCCGCCTCGCCGCGGCCAGGAGCATCTACATGGGCCGGTTCCTCGAAGAACACGACCCTGAAAGGGCGGAACTGAAAGAACGGATCGCCGCCCTGTTCGGGCAGGCGCACCTCACCAGCATGGAGGACGACAGTGCTCGGCTGGCCGATACCCTGGCCAGGATCGCGGAGCTCGACGAGCGCTTCAAAGCGCTGTGCCTGCAGTACGAACGGGGGTGACCCGTGCGAGCAGCCGCCGGAGCCGCACTGGGAGCAGGGCGGGGGTCGGCAAGCTTGCGGACCTGGCTGCGCGCATTGGCGTAGGAGGGCGCGGGTCGCGTTATTCGGATCCGCTCATAGGCGGGACGGCAGGCGGTACTTCACCCACCTCCGCTCGCCGGAGCGCTCCGCCAGGCCCCGGCGCACCAGGTCCGCCAGGTCGTCCCGCGCCTCGTCGGCCGGGACGCCGAAGCGCGCCCGGTAAGCGGAGTTCGTGAACACGGTCCCGTGGCGCATGTCCACCAGCGCGCGCGACTGGCGGTGGGACAGTCCGGTGGCGCCCAGGGAGCCCAGCCACGCCAGATCCGATTCGGGCAGCAGCGGCGACGACGGGAACAGGACGGTGAAGGACACGCCGTTGTCGAAGAAGCGGGGCTCGGGAAGGCCCGCTTCGCGCAGGGCGTCGCGGGCGGCCGCGATGCCCGAGCCCAGGGCCTCGATGACGCGGCCGTGCCGGGACTCCACGTTCTGGCAGATCGTGTACAGGAACTCGTTGACCGCGGACTTGCTGTTCTGCGTGCCCAACTGGTCGACGGTGACCCCCCACAGGCCGCCCGGATTGGTGAGCCGGAGCTCGCGGTCCCCCAGGCGCAAGTCGATCCCTTTGCCCGAGGCGGGCTCGGAGAGGTCGCGGTGGACCAGCGCGTTCGTCACGACCTCGCGGACGGCCAGCTCCGGCATGGAGGGGTTCGTGGTTCCGACGCCGTCGGAGGTCACCACCTGCGCCGAGTCGACGTTCCGCATGACCCAGTCGAGGGCGTCGTCGAGGATCTCGGGGATCGGGCCGACGAAGTTCCGGCGGTTGACCGCCCGTGCGCCGCCGCTCCCCTCGATGGCCGCCGTCAGCGTCAAATGCGGGAGCAGGCGCTGGGGGTACTCGCCCAGCGCGTACAGGCCGGCGGTCGTGAGCCTCCCGTCGCCCGTCACGATGTTCATGCGGTAGAGGATCACGTCGTCGTCCACATCGGCCATCCGGGACGTGGAGCGGCGGACCGAGGACGTGAAGGCGGCGACCAGGTCGGCGTTGAGGTCCGCCCTGCTGGAGCCGTCGACCGGTTTGGAGTCCTCCCTGGGGCGGCCGTGGCGCAGGAGGAGCTGCTGCTCCTCCTGGGGGGACATCGCGTAGTCGCCGTCGTACTGGCGGATGTAGGACTTCTTGCGCTTGTTCCAACGGCAGGGCTTCTCGTTGACCGGGGCCTCGCTGACGTTGAGGACCGCGACCGTTCTGCCGTCGATGGTGAACGCGCCGCCCTCGACCCGGATCTCCGTGGAGAACCCGTTGCGCGCCTGGGAGACGGCGCTCTGGATCAGGGCGTGCGCGTCGTCGACGCCCACGACGGAAACGCCGTCGCTCTCCGAGACCCCCAGGAGGATCGATCCTCCGCCGGGCAGGTTCGCGAAGGCGCTGAGCGTGGGGCCGAGGGCGTTGGCCGAGTACTCGGAGAACGTCTTCGCCTCCAGGGACAGGGTGTCTCCCCTGTGGAGCTCCATCTGCGCCAGCGCCAGTTGGAGGTCTTCGAGGGTCTGGATCATAGGGGCATTCTATCCGCTATGACACGCCCCTATCTCATAGATGGCGGTTTCTATGTCATAGGAGGGGGTTTCTATGTCATAGAGGGTCGTCCTCTGCGGAGGACTACGCGGGGAACAGGGGCGTTCCGCGCGCCTGGGGGCTGGGTGCGGAGCTGATGCGGGTCCGCCCAGCCCCATGGCCGTCGGCCTGCGCAGGGCGCGAGGCGGCCCCGGCCCAGCCCCGCTCCCCGGGCACCGCGGTGGGGCCGGGAGGGGGCACGAGCCGGGGCCGCATCCGGAGCGTTCGCCGGACGTGCATCCAGGCCGATTGGCGGCCGGTCGCGCGGAACCGGGTGCCGACCGGGTGACCGGACCGGCCGGCGGCCGCTCCGGGCCGGTCAGCTGAGCGACGGCGGCTGCGTCGGCAGGACAGCGCCCTCGCTGGGCGGCTCGAGCGGGTTCTCAGTGGGCGGTTCGCCGCTCGGCGCCCCCGGTGCCCCGGGCCCGCCCGGGTCCACCGGGCCCCCTGGGCCGCCGGGCCGCACCGGGCCGACCCCGCCCTGGCCGGCCGTCGCCTCGACGCTGCTGGAGCCCGCGGTCACCGTGTAGGTGGAGCCGTTCGCCATGCCCGGCGCGGAGAATATGACGTTCCTGAACGCCTTGGGCGGCGTGAACGAGCCGAGTACCGTGCCCGACGAGTCCGCGACCGTCACGGCGTCCCCCGCGGCGCCGGTGACTTCGGCGCTCACCCAGCCCTGGCCGTCCGTGGAGGTCGGGGTCTCCACCATCTCGTTCGTGGACACCGCCATGAGGGTGCCGCCCGTGATGGTCATCGCGCCGTTGGAGTCCAGAGCGCTGTTCGCCCCGGAGCTCGGGCCGTAGACGGTGACCGTGCCGCCGCTGATGGTGAGCGAGCCGTTCGAGTCCAGTCCGTCGCCGTCCGCGTTCACTGTGAGGACCCCGCCCGTGATGGTGAGCTGCTCGCCGGTGTCCTCCATGGTGCCCGCGCCGTCGGGAGAGGCCGGCTGCGGCGACGCGGTCGACGAGTCCGACTCCTCCTTCGCGGCCAGCCCCGCCTCGACGGTGGTCGAACCGGAGGCGTTGACGCCGTCATCTGTGCTGGTGAGGTCGACCTTCCCGGCGGACACCGTGATCAGGCCGCCCTCGAGGGCCTCGGTGGACCTCGGGACCGTGAGGTCCGCGCCGTCCAGGACCGCCGCGACCTCCGCGTGCGCGCCGTCGTCGCCCGACGAGGCGGTGATCGTGCCACCGCTGAGGCGCAGCGCCCCGTCGGAGTGGATGGCGTCGTCCCCCGAGTCCACGGTCACGGTGGGGGAGCCGCCCGTGAGGACGTAGGTCCCCGCCTTGATGCCCTTGGCGGAGCCGGAGGCGGGCTCGCCGGCCGCCGCCCCGCCGCCGGTGGTGATGTCGACGGAGCCGCCCGTGATGATGGCGTCAGTTTCCGCCGCGATGCCGTCCCCGTCGGCGACGGCCCTCACCGACCCGCCGGTGATGGCGACATAGCCCTTCGTCTCATCGGAGTCCTGGTCCGACTTGAGGGCGTCCCCGCCCGACGCCACCGCCACCTCGCCGCCCGCGATGGTGAGGGAGTCCTTGCCGCGCAGGCCGTCGTCCGAGGCAGTGGCCGTGATCGTGCCCGAGGCGACGTACAGGTCGTCCTTCGAGGTGATCGCGTCGGAGGCGCCGGAGGTGACGGACAGGGACCCCGACCCCGTGATCGTGAGGTCCATGTCCGCGTAGACCGCGGCGTTCGCCTCGGCGTCCGCCGCGTATGAGCCGTCGGTGACGGTCGAGCTCCCCACCAGGGAGAGCACCAGGTCGTCGCCGGTGGTCGCCTCGATCGCCGCTCCTGCGGGCGAGGCGATGGTCGCGTTGTCGAGGATCAGCACGACGCGGTCCCCGTCCCCGGCGGCCACGACGACCTTCCCGCTGAGGGATCCGGTGAGGCGGTAGACCCCCGCCTTCGAAATGGTGACGGTCCCGTCGGCGCTGGACACTCCGTCCGAGGAGCTGGTCGCGCCGGTGCCGCTGAGCGCCACGTCGACCGCGTCGGAGGCGGACCAGTCGGAGTCCTCCACGTGGGAGGCCTTCGCGTTCGCGGCCAGCGCCTCGGCGGCCGTGGGCGGGGCGGTCGTGTCGCCTGCGCCCGTCGCGGAAGCCGGGGCGGCCGTCGTGGCGGCCGCGCCGCTCGCCTGGCCGTTCGAACCCGACGAGCAGGCGCCGAGGGCCAGTGCGGAGACGAGGACGACGGCGCCGAGCGCCCGGGCTGGGGTGAATGCTGGTTTCAAGGCTTTCATGGGCGTGTCTTCCTCTCAGTCAGGCTGCGAGCCCGAAATGCCGGGTGAGGACGCGGTTCCACCGGTTGGTGGGCAGCTCCTCGTGGAGCGCGGCCATGGCCGTCGCGTATTTCGAGATCCTGGTGGGCCTGTGTCCATTGCACCACAGGAGGCGGTCGAGGCACGAGGGGGTGGCGGTCCCCTTCGTCTCGACGATGACGAGGCCGGGGCGCGCCAGCGTGCGCGTTGGGCGCCCCCGGGGATCGGGCGCCGCCCACGCGAGGTCGGAGTCGATGGTGGCCCGCGCCCGGCCCCCGGGGAGCAGCAGAGTGGACCGCGAGTAGGACCCCCGCAGCACTGGCTCCACCTCCCGGGCGGCCCCGGGGCGGCCCACGCGCTCGAGGCGGGCGGCCACCCACTCCCGGTGGGCGTCGGTCAGGGGCCCTCCCGCCTCGTGGGGCGCGATCCGCTGCCGTTCCTTGATGGTGGTGCCGCGCGGGCCGCGGGTCTTGACCTCGAGGAACGCCTGGCCGGAGTCCAGGTAGAGGCGGGTGCGCACTTTGAAGCGGCGCCTGCGGGGGCGCGCGGTCATGGAGAACGCGTCCAGCCCGGGTGTGTCGTAGTAGGTGGTGGAGTAGGCGGACACGTCGAGCCCGTCGATGCTCAGCAGGCGCGAGGCCGGGTCCACCAGGGCCAACACCCTGCGGGCCTCCTCGAGCCCCAGGACGTACTTGCGGTCGACACGGGTGAGCAGGGCGGCGCGCCTATTGAGGTCCCCGAGGCCGATGGGCCCGAGGGCGCGGGGCACGACGCGGGTGCGGGTGGTGGGCATTGCTTCTCCTCCTTCTTGTGGGGCCGGTCCTCCGCGCGGGGCCGGTCGGCCTATGCGGCCTCGGCGTGGGCGGGGGATTGGGGGGCGGCGCCGGCGTGGGGCCGGGCGCCGCGGCGGGGGGACGTCGTGCCCCTTTTGGCGCGCGACTGCCTCGTGCGCACATCGACCAGGGTGAGGTCGTTGACGAGGTCGAGTTTGATGACCCTGGTGGCGACCACTGAGGCCCCCAGGCGCTCCTCGAGGGCGGCGGCGAGGGCGTCCTGGTCGGCGATCGCGCTGTCCAGTTGGACGGTTCGCGTCGTGTAACGGCCGAAGACCAGTGCCGAATCGCCCAGTGTCAGGGAGCCCAGTATGAGGGCGATGAGCCCGATCAGCAGGGGCGTGGCCTGCGTGGACATGCCCGACAGCAGTCCGATCGACAGGGCGGCGAAGTAGTAGGCGATCTCCGTTTGCGAGATCTGGTCCGAGCGCAGGCGGATGATGGACAGGACGCCGAAGAGCCCCAGGCCCAGGCCCGCGCTCACCGTCGAATTGGCCAGGACCGTCGCCACCGCGAGCACGCCGACGTTCACGCCGAGGAAGGCGGCCACCAGGTCGGAGCGGCGGTGGCGTGGGAAGTAGAGTCCGAGAACGAGGACGAGCATGGCCGCGAGGTCGATGCCGATCATCTGCAGGGTGCTCATTGGTGCTCCTCCGTAGGTAACGTTTTGGTTACGATCAATTACTCCATCCATGTCTGGGAGATCCCTGGATTGTTTCTGGGCGGCTTTTGGGACTTTCCGGGTATTCCATCTGATCGTGAAGCGATGCACAATAGGTGAATGACGCGCCCCACGAAAGATCCTGATCCGCGTGAGCGGCTCCACAAGAGGTGGGAGCGCCTCACCGAATGGCCGATGATCGCGATCGCCGTCGTCTTCTTGGCCGTCTACTCCGCCGAGGTCCTCACCGACTCCGGGGAGGAGGGCGGCCACGAGGCGGTCCTCGACTGCTGCTGGGCGCTCTTCGCCGTGGACTTCGCCGTCCGACTGGCCACCGCGCCCCGCAGATGGCACTGGCTGCGCCACAACATGCTCGACTTCGCCTCCGTGGCGCTGCCCGCGCTGCGGCCGCTGCGCCTCGTGCGGATACTCGCGGCGTTCCGCGTCTTCCAGCGCCGCGCGGAGACAACCTTCCGGGGGCGCCTCGTCCTGTACACGGGCGGGCTATCCGTCCTGCTCGTGTGGATGGGGGCGCTCGCGGTCCTCCAAGCGGAACGCCACGCGCCCGGCGCCCTCATCACCGACGTCGGCCGCGCCCTGTGGTGGTCGCTGGTCACGGTCACCACCGTCGGCTACGGGGACATCTCCCCGGTCACCCCCACCGGGAGGGTCGTCGCCACAGGCTTCATGCTCTTCGGCATCGCGCTGCTCGGCGTGGTCACGGGCCTGTTCTCCTCGTGGATCGTCGAGCGGGTCCGCGACGACGCGGAACAGGCGGCGCGCGGGCCGGGGGGCGCGCCCGGGGGAGTCCTCGGCGGCGCGCAGGCCGGTGCGGGCGGAGCGTTGTGGGGCCGCGGGGCCGACGACAGGGCGCAGGCCGGTGCGGATGGAGCGGGCGGCGGCGGTGCTGGCGCTCCCGTGCGTGGCGGCACCGGGGACAGCCTGGGCAGTCCGGGTGATGGAGCGGGCAGTCCGGGCGATGAGGGCGCTGCGGCCGAAGGGGGAGGGGCCGCGGGGCCGGGTGCTGCCAGTGCGGATGGGGGAGCGGGCGTCGTGGGGGATGGCGTTGGGCCGGACACCGCCGCCCTCGCCAGGGAGGTCGCCCAGTTGCGCCGCGCGGTCGCGCGCCTCACGTTCCACGTCCAGCGCCTCGACGGCAGTGCGGGGCGCTCGGACGGCCCTCCTGCCCCGGGGCCGTCGGACCGCCCGCAGGACGGAGCGGAAGAGGGGAGTGGGGAATGGGGCGGTGGCCCGGTCACGCTGGGCGCCTCAACGGATGCGGACTGAGCGGGGAACGGCGGAGGGCCGAGCGGGGACGGGGCCGCGGACGGGCGCGCCCGGGTGCCGTCGCCGAGGGCGGAGCCGCGTGCTCCTCGGCGGGTGCGGGTCGGAATCGGGGCGGGCAGGGTGCATGGGGCTGGCTGAGAGGTGTGTTGGGGCTGGTTGCGGCGCATTGGGGTAGGCAACGGGTCATTGGGGTGGGCAATTTGCCTGCCCCGATGCGTGGTTTCCTACCCCAATGGGACCGCTGGGCTCGGATCGTTGGGCTCGGACCGCTGGGCTCGGATCGTTGGGCCCGGACCGCCGGGCCCGGGAGGGCGCTGGGCACGGCGGCCCTCGTCTCGTAGTGCCTAGCCGCCGCCCACCCCGGACTCCGGATCCGGGGGCGCGTCAGGGGGCGCGGAGTGCGCAGCGTGCTTGCGCATGTGCTCGACGGCGATGACGACCCACGTCGAGAAGGCGATGGGCTGCATGACGATATTGAGGTTCTCCGGCGTCAACGCGATATCGAAGGCCATGTTCGTCAAGGACCTGCTCAGGTACGCTTCGAACACCTCCTTGATCTCGGCGAAGTACAACTGGTACACCACCAGGAAGATCGTGAACCACTGGATGAAGTACTCGGCGATCTCGTAGACCTCCTCGTCGGCGGCCAAGTGGAAGCGCAGGGTGAGCGCGCGCCTCACCGCCAACTGGACGACGGCCGTCAGCAGCACGAGGACCAACAGCGTCAGCAGCAGCCACACGCTGCGGAAGTCCCCGAAGCGCGACTGGAGGATCCCGGCGGCGTTCCTGGCGCTGTCGAACGCGTTCGGATCCTTGATGAGCGCCACCGCGCTCAACAGCGCGCCCCCGCCGACGGCCAGGAGCACCAGCAGCAGCGCGTTGCCCAGGGCCGTCAAGGTCAGGAAGGCCAGAGTCCGCAGGAACACGAGGCGCCGACGCGAGCGCCTGCCGTGCAGGAGCACTCCGAGCACGTACAGCAGCGCGCAGATCAGTCCGATTTGAATGACGATGTCCATAGGACTCCCTTCCGCCACACTATTGTGCCCGAGGGGAGCTGCGGGCGGGTGCGGCGCCCACGGCCCCGCGCTACCCTGAACGCGGCGCCAGCCCGCCGCATCCGCGCAGGCGCCGCCGCGAAAGGAGCAACCATGACGAAACCCTCAGCGAAGCTGGCCGAACTGGGCATCGAGCTGCCGCCCGTCGCCACCCCCGTCGCCGCGTACACGCCCGCCGTCATCGACCGCGGCGTCGTGCGGACATCCGGGCAGATCCCCGTCGTCGGAGGGGAACCGGTGTGCGTCGGCGCAGTGGGCGAGGGCGGGGTCGACCCCGAGGACGCCAAGGGGGCGGCGCGCGTGTGCGCCCTCAACGCGCTCGCGGCCGCCGCTGCCGCCGCCGGGGGAGTGGACAGGCTGGCAGGCGTCGTCAAAGTGGTGGGCTTCGTGTCCTCGCGCCCTGACTTCTACGGGCAGGCCGGGGTCGTCAACGGCGCTTCCGAGCTGTTCGGCGAGGTCTTCGGCTCCGCCCACGCGCGCAGCGCAGTCGGCGTCGCGGCCCTTCCCCTGGGTGTGTCGGTGGAGGTCGAGGCGGAGTTCGCCCTGCGCCAGGACTGAGGGCAACCGGTGGTCGGGACGCCCTCCGGGCGCGCCCGCAGGCGTCGTGGCCGCCGGTTGGGGCGGCCCTCGCCCTTGGTGCCGACGAAGGCCACCGGCGTGGTGCTGGCACCGGCTGACGCCGACGCGCGTTGTTGGCACCAGCGCGCGTTATATCCCCCTCGCGGTGCCGACGACCCCCTCACGATGTCGACAACCCCCTCACGTTGCCAACAAGGCGCGTCCGTGCCGACGACCCCCTCGTGGAACCGGCAGTGCGCGTCCGTGCCGACAACGCGCGCCCGTGCTCGTGTCCAGGGAGCGCTGCGCCCCCGCAAGGGCAGGGTCCCGGACCGGTTTCCCTGGGGTGCGCGCACAAGGGGGCTGATTTACGAAACACGCTGCGCACACAACGGCTTGATTCCGCCCTTGTGTGCGGTGCGGTGTTGTCTAATCCCCGCCCTTGTGTGCGGCACCAAGAAGGGACGAGGAGTGGGCCCGGGGGGGAACCGGTGAGCCGGAACGGCGGACCCGCGCCCGCACTCGCGTCCGGGGAGCGCGTGCGCCCGCCGATCGGAAGGCCCCCCTGCTTTTCGGCGCGACGGCCTGGTTGGGGGACCCTACACTGGTCGCCCGTGGGCACCGAGCCCACGATCGCCTGACAAGAGGAGACACCGTGGCAACCAATCCCGAGGCGGCCCCCGCGGGCGCCCAGACCTTCAAACTGGTCGATGCCAGCACGCAGCCCGCCGGCGACTGCGGCTGCGGCGGACACGGCTCCACTGACGCGGATTCGGCCTCGTCGAGCTGCGGCTGTGGCGGGCACGAGGCCCCCGAGGCGGCCCCGGCCCCGTCGAGCTGCGGGTGCGGCGGGCACGGCGGCGGTCACCGCCATGGGCACGAGCACCGAGGGGGCGCGGGAGTGGTCCACCAGAGCAGCGACGACGAGCTGGTCATCCACTCCATCCCCCGCGTGGTGCGGCACGCCGTGCTCTTCGCGGCGGTGGACAGCCTGCCCGTGGGCGAGAACATCCGGATCCGCGCGCCCCACCAGCCCGAGCCGCTCTTCGCCCACCTGCGGGACTCCTCGTCCCACTACCGCGTGGAAACGCTCGAGGCCGGCCCCAGCTGGCGCTACCGCGTCACCCGCCTGGCCTGATCGGCGCCCCCCGGACGCGCCGCGGCGCGCGGGGCGGTCCGGGGCGCTACCGTTGTCACATGAGCATCTTCGTTGATGAGCCCGTTGAGGGTGAGAACGACTTCGACCGGGTCGAGACCGACGTCGTGGTGGACGCGACGGTCGAGAGGGCCTGGGCGCTCGTGTCCGAACCCGGGTGGTGGGTCAACGACGGCCCCCTCGGCGACCACGACGTCACCCGGGGCGATGACGGCGTCTACCGCGTCAACGACCCCGAGGCGGGGCAGTGGCTGATCGAGAAGGCCGACGAGGACCCGATGGACGTCGTCGCCTACCGCTGGTACCCCCTGGCCGACGACGAACTGCCCGACGGCCGCACGACGCGCGTCGAGATCTCGTTGTCCGAGGAGCGCGGCGGCGTCGCCATCCACGTCGAGGAGTCCGGCCTGTCGTCGGTCAGCGACGACGAGGACGTGGTCCGCCAGGCGTGGGAGGACGAGGCCGGCATGTGGGACCAGGTCCTCACTGCCGCCAAGGAGTACCTGGAGTCCTGAGCGCCTGGTGGCGTGAACCGCATGTGGATGGTTGCAGTCACAACTGCGACCATCCATGTTCGTAGACGCGACCCCGGTGCGGGGACGGTCCGCTGGGGAACTTCTAGGGGTGTCGCGCCCCGCGCTGATGAACGGGTCGGCGAGGGGCGGCCCGCGAACCCACATGGGAGGGCGCGATCGGGTGGCGGCGCGGGAGTGCGCGGCCGCGGTCGTCCGATTGCGCGGGAGGGGGTGGTTGCGCGTGCTGCTGAAACGGGAACCGGGCAGTGCTAGACTTTTGTAAACGAAAAGACCGGTCGGTGAGGATGGCCCATGAACCCGGACGATCGTATCCAGGTGCACGCCCGCGTCCACCGGCGTCATCCTGAGCTCGACGACGAGGACGTGATCCAGGCGTGGTGCGGTGCCACGTTGTTCGCAGAACGAATGGACTCGCCCCACCGCCCCGCGTACGCGGCAATCGGCCACGATGCGTGCGGACGGCCGATCGAGCTCGTCGCCACGATCCAGTCCGATGGAACGGTGCTGATCTACCATGCGATGACACCCCCCACGCAGAACTTCCTTACCGAGGTTCTGGGCCGCGAACGGAGGAAACGATGACCACCTACCACCTCAGGGGCGGCGGAACAGCCACGGATGAAGAACTTGAAGCCGAAGCGCGCATGTTCGAAGGGGGGAAGTACCCGGGCCAGTGGCGGCCCGTACCGGGACGGCCGCCCCTCTTCGACGAGGAAACAGCGGCTGTCGCCGTGCGGCTGCCCGTTTCGCAAGTCGAAGCCCTTGATGATCGGGCAGCGGCGTCGGGGAGCACGCGGTCCGAATACCTGCGCGCCTTGATCGCGAAGGACCTCGAAACCGCATGAGAGGACGGATGCTGTGATCCGGCGGTGGTTCCCCCCCCCCACGTCGATCGCAGCGACTCGCGGTGTGGCGGGAACTGGCGGACGACGGGGGACACGTCCCATGCAGCCGATGGTGTTGGCGCGGGCAAAGGCCCTCGACGAGTGGGCCGCGTCCGCCGGCCGGGGCCCTCGACGAGTGGGCCGCGTTCCCCGGCCGGGGCGCAGGGCCGCGTTCCCCGGCCCGCGCCCGGGGACCGCGTCGGCGCAGGTCGGGGCCCGTCCCCGCGCCCGCACTCGCGGGGACGATGGTTAGCCACTATGCTCGCCACTGTGCCACGGGAGCTCACGACGAGCTGAGAAGGGGATGGACCCCGACCGTTGAACCTGAACCGGACCATACCGGCGTAGGAAGGCTTCTTCCCTCGTGGCCGCTGTGCTTGACGAGAGGAGACACCTGAGCATGGCCGCACCACACACCCCCGCCGCCCCGAAACTGGGATGGCGGGTCATCGATTTCGTCACCGCCGCCGTACTCGCCGTCGCGTGCGGCCTCATCTTCCTGGTGTGGAACCAGGTCGGCGAGGTCGGATACGGTACCCTTGACAAACTGACCCCCGGCTTCGGCGGCCTGGCCACCGGGATCTGGATGCTGGGCGGGCCCCTGGGCGGCTTCATCATCCGCAAGCCCGGCGCCGCCCTCTTCGTCGAGCTCCTCGCCGCCTCGGTGTCCGCTGCCCTCGGATCCCAGTGGGGCATCACCACCCTGTACTCCGGCCTCGTCCAGGGCCTGGGCGCGGAGCTCTTCTTCCTGCTCTTCGCCTACCGGCGCTACACCATCGTCACCGCCGCCCTGGCCGGGGCCGGCGCCTTCTGCGGCGCCTGGGCCTACGAGTTCGTGACGGGCAACTACGAGAAAGCCCTCTCCGTCAACCTGGTCTACCTGGGCACGGGCGTCGTCTCCGGGGCCCTTCTGGGAGGCGTCCTCGCGTGGGCGCTCACCCGGGCACTGGCCGCCACCGGCGCCCTCGACCGCTTCGCCGCCGGCAGGCAGGCCCGCCAGCGTGTCTGACCCCCGCGCCAACGGCGCCGCGCCCGCCCGCTCCCCCCGGGCCCGGGGGCCGGGCCGTCGGGGCCGCGGGTGCTCATCGGCCGTCCTCCTCGTCCCGGTCATCCGGGGCGCCGTCCTCGTCGGCGCCATCGGGCACGGGGGGTGCGGGCCCGTCGCGGTCGCACCCGTCATCGCCGTCACCGCGGGCGCCCTCCCCCTC
>ERZ773050.552-NODE-552-length-21489-cov-6.034385_pt1 | contig 21489 bp, 18 predicted proteins | sample MGYA00580632_ERZ773050 | MGnify/ENA primary metagenome ERZ773050 (study PRJEB29015, sample SAMEA2738123) | human oral metagenome | biome: human oral; feature: human-associated habitat; material: saliva | place: China | collected 2166 ... | reverse complement strand
GCATTATTCCTGGTGTATTTTGCCGCTAACCCCCTCCTCAATGCAGTGAGCTAACTATTTACCGGCTTTTCCAGGCCGGTCCGGCTGGGTTTTTTAACGGGCAACCTTGGAAAGCTTTGTGGATGGCCAGATAGTCGGATAGCTTCAGAACGAACCCCCAGTCCTATTCCAAATTTCCCGCTACAACCCGAAACGGATGCGGTGAGATGGATGCTGGGGGTTTCTGCGTCTCCGCATCTTCCGAATCCTAGGGATTCAGGAACATGGACGTAGGAGCATGGTGGGATGAGCGGAAAGCTCCACTTCTGGATTAGGACATGAGGCTACGGGAGTGGTGGGTGCGGAAGTGGAGCTTTGCCGATTCATGGTTCTCCCGGAAATTGGAATCTAGGCCGGGAACCCGTACGGAAAAGGGTTGGATATGGCGGGCTGAGGTCAGAAGACCATACTGGTGGTTTTCGAAAGCTCCACTTTTAACTCAACGTCTAGCCGGACGCTACGATGACGCGCGGAAGTGGAGCTTTGCGTAAGCCAGCAGGGGGCTTGGCGCTCGTAGTTCTTGCCTGATTCGTGCTCGTGGCGTGTTTGTTCTGGTTTATCACTAGCGATACCCTGCAGCGATGCCCATCTTGGCAAGACAGCAGCCAGTAGCTGAAGACAGTGGTTATGGCTTCGGAGGGCAGCAAAGCTCCCGTTCCGAGGAAGAGCTCAGGCCATAGCTCCCTCGCCAAAAAAGACCGACGATGGTGCGGCATGGACCGTCATAAGACACCTGCTGGCATGTCTTACTCGAATTACAAGGCTGCTGATATCTCTGGCAATGGTTGGTGATAACCAAGCAGCAGCCAAGCAGCAATCAATATTCACAATGCCGGGGACCATCGCATACGCTTAAACACCATGATTATCACCCACATATCAGATCCCACTGATCCTCGGCTCGACGACTTTCGTGACCTCAAACACTCCGATAATCGGCCAGATCTTCCCGGCGGCAAAGGACTAGTGATCGCAGAAGGTCCCTTGATCGTTGAACGATTACTCGTATCTCGATACCCGGTGCGCACCCTGGTGGGGTTTCCAGCAAAGCTGGACAAATTCCTTTCCCAGCCGCATATCGCCGATCTTGCGGCGGGCATTGACACATATTCACTCGATCGGGAAACCCTGGCTCAGGTCGCAGGTTACGATATGCATCGTGGCCTGTTGGCCGCGGCGAATCGGGCACCGGAACTCAGCCTCAGTGAAGTCATCAAGACTGCCACCACCGTGGTGGTGCTAGAAGGAGTCGGCGACCATGAGAACATAGGTTCGATATTCCGTAATGCCGCGGGGCTAGGGGTTGATGCGATTCTATTTGGTAATGGATGCGCTGATCCGCTATATCGCCGCTCTGTTCGGGTCTCCATGGGGCATGTGCTTCGCCTGCCCCATGCTAGTTTTGAAGGAAAACACACAAACTGGCATTATGGCTTAGACCAGCTGAAAGAATCTGGATTTCAGTTAGTATCACTGACCCCTCACGAAGATGCGGTCCCATTAGATCAGGCATTATACGATGGCAATGGTGTGCCATATGAGAAGATTGCGCTGCTGGTGGGGGCAGAGGGGCCTGGATTAACTGAACGAACCATGCGCCGAACAGATATTCGGGCACGCATTCCCATGTCTGCTGGCACGGACTCGCTGAACGTGGCCACCGCTGCCGCCATTGCACTCTATGAGCGACAGCGAGGCCGCATGCCCCATGGTGAATAGCGCTATGGTTTCCTAGCTCTTCTTGCTTCGGGTGGTGCGGGTTCCGAGCGTGCGGCGCTTCTTTTGTGGGGTCTCCTTTGCAGGGGAGGTTTTGGCAGGAAATGCTTTGGTTTCGGGGTTTTCTGCGGGGGCTGAGTCCTTAGCATTTTCGGTGCTTTCGACACGTTTAGCTGGCACTTTTATCCCCGCTTTCGAAGTCGCTTTCGGAGCTGTTGCTGATTCACTGGAGGGGAAAGCCGCAGTTTCGGGGGCTTTTGTCGTTGCCTTGGCCGTGGCCTTGGTAGTCCGTTTGACTGCCTTTGCGGTGGTTTTCTTGACCGCCTTGGTTGCCTTCACTGCGGTCTTTGTGGCTTTGGCCGCCTTAGCAGTGGTTTTGGCGGGTGCCTTCGTTGCCTTTGGCTTCGCTGAATCAGTGGCGGCAGCGCTAGTCTTCGCGGTGGTCGGTTTGGCGGTGGTCGTGGCGGTTGGTTTGCCGTCAGCGTCCTCTGTTTTTTGTGCCGCTGCTTCCTTCGGCTTGTTTGTCGGAGTGTTTGCGCTGGCTGTGGCTTGCGCTTTCTTCACGCCAGCCTTGACTGTCTGAGAGTCAATAGTTTCAGTGGTGTCGGATGGTTTTTTCGTAGCTGCCGTTGCAGCCGGTTGAGCCGTTGGTGTTGCTGCGCTTTGTTGGTCTTTGCTCTGTGTGGCGTCCTGTGAAGCCGTTGTTTTGCTGGTGATGGCATCGGTTCCAATCGCATCGGTTGTACCGATGGATTTGGTGCTGACAGCCTTCGGGGTGGATTGCTTCGTAGAACTGCTTTCTGTTGCCTTCGCCGCGGGCTTCGCTGTCTTGGCAGCCTTAGCGTTGGTGTGATCTGCCTTCTTCTTGTCTTTAGTGGCTTCCTTTGTTGCTGCGGGCTTCGCGGTTCCGGCAGGGGGGAGCACAGCCGGTTTCTTCGACTTTGAGCTTGGTCGGTCAGTGTGTCGTAGCCGCTCCTTCAGGCCGTGACCTATGCCGGCCAGGCGCTCCCGGAATCGGGCCGCAAAGCCTTTGGTTTTGGTTACCGATTTTTTGGTGAGTGCGACTGCTTCCTCCGCGTATTTGGTGCCGGCGCCGTCGACATCGTCAAACTCGTCGGGAAGCTCATAGTCGTCAAACTCGCCAGTGCTTCTAGTGGAGCCCAAGCTGAGTTTTGTGGTGGTGCGCTCCGTGAGCGGTCTAGCGTCGATGGGCTGCCGGTAGGTGATTTTCGGTTCGGGGCGGCCATCCACAGCGTAGGCAACTATATTGATGTCTGGGCAGGTAGCCATGTCGAAGCCAAGCCAGGAGCGTTGGGCATGGAGGGCCAAATCGATGGGGCTGAATGGAAGCGTGAGACCGGATGTTTCGGTGGTGTGATAGCCCGCCCAATAGGAGCTTTCGAATGTTTCCACAAGGCCTAAGTCTTCGTACACTTTTTCGTTGACCGCGGCAAATGCTCGCTTGAGATTTCCGTGCGACCAGTGCGCAAACGCCCCATAACTTGTGCCTGCATTAGTGGCAATAACATACACGTTTTCGGCCGGGATAGCGGTTCGTAGGGCATGGTCAATACCGGAGATCATGGTGAAATCATCCACGACCGTTTGGATAATGGATAGTCCCGGAAAACCGGCAATATAAAATTCTGAACGCGAAGGCTGAGCAGAGCGGTTGAGTGCGAACTGCCCAATGGGAGTGATTGGCCACCGCGGATTGAGCTGCGAGAGTAGCTTACGTCCGAAACCCCGGTCGGCCCGTGGCATGGTTGCTATCACCTTTTCCGGGTGGGTGGCGGTGACAAACCACAGGGTGATTACCGTGTCGTGGGATGAATGATCCACTGCATCTATCCTTTTTCTACGCAGACAGTAGCAAGTATTGCTGTGGTTAAGACCTTAGTAAAAACAAAAAGGGAAGTTAACTCCCCGACGATAAAAGTGATAAAAACATCCTACTTACGTGGGCGTTTCGCGTTGCTGCGTACCCCTAGCAATACGTCTTCCCAGTGTGGTGTTACCGCTTTACGACGCCGTCGAGCTTGGGCGGCCTGCGGGGAATCATGAATGGCTTCACCTGTGGTTTCTTCACTTACCACCGGTTGCTGCTGTGCAGAAATCTGCTGCACCTTTTGGGGGTCGTCGATCATATCATCGGTGACAACCGGAATGGGGGAGGTAATGGCCGACAGGTTACGAACCGGCGGCACAAAATCTGGGTCAATGAGGCTGGCCGCCAAACCATTGCGTGCCACCGCGGTAGCGCTTGTCATACCCTGTTGGTGGTACGACCATTCAGCCACGTGTTCCGCAGCCCCTGACGTCCAGCTGACGGTCACCACCCATTGGCCGGTGGTGTCCCGGTAAGAGTCCCAGGTGGAGTTACGAACGTCGAGGCCACGGGCGGTAAAAACCGTGTCGAGGATTTCCCACAGCGTGAGCCGCGCCGGGCCATCATCACGAACCGGATGGGCGCGTTTGGCCATTTCTGCCTTTTGGGAACGCTCTAGCAGCACCGGGTGGGCGTAGCTTTCGATCCGGGATTCGGGAACATCATTCGCCGCGGCGATTTCGGCAACACTGGCCCCACCACGGATCCGGCTTTGGATCTCCCGGGGCGTCATCTTCAGCGGTGCCGACAGTCGGGGGTCGAGCTTGCTGAGCTTGGCGTCTCTCGCTGTGGCGGCGCGGTTCATACTGGAGGAATAAACCGCGGTGATGGGCGAAGAGGTGGCGGATTTTTTTGAATCCGATTGCGTGGTGGCGTCGGTGTCATCTTTGGCATTGTCAGTGTCGCTATCTGCCTCCTTGTCCGTGCCTGCGCGGGCCGAGGCCGCGAGGTGGAGGGGAGCAAGATAGCTGATTGCGGAGCTGGTGGCATCTGCTGTTTCCTGATTGGCTTCGGTGCCGTCGGTCGATGGTGTCGATTCGCCCACCAGTGCAGTGCGTAACTCGTCGGTGACGACGAGGAAATATTGTTCATCATCCTCAGTGCGTAACACCAAGGATTCCTTGGTGGATTCGGCGGAGATCAGGAAGAGCTCCTTCATATGACACCAGCTCCTTATGCAATGAAGATTATGAACAAAATACGACAGAAGATGCGCAGATACTTTCGTACCTACCTTAACTCACAACCATGCCTACGTTGGTTTAAAAACCCGACTCCATGCGGTTAAATATAAAACCTATCTCTAAAGTGCTACTTTAAAGTTAAACTTTTTAGTTGCATGGTGGGCATAATTCCAGGGAGAAATTTCGTTAGCTTGCCGATGCGTAACCATGATCCAGCACCCAATCAATTGCCTGCGTCAACAAGGCGATATCCGATTGGTCGATTGCTGGGAACATGCCAATCCGCAATTGGTTTCGGCCAAGTTTCCGATATGGTTCCACATCGAGAATGCCATTGGTGCGTAGGATTTTTGCCAAGAGCGCCGCATCAATGGAGTCGACAAAATCAATGGTACCAACAACCAGCGAACGCTTATTCGGGTCACTCACAAAGCATGACACCTCTTCGCGTTGATCCGCCCAATGGTAAAGAGTGTCCGAATTTGCGGTAGACCGTGCCACCATCCCGGCCAGACCACCATTATCATTCATCCACTTCACCTGGTCTTCTAACATCAATAAGGTGGCGACCGCTGGCGTGTTATACGTTTGATTCTTGCGGGAATTATCCACAGCCGTTTGCAAGTTGAGGAATTCTGGGATGAATCGATCGCTCGCATTGATCTCGGCAATACGTTCTAACGCGGCTGGGCTCATAGCGGCAAACCATAGCCCACCATCCGAAGCGAAACACTTCTGCGGCGAGAAGTAATATACGTCGGCCTGTGACATATCAACCGGCAGCCCACCCGCACCCGACGTTGCATCAATAACCACCAGCGACCCCTCCGAGTCCGCCGGCCGGGTTACCGGCACCATGGCCCCCGTGGATGTCTCATTATGCGCCCACGCAATCACATCGCAGCCAGGCATGCCCTGTGGGCTGGGGGCATCTCCTGGCTCTGCCGATATCACCGTAGGCTCAGCCAACCAGGGGGCTTTTGCTGATGCTGCGGCAAATTTTGCCGAAAACTCGCCGAACGCCAAGTGTCCCGACTTCTTGGTGATGAGTCCAAACGTGGCAGCGTCCCAAAAGGCTGTGGCCCCACCAAGCGAACAAACGATCTCGTACCCAGCCGGCAATGCAAATAACTCCGCCAACCCGGCGCGAATGCTACCCACCACATTTTTCACGGCTGGCTGCCGGTGGGAGGTACCGATGATGGTGTGGCTGCCAGCGACGATGGCGTCGATTTGACCTGGTCGAACTTTGGATGGGCCGCATCCGAATCGGGGGTCGGCTGGGAGGAGCTCGGTGGGGAGGGCGGGGAACTGGTCGGTCATGTGTGTGCTTTCTGAGCAGAGTGGAAATTTTGTCGCGTGATAGTTACGTCCGGTTTGCTTAACTTATAACTGCGTATGGTCGCAGACCGGGTTGTGGCTATGGATACGCTGGCTCAAATTCTACCGGTAATCTTCGCTGCGTAAGTGGCGGGTAGAGATTTTTCGTACTGGTGAATGCCAACTCTTTACGAAGACGGGGGTAGTAGGGGGTGGTGGGAAAAATGGTGAGCTGCGCTGATGTCCTGCGGAAATAGTATTTGTCGCAAGGGTCACAACTTTTGATACATTATGCGGTTCCCCACGCTGGGCTAAAAATGGGTAATCTCATGCTAGGCACCATTGCAGATGAAAATCGTTCTTTGTTGTAGAATTTCCTGTGACTTAGGCCTGGTATCCGGCCGGAAACCGCCATGATTTTTGCCGGATATTGTTGTGCCCGTTGCTTCGTGGGTTTTCGCCGAAAAATGATAGTGATGATGGCTGAGGTATTGCATAATTTCATAATCGGTGGGGCGGTATGGCGCCATCCGGTTATTTCCCGCGGAATGATTCGTCGTCAAGCATGTCGGTGTGACGCGGGGAGAAGACAACCGAAAATTGTTTCTTAGAAAGGGAAGCTATGACTGCCAATAACGAGAAGGCCGTGCTGCATTATCCTGGCGGCGAGTATGAGATGGACATCATTAGGTCCACCGAGGGTTATAGTGGTGTGGTGTTGGGAAACATGTTGGCCGAAACCAATCTTGTTTCTTTCGACCCGGGCTATGTTTCCACCGGTTCTACGGAGTCGAAGATCACTTATATTGATGGTGAGCAGGGCATTCTTCGGCACCGTGGTTACGATATTGCGGATTTGGCACAGAACGCCACGTTCAATGAAGTGTGCTATCTGCTGATTAAGGGGAAGCTGCCGAATCAGCAGGAGTTGGAGCATTTTAATAGTGAAATTCGTCATCACACGTTGTTGGATGAGGATTTCAAGGCGCAGTTTAAGATTTTTCCACGAAATGCCCACCCCATGTCGGTGTTGGCGTCGTCGGTGAATATTCTTTCTACCTATTACCAGGATCAGCTGGACCCGTTGGATGAGGCGCAATTGGATAAGGCGTCGGTGCGGCTTTTAGCGAAGGTACCGATGCTCGCCGCCTATGCTTACCGGGCGTCGAAGGGTGCACCGTACATGTATCCCGATAACTCGCTCAATGCTCGGAAGAATTTCCTGCGCATGATGTTCGGTTATCCCACTGAGCCTTACGAGGTGGATCCGGTGGTGTCGAAAGCCCTGGACAAGTTGCTTATTTTGCATGCCGACCATGAGCAGAACTGTTCTACGTCGACGGTGCGCATGATTGCTTCCGCCCAGGCGAATATGTTCGTGGCCGTTGCTGGTGGCATTAATGCGTTGTCGGGCCCGCTGCATGGTGGGGCGAACCAGGCGGTGTTGGAGATGCTGGAGAAAATTGCCGCAAACGGTGGTGATGCCACCGACTTCATGAACCGGGTGAAGAATAAGGAAAAGGGTGTGCGGCTCATGGGCTTCGGCCACCGCGTGTACAAGAATTATGATCCGCGGGCCGCAATCGTGAAGGAAACTGCTCACCAGATCCTGAATCATTTGGGTGGCGACCACTTGTTGGATTTGGCCATGAAGCTGGAGGAGATTGCGCTTCATGATGAGTACTTCATCTCCCGGAAGCTGTACCCGAATGTGGATTTCTACACCGGTTTGATCTACCGGGCCATGGGCTTCCCAACGGATTTCTTTACGGTGCTGTTTGCTATTGGGCGGCTGCCCGGGTGGATTGCCCAGTATCGGGAGCAGTTGGCGACCACGACGAAGATTAATCGGCCGCGGCAGATTTACACTGGTGAAACTCACCGTGTGGTCATTCCCCGTTCCGAGCGCGACTGATAATCGGCTGTGCGGGGCATTCGTGGTGTGAATGGTGATGATCTATTCCCGCGGTTATACCCCGTAATGGGTGCATGATCTAGGTGGTTGTGTGAGCTGTGAGCTGCATAATCAGGTCGGTTATGCAATAACCCATTACAATAGTGTGGGACTTTCGTAGCCGTTCGCTGTATCGGTTACGTCACATCTACACATCACGATGATTCCAAAGGAGTTTCACCCCGCATGGAGAAGCCAGTAATTGAACGGCCAACCGGCCCTAAGCCGGACGATGTTGTGATTACGGATATCACTGTTGGCGATGGTGACGAAGCCCAGGCTAACGGTATGGTTAAAGTGCACTACGTTGGTGTTGATTTCGATTCCGGGCAGGAGTTTGACTCTTCCTGGGATCGTGGTGAGCCTATCGAGTTTCCCTTGTCTAATCTCATAGCCGGGTGGCAGGAAGGCATTGTTGGTATGAGAGTGGGGGGCCGCCGCCAGCTGGTCATACCACCGGAGGCCGCCTATGGTCCGGAAGGTGGTGGGCATCCGCTTTCCGGCCGCACACTGGTGTTCGTTATTGACTTGCTGGCAGTATAACCGCAGGTTGAAGCTTGTCGACGCGCCCCGCCCCGGTTTCCGGGTCGGGGCCGTTGCGGGTTTTAGGCCGTGGTGAGGGAGTCGGCCAATTGTTCGTAGTGCCGGAAACGTTGTTCCCGGCCGACCCGGGTGGGGTGGGTTTCTAATTCCCACAGTGCCTGGCCAATGTGGTCGATAACCCGGTTAATGAACGTTGTGGGTTCGTCGCTGGCGTCGGGGGTTTCCGGGATGATGCCGTCGATGATTCCAGACGATACAAGTGCCTGCGCGGACACCCCCTGGTTTTCCATCATTGCTGGGGCATGGGCGGTGTCCCGGTAAATGATAGCGGATGCTCCCTCCGGGGGCAGTGGGGAGAGCCAACCATGGGCGGCCGCCAATACTTTGTCCGCGGGCAGCATTGCCAGGGCGCCACCGCCGCAGCCTTGGCCGAGGATGACTGACACGGTGGGTACGTCGACGTCGACAAGCTCGCCGAGGGTGCGGGCGATGGAGCCGGCCATGGCTTGTTCCTCGGCAGCAGCGGATAGTTCCGCGCCGGGGGTGTCGATAATGGACACCAGGGGGATTTGGAGAGAGTGCGCCAGGGTGATGCCGCGGCGGGCGAATCGTAGGGCTGCGGGCCCAAGTTCTGTTTCGGCGTGTGGGGGTTGGTGGTGACGGTCTTGGCCGATGATGACCACCGGCCGGTTGGCGATGCGGGTGAGTGCTACCTTGACCGCGGGGGAGATCCGCCCGTCACCGGAGCCGGAGAGTTCGATAACATTGTCGGATCCCAGTGCCACGAGGAGATGCTGCAGTCCGGGGCGGTCGGCGCGGCGGGTGGCGGTGATGGCGTCCCAGGTGCTGATGGCGGGTTGGGTCTGTTGCAGTTGTTGCGATGTGGGTTGTGTTGCGGGCCTATTGCGGTTGGCGGGGGCGAGAAGCACCTCGGCGAGTTTTTGGACGGCCGCCCGTAGTTGTTTGGGGGAAATAACACCGTCGATAACGCCGTGTTGCGCCAGGTGCTCGCCTTGTTGGATGCCGGTGGGGATGGTTTTTCCGGTGGTGAGTTCGACGACGCGCGGCCCCAGGAAACCGAGGAGGGCACCGGGTTCGGCGAAGGTGATGTGTCCGGCGGATCCCCAGGATGCCATGACCCCGCCGGTGGTGGGGTTGCGCAGGTATACGATGAAGGGCAGGTGGGCGTCTTTGTGCCGGTAGACGGCGGTGGTGATTGATACCATGAGGGCGAATGCGGGGGTGCCTTCTTGCATGCGGGTGCCGCCGGAGGATGGGGAGATGAGCAGTGGTAGTTGTTCGGCGGTGGCCCGGTGGATTGCGGTGATGATGCGCCGGGCGGTGGCCGCCCCAATGGAGCCGCCCAAGAAGGTGAATTCGCTGAGGACAAAGGCGACTCTGGTGCCAGAGATCATGCCTTCGCCGGTGATAACGGCTTCGTCGACACCGGATTTGGTTTTAGCCCGGTCGATGGCCGCCCGGTAGTCGTCGCTGATGGTGCCATAGTGTGGGGTTTCATCCCAGGACTGGAAGGTGTGGGGGTCGAGGACTTCGTCGATAAGTTGTTGCGCAGTGATATGGGTCATGGTTAAACCCTAATGGGGACGTTACCCCCGGTGGGATATTTTGGCGATAATCCCGACTTTCCACCACAAAAAGGGGTAGAAAGTAGGGTATGTCTGAAAAATATGTTCCAACGTTTACCCTCAATGATGGTGTAGAGGTGCCGGCAGTGGGCCTGGGCACCTGGCAAATGCAGGGCGATGAGGTTATTACCGCGGTCCGCAGCGCCATTGACACCGGTTACCGGCATATTGATACCGCCGCGTTCTATCAGAATGAAGCCGATATCGGCCGGGCCATTCACGACGCCATCAGCGCCGGGGACGTCACCCGCGAAGAACTCTTTATCACCTCAAAAGTATGGAATGACCAGCAAAGTGACCACGAGGTGCAGGCAGCTTTCCGAGCGTCACTCACCAACCTAGGATTAGACTATCTGGACTGCTACATGGTGCACTGGCCATGCCCCAGTACCGGCCGCCATGTGGAACGGTTTGCGGCATTGAGCACGCTTCAAGGTTTGGGCGATGTGCGGTCCATTGCCGTGGCGAACTACAACGGTGACCAGTTGCGGGAAGTGCAGGAAAAAACCGGCATTGTGCCCACCATCAACCAGGTGGAACTGCACCCAGGGTTTTCCCAGGCTGAACTGCGAGAAACCCACGCCCAACTGGGGGTGCTCACGGAAGCCTGGTCCCCGTTGGCGCAGGGGGACGTGAACCACACCGGCCTGTTGGTCGATATTGCCGACAAGTACGGGGTCACCCCGGCGCAGGTGGCGTTGCGGTGGATCTACCAGCTGGGCGCCTCCTCGGTGCCGAAGTCGGCGACCGCCACCCGCCAGGAGGAAAACATTGAGATCTTCAACTTTGAGCTATCCGAATCCGAAATGTCCCGCATCCTGCAGCTCGACGATGGGCCAGGTAGTGGCCGCCGCTACGCCGACCCTGACGTGTTCCCCGGTGACGATGTGGGCGGGACCCCAACCACACAGAAATAACTAGTCGCATAAGGAAAATCGATTTTCTATGACTATGACCCTCCCCGAACCCTTGGTATTGAGCACAACCGAACACAACATCACTGTTCTCACCCTGAACCGTCCGGCGAAACGTAACGCATTGACCGCCGAAATGTGCCGGCTGCTCACCCAGGAAATCCAGGCGGTGACTGATACCGCCAACGAACTCAATGGTATGCCCACCACCCGGATCATTGTGATCCGGGCTCAGGGTCCGGCGTTTTGTGCCGGCGCCGACCTGGGTGCCGCATCCGAGCACACGATTGGAGGCACGATTTCCGCCGGCGTGTATAGTGACGATTTCCACGAGGCACTATTTAGCATGTTGCGGGCCATTGTGTCAGCCCCGGTCCCGGTTATTGCGGATATTCACGGCCCGGTGATCGGTGCGGGAACCCAACTGGCCTTGGCCTGCGACCTGCGGGTTGCCGGCGATAAAGCATGGTTTAGAGTGCCGGTTGCCTCGCTGGGCTTCGCGCTCGATGGGTGGACCATTCATCGAGCCCAAAACCTGTTGGGCGGGGCGTTCGCCAGGAATATGCTGATCGCTAACCAGCGGGTGACCGCCAGCCAGGCTGCCGCCGTGGGGTTTATCATCCCGGTGAAAAATCCCGCCCAGGCCGAGGAATTCGCCTACGAGGTGTCCCGCTTGGCGCCGCTGGCCATGCAGCAGCTCAAGACGGCGCTCAATGCGCAGGACGCAACCTACCAGCTCAGCGCTGACGCCCAGGCGCTTTTCGACGCCTGCTGGTCCAGCACCGACATCAAGGAAGCGAAACAGGCCCGCGCCGAGCGGCGCGCCCCCATCTTCCACGGCAGATGACCCAAACCCAGCAAGCCACAGCCATGACCGCGCATCCGGCGACGCCCCACGGCTGTGGCCACGCAAGGTTAGCCGCAACAATCACCGCCCAAAAACACGCAAGCGGCATCTTGATGCGGGAAAGCACTGGTTCATGGGCGGGAACCAGGAGGAACCCCAGGCCCAAAGGCACGAGGATTCCTACCTCCCAAAACACTACCCTCGATAGCTGATGCATTGGGGATATGCAGACGGTGGCGATAGGAATGATTATCGACGATCCCACCCACCACCAGGTAGGACCAACCCGATAATCCGGGGCCACCGGGGTATTGACACGTGGGGCCTGTCGACCAACAATGAGTATCCTGCCGTAACTCGTGGCGCAAAGGCTGAAAAATACCATGGCCAGCACATAATGGCACACCGTTGGGCTGACCCTAAAAATCGCGCTCAAGAGGGCAACCATTGGGTGGGTGTAGTCCTCATAAAAATTAGCGTCCGGCAGAAACCACACCTGCATGACAACACCAAACCAAAAATACCCGAAGGGAACCCGAATATCCCGCCATATGGTAGGCGAAGCACTAGGAAACACGTAAAGAACCACACCAAGCAGCATGAGGATCGGCACCATAATGATGGACCCAACCACCAGGAGCATAAAAATAAGCGCATCCAAATATGGTGTGACTAATCGCAACCCCAGCCCTAAACCATAGGCGTAACCCGAAAGGACCAGCCAATATACCATGACAAGTGAGCGGGAGGCCGGGGTTATCTTCATGCTTGCATGATAAATGATGCCGAAGAGAAAGATAACTCAAACATAACCACGCTTTTTTCACGGTGGGGCGCTAGAATTTAGCGCATGCCCAGTAGATCTGCGAGTAGTTATTCCCGAGCCGTCACCACCGCGGTGGTGTGTAGCGCACTACTGGTCACGGGCTGCGGCAGATCGATCACCACCGACATCACGAACGTGGTGCTGAAATCCCCTGAAGAGCTTGCCGACGTCGACCGCACACCCGGCCTGTCGCTTCAGGGCTTTGAATACAAAAAACAGGCGAAACGCACCTTCGATCACCTGCCGTACCAATACACCTACGTGAATTTGCGGACGGGCAAACACGTAGGCTCCACCAATGAACGCAATTCCCGCCGCGCCCAAGGCATAGTTCGACTATTTATTGGGCACTACGCGTTCACGAAGGGCGGGGAAAAAGAACGGGAACAAGCCCGGCGCATGCTGCTTCATGATGATAATGCCATCACCGACGAACTCTATTCGGTGTTCCCCAATTCCATCTCGTGGGTGGCAGACAAATACCAGTTAGACGCCACAACCGCCAATAACTACTGGGCGTATTCGCAAACCAGTTCGTATGATGTGGCGTATTTCCTTGGTCAACTACTTGACCGGGAACCCGACGCCACGCTGTTGGCCGTCATGCGGGAACGACAAAGCCTCAACCCGCAACAAAACTACGGCAGCGGTGTATTGCCGAACATCATCGGCAGCCAGACCGCTGAAAGCGACGAAAACAAGGAATACTTTTCGGCCGGTTACGGGTCTGATTTCGTGGCCGTGGGTGCGGTGAATACGTCGAAAACCACGCTCACCGACATGATGAAATACCAGGTTTTAGGCGAGGGTAAACCATACCCGACCGAAACCGAAAAACCATCGGCGTCGGAAACCACGTCGGCAACCTCGACATCTACCACCTCGACGAGCCGCGCGGCTTCTGGAACCGCCAACACAAAAACCGCGGCTGTGACCAAAACAGCCACAACCACGGCGACGAAAGAGCCCACCGATTACTAGTCGGCGGGCTACCGGTTAACTCGACGATTTAGCGATCTGCAAAATCATATTGATCTGCTCTTCCGAGGGCAGAACGATTTGCTGCCCAACCGGTAGCTTGCTGGAAATACTATTCACCGAATTACCCAGCTGCCGGATGGTTTTAGCATCCAGGTTCTTGCCAGCCAACGTTTGCGGAAGGGTAGCACTTGACTGATTATTTTTCGCATTCCCGCTCGCACCCGAAGGCAGTTTCACATTGCCACTATTGGCAGTGGTCTGCCCACTGGGGGTGGGGGTATCCGCCTGGCCGGGTGTCCACTGGCCCCAGTCTTCCGCATACACATCGTTGACATCAACCTCAATACCATCGAGGTTTTCGGTTTCGCCAGCCACCTGGTGCAACGTAACCCGCGGGTGAATCTGCCCGTTAGAACCCCAGTCATGCTGCCAGAAATAGGAGCCAAGGCCATCCTGGATCGCCCAATCAATAGTGCCGTAGTTGGCATACACGCCCATGGTGTAGCCCTGACTCTTGAGGATTTCATCGAAGGCCTTGAGATAAGGGCGGATCTGATTATCGTATTCTTCCCGGGACGGATTGTCGTCGATAGCCACATAGATGGGCCGGCCCTTGGGACCACCGGCGGCAGCATGCAGCTGGATGGCCTGGGGGGCGTGCACTGCGGCACCCGCGGCACCTTGTTTCCAGTCGGCGGTTTCGTCCTTGCCGAACTGGTATATGGAGGCGACCTTGAGGCCGTTGGCGGCCTGGTCTTTGGTTTCCTCTATGGTGACGGGCTTGCCGAGCATCCATTCCGCGCCGGGGCGGCGTTGGGATACGTATCGGACAGAGCCGAGGTGGCCGGCTTCTTTGATGGTGCTGCCGTCTGGTACGCCGGCGGCGTAGTCGATGACGGTTCCCAGGACAGGCCCGAGAGCGAATGCTTGCGGCGCGGTAATACCAGCGGCGGCGAAGGCGAAGCTGCTGGCGATGGTCAGTGCGGCGGTTTGAAGAAATCGGCGGCGCGACAGGGCGGAAAATATGGACATGGGTCTCCCTACTTGTGTTGCATTGCGACGGGTGATGGTGCGGAACGTCGTCGCAAAGCTTACAAAGCTATTAAATCTTCACTTATGTAACACTAGTCAACAACAATAACATTAGTTTCGAATCTTAGGAAGTCCTCAGCGAAGTCGCAGGAGTTTCCGCTGGTTGAATCATATTCGCTATAAACGGGAAGATGAGTACCGTTACCGAACCGGCAGCTACCAGCAGTGACGCATTCTCCTCCGACAATAATTGCGATTCCACCGCCACTTCGGTGACCGCCGCAATGATCGGAAGCGCCGTTGCCGCATAGAGGCTCAGCTGGATCTTCTCCCGCACATTTGTTAATTGGGACCCAGTGGTAAAGAACAGCTCCCGAATGAGCACCGGTAGCCCCCGAACCACATAAATCAACGGCACTAAAATGCACAACAACCAGGGTTTATCGACCACAGCCTGGGGGTCGATCGTCATTCCCGAACACACAAAAAACACCGGAATCAGCAACGAATACCCAACAATGTCGAGCCGCTGCTCCACGGCCTCGCCGAATTTCTCCGGGACGAGACGACGCAAAATAAACCCAGCCGCAAACGCACCCAACACCACATCCAATTCGAACACCGCTGCGACAGCCATGAGCACACCCAGCATCCACAGCACCAACCGCATCACCGTTTGGTTCGTCGCCCCGGCATTGAGAACCATGGCCCGCGCGGTCCACGGCAAGAGAAACCGTACCGTCCGTGGAATGGCTGCCACCACGAGGGCAATCACAAAGAACGCAGCCAAAACAATCGCCGTTACCCACGTGCTGCGTGCCGACAATAATAACGCCATTGCAAAAATGGGGAAGATCTCGCCAATCGCACCATGCACCAACAACGATCGCCCCACCGGAGTGTGCAGCACCTGCTGCTGCTTCATGATGGGCATGAGCGTGCCCACGGCCGTGGACGTAAATGCGATGGCCAGCACCACCGCCGTTGACGTGTTATGGGGCTGCAGAAGCACACACGCCCCCGCGAAACTCAGCCCCATGCACACCAACCAGGTGGTTGCGCTCGTGCGGCCCTCTCTGCTGCGGATCATGGCAGGGTTAATCTCATAGCCGGCCAAGAGAAAGAGCATCCCCAACCCCAACTGTTTTAATAGCCCCACGCCACCTTCGGTGGACGCCAACCCCAGCCAGTGCGGGCCTATAAGAATGCCCGCCCCAATGAGTAGCACCACAGCCGGTACGCGTTTTCCCGTCGCCCAGGAAATCAGCGGTGCCGTCACTGCGGCAGCCATGATCCAGGCAAACGACACCAAGGGATTCGATTCGACATTGCCCGCAGCTACAACATGTGACTCGGGCATCATTGCGGTAACCATGGCACTATAGTGTAGCTACCGAGGAAAACCCGATAAATTCAATCATTGTTGGGGCTCTGATGACCCTTCCCCATGCTGCTCTACCCGTTGCTCTATTTGGGGAGCCATAAGTTCCGGGTGATCGGGGTTGGAAAGCACAGGAGTGGCGTCATCGCCCGGGTTCGACACCGAATCGACGCAATGGGCGGTGTAGAGCAGTGTGCCATCGCACATGAGTGTGGCACCTGAACCCCAGTCGGGTAAACACTCGCAGATCGGTACCCCACCCTGCGATGCTGTGGCATCCGCAAGTCGCTGCGCGTTCGGGTCATCGTAAGAAATCTCCGCCAGCGAACCATCTGCTAGCGGAGTAACCATCCTACTTGTGGTGGGGGAGGATTCGGCCGTCGACCTTCGTGCCGCGGACATGACCGCCCCAGATATATCCGGCTCCACCAACTGCAACGTATACGTTAACCAGGCGAAATACGGGAGCATCACAACTAATGCGACACTCACTGCAACCGTCATAGTGAACCGTGAGAGTGGCAGTATCATGGCGCGGCTCCTTTCTACTCAATCCAACGACGGGGCAACGTCAAAGTAATTAGAATTTACTATTAAAAAAGGTTCATGAGAGGTCGCTCAGCGCGAGAAATGGACCGAGTGACCGAAACCCTGAACCTTGAGTTTAGACCTTTTTGGGAAAATGTCGATTCTCGGCGGGAACCGGAAAAATAATCTAAATGTCTATCACGGTAGCATTATTAAAATATTTTAATATTTATCAGCGAGCTTCTTTGGTTATTTTCGCTGCTTTACGACGATTTTACCTACGGCACTCGTTGGCGATTGCATTAAATACTTAAAATTATGAGAAATGAATGGGGGATATTTTCTTTTCTAAATTTTATCCAAATTTTTGGATAAAGCCCAGGGAAAGTACATGAAACATCAGCCCAACTGACCCCATTAGTAACATCCAGTCACACCAGTAACAGAAAAATCCCCTGGATGTAGCAAAATTACAGCCAGGGGATGGGCGGTTTTCTATCAGTAGAACTTATCGTTCGCAGGCGACGCCGTCTTGGTCACGATCCAATCCGGCTCGGTAGCCTGGCTCACCTTGATAGAGTGGTGCCGCACCTGCGGCCTTTGCCGCCTTACAGTTCGGGTAATAAACATTCTGCGCCGGGGCAGTTTCCGGCTCCGGCGCAGGTGCGGGTGCGGGTGGGTACTCCGGTTCCGGTACGATCACGGGTGCCGGTTCGGGATCTCGCACATAGTGGTCTGTGTGATTGTCGGACACAACCTGCGTCTCGGAGACAACCGTACTGGTTGTGGGTGATGCCGATGTTGTTGTGGCGGTGGTGGTTCGACTCGTCGTGGTGGGCCGAGAGGTGGTGGTTTTTTTCGTCGTGCTTGGGGTGTTTGAGCTGCTAGGCGTGGCCATGACCGCGGCCGCCGGCTGCTCCTGTTCGGTGTTTGGGGCCATGCCAGCTCCAGCGAAAAACGATAGCAGGGCCAATGGGGCGACGATCTTCCATTGGCGCTGCCCCGGCTTGGTTGCGAACCACCACACGCTTGGCCCAAGAACCGCCAACCCCATGAGGACCGGCCAGCCGGAGCCGTCGAAGAGCCCACCGAGGATGAAGAGACCGCCAAAGGCGATACCGATAATAGCCAGGATGATTTTTATGATTTGAGACATCATGTTGATTACCACGATGATGCCCCCATCATGATGCTGAATTGTGGAACGGACATGAGCGGTGTCACAGGGCCAATGGGGGCTATAGCTAGTTGTTGGTGCCTGTCGAAGTACAGGGCACTCTGAGAAGAAAACCGGGGCATGAGCCAATGCTTCCTTATGTGTGGACGGAAATCAGTGATGAGCGGATTTCCCATGAAGCTGAAAATAACCTCATAGAAATCATGGGAAATCTCAAAGCTGAGTATAAGACTGATTCTTAAGAAAGCACAATGGTGTGCACTGCGATAACCGGTCTTGGCCTGCCAGAAACTCTTACCGAAGTGGGTTATTCTCCGCCCCAGGAAGCGAAGGCATGATCACGGGGGCCTGCTGTTGCTGCTGGCCATTACCGGGAGTCTGTTGTTGCTCCGGGGTTTGCTGCTGTGGTGCATTATTTGTTGGTTGCCCACCGCCGCCTTGCTGCAATAAATCATTGAGGCCCTGAAGTAAATCATTATTCTGCGTGGGGGCTGCTGGTGGCGCCACCGTTGTCTGCGGCACGTTTGGCACCTCCACCGGGGCCGGTGCGGGTGCTGGGGCCTGCTGCTGTTGATTCTGCGTATTCGTATCTGGTGCCGCTGGCGTATTATTCGCACCCATGTCGGGTGCTGGTGCGGGTGTTGCTGGGGCGGTGCTTGTGGTCGTTGACGAAGTAGACGATGACTCGCTGGCGAAATACAAAATGGCGCCCAGAAGAATTGCTAACACCGCGGCAGGGCCAGCCACCAGCCACCTGCGGGCACCAGGCTTCGACACAAACCACCAAATACCCACACTCAGCAAGGCCAGCGCAATAAGGGTGAGGCCAAACGAAAAACCGGTGATGAACTGACCGAAAAGCCCCGCCACGCCGACAAAAATGGCGACGAGTGCCAATATTCGCTGCCATGGCCGAGGCGCTGGCGGCTCCTGGTAGCTGCCATAGTATTCATCGTCGTAGCCGTCGTCATAACCATCGTCGTAGTCGCGGTTATCGCGCCCACCGCGCCGGCCCCGATTGCCACGGCTATAACGGTCACGGTCATCGTAATCATCCTGGTAGCCATCGTCGGCGTAACCACTATTTTGATAGCCGTTATCATAATCGTCGTAGCCGTCATCGTACCCATTATCATATTCCTCGCCCTGGGCCGGAATATATTGGGTAGGAGCACTTTGCGGTGTGGGCGGCATTTGCTGCTGCGGGTGGGCCTCCGATTGGCGGGCTGGGCGGGCTGGCGGCTCGGGGCGGCGTAGCTGCTGTGTTTCCTGCGGCTGCATCTGTTGCGGCTGCTGCTGTGGTTGTTGTTGTTGCGGCCGCCGAGTGGGCATTTGTTGCGGATGATATGGCGGATCATCGACCCGAGGCATGATAATCGTCGAATCTGCATCGTCAGCATTTGCTGGCACGGGCTCATCCATCATTTGGGTGTCGTCCGTGGGGAACATCATAGTCTCGGGCGACTGGTCGTCGTTAGGTTTACGGGAAAACGGATTGGGCCGGGGCATGATAATCGTATCCTTGATGTTAGGCGAATAAAGCTCGTGAAGAACGTAAGAAATTATGAGTCTTTATTGTAAAACTTGGTTCGAACTATCCCGCAACCATTCTAAAGCGTGGCGCCTAATATAGGGGGTGCCGCGCGGTCCCACCGGGAGGTCGTCGACAGGCGAGACAATAAAAAACCGCCCACCGAACGGGGTGGGCAATGAAGTAGCAGACTAGCAGGCGTTATTTGTCTTCCTCATTGGCGAGCTCGACACGATCATGGGGAGTTAAATGACCGGAGAACTGGGCAAAGTTCCGGGCAATACTGCGCTTGAGGAATGCCTCACATGCCTCACTGAGGCGCTTGGCGTCATAAACGTTGAGTTCCAGAATCTGGGAGGTGGATTCCCCGTCGGCATTAATTGTTTCAATGCTGAGGTATTCGAATCCGACCTCTTCTACAAACTTTGCCACGACCTTGCGCTGCTTGACATCAGTGAACGTTGGTTTTAATTCAGACATAATTACCCCTACATAGGCGATGGACAACTATTTAAAAACTTTAACCAAGATGATGCCATCGCTTGATGCACTTGCGTCGATTAACCCGGATCGGGGGTAGTGAACAGTGGTAGTACTTCTGATTCCATCCTCCCTGTTTGGGGGGTAAATTACTGCTTTAGAGTACTAATTCACAGCTAGTTATGGGGTATTCGTTCGTGTGTTCCCACGTAAGGTGGATGGTGGTTAATTTGTTCTACGCAGATTGTCCGGTACGCTAACGTTCGCAAGTGTGTTGACATTTGTTTGCCCCAGTAGCTCAGTGGATAGAGCACGGCTCTCCTAAAGCCGGTGTCGGAGGTTCGAATCCTCTCTGGGGCACCGCTGTAGCCCTGCTACCAGGTAGAACTTGCGATAGTGGGGCTTGATTTTATTTCTATGCACTGTCATTGATATTCGAGTTAGGGGATGACATGTGCGATTTCCATGGCCGGAATGACTAGCGGAAAAATCGACGTGACCACTTTGGATATCAATTATTAATAATCCGGTTGAAATATTAAAACTAGCACGCTTGTTCTAAAAATTTGTTGGCTGGGTTCGGCTAAAATCCCTGATAGATGGTTTACACTGGCATCAAAGAACTATTTGAAAGGGGCATCATGCGGCGCATCGCTATCATCGGTATCGGTTCCGGAAATCCACAACACCTCACCGTTGAGGGGGTAGCTACATTACAACAAGCAAACGTGGTGATAGCTATAGATAAAGGTGAGGAAAAACACGATTTATTAGAGTTACGCAAAGAAATACTCGCCACGCATAGCCCCGACGTGCCGTTGGTGACCGTCCTCGATCCACCACGCGACCGGAAACCCGTCGACTACCAGGCCGAAGTGCAACGCTGGCATCAGGCCCGTGCGGAAGTCGTCGAGCGCGCCATCGTAGAAAACACTCCCGAGGACGGCACCGCGGTCATGCTCGTCTGGGGGGACCCATCGCTGTATGATTCGACACTCCGAGTCATCGAACGCTTTACGACGCCCGTAGATGTTGCCGTTATACCCGGCATTACCGCGGTCCAGGCGCTTACCGCCGCCCACCGCATCGTCTTAAACCGTGTTGGGGAAGAAATCGTCATCACCACCGGTCGCCAACTTATGGATGGTGCCCGCCACCGCAATTGTGTGGTCATGCTCGATGGTGGTGCCGCCTGGCTCACCGCTTACACCCCCTACACCTACATGTGGTGGGGCGCCTATCTCGGTACCGACAAGGAAGTACTCCGCAGCGGCTATGCCTATGATATTGGTGCCGAAGTTGCTGCACTGAAAACCCGGCTTCGGAAAGAACACGGCTGGATCATGGACATTTACCTCCTGCGCGAATTGAACTAGCTCACGCCTTGGCGGTTGCCAGGCGGGCGTATTTCTGTGCCACCACCTTCGCCGGCGGATTGGTAGCATGTGTCCCATCCGAATACAACACTGTGGGCACCACCCGATTGCCATTATTGACGGATT
>ERZ773050.548-NODE-548-length-21538-cov-5.759252_pt1 | contig 21538 bp, 19 predicted proteins | sample MGYA00580632_ERZ773050 | MGnify/ENA primary metagenome ERZ773050 (study PRJEB29015, sample SAMEA2738123) | human oral metagenome | biome: human oral; feature: human-associated habitat; material: saliva | place: China | collected 2166 ... | reverse complement strand
GAATCTTGCAGGACTTCCAGCAGCTATTCGCTCACAAGTTCTGATCAATGAGATGAAACATCATGAGACCAAAGACTTGTTAGCACTTTATCTTGATACTTATACTCACGCAACAGATGCTGTCTTTAAACGTCAATTGGCAGCTGCTCTTGCTTACAGTACAGATGCGGACAATATCCAAACCTTGATTGCTTCTTGGAAGGACAAATTTGTGGTCAAACCACAAGACTTGTCTGCTTGGTACTTCCAGTTCTTAAACCATCAAGCAACTCAGGAAACAGCTTGGTCTTGGGCGCGTGAAAACTGGGCTTGGATTAAGGCAGCTCTTGGTGGAGATATGAGCTTTGATAGCTTTGTTATCCTTCCTGCACACGTATTTAAGACTCAGCAACGCTTGGCAGAGTACAAGGAATTCTTTGAGCCACAACTTTCTGACCTTGCTCTTAGCCGTAACATCGGTATGGGAATCAAGGAAATTGCAGCGCGTGTTGACTTGATTAACCGTGAAAAAGCTGCAGTGGAAGCAGTCGTTCTTCAATACGGAAACGCATAAATAAGCCTAAAATAAAAAGAAAACTCAGCTTTCTCATGTAAAATGCAGAGAGTTGAGTTTTTTTTAAGGCAAATTTGGTATAATGGTTTTAATAAGGAGGAGTTTCTCATGATAAAAATCTTATTGGTTGAGGATGACCTAGGCCTGTCAAATTCAGTATTTGACTTTTTAGACGATTTTGCGGATGTCATGCAGGTATTTGATGGGGAAGAAGGTCTCTACGAAGCTGAGAGTGGCGTCTATGACTTGATTTTGCTCGATTTGATGTTGCCTGAAAAAAATGGCTTCCAAGTATTGAAAGAATTGCGTGAAAAGGGAATTACGACACCAGTTCTGATCATGACTGCCAAGGAAAGTTTGGATGACAAGGGACATGGATTTGAACTGGGAGCGGATGATTATCTGACCAAACCTTATGCCACAAAAGAATTGATTGCCAGAATCCGTTCTACACTGCGCCGTCATGAGGAGCCGAAAATTGTGGCCGACCCGTCTTTTAATATCGGAGACCTGGCGATTTATCCGGATCGCCATGAAGTACGTGTCGGTGATGAAGTCGTGGATCTGACGAAGAAGGAATTCGATTTACTCTTATTCCTGGCCAAAAATAAAAATCGTGTCCTGAAACGTGAAGAAGTTCTTGAAAAGGTTTGGGGATATGGATATGCAGGGAAAACGAATATTGTAGATGTATATGTCCGTTACCTGCGAAGCAAAATTGATGAAAAAGTAGGAAAGAAATATATCCATACTGTTCGTGGTATCGGGTATGTAGCAAGAGACTGATATGATTCAGCAGGTTATCGTTGTCGAGGGCAAATCGGATATTGCCCGTGTGAGACAGGCGGTAGATGCGGATCTGATTGCGACCGGAGGCTATGCCCTCCGGTCTGCTGTTATACAGGATATTCGTGCCGCTTATGAAAAAAGAGGGATTATTATACTGACTGATCCGGATGGTCCCGGTGAAAAAATAAGAAGCAGACTTTCCGTTATGTTTCCTGAAGCACTTCATGCTTTTGTTCCGAAAAGTGAAGCGTCTACGGAGGATGATGTGGGGATTGAAAATGCATCTCCGGAGTCGGTTAGAAAAGCTTTGGATAAAGTACGGATACTTTATCAGGAAAGTTCCCATGAATTTCATATGGAAGATCTTTGGAATTCCAGCCTTACGGGTGCGGAAGATGCCACGGGGAAAAGAGCATCTGTTGGGGCTATACTTGGCATCGGATATGGGAATGCCAAGCAGTTTTTGCGCAGACTGAATCATTTTGGGATTACACGAAAGGAGTGGGAATCCGTGTTGGCAGAGTGCGGGAGAAAGTATGAAAGACGCTAATTTAGCAGATATTAAAGTTGTAAGGTATGTATTGCAGCGATTTGGTATTCGAGCGAAGCATCGTTTAGGGCAAAATTTTCTCGTACGTCCCGATATTGTGGCAGAAATCGCGGCGGCAGCGGAACTGGCAGAAGGAGCATTTGTTTTGGAAATCGGTGCAGGTATAGGGACATTAACACAGGCACTTGCTGAAACAGGGGCAAATGTAACAACTTTTGAAATTGATAAAAGTTTGGAAAATGTTTTGACGCATACGCTGGAAGCTTATAATAATGTGCATATTATCTATGAAGATGTGCTCAAAGCAAATTTGAAAGAAATACTGGGAGATAATGACTGGCACGCAGCGGCCAATCTTCCTTACTATATTACGACACCTATTTTGCTGTACCTGATTCAATCTGAACTGCCCATTTCCCTCTTTGTATTTATGATGCAAAAGGAAGTGGCGCAACGAATGACGGCTGAGCCGAATTCGAAGGCGTATGGATCACTTACGATTGCGATTCAATATTTCTGCGAGGCGAGCATTGGATTTATTGTGCCGAAGACGGTTTTCAATCCAGCTCCGAATGTGGATTCTGCGATTTTAGTATTGAAACGTCGCGAAAAACCACTCGTGGAAGTGAAAGACGAAGCGAAATTCTTCGCGCTCGTGAAAAACAGTTTCGTCCAACGTCGTAAAACGCTATGGAATAATTTAGCCAAAGCCTATGTTGGAAATAGCCATACAAAAGAAAGCTTAGCCGCTGCGCTAGAAGCTGCAGGCATTGACCCATCCAGACGTGCAGAAACACTGACGATTGAAGAGTTCGCCCTCTTAAGTGACGCACTTTAGTGGCAGAAACACTCTCAGGAGAATAACAAATTTAAGAAGATGATACTGAAGGAATCCGTAAGGAACCGAAGGTATCATCTTTTACATGCAAAGTTATTAAAAAATATTTTTAAATAACTATTGCTTTTTACGAATCGCGGGAGTATACTCTAATTAAAGATAAATTTAAATAGAAAGAAGATGAGATCATGGCAGTGAACGAAGTAATGGCCGCTCTTTCTGATGAAACGCGTCGCCAGATTTTGGAAATCCTGCGAAAAGGGAAGACCAACACCGGTGACCTTGCCACGATGATTGGGATGACGCCGCAAGCCTTATCCTATCACCTAAGAAAGCTGAAAAACGCTGATTTAATCTACGAAACACGCTATAAAAACTTTATTTATTATGAATTGAATTTGACCGTACTGGACGAAGCGATTGTATGGATCAATCAAATTATTGGGGGAAAATAACATGGAACAAGTAAAACAATTTAAAAAATATGCCTATCTCGCATTGATGTTCGCACCACTCGTTGTATCACTCTTTGTGGTATGGTTCTTACCAGAAACAATTGTATCGCGCATGGACTTGGCGGGGAATGTGACGGCAACGGCAAGTAGATTCTCAATCTTTCTCTTCCCAATTCTTGTAGCGATTCTTGGGTTTGCGATTCGTATTGCAAGCTCATCGCCAAAACTAACAGGGGGCAATGTAAGAGCAGCTCGCTCGATTAGCTGGATTCTCTTACTGTTATTGAACGTTATTGCTTATTTCCAATTCTGGTTATACCTAGGCGGAATGACAGCAGGCGCGCAAATGAGCCGCTTCATCACATTTATTCTAGGGGTATTCTTTATCCTTATTGGAAATCTAGCTCCAAAAATTAAAGAGAATTCAAAACACTTCGGATTCCGTGCTTCATGGCTTAAAAACAATGACGCAGCCTTCCGTAAAACACAACGATTCTTCGGAATTGCCTCTGTAGTGGCAGGTGTCCTCATGATGCTTACAGGAATCTTCATGGGAAATAATGTTGCCATCCTTGTCGCAACGATGATTATGATTATCTTAATCGCAGTGACGGGTGGTTATTCTTACTACATTGCAAATATTGAGGAAGCATAAAAGAAAATAAGCGTTCATCTTAAAAAGGATGAACGCTTATTTATTTTATTCTAGATCTCCAGTTACGGTCTTAGGTAATTTCTATACATATCAATGTAGAGAGTGTCTGTGATTAATGAGTTAAAAAATAGTAAATGGTGCTTCCTACAAAATAAGTGAGAAATCCTAAAACTCCAGCAATAATATATCCCTTACGATCGTCTTTCATGATAGTTCCTCCTTTTGAATGGGTGTTATTTTGTAGTGTTATTTCAAGCTCAGATTAACATATGTAAGCGTTTTTGTAAATGATTATTTTCCGAATTCCGTGAGAATATTTGCGTTTTAACTCGCTTGGTTTTTATTGTTCTATTAATAATCGTGCACTTTTTAGTTTAGGGGCTATCTGTGCTATAATAGAAAGGTACATATTGGTGGAAGAGAGGTTAACTTTATGCAAATAAATTGGGACAGTTTATTTTCATGGGGGAGTTTTCGCAATCTGATTGATATTCTGATTGTGTGGTATATACTCTATAATATTTTAGTCATTATTAAAGGAACTCGTGCGATTAACCTAATGAAGGGAATTGCGGTGATCGCAGCTATCAAGTTCCTCAGCTTCTTCCTAGGCTTAAACACCTTGGACTGGATTATGAACTTCGTGATTCAATGGGGAGTTGTAGCGGCACTAATCGTTTTCCAACCGGAAATTCGTCGCGGGTTGGAACACATCGGTCGTTCGAACTTCTTCTCTCGTAAATACGAAAGCGCGAACGAAGCAGAAGTCATGATTTCCGAATTGAATACAGCGATTCAGTATATGGCGAAACGTCGTATCGGGGCGTTGATTTCGATTGAACAAGGCAACTCATTGGAAGAGTTTATTAATACAGGGATTCCGATTCATTCAGATATCTCGAATCAGTTGATCACGAATATTTTCATTCCAAACACACCGCTTCACGATGGGGCAGTAATTATTCGTGACTACAAGATTGCCGCAGCAGCGTGCTACTTGCCACTCTCAGAAAACAAGATGATTCCGAAAGAATTAGGAACGCGTCACCGTGCCGCTATCGGACTCAGTGAAGTGAGCGATGCGATTACGATTATCATTTCTGAAGAAACAGGGAAAGTGAGCGTTGCGATTCGTGAGAAATTACACCGCGAGCTAAGTTCAAGCGAATTAGTAGCGGTTCTATCAGAACAGCTAGTGGTTGAAGACCAAGGAGATGCAGAACCAACGATTGTCCGTTGGGTCCGTGACTTCTTCAAAGGAGGTCGTTCAAATGGCTGAATGGATGAATCGTAAATCATTTTTACTAGTGATGTCGTTTATTTTAACCATCTTCCTATTCGCGTTAGCAACGGATGCAAACGGTGGATTACGTTCAACATCATTGAACTCACAAACCAGTTCAAATACGATTACGAATGTACCCATCTACATAGATATCAACAGTGATGAATATGCTGTAACAGGTTTGCCAGCTTCAGTTGCATTACGACTTGAAGGGTCTAGTAGCTTACTTTTAAGCACAACCGGAAATGGCACCTATCGTGTGAAGACGCCTAATTTGACTGAATTAGGAGAAGGAAAACATACGATTACGTTGGAAGTGACAGGATTACCGACAGGCGTTCACGGAAGCGTGTCTCCAGAAACGGTAGAGGTAACGATTGAAAAAATTACGACGAAGGAAGTTCCTATAGTCGTGAAAGCAGATGCTTCTCTTGTTGGTAATGGTTACCAAGTAGGAGAAGGGACAGCCTCACCAGCAACCGTAACCATAAAAGCAGCTAGTTCGATTGTGGATCAAGTGGAACAAGTTGTTGCGAATGTGTCGATTCCTGAAGGAACCAAAACAGACTACACAACAACGGCTCAATTACAAGCAGTAGATGCAACAGGGAACCCTGTGGCTGTGAAAATTGATCCAGAACGCGTGCAAGTTCGAGTGCCAATTTCTTCTAGTCAGAAGACGGTACCGATTGTATTAACAGCGACAGGAACTTCTTCACGTTATTCATATTTATTGAATTCTACTACTAAGCAAGTTACAATTTTAGGAGCTCAATCGAGCTTAAGCCAAATCACAGCAATTCCAGTGGCGGTGGATGTGAGCAACATTACTCAGTCAACAAAGAAAACAGTAACGGTGCCGCTCCCTTCAGGAGTCAACAGCGTTACACCTGAGACGATTGAGGTAATGATTACGGTGGTTGATAATAGCCTCAGAGCAACTGAGGATTCAACGACTCAGAGTGTGACAACAGAAGAACCGTCACAAACTACAAAAGAACAAACAACACAAGCCCAATAACGGGTGAAGGAGAACAACACAATGGGGAAATATTTTGGAACAGATGGCGTTCGCGGAGTAGCGAATGCAGAATTAACACCTGAATTAGCATTTAAACTAGGTCGTTACGGCGGTTACGTTTTATTGCAACAAGCAGAAGGAAACGCACATCCACGCGTATTAGTGGGGCGTGACACTCGTATTTCAGGCCAATTATTAGAGCATGCTTTAATCGCAGGATTACTTTCTGTAGGGATTGAAGTAATGCAACTTGGAGTCATTCCAACTCCAGGTGTTGCGTACTTAACACGTATGCAAGGGGCTGTAGCTGGGGTTATGATTTCAGCGTCACACAACCCAGCACAAGATAACGGAATTAAATTCTTTGGTTCAGACGGTTTCAAATTAACTGACGAAACTGAAGCACAAATCGAAGCATTGCTAGATGCTGAGGAAGACACGTTACCACGTCCTTCTACAGATGCATTAGGAACAGTGGATGAGTATTTAGAAGGAACATTGAAATACAGCCAATTCCTACAAAATACAGTGGATTCTTTATCAGGCATGAAAGTCGCTTTAGACGGCGCAAACGGAGCAACAGCTTCAATGTTAACACGTTTATTCGCTGACTTAGACACAGACTTCCACACAATGGGTGACAAACCAAACGGCGTGAACATTAACGATGGCGTTGGATCAACACATCCAGAAGCATTAGTGGCATTCGTGAAAGAAACAGGCGCAGACCTTGGATTAAGCTTCGATGGAGACGGCGACCGCTGTATCGCAGTGGATGAAAATGGAACAATCGTTGATGGCGATAAAATCATGTTCATCCTTGGTAAACACTTCAAGAACCAAGGAACGCTCAGCAAAGATACAATCGTATCAACGGTGATGAGTAACTTAGGATTCCATAAAGCAGTAGAAGCGGAAGGCATGGTTGCTCTTCAAACAGCTGTAGGTGACCGTTACGTTGTTGAAGAAATGCGTAAAAACAACTACAACTTCGGTGGAGAACAATCAGGACATATCGTTATCCTTGATTTAAACACAACAGGAGACGGCTTACTTTCAGGAATTCAATTAATGAATGTGATGAAACAAACTGGCAAATCATTAAGCGAATTAGCAAGTGAAGTACCAACATACCCACAAGAATTAGTGAATATTCGTGTCAGCAATAAAGATGGCGTTATGGAAGTTCCAGCCATTAAAGAAGTCATCGATGCTGTAGAAGCAGAGATGGCAGGAAACGGACGCGTTCTTGTACGTCCAAGTGGTACAGAACCGCTTGTTCGTGTCATGGTTGAAGCCCCAACAGATGAACTGGTTCACGACTACGTAACACGTATCGCGGATGTTGTTCGCAAAGAAGTTGGAATCGACTAATTTTAGAATAAACGATAAGGAAAGAGAGCTTTGAAAGAAGCTCTCTTTTTTGTTTGGGTAAACCACTTGATTTTAAAAGGAACAATTGATACAATGTAAAACGTAATTATTTCGATTTAGAAAGAAGAGAAGAAAATGGCAAAGAAATCTAAAATTGCAAAGTATCAAAAACAGCAAGCGCTCATCGAACGTTACGATGAAAAACGCTATGCATTAAAGCAAGCTGGAGACATCGAAGGGCTCCGAAAACTTCCTAAAGATTCCAACCCGAACCGACTCAACCGTCGTGATGAAATCGATGGTCGCCCAAGAGGAGTGATGCGTAAATTTGGAATGTCTCGTATTAAGTTTAGAGAATTAGCGCATCAAGGATTGATTCCAGGCGTTCAAAAAGCAAGCTGGTAGAAGAGGAGGTAAGGTTAATGAAACAAGATTTAGCAACGGCTTATCGTCAAATGAAGAGCCCAAACATCAAAACAAGAAAGAGAGCGTTAAAGCTAATCCACGAAGCTAAACGCGCAAAGAAAAAATAACAGGATAACTGGACTCACACTGTGGGTCTTTTTTCTATGTGAGGCTCTCACTGGTGCAACGTTACAGCTATTATCAAAAATCTAGAGGATTCGTAGAAATCAGCATTAGTCACGTGTCTTTGAACGCATTTTGGATTCATGTTAGAATAGAACAGTAAACTATCCAAGGAGCTAATCAAATGAGTACAAAAACATGTAGCCAAACACGTGCGATTCAAGCGCGTAGAATTTTCCCTTTCGATGTGAATATGCATAACACGCTTTTCGGTGGGAATTTAACACGAATTATTGATGACTGTGCGTCAATCACTGTATCCCGTCATTGCCGTCGACTTGCGGTAACGGCATCGGTAGACGCGATGAATTATTTAAAACCACTTCCATTAGGACATTCTGTCTGCGTAGAGACGTATATCTCAGGAACAGGGAAGAAGAGTGTGGAAGTCTTCTGTAAAGTGGTCGGAGAAGATGTTTTGAACGGCGAACGCTATTTAGCGGCGACAAGCTTTTGGACATTTGTGGCACTTCCTCGCGATGGCGAAACGGATTTTACAGTGGATGCCATCGTTCCAGAAACCGATGAAGAGAAATTCATCTGCAGCGGCTACGAAGAACGTCGTAAGGCCCGCTTGGAGCAACTTGGACGACAAGAAGCATTGATGGAACATATCACGGTTGTGAAGCCTTGGAATTTGGAAGAGAATGAATCTTAAACAAAAACTAAGAAAGTTGCTAAGGAACTTTTAGCAATCTCTGTTATAATGCATGTAACAACAAAAAAAGGAGTACATCGTGGACACTCAAAAAGCAATAGAACTCAATCGTAAAATCATTCGTATCGTAACGATTATCGGGATTATTTTAACGATTATTTTAGGATGGCTCGTGGCCAAGAATGATTATTTCGCTATAGACGGACCGTTCCGTCAGAGCATTGCCCACTCTGGATTGGTAGGAATTTTGATTTTTATCCTAATTCAAATTACGCAAGTGGTTTACCCGATTATTCCGGGAGGCTTAACCTGTGTCATCGGGCATATCGTATTCGGGCCTCTTTACGGCTGGATTTATAATTTTGTAGGAATCATGATTGGTTCTTGTATCAATTTCTGGCTAGCGCGTCGTTACGGGGAGACGTTGGCGAAGGCGTTCGTGGATGATGATACGTACAATAAATACATCGGTTATTTGGACAAAGGAAAGCATTTCGAACGTATCTTCTTCTGGGCGTTGGTTCTTCCTGGATTCCCAGATGATTTCCTATGTATGGTCGCAGGACTGAGTCATATGACCTTTAAGAAATTCGTGGCCATTTGTTTAATCGCAAAACCAGTTACATTATATGTTTATACACTGATTGCAGCAGAAGGAGTACAAGCCTTCTTCAAATTCTTCAATTAAGAAAGCAGTATCGATATGAAAAAAATCATGATTGCACTCGTGCGTGGATATCAAAAGTGGATTTCTCCATTATTCCCGCCTTCATGTATCTACAGACCAACCTGCTCGAGCTATATGATTCAGGCAGTTGAAAAGCATGGCGCGCTAAAAGGCGTGTTGATGGGGTGCGGACGCATTTGCAGATGCCATCCATTTATAAGAGGTGGCCAAGATCCCGTTCCAGACTATTTTACGCTGAGACGGAACAAGGATTACCGTAAGAAAATTATTGATGCCAGTAAAAATGACACAGCTGACTAGAAATAGTCGGCTGTTTTTGTATAAGAAGTTTTTTGTTATACTATAACTGACGATGATAAAAAGGAGTTAATAACAAAAATGTTTAAACGGATTGGGAAAGTTATAGCTGCATTACTTGTAGTGGTGGCTATTGTATTTGTTTGTTTTAAAGCCATTGGATATACAGAACAAATGAAGATGAGTTCTATTGTAAATAGTGAAGAAGCTAGGAAAGTATACGAGAAAGATTTAAAGTATATAGATAAAGCTGCTTTTACACCGAACGGAGTGATTCAGTCATATGAAATCTCCTCCTTTGAAAAGAATCCGATGGGCGGGATTATTGTGTATTTGTTTGTAAATGATCATAAAGAGTATACCGTGTCAGTATTTTTAGAGAAAAAAGACTCTGAAGGGAATTTGTTTTCTGGCGGAGGAAGTTGGTCTCCTCAGTTAGAGCAATTAATAAAAGAAAAGAATCAGTAAATGATATAGAAAAAGCGGAAGAGATGATTATTCTCTTCCGCGTATTTTTTTAAATAGATATCATTTTACATAAAGTAACCTAAGTACTAACAAAAAATGCAGCTACTATGAAGTAATCCGTGAAGATTCGTAGGAATCATTTATACCGTGCCTAGTCTAGAAGCCGATTAAGTAAAGGATGGTTGCGACAATCGTGCTGGATAAACCAACGATAGCTTCATAAGGAATTAATTTCATACGATCTTCAATCGCCATGAAGACAGAACCGCCTGTCGCATGGAAGAATGAACCATGTGGAAGTGAGTCGAGCACAGTTGCCCCTGCGTGAATCATCGCTGCTGCTGATACGGCTGGAACGCCTGCTGCTGTCAATGGACCAGAGAAGGTTTGAGACGCAATGGTTGAACCGGCAGTTGTTGAAGCTGTCGCAGCCCCCATTAAAATACCAGAAAGTGGAGCTAAGACGAAGGCTGGCATGTTCATTGCTTCAAGAAGAGCAATCATATCGACTTGCAATGCAGAAGCTTTGATAATTCCAGCGATGGTACCAGTACCGATTAAAAGAATCGATACACCGATAACTTTGCTAAGACCGAATTCAGTGAATTCAACCGTGTTTTTCGCATGACCTGTTACAAGAATCGTCACTAAACCACCAAGTGGAAGTGCGATTAATGGGTCCACGCTGATTCCAGCGATTGAGCGAAGGGCAAGAAGGGCGATTACAACGATTGGTCCAAGCATGGCTTTTAAGAAAGAGAGAGACACGCCACTTGTTCCAGATTCGTCAATACCGTCAAATTCATGTGCGCCGCCTTTTTTAGCAAGCAATCCAGCGAGAATAATCGCTACGAATAATGCGACAAAGGCAGGAATTAAGTTTTTCACCATCAACGCTGTAAGGTCGATTCCGAACGCTTCGGATGCGGCAATCGTATTAGGGTTTGGTGAAATGATGTTACCCGCTTTTCCGCCACCAATCATCGCTAATAAAATTCCTGCTTTAGAAAGGTTTGCTTTTTTCGCAATGGCGATGGCAATTGGAGCTACTGTGATAACGGCAATATCGATGAAGACCCCAACGGCACAAATAATCATTGTGGCAATCGCAATCGCTGCAATCGCACGTTTTTGACCGAGTTTCTTCACAATCGTATCGGCAATCGTTTCAGCCGAACCAGTTTTAATTAACGCCCCAGCTAAGATCCCGCTTGTCATGATACGAAGGACAGGAGACATCATGCTTTGTGCGCCAGTAACCATGGCTTTTACAGTATCCGTAAGCCCACCGCCGCCAATTAATCCTCCGATAAGAGCACCGAAGATTAAACTGTAGGCTGGATGAACTTTTTTAACAATTAAAATAATGGCCAGTACGAGCCCAATTAAGGCTCCTAATGTTGAAAAGGTTGGTGCTGTCATTTTGGTTTCCTCCTATTGAATTGATTGAATTAAACGAAATACTTGTTCCACGCTACGAATCATATTTTCGCGCGCATTTTCTTTTTCCATTGCTTCTTGAACGGTAATGACTCTTCGTAAGATAGGGAAGAAGGCATCGATTCCGTTCTCGTTACATACACCCGCGTCTGGTGTGAGGCAGCCTGCAAAGGCGAGTACTTTCTTGCCGTGTTTTTTCGCAAGATGAGCAACGCCGATTGGAGCTTTTCCAAGAGCTGTTTGACTATCTAGGCGACCTTCGCCAGTGATGACAAAGTCGGCATCCTTCATTTCGTCTTCGAGCCCTGTTTCTTCAAGGACAATCTTGATGCCGCTCTCTAGAACCGCATTTGTATAAGTGAGAAACGCAAATCCCATTCCTCCGGCTGCACCCGTACCTGGATAGAGGCGGTCGGCATGGTCAAAGGTTTCTTTCGATAGTTCTGCATAGTGGAGAAGTGCCTCGTCGAGTTCTTCTACCATTTCAGGAGTGGCCCCTTTTTGTGGACCGTAAATCGCACTTGACCCCATTGGACCACAGAGCGGATTCGTTACGTCACACGCCACGCGGAAGGTACACTCTTTTAATTCTGGTAAGACATTTTCAGCCTGGATACTCGCAATTGATTGAAGACCCGCTCCTCCGTAACCAACAGGAGCACCGTCTTTATCTAGAAAATCATATCCAAGTGCTTGTAACATCCCGATACCACCATCGTTTGTGGCACTGCCTCCGATACCGACGATAAAATGACGACAACCATTATCGATGGCATCTTTAATTAGTTCGCCGACACCGTATGTCGTCGTGTGCATTGGATTGCGCTTTTCATCAGGAACTAGCGTAATCCCTGCGGCTGCAGACATTTCGATAATTGCTGTTTTAGGACGCGTTTCGTCCGCTTTTAAGATTCCGTATTCGGCAGTTACCGCATCTCCTAGCGGCCCAGTGACGCTCACATGAACGAGTTCACCTCCCATCCCGATGGCTAATGCTTCGACCGTTCCTTCACCACCATCTGCGAGTGGGCGAACCACCACATCGGCTTCAGGGTATACGACCTGAACTCCTTCTTTGATGGCCTGACCCGCTTCTAGTGAAGACAAGCTACCTTTTAGTGAATCGATCGCAACGACTACTTTCATTTTCATCCCTCCTTATTGTTGTAAAATCATTATATCAAGCGCTTACAATTAAAAATATTGCGAAATATGGGAATTTTTATGAATTTGAAAAAATAAAAAACGAAGGGTGCTGGTTTCATTCTGTCAGGGTGATTTTTTCGAATATTACAACGCTGTAATACACCAAAAAAAGGACGAAGCGCATAGGGGTGGGAATATGGAAAATTGCTCGAACAAAAACCGAATATGAGATTAAAAAATACTTCCTATTTTGTAATAAAAGATTAATCAGTTTACCATTGTTTTTCCCTTCGATTTTCGGTAACATTAATAAGCAGATTTGAGAGAAATTAGGAGATATACATAATGAAAAGTCCTCGTACATGGGTGAAGAAAATCGTCTGTGCACTCAGCATTTTCGCTGTAGGAGCAACGACGGTGACACCAGCAATTTATGCGCAAGATGACGCAAAAGCAAAAGAGGAAGCAGCTGCGATTCAAGATGTACAAAGCTACATCGCAATCGAGCAAACGAGCGGAAAAATTTTGATGCAAAACAATCAAGATGAAGTTCGCGGGATTGCTTCCATGAGTAAAATGATTACACAATATTTAATTTTAGAAGCGATAAAAAATGGAGAAGTAACATGGGAAACACAAATCCCAGTGAGTGACCGCGTTCATCAATTGAGTGCGAACTATAGCTTATCCAACGTACCGCTTTTACCGAGTGAAAAATACACGATTAAAGAATTATTCGACGCGATTTCCATCTATTCAGCTAATGCCGCAACATTAGCGGTGGCCGAGTATATCGGTGGTTCTGAAGCGAAATGGATTGAACGAATGAAAGCCAAACTCGATGAGTGGGGTATTAAAGATGCGACCATCATCAACGTGACAGGTCTACCGAATAAATACGGTGCATCGGATAAGAATCCGTCTTACGGTGATGAAGACGAAAATAGCATGTCAGCCCGTTCGGTGGCGATTATCGCAAAGAACTTGGTGAATGATTTCCCTGAAATTTTAAAAGTATCATCGATTCCAACACAAACTTTCCGACCAAATAGTTCAGGAACAACGAAGATGGATAACTTTAACTACCTTCTCCCAGGGCTACTCTTCGAATACGAAGGGGTAACAGGGTTGAAGACAGGAACGAGTGATGCCAGCGGTGCGTCGATTACAACGACTGCTACTCGCAATGGCTTCTCGGTGATTGTCGTATCCATGGGATCTAAAGAACCACTCAATCGTTTCAAAGTAACAAGACATCTATTAGATGAAGTGTTTAAAAAATATGAAGGCTTGCTTGTCGGCGCGCCAGGAAAATCGGTTCAAAACTTGGCACCTATCCAATTAGAAGGTGGAACGGAAGAAACGCTTGGTGTGGATTACGGAAAAACCTTTATTGCGGCCGTGCCAAAAGGAACAGCACTGAGCCAGATCAAGATTTCATTTACACCTTCTGATGACGTAAAGACAGAAGATGGCAAAGTGAAAGCTCCTGTGACGGCAGGGCAAACGGTTGGGACATTGAATTTTGAGATGCCAGGAGAAAACCTTGGCTATGTCGATGGCAAAGACCACGGAACGGTGGAAGCATTAGCCGCATTCGATGTAGAAAATTCTAACGTCGTGACAGAAAGCATGCGCGGAGCGAAAGGATTTATCGACCAGATGGTTCAAAAAGTTCAAGACTTCTTTGGTGGTATCTGGAGCAAAATCCAAAGTGTCTTCTCACCAGAAAGTTCGAACTAGGAATTTTTGCTAAAAGGCTTGCACTTTTCACTAGAGACGTGTACAATTTTAGACAAATGATACAGTATGAATAGTACCTGCGATCCTTTTGTAGAGAGCTAGTGGTTGGTGAAAACTAGTAAAGAGAGACCAGCGAATCCACATACGGTGCGAGAGCGAAAACATTGATTAAGCTATCCGGAGAAAACCGTTATCCCACAAATGAGCGCAATGGAAACATTGAAACCGGGTGGTACCGCGAAGAAAATTACTCTACTTCGTCCCTTAGACAATTGTCTGGGACGGAGTATTTTTTTATACAGAAAACACAAAATGGAGGGAAAATAATGTTAGATATCAAACGCATTCGTGAAAATTTTGAAGAAGTGGCTACAGCGCTAGGAAACCGTGGAGTTGACCGCGCAACAGTGGAAGAGTTACGTGACTTAGATGAAGAACGTCGCGCACTCATCACTAAAACAGAACAATTAAAACAATACCGTAATACGGTGACAGAGGAAATCTCTCTTCTAAAACGCAACAAGGAAGATGCAACAGAGAAAATCGCTGAAATGAAACAAGTCGGCGAAGACATCAAAGCAACAGACGCTCATTTAGCCGAAGTGGAAGAAAAAGTAGAATACATCGCATCTCGCTTACCAAACACAGCTGCAGAAGGCGTACCAGTAGGGGCAGATGAAACAGAAAACGTAGAAGTTCGCCGTGAAGGAACTCCTCGCGTATTCGACTTCGAACCAAAACCTCACTGGGAAGTGGCAGAAGCTTTAGATATCTTAGACTTCGAACGTGGAGCTAAAGTATCAGGAAGCCGTTTCTTATACTATAAAGGCCTTGGCGCTCGACTAGAACGTGCAATCTACAACTACATGCTTGATTTACACGTTGAAAAACATGGCTACACTGAAATGATCACACCATACATGGTAAACGAACAATCAATGTACGGTACAGGTCAATTCCCTAAATTCAAAGAAGATGTGTTCCAATTAACAGACGAACGCAACTTAACATTAATCCCAACAGCAGAAGTGCCACTTACAAACTACTACGCAAACGAAATCTTAGACGAAGCGCAATTACCAATCTACTTCACAGCGCTTAGCCCATCATTCCGTTCTGAAGCTGGTAGTGCGGGCCGCGACACTCGTGGATTAATCCGTCTTCACCAATTTAACAAAGTAGAAATGGTGAAATTCGCAAAACCAGAAGATTCATTCGATGAATTAGAAAAAATGACAGACAACGCAGAAGATGTCCTACGCGGATTAGGCTTACCATTCCGTACAATCGTGTTATGTACTGGTGACATGGGATTCTCAGCAGCGAAGACTTATGATGTTGAAGTGTGGATTCCAGCGCAAGATACTTACCGCGAAATCAGTTCTTGCTCAAACTGTGTGGACTTCCAAGCGCGTCGTGCGAAAATTCGTTTCCGTCGTGAAGACAGCGGCAAGATTGAATTGGTGCACACATTAAATGGTTCAGGATTGGCAGTAGGACGTACAGTCGCAGCTATCCTTGAGAACTATCAAAACGAAGACGGTAGCGTGACAATCCCTGAAGTACTTGTACCATACATGGGTGGCGTTACAAAAATTGGGTAGAAAGGAACCCAAGGGATACTTTAAGTAGTAGCTCACAATCAATCATTAAAAGTTAAAAAGCCTCTATATTGAAGAGTTGGTCCACAACTTTTGAATCCTTTCGGATGTTTGTATAGTGGTAAATGTAAGGATACTGCCAGGAGCCAATTGTCTCCTGGCTACCAAGCTTCAAGCTGACTCTACGGGTTAATCCCTAGAGTCAGTAATTCACATTGGTTATGATTCCCTTACGATTACCACTATACATCCGAAGGATTCCTTGTTGTGGAAATTCTTTTCGTATAGAGGCTTTTTTGTTATTGAATCATTCATTGTTCTGAACAGTATCCCTTGGCTTTCTTTTATAGTTGCCATCCAGTATGGGCAAGTGTTTCAAAGTTTGTCCGCGGGGAAAGGGAGACGATGTAGTGGGCCCGGATAAGATTCGGACTTTCCTAGACATCTTCATAGTAAAGGCTATAAGGGCACCGGGTTGAGCCAAGGTCTCAACTCCTGCCGAAATGAATTAGAGGGGCATTGCGGATAAACCGCAGTGCCCCTCTAATTCATTTCGGCTGCAAATCCTTATAGCTTTTACTATAGAGTATGGATAGTCCTCCGCTTATTTTATTCGAAGAGCCTTTATCTTTTTATTGGAACAAATCCTTTTTATTTTCCTCTTCAGTTAGAGAAGTGCTTCAAAGATTGTCCTCCAGGGAAAGCTAGGACAGAGAAGGAAGTGCCCGGCACTCTCTGCATCCTGTCCCTTTCCCCGTCCTCCAGAAATACGCTTCACACAGACCAAGTCGCACTCACAATCCATTCAGAACCCACCCACAAGATTTAATGCACTGATTCTACGCAGTGTGCATGCGCCGAAATAAAAACACGAAAGCTCCTCGGAGACTATAGTAGTGAGAATAGCGAGTGCAACCGAAGAGAATTACGGACTCTGGAAATTTATTTTCTAGAGTCCGTTTGAAATTCGGTAGGAATTGAGACTTCGGCTCAATCCGGTGCAGCTGTTCTCACTACTATGTAGGCCTCCGAAGGAGCTAGTAGTGTTTTTATTATATTTTATTTAGCAATATTCACATTCAACATGCGTAAGAAGCGGTCCATTAAACTGTTGTTGGTTTGGTGCTCTTCTTGAATGGCTTTGGCGAGTGCGACTTGGTCTGTGATAATCCCGTTTACCGGGCTATCTACGTATTTCTCGAGGGCTTCATCCGTATTAATGGTCCAGACAAACACCTCATGTCCTGTCTCTTGCGCATGCAGGACAGCCAGTTCCTGGTAAGAAAAATCTTCCACCACGTAGAAATCCACCTTCGCGTCTCCAAAACCGCCAAATTGGATTGGAATTACGAAACCAGTCGTGATTTCAGGAGCTTTTTCCTCGAGTTCTTCCATGACTTTCAAATCAAGTGACATGACTTTGTTGGAGTTATCGATGGCGAGTTCTTTGTATTTTGCGATGAAAAGATCTACGTAGTTAGCAGGCTCACCGCCATGTGGCTTGAGCTCGATGACAAGTGGCATGCCGATTTCTTTAGCCGCTTTGAAAAACTCTTCAAAAGTAGGGATGTGACTCGTGAATCCGTCTTGTTCGATGGGGAGGCCTTGAACTTCGTCTAGCGTCATATCTTGAACGCGTTTGTTTAGACCTGCTAATCGTTTCAAGTTATAGTCGTGCATCACGACGAATTGATGGTCTTTCGTGAGAAGAATATCCATCTCCACCATATTGGCGCCGGCTTCTTTAGCCGCTTTTAATCCTTCAATCGAGTTCTCAACGGCTTCACTCACATAGCCGCGGTGACCGATGATGATAGGGTCATTGGCCGATTCAGTCCTGTAAGTGGTGAGCGTTGTGAGAACCCCGCTTCCTGTTACAAAGAGTAGAGCGAAGGCCGTCACGATTTTACGCTTATGTTTAATTTCTTCATGGTGATGGTATACTTCCAGAGAAGCTAATTTATGGTCATGAATGATTTTAGTCATAAAGATAAATGTAGCAATTTTTGTATAAAGGATAATGAAGCCTTGTAGCAACTTGGCAATGGCTAATACACTACTTAGAAGAAGGGTGTTGCTTCCGTCTGGGTCTATGAATTCAACGAGGGCGACACTTCCAAGGGAGATGAAAATAACGAGAATCGCTAGCACCCCTTCGACAACTGCCGAAATAAAGAGCAACCGCACAGTATTCTTCTTCGTCAACTTCCAGCTCGTGACAATATTTTTTGTAAAGGGCTGGTCGGTAAGAATCTGAAGTGGAATTGCCAGGGCGCTTCTTGCGTGAAGATAGAGCAGCACAGCGGTAAGTCCAAAGTAGAAGACCATGCCGCTACTCGTCTTAGTGATTTCGCCCGTAATAAATTCGGGAATGGTAATGTTTTTAGAAATAAATGTCAGCTCACCAATATTAATAATCGGCAAGAGCGTTAAAAAGTACAGCCAGAACGTAATAAAGTGACCGTTTAGTAATTGCTTGAGTTCACTAAAGGCATTTTGAATACTACTGCGCCATGAAAAATGAATACCGCGAATCGTTCCGTAAATCATGAAGATGAGTATCGAGAACTCCATGAAAATGAGAAACGCGAATGCGAGTAAATATAAAATGAATAATGGAATGGACCAAGGGCTTAATAAAACGGTCTTAAAATTCGAAAAGTTTAAATTGGATTGTCCTGTCATAAAGAGCATTCCACGAAAAATAAGTGTTAAAAAACCAAATCCAAACACGGATATAAAAAATTGTAAGAAAATGGAATTACGTAAATACATCCAGCTGTTTTGCGTTAAATTGCCTAATGTAAAGCGGATGGTTTTCCATACGGGGATTTTTTGATTCATAAAGCCTCCGATGTGTAAAAAGTTCGTTAGATTTACCTTAGCACGAACGAAAAAGAAGAGCAAGTTACTCCAAAACAGTATTGAAAAATACTGTAATAGAACTTATAATGGTGAAAGTAATCAAATAATAGAAAAGCTTTTCAGGAGGGAATCATGAAAAAAAGACTGTTAACATTATTCTGTTTAGTAGCAACTGTGTTACTTGCTGCTTGTGGCGTAAAAAAAGTAGATGCTGGTGACTCCATCAAAACAACTTTTACAGGATTAGATACAAAAGGGGAACTTGTATATCAAGTAAATACTCAAGAATTAGTAAAAGAGTTCTTAGTAGCAAACCCTAAAGCAGATGCGAAAACAGAATCAGAAGTTCGTGTTGCTGCAACAAAAGTGAAAGTAACACCAAGTAAGACAGAAGGATTATCAAACGACGACGAAATTACTTTCACATTCTCTTCAGATAAAGATGCTGAAAAATACTTTAACCTTCCAAAAGAAACAAAAGTGAAAGTTAGCGGCTTAAAAGAAGCGAAAAAATTAACGGCTGAAGAATTAGCGAAAATCACTTCATTAGAAGTGGAAGGCTTTAACAAAGGTGGCCGTGCAGAAGTTCATGTGACAGATTCTAAATTGTCATTCTTACGTTTCAAAGTTGAAAACAATGGCAAATTAGAAAATGGAAAAGATGCCAAAATCGTGTTAGACGGTAATTTCGCTAACTTATTAGAAGACAGAGGTTATGTATTAGAAGGCGACGGAAGCTTCACACTTCCTGTTAAAGGATTGAAGACAGTTGCTGAAAAACTTGATGACGCTAAGAACAAAGACGAAATTATTGCAAAACTAAAAGAAGAAATTAACAAGAAATTTAGCGGAAATGATAAAGTAACATTTGATAAAACTTATTATCGTGGTCTAGCGAATAATGTTAATAATTCATATTCGTATGGGGATGAGATTGTTCGCGGTAATGGGAACTTAGTAATGACGCTTCAAGTGGAAACTAGCTTTGGATTCAAAAACGTGTATGCGGTTGGATTTACAAATCTTATAACGAATGAAGAGGGCAAGATGGAACTTAAAGACGCACGTGTCATTTCAACAACGTATGCGGACTTTTCTACAGCAACTCAAAAATTAGAATCAATCGGTTATACAGAAGTTAAATAATTGGATTAGAAATTGCTTGGAGAGCATTCTCCAAGCAATTTTTTTATACGCGAGACCTCGTTGCCCAAAATTCACTTATAAGTGAATTTCGGGCATTTTATGGTAGAACGTTTTTCTTCTTTATAAACCCCGTCTTTACGCCGTTTCTGAAGTGTTTAAGAGTGTGAAGAGGGATGTTGCTATATTTTGATATTTTACAAAAATACGATAGCATCGCGGTTTTTAGCATTAAATTTTTTGCAAAAAAATTCAATTTTTTATAATCCAAAAAAACTCCCCTACGTTTCTGCAGGGGGAGTTTGCTTTATAGTTTGTTTAGTTCATTTACAAGATCGATCATGCTTAAATCTTGAGAACAGATAATCGTCTTTCCTTTAATTTCTGGAAGAGCGAAGTTACTTAAAATAACCTTGTACTCAGTCTTCGCAAGTAAGTCTAATGAGATTTCTAGATCGTCATACGTATGATACTCGAAACGGTTGGCGGCATTTTGTTCTAAATAAGAAGCCAAGAATTTTGGATAGTACTCATCGAAGTCGTTTAAGATAAGGACTTTGATTTTCTCTTGTTTCGCTTGCAGTTGAGAAACGAGCCCCTCCCAGTGCGTATAGAACGTGTAAATTAAATGCGAAATATTACGTTGACGATTCACGTTTTTCACTTCGTGTTGATAATTTTCTAATAATTCCGTGACATCTTTATAGAAGTTCGGGCATAGCGAACGGAAGAAATTCAATAGTGGAATCTTTTTGTCAAATAAGATAAAGTCTGAGTGAATTTCGATTCGTTCCAATTGGGAAGTGTTGTGTAAATGCCATAATAGTAAATCATAGTTGTCACATTTTATGTTATATCGTTTTTCTAAAGTTTGAATTTTTGTTACTAATGACTCAAATGATAAGCGAGCGCGTTCGTTTTCCTTTCGTGCAACTGAAAACTCTTCTAAGGTTAAGAAAAAGTGAGGTTGCAAGAAAATTGAGAAGGATTGTTCTAAAATTTCTGGAGTAACTATCAATCCAGTTTCTTTTGTAAATTGTTGTACAATTTCTCCGAGCCCTTCCAATTGATTATAGTAATCGTAAAATTTATCTTGTTCTTTGATGTTTTCTACAAAATGTCCTTGATACGTACGGAAAAAGTTAACCGTGAAAATCATTTTGAATACGCGATAACTTTCAAAACTTTGTGGAAAATTTGAAGACTTAAAAATGTTAACAAGAATCTTTTCTAGAGAAGATTCATCTATAAAGTCAAAGGGCCAATCAAAGAAAGCGGTTTTTTCCGTAAAATATTGAACAAAAAAGAAACGAATATCTTGCTCGTTCCCTACAAATTGTAAGGTTTTCTTTGAAATTTGGAAGTCAAATTTCTTCTTCAA
>ERZ773050.543-NODE-543-length-21653-cov-4.335124_pt1 | contig 21653 bp, 20 predicted proteins | sample MGYA00580632_ERZ773050 | MGnify/ENA primary metagenome ERZ773050 (study PRJEB29015, sample SAMEA2738123) | human oral metagenome | biome: human oral; feature: human-associated habitat; material: saliva | place: China | collected 2166 ... | reverse complement strand
CGCGCACCGTTCGGGACGGTGAGGTCGCTGGTTCAAATCCAGTCACCCCGACCATCATGAGAATTATTGATTTATTATTGACCGTATTAATTATGGAGCGCCGCCCGCACCGTTCACCAGCTTATGTGCCCCGCCGCTCACACCGCAGCCGTTGGTTGCTCGGTGGCTGCGGCCTTATGCTGGCAAGCCTACTACTAGCCTGCACCATCGTGGGCTGGCCACAGGTGCTACGCGAACTTAGCCTACGCACCGAGCGCATGTTACCCACCAAGCCCCAGTTCCCGGCAGTCGATACCGCCGGCCTAAGCCCCACCCGCCAGGCGATTATTGCCACGGCCCGCCAGGAATTTAACCAGCAGCCACGGGGTACCAAATACAGCCAAGGCATACCAGAGGATTGGTGCGCCGACTTTGTAAGCTGGATTCTGCGCGAAGCCGGCGCTCCACTCCAGAATCCCCATAGCGGCAGCTGGCGCATACCGGGCACCTTCACTCTGCGTGAATATTACCAGTCTGCCGGGCGTTTCCGCCCCGCCGATGGCAGCTACACACCTCGCCCAGGCGATGTAGCCATCTACCGTGGCTCGCCGATCTTTAGGGACCACACTAATATCGTGCTCCGCATGCATGATGGCGTACTCACCACTGTAGGTGGCAACGAAGGTAACCGCATTCGCGTACATGTTAACCACGCCAAGCAGTATGACGGCCTGCTTGGCTATGGCGTGCTTGCTGAGTAGCACAAACTAGCGTGCTCGACTATGATAAGATTACCGGGTTCGTTATCTATAAAACCCTCTGGCCATAAAGCACTACGGCTGCCGAGGCGGCTGATCGGTGGGCGTGGGGTGCTGCGCGGCATCACCGTGTGGTGGCTGAGTGCTTGCTGGGCAGGTATTTGACTGGCCTGACTTTGATGGCCGCTGCCACGGCGCTCGCTTAGTTGCCTGCTTGGACGCACCGCTCCCCTTGCGGCGAGGGCGCAAGGTAGCTGGTGGCCACAGTGGTGGCATGTAAGAAATCTTGGGCTTCAGCACCACCTGGCGGGGCATAGATTTACGAATAAAGGCTAACTGCTGGCGCACCGGCCGGCCAATGATGGTACCGAGCGTGGCCCCAGCACCAATGGCAATCGCAATGGCCAAGGCCGTAAACAGCGTGCTCACACCCTCATCAAACCCAAACTGCCCAGGGGTAGAATTGACTAGTTGCATTAGGCCATTAAAGACACTCAGGCCCGGCACTAACGAAATAATCCCGGCCGAAATTAACGCGTTGGCAGGAATCTGGAAGCGGCGCGAGGCTACCTCGGCCACAGTGCCAGCAAAAGTGGCGGCAATTGCACTTGCTACCGGTGCAGTCAGGCCGTTATCCATCGCAATCAGGTATATCATCCATGAGCACATACCGATCACAAAGGCGGCCAGCACCGACACGAGGCTCGACTGGCAGTACATAATATAGGCCACCGCAACCACCCCAGCCCCCACCAGGTGAATGCTACTGGTGCCGCGCTGCAGCGAATCCGGCAGCACCGTAATTTCGAACCCAAGTTTACGCGATAGATAGAGGCCAAAAATAATACCAATCACCAAGCCTGTGGTCATCATCAGCATCTTTACCATGCGGGCGCTGGCGGTAATATAATATTCGTCAATCGCATCCTGAATCGCGCTCACGAATGTCATGCCCATTAGCAGCATAATAATACCGCCCACCACAATCAGCGTGGGGCTGGTTGGGTTTTCTATGGCCGAAAACAGCGGGTAATCATAGTAGTTAGCCGAGGCAACCGCCGCCGCAACCACGGTAATGAGCGTTGCAGCCGCAATCCGCGAAAAGAATGGCGGCACACCGCGGCGGAACATAATACGCTGGCAAAGCTCCGCCAGGCAAGCCACGCTAAAGGCAATGGCAATTACCAGCCACGAATTTGTAAACAGCAGCACCACACCAGCACTCACGCCGCCAGCCGCCAGCACCTGTAGCCACTGCGGGTACTTTTTACCCCGTGTCACAATCAGGTTAAGCTCTTCTTCGGCTTGGTCAAAGGGCAGGTCGTCGTTATCGATCCGCTGCGCCAGGTTCACCAGCGACTGAATGGTCATATTATTGAGCCAGCGGTCAGCCACCACTCGCGAAAGCGTAATGGGCGGCCGGTCATCCTCCCGGTCCTGGGACAACGTAATGACCGAGGCCGTCACATCAATATACACCCGGCGTATGCAGTACTTTTGGGTGATTTTAAGCACCATAATCACAATATCGCGTGCTGGCAACCCCATCGATACCAGCATATCGGCAAAGTTCATAGCAAAGCGCAGCGTGCGCATATTCTGCGCAACGTCGTCAGTCTGCAGGGCAGTGCTCACACTTGGCTTCTCCCACATTTTGCGGAGGCTGGTAACAAAATTCATACTGCTAGTGTAGCAGATTATTACACGAATTTTTACCCAAATGTAGGTAATTATACTAATGCTTAGGCTTTGTTTTGCTCGATCAAGGCAACCAGGCGGTCCAGCTGATTTTGCAGGCGCTGCAGCAGCGGCAGTGGCACCCGGCGGTGGCGCAAGACATCAATCACTTGGCGGTACCACCAGACTTGGTCATCCGAACTGCGGGTGGTAAAACGCTGCCATAGGTACTCGCCTTCGGTTTGGTAATCAAAAATAGTCGATTGCAGATTGTGGAGTTTATCGCAGGCTGCCACAAGCACAGCTTGGGGGCTGGCTTGGTTGCGCAAATTATCCAGGTAGCTCTGGGCGGTTTCGTGCCAGTCATTACTAGCGGTGGATTTCGTCACGTCCTGCACAATTGCCACTACGCCGGCACCAAAATCACGGCGCATGTCATCCTGGCTGTAAATGTGTGGCGGCACATCCTCGAGCACATCGTGCAGCGCGCAGGCAATCAGGGTGTCTTCATCTTCAGTAAAATTGGTTGCCAGTAGCAGCACGGCAAACGGGTGCATAATATAAGGAATATCGCTGCCTTTGCGGTGCTGGCCGGCCTGTTCGTGTGCCCAGGCCGCCGTGCGCAGAGCCGTATCTAGTCGCTTGCTTAGATTGATCATTCATTCTAGTATAGCACAGATTGCGGCAGTGGCACGGGTATGGTACTATAAGTAGCAACTCTAGTCGCTAATTTTAACACCCATTACCCCTGTTCATTTATGATGCCCCGTTTGACTACCTACGCAACCCGCAGCTACCAGGCATGGTTAGCTCGGCCTCTGTACTACCTTGTGCTGGGCGCCTGCTGCACGGCCAGCCTGGTGGTGGTAATGCTGTATGGAATCTTTCAGTTTAGCTTGCCACACAGGCGGCCGCAATTTAGTAATCTCCCTATGCCGCTGCCACCTTCGGCTCTCCTGGTAGAAGGTGCCATCCCGCTGACTCGCCACTACCGTATAGGCAAGCAGCTTGTCCCGAGCCTACACCCCCTCGGCAACCACCTAGTTGGCTTGCCGATACCAGCTGCCGGGCCAGGGCGTGTCCTGCCGATTGCTGCCAGCCAGCTCAATTACTACCTACCACGCCAGTCACAAGGGCACAGCCTGCCTATTCCTGTGGTGCCAAGCCACGCCCCGCTGCAGCCTATCCGGCGTATTACACGGGCACTACCAGATTGCACCACGCAAGCATCCAAGTGCGTTGCCCTTACCTTTGATGATGGCCCTAGCCCGCTTACCACTAACCTACTACGGCACCTTTCGGAACACCAAGCGCGGGCAACCTTCTTTACTATTGGCGGTGAGGTTGCCAAACGGCCCGAGGTGGTACGCCTTGCGCACAAGGCAGGGCACGCCATTGGCAACCATAGTTGGAGCCACCCGGACCTAGCCCAGTTAACGGAATCAGCCCTGCACGAGCAAATCCGCCACACCAACGAAATTATCAAGCAGCACACTGGCCAGTACCCCCGCATAGCCCGGCCACCCTATGGCTCGATGAGCCCACTAGTTAAGCAGGCCTTGGCCGAGCATAATCAAGCCATTATATACTGGTCGGTGGATACGCGCGACTGGGCCAAGCACGAGGCCGAGCCAATCTGCCAGCAAGTCATGCAAGAAGCCAAGCCGGGCAGTATTATCCTCCTCCATGATATTAAGCCAAGCTCAGTGCAAGCTGGTGTGTGCATCATTAAAGCACTTACCGCCCAGGGCTATACCTTTGTGACTATTCCGCAGTTATTTGGTAAGCTCAAACCGGGTGAAGTCTACCGGTACCGCTCATGGTAAACATAATGCCCCCACGCCGCCTGGGTAGGTACCTTGCCCGCGCTGCCTACACTAGCCTACTGCTCCTGGCAGCCTGGGCATTGGTTGGTGCCGTGTATAAACAGCTGCATTTTGGCGGCTCACAAATAGACGAAATTATCTTTTACTTTCGCAACGGCCTGGCGGATGGAACCAGCGGTAACGCCTGGGGCAGTGTGCTAGCTACGGTGCCCTGGGCGCTTGGGCTAGCGGCACTCTTTGCCTTGCCGCTAGGCTGGCTACGGCGCTGGCGCTGGTGGTATGCCAGTAGCCTGGTGGCACTGGGCCTGGCAGCACTACTGGTGAGCTTTGGTGTGCCGCAGTATGTGCAGGCACTACTGCAATCATCCCGTATCTACGAGCAGCACTACGCCAACCCAGCAACGACCCGGCTCACCTTCCCGGCCCATAAGCGTAACCTGGTGCATATTTATGTTGAATCACTCGAAAATACTGTGGCGAGCCGCGCGCATGGTGGCCAGGCCGAGCAATCACTGATTCCAGAACTCGAACAGCTTGCGCTCCACAATACCAACTTTAGCCACCGGGCAACAGGGCTTGGCGGCGCCCAACCTGCCCATGGTACCGGCTGGACAGTTGGCGGCATGGTAGCCCAGAGTGGTGGTGTCCCACTCAAGACCTCGCTACTAGGCCAGGATCATAATAGCTATGGTTACTACCGCCAGTTTTTGCCAGGAGCCGTCACTCTGGGGGATATCCTCCATAAGCAGGGCTACCAGCAGAGTTTTATTATGGGCTCTGGCGCAAGCTTTGGTGGTCGCGATAAGCTACTCAGCCAGCATGGCAATTACCATATCATCGACCACAACGAAGCCAAACGCACCGGCCGCCTACCCAAGGATTACCTGGTGTGGTGGGGGTACGAGGACGCCAAGTTATTCGACTACGCCCGGGCAGAAGCCAGCCGCCTTGCGGCCAGTGGCAAACCTTTCAACCTCCAACTACTAACGGCCGACACCCACTACACCAATGGCTACCTCGATAAAGATTGCCCAACGCCCCACGCCCATAAATACGATAACGTGCATGCCTGTAGCTCGCGCCGCATTGCTGATTTTATCACCTGGCTGCGCGAGCAACCTTTTGCCGCCACAACTACAATTGTCATCACCGGCGACCACCTCGGTATGCAGACCTCCTACTACAGTAGCAAGACGACCGACCCAGGCTACCAGCGTACGATTTATAATGCCTTCATTAACCCAGCCGTTACACCTATACGGCGGGCAGGGCGGCAATTTACCTCGTTTGATATATACCCGACCACACTAGCAGCTATGGGGGTTAAAATTGACGGCGAACGGCTAGGGCTTGGGACGAATTTATTCTCTGGCAAGGCAACGCTAGCAGAGGAACTTGGCGGTATAGATGCCCTGAACGCCGAGCTCACAAAGCGCTCTGGCTACTACGAGCAGCGCATTATGGTGCAGCGCTAAAGCGCCTCAGTCCTGTAATAACCACGGCAACACTACACAAAGCACAAAAATACGCTAGTGTAGAGATAGCGGCACGCCTTAGCGCGTCTGCGCCTTCTCTACCAGCTTCTTGCCGCCGCGCTCAAACCAGCGCGTGTAGGTGGGGCTGCTGCCGCTTACCCGCTCGCGCCATAGGTTCATGGCGTCGCGGCTGTAGCTGAGGGTTTCGATGGCCTCTAGCCCGCGGCCACGGTATAGGTTGCCCGCTGCACCCGGGCCACCATTGTAGCCAGCAGCAACGAGCTCAACGCACTCGTTTTCGGATAGGTTGCCGAGCGGCACACACAGCTGATCGCGCAGATGCGCCAGGTAGGCCGCGCCAAAGGCTATGCTCGTTTCAGGATCAAATAAATCATAGTTCGTGCGCGCCGGCTTCACGAATTTAGCCGCAATCTCCCTGCCCGTGCCATCCGTCACCTGCATCAAACCACTGGCCACACCACTGTGCGCCTTGGGGTACCCACCGGATTCTAGCGTCATGATAATCGCCACCAGCTGCGGCGAAATATTATATTGCCGGGCCTGCTTGGTAATCTCGCCCTGCCAGCGCTTGACGGTATCTGGCATCCAGGCGGGGAGGGTGTTGTCTTGGCTCGAAAGAGCCACTCCCGGTGTATGCGGTGCCCCAACAATCGTTGTGAGCATGCCACGCTGCCACAATATATACATACCACCCGCCAGTACAGCTACTGTCGTGATAGCAATCAACCACACCCGGTGCTCACGTACCCAGCGGGTGAGTTTTTTATTCCACTTCTTCGATTTTGCCATTGCTTTAGTATAGCAAAAAGATGCCCATAGTGTACCAGTAACTGGTGCTCGCTATAAAGCGGGCGGGCTACTGCCGTTCCATTTCTACCCGCTTGAGTCGGTCGTACTCATCAAACTGGTAGTTAGCGCGGATACTAGCACCGCTTTCATCGGTAATGCGTGCGTGGTGCATACCGCCATCTTCACTCAGTTCTAAGCTCCAGCCTGGCATCAATTCTACAAAGCCCTCTAGCGACCACGCAATGTCGTCCACCTGCTGCAGGTAACGTGGCAGGCGCGCATAGAGGTAATCCAGCGTGATAGGCGGCACTGGCTCGGATAGATTCTCGAGCAGCAGCACAACCCGCGAGCCACCACCAATTGGCGAGCTATAGTAGTAATACTCCGTGCCAAAAATACTAATTGCCGCACTGCCAATATCATGTGCCACACTAGCAATCACCATACCCTGGTCAAGATCAGGCGGGAAGGTGTATTCAACCTCATGGCTAGCAAACTCATCGTCCTTGTGCTCCACACCGTAGTCGCGCACCTTATGGGCAAGCTCGGTCGCCTTACCAAAGCGCGCCAGAATATCCGAATACCCCCACAATAGTGTTGCTGGCTTAGCAGCGATGGACGCCAGCAGGTGTGCCGTGGCCGTCACCTTGCCCTTATCCCCCACCATAGCAAAATGCTGCCTATCGAGATCCACCTCGTAATTAACGGAGTCATCATCCCCTACTATATGCTGGAACATTTCGTTCATCAGCTCTTGGCGCAGCGCCGCGTAAATACAATTGCGCTGGCCCGTTCGTCGAATACTCGTATGCATGGATAACCCTCCAAATTATGTTCTTATATACCTAGTGTAGCACACTCCCTACGCCCCATGCTACACTAGCTATATGATCAAACCATGGAAGCATATAGCCCGTACAGAACTACTAAGCCACCCCCGCATGCACATAGTGGAAGACACGGTGGAGCTGCCGAACGGCCAGCGCACCCAGTATGTGCGTGAAGCCCCGCATACAAGCTGCAGCGTGGCAATTATTGCCATCAACAGCCAGAACGAGATCCTGGTGCAGCGCGAATACAGCTACCCACCAGATGAGATTATGTACCAGCTACCAGGTGGTGGCGCAGGCAGCGAGGAAGACGTGATTGCCGCTGCCAACCGCGAACTGAGCGAGGAGTCTGGCTACACAGCACGTGATAGCCGCGTACTGGGCGCCTTTTACGTCAATAACCGCCGCTCCGACCGCAAGCAATATGTAGTACTGTGCCGCGATTTAATAGAAGAAAAGCGACCAAGCGACCCCGAGGAGTTTATCGAAAGCATGTGGCTACCCCTGCCCAAACTACAGCAATTGATTACAGATGGCAAAATTACCAACATGAATATGCTCGCAGCACTGCAGTTACTGCAGACGAAGCAGGGCTAGACACCCCCTACCCCGCCTAGATTGACTTTGCAACCATTTAGTGATATATATATATCAACCTTTGGGCGCGTTAGATATGCGCTGATTGGTTTGTTCATTTGTCCCTAGATAGGAAGGTTTTACACAATGTTTCGTAAAATTGCTTTCGGAGCCACAGCATTGGCGCTGGCAGCAGCTGTAGCTGGCTGCCACGAGCCAGGCAAGGAGGATCAACCCTCCCCGCCGGCTCCACCAGCTACCTCAAACTCAGAGGCACCGGATTATGTTCCGATGCCTGTCCTTATACCTGATGGTAGCGGGGGGAGTTCTGTGCTATTCATCTAGGTTATACCCCCGCTCACACGAGGCGGGGGTTATTTTATGTGTTATATACTAAAACAGCGTACTTAACTACCGCTCAACTACCAGTGTAAACGTAGCGCCCTTACCAGGCGTGCTTTCCACGCCCAGCCGGTAGCCATAGGTGTCTGCCAGGGACTTGGCGATAGCTAGGCCCAGCCCATAGCCTGCCGTGGCGGTACGCGTGCGGGCCGTATCGGTGCGGTAAAAACGCTCAAAAATCCGTGCCTGGTGCTCCGGTGCAATACCGGGGCCATTATCGTGCACCGTAACCATAACGCGCCCATGCGCATGCTGGGCCGTAACCGTTATGTCCCCATGCTGCGGTGAATATTTTATAGCATTATCGAGCAGAATAGTGATGATCTGGCGCACTGGCTGGGGGTGGATTGTCGCCATTACATCCTGGGAGATGGCCTGCTGTATGCGTAGCTTTTTGGCTTTGACACTAGGGGCAAGCGTCTGTGCTACCTCAGCTACAAGCTGCGCCAGGCTGGTTACCCGTGCTTTCCCCACCACCTTGCCAGCCTGAGCTAGCCCCAGTAGCGAATCACTTAAATCACGCAGCCGGGTGGCTTCTTCTACCGTGCGGTTCATCACCTGGCGGGCTTTATCCGGTGTGAGGGATTTTTTGCGCAGCGCCACCTCGTTAATGGCCATCAGGGCCGCGAGCGGCGTGCGGAGCTCGTGGCTGGCATCGGATACAAACTGGCTCTGGCGCTCAAAGGCAGCCTCGATTGGCGCCAGGGTGCGGCGGCTCAGACGGTAGCTAAACAGCGTACCGCCAAGTAGCATGGCACCATTTAAGAGCACTAACGCAAGCAGCACCGAGCCACGGGCCTCTTCGTCGCGGCGGTCTAGGCGGGCCTGGGTTTGGGCAGGCAGCGCTTCCATACCATGCACCGCACCGCCGCGCGGCGGTGGCAAGGGCCGGCCCAGCTGGCTGGCCACCAGGCCGTACACTACAGCGCTAAACACCACCGAAAGCGTCATAATAATTGCCAGGTAACTCAGCGCCAGGCGCCAGGTATCACTCAGTTTCGGCATCGCCCCGGTCCTCTATTACATAGCCAAAACCCGGCACGGTGTGAATAAGCGGCCGGCCAAATGGTTTATCTATCTTGCGGCGCAGAAACATAATAAACAGCTCTACATTATTCGGCAGGACATCAGCATCAAAATCCCACACATGGCTGATGATGGTATCCTTAGAGCGCACCACGCCGGCATTGCGCATCAGGTACTCCAGCACGGCGTATTCCTTGGCTGTCAGGTGGATAGCTGCGGCGGCCCGCGCCACCTTTTTGGTAGCTGGGTCAAGCGTCAGGTCGCCCACAGTTAGGATCTCGCGCTGCTTAGTGCGTGGCCGCCGCAGAAGTGCCCGGACCCGCGCCAGCAGCACTTCAAAGTGGAAGGGCTTGGGCAGGTAATCATCGGCGCCAGTATCCAACCCAGTAATAATATCCTGGTGCTGGTCTTTCGCCGTTAGCATCAGAATCGGCGTGGTGTTACCTTCTGCCCGCAGCTCCTGGCATACCTGGTAGCCGTTTTTAGACGGCAGCATAATATCAAGGATGATAATATCGTAGTCATCGGCGTGTGCGGTGCGGTAGCCTTCGTCGCCGTCATGGGCAACATCCACCGCGTAGGCTTCATCCTCTAAACCTTCCTTTATAGCAGCGGCAATGGTGGTATCATCTTCGATTACTAAAATCTTCATAGGGAGTGCTCTTAGTATACTACGCGTAGAGCCAAGCGGCATACTGGGCTACACATATGCCGGCCGCGCTTCTGGCCAAATGGTTGCCACCAGGCGTTTACCCTTGCTAGTTGCCCGCACCCACATATCGCCATAGGCCGTATCAATCGCGACGAGCCCCTTGCGCTTTAGGCCAGCCAGGAGGCCTAGCAGGTAGCGGCGCGGTAAACCCATACTGCGTGCCAGCATGCGGGTATCATCCTCGCCATCCTCGTGTAGCTGCTGTAGTACAAGGGCTTCATCTGCCGTTAGTGGTGTATGGTTCGTCATAATCATTCCTTTCTGCTTAGGTTATAGGCCTATCGTAGAATGGTGATCTGTAATGCGGCTTTAAATCAGCGCATATTATGCAAGCTTGAATACGGCTGATTACCATGGCGTACCCGGTGGCGCACACGGGCCAGCCCCATAGTAGCAAAATGGCGCCAGACATCGCGGTGGGCAATGCGTGGGCCAGTGCGGGCCATTTCGCCAAGTGCAACCCGGCCCAGGCCAGCCAGTAGCTGCGCGCTCGGGCGAATGGTGATTTTTTCTTGGTGAATATCCTGGCGCATATCTACCAGCGAATCGACTGTATTGGCAGCCCGGCCCATCGAACAGAGCGCGGGCATAAACTGCGTGTAAAAGCCTGGCTGCGTGGTGGTATCGCCATGAGCGCAATCAGCCAGCAGGTAGGCAGTTTGCTCGACCTCCTCGCAGCGTGCTGTAATGAATTCCTCTGGGTTGGTCGTCTGGCTTATAGTACGCCCAAGCTGCAAAATCCGCCCAACTCGGCTTACCATAATCTGGTGAGTCGCCCCCCCCACTGCCTCGGGGCGCATGCTTGGGTAGTTGGCCGCAAAGGGGGTAAAATCACGCAGCGCCGCCAGAGCCTGCTGGTGCGGCACGTCGTAGTCATCGACCAGGGTATCGAACTCACGTAGCAAGCCCAGGCAATCATTCCAGCGCTGCTGGGTGGTTGTATCAACACTAATATCGTAATGCTGAGCGACGGCCACAATCATACCAGCTAGGTGGCGAAAGTTATCACTCCTGTCATCGCGCGGAGGCAGTTCATGGGTGAGCATGGTGCCTATTGTAGCATATTAGCTCGATTGTGCTACGCAGTAGCTACCGGCTGCTGACTAGTAGCTGCTGGCAGCGCCATTGAACGTGATATAAGTAGGAACCCGCTTGCACAGTAGGCACTAACAATGACAGTTTCCGATATCCACGGCAAGTGGTAGCCAGGGACTATGGCGTGCTGCTTGCCAGCGCCACTGAGCGCTACGCACATCAGGATCAGCATAGCAGCGGTAGCTAGCAAAGAAACACTTGCAAACTGCCACACAGCCATCGCCTTTGCTGGCAAGCCTTTACCAGCCCATATATTGAGGACTGCAGCCAAGGCCAGCAACCCACCAAGCACGCCTACCAGTGGCCCCATAGCATCAAGCGTAAAGAATATACCAATACCACACAAGCCCGCTACTACAAACAGCATAGCCAGGTAACGGGAGGTTCGGGCTGGAAAGCTTGCCTGGCTACTACGCTGGCGCTGGCGTACATACCGGTATTCCAGCACCGCCAGTACCACGAGTAACGGGCTAGCCGCCATTATCATACCAACGACAAGATACCCTGCACCAGTGTTACGCACCATCTCTTGTGGCAGGATTGCTGTTAGGGCCATACACGCCGCGAGCAGCAGGCACGCTGCACCAGCGGCGAATCGCCATGGCTGCCCTATCGTGGTCGGCTGAGTAGTTGCTGCTGGATGTGACTGTTCTATACGTGTCATACTATATCCTTTCGTTCCGTGATACTACTATCATAATATAGATGTGCACATATACCAAATTAATGCTGCTATATATGTAGCCACTCGGTATGATACCAAAGTGGCTACGTGATACTGCAGATACCCAGTAAGCGAGCTTGTGGCCTGCCCCACTTGCGCCAGCCCTACTGGGCTTGCCCATTGGCGGGCTGACTCTGGCCCGCTGTACTGCCCTGGCTTGGCTGAGTTGCCCCCTGTGACTGACTCGCGCCTGGTTGGGCCCCCGGCGGAGTTATCTGGCTACCGTGGCTGATGCTCTGACCGTTCTGCTGGCCCGTTGACTGGCTAGTGCCAGGGCCACCAGGCATCATACCGCCGGCTTGGCCATTACGCTGCATGGCTTGGCCGCGGCCACCCGGCCCACTCACCTGCTGCTGGCTGCTACCACTCACCTGGGTACCAGCGATAAAGCCACCAACCCCAACCAAGGCAGCGATACCCAGGGCGCCCAGCCACAGTGTGCTCTGGCTACCAGCATATGTGCGTGGCGGTGCCGTTAGCTGGGGTTCCGGCTGGTCAAACACCGCTGCCGGGGTGGTTACCTGGTTGCTACCTGGCGCTGGCTGCGCCGCGGCCGAAACGTGCGCTGCTGGAGTGGTTTTGTTGTGTGATGTGGTCATACGTATATCCTTCCTTTGTATTGATTATGCTTGACTAAGCTTATAGAGTGTTACACTATTACCTCCGTAATTCACCACGGTGCCATAACGCTGCACCCACTGGCTGATTTCGTTATTACTACCAGGGCCGCCCTGCGCATGGCTTGTATAGCCACCACCAGGGCCCCTGCTGCTGACGGCGTAGTACTGCACTTTGCCCTCACGTACCAGCTGTTTAAATTGGCTCAGCGTAAGGGGCGTATCGCTCCCATTAAAGCCACCGACCGCCATAACTGGCTGGCCACTAGTAAGCTGCAGTGCGGCTGATTCGTTAGCGCTGGCCGTCGCTGCGAGCCAGGTAGCACCGGCCCGGTGCTTCAGCAGGTATGCCACTAGGCTGGCTTCGGCCGTAGCCTGCTCGTTATTGCTACCCTGCATGGCTGTGGCGCTCGGGCCTGCAGTGGGGATACTACCGGTGTGGGTTTGGTTAACCGTTGCCACGGTGTAAGTAATGGGGGCAAGCGCACAGGCCAGCACGGCACCACCGGCTGCGAGCCGCTGTAGCCATGGCTGTGGATTATATAGGTTGACAGTAAGCCCAGTCGCCGCCGCCAAGCCAAGCGCCAGCACCAGCCAGGTAAGCCAGGCCATCGTGCCTGCGTAACCGATAGTAGCTGCAGCCACCAGGGCCGTTATACCCACCACCGCTGGCAGCAGCCAGGCATACGCTTTCCGGCGTGTGTAGGCACCCCATAGGAATGGCACACTAATACCAACCAAGGCGGCAACGGCAGGTGCCATCACAACGACGTAATACGGGTGAATCACACCACTGGTTATACTAAAGATCACCGTATGAGTCAGCAGCCACAGCAGCCAGAAGATAACCGCTGCCCGCCCCCGGTGGTTGCGCGGAGCCTTGCGCAGAATCCACAGCATCAGGCCGCCACCCACCACTGCTAGCACCAGCAGCCAGGCAATATTAGGGCCAAAATCACTATTAAAAATGCGCAGAGGACTAGTCTCGCCGCCAAAGCCGACCCCGCCCGGTCCGTGGCCACCACCTGCCATAGCCGGTGGCGCTATATGCCCCGCAGCTTGGCTCATACTCTGTGCGGCAGCAGGTGGCGTAGCACCACCTGGACCACCGTGGCCCGCCCCGCCACCAAGCAAGCGGCCCAGGCCATTGTAGCCAAATATGAGGCTCCAAATATTATTATCGTTCGTGCTACCAACCCATGGGCGGTTCGCAGCTGGAGTCAGCCACACTAGTACACTCCACCACAGGGTACTAAGCGCCGTTACCACCCCCGCATACAGCATATGCACTAGGCGCGTGATAATTGGTGGCCGTGCACACGCCAGGTACACCACCAGCATCGCCGGCAGCACCATCAGGCCCTGGAGCATCTTGGTATTAAACGCCAGGCCAGTCAGCAGGGCTGCCACCCCCAGCCATAGGTATGGCCGTGTGCCTTCAAGTGCGCGCAGGAAGCTGTAGGCGCTGGCGGTAAGCATCAGCGTCAAAATAGCATCTGGGTTATTAAAACCAAACATAAGTGCGGCTACCGGCGTAAGCGCTAGTGTGACCGCCCCGAGCATAGCACTCCCCCAGCCAAACTGGCGTTTTATAGCTGCATACAGCAGCCAAACGCTCCCTACCCCAGCCAGTACACTCGGCAGTAGCATACTAAAACTATGGAAACCAAATATCCGTGCGCTTAAGCCCATTAGCATAGTGGCCAGGGGTGGCTTATCAATCGATACGTAGTTGGCGGCATCGAGGCTCCCAAATAGCCACGCCGTCCAGTCCTGGCTAGCGGCCTGCACCGCTGCTGCATAGTAGCTATTCGCCATGCCATTCTGTAGCGCGCCCCATGCATACAGCGCCCCAGTTGCTACCAGCACCAGTGGCAACACCCAGCACTGGTAAACCGGCTGGTGGCCATGCTCTTTATTAACCCGGTGTAGCCCTTTTAGGTCATCGAGGGCAGTCTTTACAATCTTCACCCGGCTATCAGTATCCTCTACCCACGTAACCGGCTGCTGGTGGACGGGCACACCAGCACGCTCAGCCTTTATAAGCAGCTCGGTATCAAAGAACCACTCATTATCCTTTACGCGCGGCAGTAACCGCTGGGCTACATCGCGGCGCAGTGCCTTAAAGCCACACTGGGCATCACGAAACGTTGTACCCGACGTAAACTTGATAATTTTGTTATAGCAGCGCGAAATAAACTCACGCTTGAGCCCGCGCGTAGTACGTGCACCTTTGGCAAGCCGCGAGCCAATCGCCACGCCCGCTTCGCCCGTTATTAGTGGCGTAATCATCGGCATAAAATCATCCAAGCTGGTTGATAAATCCACATCCATATAGCTGATAATATCCGCTCTAGATGCCTGCCACACATGGCGAAGCGCGCGGCCGCGGCCACGCTCAGCCAGGCTCACATAGTGGACATTACTGTGCTGGGCCGCCAACTGCTGGGCGATACCCAGCGTACCATCCTGGCTGCCATTATCGGCGATGGTTATATAGTGGCGGTACGGTACGTGCTGAGCCAGGTACTGCTGGAGCGTGGTGATGTGTGCGTGCAGCGTGGCTGCTTCGTTCAGCACCGGCACGACAATCTGCACAAGCGGATCATGTATCGCCCGGTACTGCGCCGCACCAGTACGCTCGGCAGGCCGGGCGCGGGTAAGCGGCTGTGGTATGGTTGCTACTTTCATGGTTGCTAGCATACCTGGGGCAGTCTTTAAACCAGCTTTAAACCCCCACATCCGGCCTGAATGTGGGGGTTTACCACTTATCCGCTATACACTCCGGGGGCAGTGTATGCGCCGTGGCTTACTGTCGCTAAAGTCTTGTACCCAGGCTACTTTTGCTGGGCCAGCCAGGCAGTTGCAGCTGCCGCTGGGTCGGCTGCCATTACGTCTGGTGCGATCGGTTTATCACCAAAGGTTTCGCCGGTGTGGGCCTTGGTGCGCGCAACCGTAAGGCCAATTTGTGCACCATTATACAGGCTCATAATCTGGTTGCTGGTTGCGTAGCCTGCCGTAGGCGCACCAAACGTCCGCACCTGCTTGCGCCCCCGGAATGCCAGCAGCGTTAGTTCACCAGAGCTCGCTGTTTTCCCATCCGTAATAATGGCAATTGGCATGTGTATTTTGCCGGCCTGCTTGACCGCCACAGCAGTGCCACCACCCGTTACCTTACCATCCGCCAGCGTCACGCCGCCATGCAGCTGGCCGTCGCTATATTCCCAACCAAGCAGCCCACCATCCGGCAAAAGCGGGCTGAGGCCGGCTATCATCGGGCCCATGTCACCGCCGGTATTACCCGCCAGATTAATCACCACACCCTTGGCGTCTTTATGGGTCTGCAGGCCATTTGCGAGTGTGTTGGCATATTCTTCGGCCTGAGCGGTGGTGCCCACAAACGGCGGCATGCTTATATGGATGTAGTCGCCGCGGCGTTCCAGGCGTGGGAGCGTAAACGCTACGGGGCTTTTGCTATCGCGCCCTACCACCGGCTGGGGGCTAAAGAAGCTGTGCTTACCACCAGCTACATGCATGGCCTTGGTAATGGCTGGGTAGGTATCTTCGTAGCTTTTGGCCGTTTTGACACTATCGAGCGCTTCGCGGCGGGCTTTCTGCCAGGCTTCGCCGTGCGCATACAGGCCACTATCTAGCAGCTCTATAGCCACCTGGCCGTAACGCTCTGGGCTGGGCGGCAGCAGATACAACGGCATACCCATACGCCCACCTACGGTTGGGCCGTAGTGATGTATCAAACCCAGCAGCACAACCAGGCCAAGCCCGCAGCATATGCCAAAGCCGAGTGCCAGCCGTTTGATGAGTGATGGTTTTTTACGTGTTGGTTGGATGGGTAGTTGGTTCGTCATGCTATCTATCATACTATACACCCAGTGTATAGTGCAACTCTATCAGGCAACGGCGTGCTGACTATTGACTATCCATTGTTTTTATGGTAAATATAACGATATGAGTGAAAAAATCGCACCAAACTTAATCATTGATGGCGACCCAATTCAGCCGGTTGGTGCCGTTGACTATCTCGATACCGCAGACATTCCAAATAGTGAAACCGCCGCCGAACATAGGTTCCAGCACCAAGCATTAGTCGATAAACTTGGCAGCCTTGCCACTGGCGATTTAGTGCTTCTGCCACCAGAAATTTCTGGCATACACGCTACCATTGATGACCAGCACATTCGCAGCCACAGTCTTAACCGTGTACCCGGCCTGGAGCGCGGCCGCCAGCACAGCCGTACCGAAGTTGCTTTTGGCCAGTTGCACTTGGCACAGCCAGAAGCCGGCACCATCACCGAGCTGGTAGCCGTTAAATACGTGCACCCTATAACGGCCAGCCGCGAGTTCCTAGCAGCCAAGGCCGTGAACGAGCGCTTTGGTGAGCACAAAACCTACACACCGCTTGGCTTTATTCGGGCAGAAGACACCCCACGTGGGGCGCAGCGCGTTGGCGTACTAACCCGCTACGAGCATAACGTCAACACGCTCGATAATTACCTATGGAACCCTAACACCCCAGCAGAAACCCGCCGGGCTATGTACCAGGTAGCGGGCCGCGCTATGGCAGAGCTCCATAACCATGGCTTTATCCACGGCGATGCCCAGGCTAAGAATTTTGCGCTTGATGCACGTGGTGCTATCCGCCACCTGGACACCGAAACATACACCGATATCCGCTACAGCCGCGATGCTACCATCGGCCGTCTAGGCGATGTAAGCAATATGTTTGACCCACAAACGCTTACCATTGCACCAGATATCGAAGATATTGGCCTGTTTGTGGATAGCTATATGGAGACGCAGACTGATACCTATGGGAAGCTGGAGGATTTTGATATACAGGACGTCATTAGCCAAACACGCGGCGATGATATTGGTGGGTTTGACTGGTAAACTGAGCCACATCACACAGCACTAACTCCCCCACTTGATAGCAGGGGAGTTTTACTATAGGGGGCCTGTACGCGTTTAAGCTATTTACGCTTCTGGAATAGCGAATAGGTCGTTCAACGCTTCGCTCACCGTTGGGTGGGTAAAGATCTGATCACGCAGTGCGGTATATGGTAGCTCGGCGTTCATAGCGGTGGTGATGGTATTAATCACCTCGGGCGCCTGCTGACACAAAAGCGTCGCGCCAAGAATTGCCTTGGTTTGTGCGTGGACAACCGCTCGCAAGAGGCCAGTCGGCTTGGCGTCCACATGCATGCGCGGCACGGCCATAGCTGGCAGCTCCTTGACGCGGACATCATCACCGTAGGCTTTGCGTGCTTCGGCTTCCGTCAGGCCAACGCGAGCCAATGGCGTTTGCATAAAGACAACATATGGTACATGCTGGCGCTTGGCCCGTGTGTAGCTGCCATCGCTTAGTAGCTGGCTTGCCACAATACGGTAATCATCCAGCGAAATATAGGTATACTGCGGGCCACCATTCACATCGCCCATAGCCCAAATGTGCGGCTGGCTCGTCTGGAGCTGATCATTCACAACCACCGCACCACGCTCATCAACAGCCACACCAGCGGCAGCTAAATTTAGTCCACTGGTATGCGGCTGGCGGCCGGTGGCTAGGAGCACAGCGCTATATTCCTGGCTCTGGCCAGCAGCGGTTACCATCACCCCATGTGTGGTATCCGCACATTGCGTCACTGGGGCCTGCGTATAGATAGTGACGCCCTGGGCGGCCAGTGCCTCGGTAGCTGCCTGGGCAATAGCTGGGTCCTCCTGCGGCAAGAGCTGATCACCCCGGTGGTAGAGACTCACCGTCACACCAAGCGCCGCGTAGGTAGAAGCAAGTTCCAGGCCAATATAACCCCCGCCAATCACTGCGAGGCTAGCCGGGCGCGGCTCGTCTACCAGTAGCTGGGTACTCGTGTAGACACGCTTACTCGTCTCTACACCAGGTATCGCTGGTATGATGGCAGTGGAGCCCGTATTAATGAATAGCTTAGGCGCACGTAGCTCCAGGCTATCCTCGCCGCCCTCCACACGCACCGTGTGGGCATCAACAAACGTTGCCCGGCCGTCCACCACAGTGATGCCAGGGTTATCGGCAAGCATGTGGTAATTCTTGGCGCGTAGCTTGGTAACCACGCTGGTCTTGCGGGCCAAAGCCTCATCCAGCCCTAAGCCCTGTGCAGCAGCGCTCACCAGGGTTTTGGTTGGAATACAGGCAATGTTAATACACGTGCCGCCATACATCTGCGGGGATTGCTCCACCAGTGCCACCCGTTGCCCAGCCGTCGCCAGCCGCACAGCCAGTGTTTTACCAGCTTTACCAAAACCAATAATTAGTGCATCGTATTCCATTATATTCCCTTTACAATTGTATTAATAAGTGTTGTTATACTACTTTGTGCCTGGCCCGTAGCTAAAGGCTCACCGCTGGTACTAATATCCTGCAGAAAGGTTAGCCCCTGGGCCGCTATTGGGCGAGCTTTCAGCTTCTTCAGCAGTGCTACCAGCTGCGCCTGTGCGTCGTGGCCCGCATGCCAGCCGTACGCAATAATACCAACCGGCTTATTGTGCCACTCCTTATGCAGCCAGTCAATGGCGTTCTTTTGGGCGCCGCTCAGTTGGCCATTATACTCTGGGGTAAGCATAATAAGAGCATCGGCCGTAGCTACCGTGTGTGCCCAACGCTGAACCGCCGGGTCACGCGGGGCAAACTCCTCCTGCGATGGCGTATGGCTATCGTTAAAAAACGGCAGCTCAGCGGTTCGTATATCTACTACTGTAGCCGTCATGTCAGCGGCCTCTACTGCTGCTTGCACGGTCGGCAGCAGGCTAGCGCCAGCACTATTTGGGCGCATACTACCGGTGACAATCGCGATGGTTTTTCGCATAGTTCCTCCTTTCTTACTAGTATAGCTTATTTAGGCACTTACATTTATCTTAAAAATTGCTATACTGAAGGTGACTATGGCCATAAAACCGGTAGATACCCCACCAAAAACACGCCACAAGCGCTGGCAGTGGGTTGCGTGTGGGCTACTTGCTATCACTGTTATCGTTATCGCAGGGCTGGTATACTACCTGCGTACCACCGGCATGGCGCCAGCACAAACCGCCAAGCAGTCAGACGAAAAGTATTACTTTGCTGATTCACGCTACAAAGGTATTCGTTCCAAATTTGTTGTACGGCGTACCGACCGGCAGACTACCTCACTCGAATACCCCATCACCGAAAACGCTACTATCAATAAAACCGTTGCAAACGCTATAGATGATATCGATAGTGAGTTTAACAAGGCTGTTGCAGCCGGTAGTACCCTGCCTGGTATTATGGCCGAGCATACCAGCTACCAAGTAACCCACAATAGCTCGGCAGCTTTATCGATTCTGGTCCACGCCACGCAGCATACCCACGGTGCCCACCCCATGCACACTACCCGGTTTTGGACTTTTAATAAACAAACCGGTGCGACTATTAGCCTTGATGACCTCACCAACCACTCAGCCCAAAGTAGCCAAGCCATTGTTGAGGCCGCCCGCCATAGTGCCCGCCAAGCCCTTAGCCACGAGAAAAAAGACGCCCCCGAGGACCTAGATAGCTACCTTACCAAAGACACGCTGGCAAACTTTATCTTTAAGGACGAAAACACGCTGGTGTGGGAATTTAGTGCTGCGACGGTACTGCCCGCCTCATATGGATCATTGACCATTAAACTACCGCTTGCTAGCATTGCAAAACACTTGCAAAATCCCTTTGCAAAACGCTTAATTACCGTGCCCGACCCCCCGGCAGAGGAGCCGCCCAAGCCTAAGCCAGCACCTGCACCGACCCCACCGCCAGCCGCCCAGGCGCCTAGCGGCAACTGTGGCCAGGCCAAGTGCATCGCGCTGACGTTTGATGACGGCCCCGGTATCTATACCGCTGGCCTACTCGACACACTGGAGCGTGCCGGGGCTAAGGGGACCTTCTTCGTGATTGGCAGCAAGGTAAATACCCAGCCAGGCGTACTGCGCCGCATGCAAGCCAACGGCCACCAGATTGGCAGCCATAGCTGGAGCCACCCACTCCTAACACAGCTAGGGCCAGAGGGTGTCCAGGCCGAAATCCGCTCCACAAGTGATGCAATCGCCAAGGTGACCGGCCAGCGCCCTATCCTGATGCGCCCACCCTATGGCGGCTTTAACCAGCCGGTACTTGATGAGCTGCGCGCCCAGGGCATGGCTTCTATCTTGTGGTCGGTGGATACGCGCGACTGGGCAGACCGCAATAGCAGTATCGTATGTAGCCGGGCAGTAGCCGGAGCCGCCCCAGGGGCTATTATTCTGATGCATGATATCCACCCAACCTCGGTCGATGCTGTGCCGTGTATTCTTGATTCCCTCAAGCAGCAAGGCTACCAGTTCGTGACCGTTAGCACCCTGCTTGGCAAAACCGAACCAGGCGTCAAATACCCTTAGTCAAGCTGGTGATACTGCGCGGCCGGTGGCGCCACAGTCACTCTGCTCGCCACTTACAACAGTTATATATCAACCTCAAACACCTTACGCTTGGCCCTTGCCCCGCGCACCAGCCTTACCCCCGACTGCGCTACGCCAAAATATTTAGCTAGCAGCTTAATGGCCGCCGCATTCGCCTGACCCTCAATCGCTGGCGCCTTGGTGTAGATGATATACACGCCGTCGCCACCCACCACGACTTCTTCGCGGTGGCGGGAGTTGGGTTTGATCGTGACGGGGATTTTCATAGAGCCGAGCCCTCTACTTTCCGCACTCTATAAGCTTTCATTCGAAACATCAAAGAATCGATCAAAGAAATCTCTCAATTTTTCCAGCACTGTTTCACGTTTTTTGCTACGCTCTCCACTAGGCGAAAAACGCGACATTGGTGGCAGTATCCGCGATAGACCTGTGCCAGTTGATTGTATGTATCCGTCGCGAAAAGCATTTTCAACAAACCTATATGTCGCTTTTTTATCTAATTTTTCATCATTAATAATCTGGTCTAGCTCTTTGATTTTTCTTGACTTTACAAACTCCTTCCAATCACCATATACTGAGCTATCAACCGTGAGCGACGCGATAAACTGCTCGATCAAATCCTTTTTATTACGCAACTCTATAGATGAGTTAACGGCTTTATCAATATCGACTAAAATCTCTTTATTATTCAAATGGCTATA
>ERZ773050.533-NODE-533-length-21861-cov-16.518894_pt1 | contig 21861 bp, 17 predicted proteins | sample MGYA00580632_ERZ773050 | MGnify/ENA primary metagenome ERZ773050 (study PRJEB29015, sample SAMEA2738123) | human oral metagenome | biome: human oral; feature: human-associated habitat; material: saliva | place: China | collected 2166 ... | reverse complement strand
GCAGGGAGTCCAGCTGCTGCTCCATCTTGAGCATGTTCAGGGTGGTGATACCCATAATCTGGGTCTCGCCACGCTCGAAGAGGGAGGAGCCGTGCACGCGAGGCAGGATTTCAACCTCGGCGGTGAGCTGACGGATATCGGTCAGGCCGCGGCCGTCGATGCGCACCTGATCGGTGAGGATGCGCTGGCGCACGATGTGCTTGGTCAGGGCGGCGAATGCCACGTCGACCTCGTTGGAACGCTCTTCGAATTCCTTGCCCTCGCCGGTCAGAGCCTCCTTGAGGTCTTCCTTCAGCTCGGCTGCGGCGGCTTCGCGCTCCTGCTTGCCGGCGATGGAGTACACCTCGACCAGGCGGTCTGCGGCGAATTCCTTCACGGCTGCGTCCACGTCCTCGCCGTGGCCGCCGAAGAAGGGCAGCTCGAGGGCGGGCTTACCGGCGCGGGCTGCCAGGTCGGACTGAGCCTTGCACAGGGCGGCAATGAAGGGCTTAGCGGCCTCTAGACCCTGGGCGACGACCTCTTCGGTGGGGGCGGTCTGGCCGTCCTCCTTGATGAGCTTCCAGGAGTTGTCGGTGGCCTCAGCCTCGACCATCATGATGGCCACATCTTCGGTACCGTCAGCCTTGGTGACGATACGGCCTGCAACAGCCATGTCGAAGACAGCGTTTTCCAGCTGGGAGTACTTGGGGAAGCAAACCCACTGGCCGTCAATCAGGGCCATGCGCACGCCACCGATGGGGCCGTTGAACGGCGCACCGGACAGGGAGGTCGATGCCGAAGCCGCGTTAATCGCGAAGGTGTTGTAGATTTCGTCCGGGTTGTAGGTCAGGACGGTCACGACGACCTGCACCTCGTTGCGGATGCCCTTGGTGAAGGCGGGGCGCAGCGGGCGGTCAATCAGGCGGGCTGCCAGAATGGCCTCGGTGCTGGGGCGGCCTTCGCGGCGGAAGTAGGATGCCGGAATCTTGCCGGCTGCGTACATGCGCTCTTCCACGTCCACGGTCAGCGGGAAGAAGTCGAAGCCCTCACGGGGAGACTTGCCGATTGCGGTTGCGGAGAGCAGGGTGGTCTCGTCATCGATGGTGACGAGTACCGAGCCGTTAGCCTGCTTGGCGAGACGGCCGGTTTCAAAGCGCACGTGGCGCTTACCGTAAATGCCGTTGTCGATTTCGACTTCAGCAAACTTGATTTCGGGACCTTCCACGGTTCCTTCTTTCTTCTTGGCAGGCCGTACGGCGCACGAGTCGGCCTTCGATAGGAAACCACGGCGCCTCTCCCCTACCTTTTACATCACGTCCTTTGACATAACGTGTGCGCGACGTGAGTTGCGCAAGGTTGTGGAGGTGGTGTTGTTCCGTAATTCGCTACCGAGGACCGCGGCGTGTGTGCCGGCACGGCCTATGTTCTTTCTTTCAGGTGAGGGAGGCGGCATCTTCCAACGATTTCTCGCTATGGAAGCTAACGTTAGATTCTCGCGCTAGAAACTAGCGTTGGAATCTAGCGAGCGGAAGATGCGCCCCTCAACGCGGCAGTACGGACGCGCTGGCGCTACCCGCCTCCGTGATGGAGAGCTGGTAGTGCTGACAGCACGTCCGCACACACCGCCTAAAGGCGATTAATCACCACAAAAGCGTCAAGACGCTCCTGTTTTATCGGCGCAGGCCCAGGCGCTCGATCAGCGAACGGTAACGCTCGATGTCGACGCTCTTCAGGTAGCCGAGCATGTTGCGGCGACGACCAACGAGGATCATCAGGCCACGACGGGAGTGGTGATCGTGCTTGTGGAACTTCAGGTGCTCGGTCAGGTCGGCGATACGACGAGACAGAACTGCAATCTGAACCTCGGGCGAACCGGTGTCGCCCTCGTGGGTTGCGTATTCCTTGATGATTGCCTGCTTGACAGCGGGATCCAGTGCCACTTTTAACTCCTAGAGTTAGTACCGCATACGTCCCGTACGGACGGTTGCCGCCGGGTGGTGGGCTTACGCCCTGTAATACACGTCGTCTACTGCGGACTGCAGACGCGTTCTTCCCATTCTACGCTACCGGGGCGCTTTCGTGGAAGGGTGAGCAGAAGCCCGGCGACAGGTAGCTCATCACACTACCGGTCGCCGGGCTTCACAGCCGGGTTCTCGCACCGGACTCTCGTACCGGCTCCTACGTTTATTTTGTGTTTATGCTTCAGTGCGAGCGCGGACCACCACGAGGCGGTAGTAGCCCAGCAGGAACAGGCACCAGATTGCGCCCATCACCAGCGCCAGCTGGGTATCGGCAAAGCAGCCGAAGAGCACCACGATAAAGATCATGAACGCCAACGCCAGGTAGCTCAGCCACAGGGGCTGGCGTACCGGCTGCGCCTCGGTATCGGCGCCGCTGCGTTTGAACGCGATGTGCGCCAGCAGAATCATGACCCACACGAACACGGTCGCGAAGGTTGCCAGGGAGGCGACCACCTCGAACGCGTTCTCGAAGAGCACATTCACGATTACGCCGACCGCCATGACCAGCACCATGATGAGGGTGGTCATCCAGGGCGCACCGTTCTTGGTGACCTTCGCGAAAGAGACCGGTGCCAGGTTCTGCTTTGCCAGGCCGTACATCATGCGGCCGGCACCGTACACGTCCGCGTTCAGCGCAGAGATTGCGGCGGTAATGATGACCACGTTCAGAATCGAAGCGGCGGCCGGAATGCCCAGGCCCTCAAAGATCTGCACGAACGGCGAGTTCGCCTTCGTCACCGAGTACCAGGGGTACAGGGACATGATGACCGACAGGGTCAGAATGTAGAAGATGAGGATGCGGAACGGCACCGTGCGAATCGCCTTGGGGATTGAGGTGCGCGGGTCCTTCGCCTCACCGGCGGCAATACCGATGTTCTCGATACCGCCGAAGGCAAACATCACCACGGTAAAGCAGGCGAGGAAGCCGGTAAATCCATTCGCGAAGAAGCCGCCTTCAAGAGCCCAGAGGTTCGTGACGGAGGGCGCCACGGAGTCGTGTGCCTGCACACCCACGAAGAGCAGAATCACGCCGCCAACAATCATGGCGATAATGGCGCTGACCTTCACGAGGGTGAACCAGAATTCGGTCTCGCCGAATGCCTTGACCTTCGCCAGGTTAATGGCGAGCAGAATCAGCAGGACGGAGACAATCCAGATCCAGGAGGGGCTGTTCGGGAACCAGAACTTCATGTACACGGCAAAAGCGGTGACGTCCGCAATGGCGACCAGCGCCATTTCCAGGGCGTAGGTCCAGCCGGTCACGAAGCCAGCCCAGCGTCCGAGGTAGCGGGTGGCGTATTCGGAGAACGCGCCGGAGACCGGGTGCGCCAGGGCGAGTTCGCCCATTGCGCGCATCACCATGAACACTGCCGCGCCGCCAATAACGTAGGCAAGCAGCACGGAGGGGCCCGCCAGCTGAATGGCGGATGCCGAGCCGTAGAACAGGCCGGTGCCGATGGCGGAGCCGAGAGCGATGAACATGATGTGGCGCAGGGAGAGTCCACGCGCTAGCTGCGGGTTCTCGGAAGTCTCTGCTCCCTGCTGTACCGGGGATGAGTCCGGGCTGGTATTCATCTTCTTCTTTTCCTTTACCTCGTGGGGTATACCCGCCGGTGGCGGGGAAACGTATCGGGTGGTGCCTCACAGGTGTTGTCCTGGTAGGGCACCGATTGGTTTACTCCCCATCGAGTGATGGGGCGTTGTGCAGAAGGTGTTGCCTTCGCGCATCGCCCCGGCGCATTCCCACCCAGCCTGCACGGTGGGTGGGAATACAAAAGACGGCGGGAAGGCAACGTTGCCTTTCCGCCGTCTTTGTGTCAAAGACTACTTCTGTCGCTTACGTCCAATGACGATAGAGCACAGAGCGGTTGCAGCAGTCACAGTGTAGACTGCAGGCCACGCGCCAAGCTTCTTGGCGAGCGGATGAGCGGCGCCGAACGCGCCGAGGTAGAGAGCGGTGAGGAAGGTGGCACGGCCTGCGCCAGCCTTACGCTTCCAATTCTTGTAAGCCACGGCACCGCACAGTGCCAGGACAGCGCCACCGAGCGGGCGGATGCCGGTGCTCGATGCAACCTTGTAGCCACCGAGCAGACCGGTGACGGAGGCGAGAGTCGGGCAGAACTTCACGACGTACTCCTCTGTGAGATCGGATAGTTTCTTCAAACATAGTACTCCACAACACACAGAATGTATATTCACCGCGATTAATATTTCTGCATTTCTCACGAGCCGGGTCCATCAAGGTGCCGGGCGGCAGAAAGAGTGGCGTACAAAAACCGGCACAAAAATGCCGGGGCGCAAACCATTGAGGTTCACGCCCCGGCACTTCTGAATGCGAGCTCACATCTGGCCGCATGCTCTAAATCTTTATAGAGCCAGATCTTTAGAGAGCCAGGTCCAGCGCCTCCAGCTGCGCTTCGGTCCACAGCTCAGCAGCCAGCTGCAGAGCGTAACGAGCCGAACGAGGAGCCACTACATCCACGGAGAGGTGGAAGTCCTGGTCAGCCTCCGGGCCGCACAGATCAGAGACGCAACGCACACCGATAAACGGAATCTCGTAGTTGTGGCAGACCTGCGCAATAGCGGTGGTCTCCATGTCGGTGCTGATGGCACCCTCGAATGCCTCGCGGGTGTCCTTCACGTTGTGGGCGGTCACGAAGGAGTTGCCCGCCAGCATCTGGCCGCGGCGCACCTCCCACGGGCTCTCAGCCTGCTCACGCACCGGCTCCAGTGCGGCGAGCGCATGCTCCAGAGCATCCTGCCACTCATCCGCCTGCCCGTCGTAGCTTTCGGGCATGCCGGGAACCTGGCCGCGCGCGTAACCGAACGCGGTCGCGTCGGCGTCAGTGTAGGTGTAGTTCTCGCCAATCAGCACGTCGCCCACGTTGATGCCGCGAGCCAAACCGCCGGCGGTACCTGCGCTGATGACGCCCAGGCAGTTCGAGGAGTAGCTGATTGCCTCGGTGACGGCGCTCGCCGCGTTCACCAGACCAATCTTGGAGCGAACCAGCAGTAGCGGAACCTGGTCCTCGCCCACCTGCAGGTAGCGCGGGTGGAATACCGCCGCACCCTCGGTGAAGGAGGGCTGCAACTCCTCGGTCACCTTCAGGAAGGGTGCGAGCTCCTCATCCATAGCCACCTGAATGATGATGGCGTTAGACATACCGTCCATCAGCTCAAACATGCTGTTGAATGCCTCAGCCGGGTCAAAAGCGTTCGGGTCAAAGTCCACCGGGTTGAAGGCGGATGCGAAAGCGTCGGGAATCTGTGCGCTCATTACGCCATCACCTGCGCCCACTCATCGCGTGCCGCGAGGAACTCGCGAGCCGCCGCCTGCGCGCCTTCGAGGGTGTGGTTGGCGCCCCAACCGCACTGCACCTCGTTCGCTGCCGGAACCTCGGTCGCGTTGAGGATATCGTTGAGGGTTGCTTCCAAGATGGGGAAGAACTCCTCGGGCTCCAGGCCCAGGGTCAGCGCGTAGAAACCGGTCTGGCAACCCATCGGGGAGAAGTCAATCAGACGGTCGGTGTGGTTGCGCATGTGCTCGGCGCTCAGGTGCTCGATGGAGTGCACGGTCGGCATTTCCAGGTGCGCGGTGTTCGGCTGGGTGAAGCGGATATCGTACTTGATGAGGGTGTCGCCACCGGGCAGGACCTTGCGGTCTGCGATACGCACGTAGGGTGCTGCTACGGCGCGGTGGTCGAGGTTGAAGGATTCGACGTTCATTTTTTCCATGACTCTATCTTCTCTTAAAACCGAGGCGACTAAAACGGGGACGGCTAAAACATGGGCACCTCGCGGGCGACGCTGGATGTTTCATGGGTGGCGCACACGGTCTCATGGGCGACGCACAAGGTCAGGCGCGGGACAGCGCCCGCTGCGGCGCATCCGGTCGGGTACGCGAAGCCCCGGCGGCAGATCCGAAAATCTTACCGCCGGGGCATCACACGTCATCACCGCAGAAAACGCAGGCTGCGGCTCCCAATAGTGGGGTGAGAGGTGGTGGGGTTAGAAGTGGGGATGCTTCACTTCCGCCTGCACCGGGCACTCCGGCGGGCAGTAGTTCTTCGCGTCCTCAGCCAGCACCTCGCGGGTCTGCACCACGTCATCGCTAATCTGCTCAATCAGCGCCTCAACACCGGTGTACGCCACCATGGGGCGCAGACGCTTCACGAACTCAATCAGCACACGCTGACCGTACAGGTTGAAATCCTCCACGCGCTCTTCCGGGCGGTCAATCACGTGCGCCTCAACCTGGCGGTGCTCAATACCGTCAAAGGTCGGGTTCGTACCCACCGAAATAGCGGCGGGGTGGCGGTTACCGGACTCGTCCACCAGCCAGCCGGCGTACACGCCATCGGCGGGAATCAGGCCGCGCGCCTCAAGCTCAAGGTTCGCGGTCGGGAAGCCCAACTCGCGTCCGCGCGCCAGACCGTGTACAACCTCACCGGCCATCATGTGGTGGCGGCCCAGCAGCTCGGCTGCGGCGGGCATATCACCCTCCAGCAGCAGCTGGCGGATGCGGGTCGAGGAGCAGCGGGTGTTCTCATCCACCATCAGATCCTCAACGACAACCACCTCAAAGCCGTACTTCTCCCCCAGCTCACGCATGGTGTTCAGGTCGCCGGAGTTGTTCTTACCAAAGCGCACGTCGTCACCAATGACCACGAAACGCGCGTTCAGCGCATCCACGAAGGTGGACTTCACGAACTCTTCGGGGGTCTGCGAAGCGAACTCCAGGTTGTAGTTCAGCAACAGGTAGTCGTTCAGACCCAGCAGGCACATGAAGTAGCGGCGCGAGCCCTGACCCATAATGTCGTGGTGGGGTACCTCGGGACGGTGCACCTGCATCGGGTGCGGGTCAAAAGAGACCGCGATAGAGCCCAAACCGTGCTCTTCAGCAAGGGAGACCACGCGCGAAATCACGCGGGCATGTCCACGGTGCACGCCGTCAAAATTGCCGATGGTTACGACCGAGGGGCCGTAGCCGGCGGGGACCTCGCTCAAAGCGGTGTAGAGGGTCACGGGCTCTCCTGAAAAAGATAAATGTACCTAACCATCCTAGACCACAGGCGGCAGGATGCAGAATTCAAAACGGGAATCAACAGGGAATGGAACGGCACCCCTCGCAGGGGGGTGTTCCCTCCCCTACCTTTGTGGATGCGGCGGAGGTGGCGGGTGCGGCGGGGTATCTGACAGGCAGCGACAGAACGCCACCCACAAGCCAAACCCCGCCCGCAGAGAACCCAGCCTATAAGAACCCTGCCCATAAGAAAGCCCGGGCAGGCACCCCACCGTGCGGCAGGAACCTTCCCGGGCGTTACGACTACTTACGAGCCTGGTTACGAGAAGCCTTCAGCATCTCCTCGCGAATCTTATTGGACTTGTTAATCCAGCTGTACCACACCAGCAGGCACGGAGGAATCACAAGCTCAGTCACCATCAGCACAATCAGCGACCAATGCGGGGTGCCGAAGAACGCCCACGACAGGATACGACCCACGCCGCCCAGGAAAACCACCAGGCAGGAGAACACGAGCATGTTCACCCACTTGAACTTCAGGGCAATGAACACGAAGGACAGGCCCACACCCACATAGGCTGCCGCGAAGAACACGTAATTCGACTGCACCGAGGGGTTTGCGAAATCCTGAGGGGCATCCGGAATGACGCGGACACCGCCCAGAACCTGCCACACACCGTACGCAATCATGAACAGACCGTACAGCGCCACCGCCGCGCGGAACGCCGCGCGGTTCTGAGGCTTAGCCGCCTCCTCAAGGCTCTTCGGGCGGGCAAACGCCTCGCGGGTTGCCTTCTTCTCAGCCTTCTTATCTGCCTTCTGCGACGCCTTATCGCCGGACGCCGGTGCGGCTACGCGAACACCCTCGGGTGCCTTCGCCGCAGAAATAGGCTCAGCAGTCTTAGCACCGGCAGCCTTCGCGGCACCGCCCTGAGTAGCAGTTCCGGTCGCAGCAGCCCCGGATGCGGTAGCTTCAGCCTGTGCAGACTCCACGCGGGGTACCGGCGCGGTACGAGGCTCACTCGCCTTATTAGCGGAGCTCTGGTTCTCGCTCATCTTCTCTCCTTCAGCAGGGCCGGGCGGCACCCGCACGAGTAGTCATGTGTGTTCAGGGGTTGTACACGTTAGCGTGTTGAATGAATAGGGCGCACGTTCGGTAGGGCGCACGTTCAATAGGCGCTGAATCAATCAGGCTTGAAGGATTCAGGTTTGGGCAAATCAGCTTTGGGTAGGCGCCAACACCGAACCCTCTTCGCCCATCATAAGCCTTCAACGCCTAGTTGAAGGAACGATTCGCCTCAAAAACCAGCACTGGGGCGGCCTGCACCTTCCCGCGCTGCTTCTTATTCTCCAACAGGGCTACCAGGGTACCGTCCGGGGCGAAGCCCGCCACAATACCCTCAACGCTGGCATGCTGCACCGCGCCGGACTCATCCGCGCTCGCGTGCACGGAACGCTTCACCACGGAACCGTCACCGCTGGGGCTAATACGGCGCCCGTAGGAAATATCGCTCGCCTCCGCAGCGGAGAGCTCACGCGCACCAAAGATGCGGCGTGCTGCCTCCTCCAGAGGAATCAGCGGCAAATCTTCCAGCGGCGCCTCCGACTCTTCACGGCGCTGCTTCAACTGCGCCAAATCGGCGGCATCCTCAAGCACCACGGCACCCACACGGGTACGGCGAAGAGCCGTCAGGTGGCCACCGGTGCCCAGAATCTTGCCCAGATCACGCGCCAGGGCACGAATGTAGGTGCCCGAAGAGCACGAAACCGTCACGTCACAGTCAATCACGGGAACCGAGGTTGCCATGTGCTCGCCCTCGTTCTCGGGGTCCTCAATCACGTACTCGGCAAAACCGGCAGTCACAGAATGCACCATGAACTCGCTAATCGTCACCGGACGCGCCGCCAACTCAACCTGCTCACCGCTACGCACACGCGCATACGAGCGAACACCGTTGATCTTGATAGCAGACACCGCAGAAGGAACCTGCAGAATATCGCCGCTGAGCTGCGCCACAGCCTCCAGGATGCGCGCACGCATCTGCTCAGCGTCCATACCGGTCAGCGCCTCAACGGCATCCGGATGCGCGGCAATGTGCTCACCCTCGGCGTCCTCAGTCAGCGTCTCAATGCCCAGGCGAATCGTCGCATCATAGGTTTTATCCTGACCGACCAGGTAGGTCAGCAGCTTGGTCGCCTTATTAATGCCCAAAATCAGCACGCCGGTCGCGGCCGGATCCAGCGTACCGGCATGACCAACCCGCCGGGTGCCAGCAATACGACGCATCTGAGAGACTGCGTCGTGGCTACTCATCCCGGCGGGCTTATCAATGACCATCAGGCCGGACGGGCCCTGAGGTTGCTTCTTCGCCACTTAGGCGTCCTCACCCTCGGCAGGCTCATCCTTCTTGTACGGGTCAGCCTCACCAGCGTACTGTGCGCCCTCAGCTGCAGCAGCCAGGGCGGCGTCGCGCTCGCGAGTCTCACGCAGAAGCGCCTCAATGTGGAAGGCGTTCTCGGGAACCTCGTCAGCGACGAAAGTCAGGGTGGGGGTCAGGCGGGCAGTGATGTTCTTGCCCACCTCGGCGCGCAGAATACCCTTAGCGGATTCCAGCGCCTTCTTGGTGTTTGCGGCGTCCTCTTCGGAGCCGAACACGGTGTAGTACAGGGTTGCGTGCTGCAGGTCGTTGGTCACGCGGGCATCGGTAATGGTCACAAAACCGAGGCGGGGATCCTTAACACGACGCTCCAGCGCCTTCGCCACAATTACCTTGATGCGGTCGGCAAGTCGTGCCGCGCGGGCTGCATCAGCCATGTGTTTCTCCTTGAAATCTCGTGGTGCTTCCGCGAACACTCGGGGTGTTACGGAAGCGTTCCAGGTAATGCGGAAGCGCCCGCCCCGCCAGCACCCGCCCCGCAGGCTCCAGTTTTAGAAGTCTGCGGGTGCGGGAACACTAGCGGGTGACGGGCGCATCAGCGTGTGAGTCTTAGACACGCGGCTTTTCGCGCATCTCCCAAGTCTCGATAATGTCGCCTTCCTTGATGTCGTTGAAGGAGCCGAGGCCAATACCACACTCGAAACCTTCGCGAACCTCGGTAGCGTCGTCCTTGAAACGACGCAGCGACTCGATGGTGAGGTTGTCTGCCACCACGGAACCGTCGCGCACCAGGCGTGCCTTGGCGTTGCGCTTGATGATGCCGTTCTTGACGATCGAACCTGCGATGTTGCCCCACTTGGAGGAGCGGAAGACCTCGCGGATCTCTGCGGAGCCGAGCTCCACTTCCTCGTACTCAGGCTTGAGCATACCCTTGACGGCCTGCTCAATTTCCTCAATCGCACGGTAGATGACCGAGTAGAACTTCATCTCGACGCCTTCGCGGTCGGCAAGTTCTGCAACGCGCTCTGCCGGGCGGACGTTGAAGCCGATGATGACCGCGTTGTCCACGGTAGCCAGGTTCACGTCGTTCTGGGTAATAGCACCCACACCGCGGTGGATGACGCGCAGCTGAACCTCGTCGCCACCGGCGTCGATCTTCATCAGGGACTCTTCCAGTGCTTCCACAGCACCGGAGACGTCACCCTTAATGATCAGGTTCAGGGTGTCCATCTTGCCCTCAGCCACAGCGGCGTCGAAGGACTCGAGGGTCACGCGCTTACGACGCTTAGCCAGCTGAGCGTTACGATCAGCAGCCTCACGCTTCTCAGCGATCTGACGAGCGGTGCGCTCTTCCTCGGTGGAGAGGAAGGTGTCGCCTGCACGAGGAACGGTGGACAGACCCAGCACCTGAACGGGGCGGGACGGGCCAGCTTCCTTCACAGCCTGACCGTTCTCATCGAACATTGCACGAACGCGACCGTGAGCAACACCGGCAACGATAGCGTCACCGACGTGCAGGGTACCGGACTGAACCAGGACGGTGGAAACCGCACCGCGGCCCTTGTCCAGGTTTGCTTCAATAGCAACGCCGCGTGCTTCCTTGTTCGGGTTAGCGGTCAGTTCGAGCACGTCAGCGGTCAGGGTGACAGCCTCAAGCAGCTCGTCGATGTTGGTGCCGTTGCGAGCGGAGACATCCACGAACATGGTGTCGCCACCGTACTCTTCGGGGATCAGACCGTACTCGGTGAGCTGGCCACGGATCTTGTCCGGGGACGCGCCTTCCTTATCGATCTTGTTCACAGCAACCACGATCGGCACGTTAGCTGCCTGTGCGTGGTTCAGTGCCTCAACGGTCTGGGGCATAACGCCGTCATCCGCTGCGACCACGAGGATTGCCACGTCGGTGACCTTCGCACCGCGGGCACGCATAGCGGTGAACGCCTCGTGACCGGGGGTATCGATGAAGGTAATCGCGCGGTCTTCACCCTCAACGGTGGTGTGGACCTGGTATGCACCAATGTGCTGGGTAATGCCGCCGGCCTCACCCTCAATGACGTTGGTGTTACGGATAGCGTCCAGCAGGCGGGTCTTACCGTGGTCAACGTGACCCATGACGGTAACGACCGGGGGACGAACCTCCAGGACGTCCTCGCCCTCAGCCTCTGCTTCGGCTTCGAGGTTGATGTCGAAGGACTCGAGCAGCTCGCGCTCCTCATCCTCCGGAGAAACGATCTTGATGACGTAGCCCAGTTCGGCACCCAGCAGCTCGAAGGTCTCCTCATCCAGGGACTGAGTCTGGGTAGCCATCTCACCCAGGTGGAAGAGAACCGTAATCAGCGATGCTGGGTTTGCGCCAATCTTCTCAGCGAAGTCCATGATGGACGCGCCGCGGCGCAGACGAATCTCGGTCGAGCCGTCGCCGCGAGGAACAACCACGCCACCGGGTGCCGGTGCGTTCAGCTGCTCCTGCTCATGGCGGCGAGCTGCCTTGGACTTGCGGCCCTTACGCTTGGAGCCGCCGCGACCGAATGCACCCTGTGCATTACCGCGACCGCCGGGGCCGGGACGACCCGGACCGCGGTTGAAGCCGCCGGAACCGCCGCCGCGACGTGCGCCACCGTTACCGCCGCCGTTGTTGGAACCGGACGCGCCGCCACCAACGTTGGAAACCTTGGGCATCATCGAGGGGTTCGGGCGTGCGCCGCCGCCACCAGCCGGACGGGGTGCACCGGGACGTGCGCCACCTGCCGGACGGGGGCCACCGTTACCACCGGGACGTGCGCCACCTGCGGGGCGGGGTGCACCGGGGCGGGGACCGCCGTTACCGCCGGGGCGTGCGCCACCGTTGCCACCGGGACGACCGTTACGTGCCGGACGGGGACCGCCGGAACGCTGGGAGTCGCCGCCGCCACGCTTCATACCCTGCTGGGATGCGAAGGGGTTGTTACCGGGGCGAGGACCGGGCTTGGGGCCGGGCTTCGGAGCGGCAGGCTTGGGTGCTGCCGGCTTCGGTGCAGCCTCGGGGCGTGCCATGCCCTGCTGGGATGCGAAGGGGTTGTTACCCGGGCGGGGACCGCCGGGCTTGGGTGCTGCTGCCGGCTTTGCGGCGGGCTTAGCTGCTGCAGGCTTGGGAGCTGCGCTCTCAGCTGCTGCGGACTTAGCTGCAGGCTTGGGTGCCGGCTTAGCGGCGGGCTTTGCCGCTGCAGGCTTGGGAGCTGCCGCAGGCTTAGCGGCGGGCTTAGCCGCTGCGGGCTTGGGCGCCGGCTTAGCTGCCGACTCCGCGGGTGCTGCCTTTGCGGCAGGCTTAGCGGCTGCGGCGGGGAATTCCGCGCGCAGCTTCTTCAGAACCATGGGGTTCAGGGTGGACGAGGAGCTCTTAACGAACTCGCCCATATCCTTGAGCTTGGCGATAACTTCCTTGGAAGGTACGCCTACTTCTTTAGCAAACTCGTGTACTCGAGGCTGAGCCAAATTTTCTCCATTCCCGGTCCGCACCGGGAATGGTGCGGACACTAATGTTTACGGGGTGCACGCCCGAAGGCGCGCCAATTCGTGAAATTGCCGGTGGGTGAGCACGAAAGGGTACTCATTTCGCGGCACTCATTAGATATCCATCAGTTTTCTGACTCGCTTTCAGATAAGAAGTCGTCAAACTCGTTGACTTACAGAGGGCATATACCCGAAAAGCGTCTATGAGGGGGTCGAGTCCGCAATCACGGCTCGAATCTGCTCACAGCACGCCTGCAGCTGGGCTGCAGGGACCGCTTTTTTGAAGGCGCGCGCCAGACCGTTCTTTTTCTGTAGAGCGGCTACGCACTTTTCGCTCGGATGGATCCAAGCGCCTCGTCCGGGCATAGTTCCCGCCACATCGGGCTGATAGGGCGGGGTGTCCGCCTGCTCGGTAGCAGACGTGACGGGTGTGCGGGCGATGCGCAGCAGGTTGCGCTGTTCATCGCGGGCACGGCATCCGATGCAGGTGCGGACCGGTCCTTCAAACGCTTCGGAGGTTACGGTGAGGTCGTGATCGCTCATGGTCCTCTCCCCTCTCTAGCGTGTGTGAAACCGCGTTCGCGGTACATTCGTGATGCTCTATCCGGTGTGTGCGAGGGCACGTCAAAGCGCCCGGTTACGCACCGGTACATCTTAATAGTGTATCCCGTTTTTAAGAATCATGGGCAAAACTGTGACGCAGGCGCAAGAACACCGGGCACGTTACTGCCCGATATCTTGCGCCTGCATCAACGTGATATACCACGGGATACGCCCCTCACCGGGACTAATGCTTATTCAGCGTCCTGTGCGGACTCTTCGGTTGCCTCTTCAGCTGCAGCTTCTTCAGCCAGGCTACGGGCCACGCGAGCTGCAACCTCTTCCTCGGCACGAACCTGAGCGTACTTGGACTCGGAGAGAATATCGATACGCCAGCCGGTCAGCTTCGCAGCCAGACGTGCGTTCTGACCCTCACGGCCAATCGCCAGGGACAGCTGGTCATCCGGAACCACGGCACGAGCGGAGTACTCGCGCGGGTTCGCGATAATGACCTCGGTGACCTTCGCCGGGGACAGCGCCGCAGCGATGAAGGTTGCCGGATCGGTCGAGTAGTCGACAATGTCAATCTTCTCGTCGTTCAGCTCGGCAGCAACCGCACGCACGCGGGCACCCATATCGCCGATGCACGCACCCTTAGCGTTAATGGTCGGGTTCTTCGCGGACACAGCAATCTTGGAGCGGTGGCCAGCTTCACGTGCGATGGAGTTAATGGATACCAGGCCCTCAGAGATCTCGGGAACCTCGTGCTCGAACAGGCGCAGAACCAGGTTCGGGTGCGAACGAGAAACCACAATCGAGGGACCCTTGGGTCCGCGGCGAGCCTCAACCAGGTAGGCGCGCAGGCGGGTACCGTGCGGGTACTTCTCGCCCGGAACCTGCTCGTTGCTGGGCAGAACAGCTTCAACGGTGCCCAGGTCAACCTGAACCATACGCGGGTTGTTGCCCTGCTGGATCACGCCGGACACCAGGGTGCCCTCACGGTCCTTGAACTCACCCAGAACGGATGCGTCCTCAGCGTCACGCAGACGCTGGGAGAGCACCTGACGGACGGTTGCGGCAGCGATACGGCCAAAGTTGTTCGGGGTATCGTCAAACTCGTCAATCTTCTGGTTGTCCTCATCAAGCTCAGGAGCCAGAATGACGAACTCGCCGGTGGTGCGGTCGATGACGGCACGAGAGCCCTTAATAGCGCCGGGCTGCTTCATGTACGCAAGCAACAGGGCGTTCTCAACCAGGGTGAAGAGCTCCTCCATGACGAGAGAGCGCTGCTTCGCCAATGCGCGCAGTGCGCCCAGGTCAATAGTTTTAATATCCTCCACGCTTTTCAGCCTTTCCCAGTTAGCACGGCGCCGGGACGCTCAACGCGCCCCGGCTCCCGAACGGTATATACCTGGCACGGAGCACCCCGTGCCTGAAGCTTTAATAACTCTATTCTACCGGCTCAGCGGGCGAATTGAAGTCAATCTCGACGTGAGCAGAAGCAATATTTTCCCACGGAAGCAAGCTCGGCTCGTGGTAGGACTCCTTCTGACCCTTCTTCGTGTTCTTCTTACGAGCCAGCACCGGACCCTCATCCTGCACCTCGTGCAGACGCGCCAGGTACTCGGTACCGTCAGGTGCGGTGACCGCAATCAGGCGGGTACGGGCACGCTCCCAGTGGCGGCGCTCGGTCAGGGCGCGGGTAGCGCCGGGCGAGGACACCTCCAGCTCGTAGGGGAAGAACTCGTCGTTTTCATCCGCACGGTCCAGAGCGCTCGAAATCGCACCGGAAATCTCCGCGAGAGAATCCAGCGACAGCGAATCGGTACGCTCAGCGGTGTAGTCCACCGTAATCTTCACGGTGCGGTTCGCCGCCGGGCCCGAAATCTTCAGGCCCTCCAGCACCAGCGAGAACTCGGAGATCACCGGGGCAATCGCCTCGGCAACCTCCTCCTCACGGATCGCGCGGGTACCCACGCGCACCGGTGCCTCCACCACGGGCTCGCTCTCAACGCGAGCGCGGGAAGTGTTCACACCATTCGCCACGCGGGATGCGGCACGGCGAGCGCGCGCATTCGGGGCGCTCTTCTTAGCGCCAGAACGCTTCGGCTTATATGCCATAGTTCTCTTCTTTCATTCTTCCGCCGCTTACCCCGCCCCACCTCTTAGGAGGCGGGGCGGGTGGCGGCGGTTTTACGTCTTTGCGGGCTAGTGGCGTGCCTTAGGCGCCGCGCACCTCAGCGATGACCTCAGCCACCGCGTTCTCCACGGACACCTCGCGAGCCTCACCGCTGCGGCGATCCTTCAGCTCCAGCACGCCGTCCTTGAAGCCGCGACCAATCACCAGGATGGTGGGCACACCCAGCAGCTCGGCGTCGCCGAACTTCACGCCGGGGCTGGTCTTCGGGCGGTCGTCCAGCATGACCTGCAGGCCGGCGGATTCCAGGGATGCGCTGAGCTCTTCAGCGTACTCGTGGGATGCTGCGTCCTTGCCGGTGATGACAATGTGCACGTCTGCCGGTGCCAGGTTACGCGGCCAGATTAGGCCCTTCTCGTCGTGGTTGCCCTCGGCGATAGCGGCCAGTGCGCGGGTCACGCCCACGCCGTAGGAGCCCATGGTCACGGTCTGCAGCTTGCCGTTCTGGTCCAGGACCTTCAGGCCCAGTGCCTCAGCGTACTTGCGGCCCAGGGCGAAGATGTGGCCCATCTCGATGCCGCGGGCTGCCACCAGCTCGCCGGAGCCGTCCGGTGCCGGGTCGCCTTCGCGCACCTCGCACGCCTCGATGACGCCGTCGGCGGTGAAGTCGCGGCCGAAGACCAGGTTCGCCACGTGCTTGCCCTCTTCGTTCGCGCCGGTCACCCAGCGGGTACCGCGCACCACGCGGGGGTCAACGAAGAAGGGAATGCCGGTTGCGGAAGCCACCGCATCCTCGTCCTCAGTGTGCGCGCCGAGCAGGGGCGCATCCAGGCTCAGGCCGGGGCCAATGTAGCCCTTGACCAGCTGCGGGTAGGCCTTCAGGTCCTCTTCGCTGGCGGCCTCGACCTCAACCTCGCCGCCGATACCCAGCAGGGCGCCGATGTTGACCTCAACGCGGCCCAGGTCCACGGCACGGTCGCCGGGAACGCCCACGGCGAAGACCTTACGCTCGCCGGAGGGGGTGATGACGGTGCCCACGAAGCACTTGAGGGTCTGCGAAGCTTCCAGGGTGCCGCCGGTGACCTCGGAGTGCAGTTCGTTCATGCGCTCCACCAGGGTCTCAATGGTGGCGGAGTCGGGGGTGTCCAGAACGATTGCCGCCGGGGTGTCCTCGGTGATTTCGATTTCCTCGGGAACCACGGTGGTGACGGCCTCAACGTTTGCCGCGTAGCCGCCTGCGGAACGCACGAAGGTGTCCTCGCCGATGGGGGTCGGGTGCAGGAACTCTTCACTGCGGGAGCCGCCCATCGCGCCGGACTGTGCGGTCACAATGACAATCTCCAGGCCCAGGCGCTCAAAGATGCGCTGGTAGGCGGCACGGTGAGCCATGTACGCCTCGTTCAGGCCCTCATCGTCAATGTTGAAGGAGTAGGAGTCCTTCATGATGAACTCGCGGCCGCGCAGCAGACCCGCGCGGGGGCGCGCCTCATCGCGGTACTTGGTCTGAATCTGATACAGGTAAACCGGCAGGTCCTTGTAGGAGGAGTACAGGTCCTTGACCAGCAGGGTAAACATTTCCTCGTGGGTGGGTGCCAGCAGCATGTCTGCACCCTTGCGGTCCTTGAGGCGGAAGAGGTTGTCGCCGTACTCGTCCCAGCGGTTGGTTGCCTCGTAGGGTTCGCGGGGCAGCAGTGCGGGGAAGTGAACTTCCTGCGCGCCAATGGCGTCCATCTCTTCGCGGATGATGTTCTCGACCTTGCGCAGTACCTTCAGGCCCAGGGGCAGCCAGGTGTACACGCCGGGGGCTGCGCGGCGGATGTAACCGGCGCGGACCAGCAGCTTGTGGCTGGCGACCTCAGCGTCTACGGGGTCCTCGCGCAGAGTGCGCACGAAGAGGTTGGAAAGGCGAAGTACCACGATTCTCCTTGAAAGGTCGATAGGTTTAGGTAGGGTGCCCACAGCTCACCGAGTAAGCCGAGAAAAAGGCACAGTCGTCTTTAATTTTATAGCGTTTTAGGGTTCGGCGTGTTTAGCGCTCAAAAATGATGGTCGAGAACTGCCCAATCTGCTCCCAACCGGTCCCCCGGTACATGGCAAGAGCGCGGGCATTGTAGTCGTTCACGTACAGGCTCAAGTGCGGGTAGCGACGCTGCAGAATCTGCGCGGCGGCGGCAAAGAACGGCTTAGCCAGCCCGTAGCCGCGGTAGTCCGGGTGCAGCCACACGCCCTGCACCTGCGCGACGTCCAGGTTCACGATGCCCGCATCCGCCTTGAAGATGACGCGCCCGTTCACATCGGTGACGATGGCGCTGCGCTGACCGGCAATGAGCGTGCGCAGGCGCGCCGCGTAGCCGTCACCGTAGCGGGCGATCGGGTCGAAGCCGACCTCCTCGGTGAACATGGCAGCTGCGGCGGGCAGAAGCTCCCCCAGGTCCGCGGAGGTGGCGAGGCGCGCATACCCGGCAGGCTCGCCGGAAGAGTCGCCGCCAAGAGGGCTCTGCCCCGGTTTGAAGGGCTCTGGTTTGAGGGGCGCGGGCAGATGCGCCGGCAGCTCAGGAAGCTCCACGGCGTAGAAGCGGGCGAGGTCCTTCTCCGGCGGCAGATACAGCAACGGCTGATTGGGGCGCTCCGACAGAACCCGCGCACGGTGATCGCAACCGTCGCGCAGGCTCGGCTGCAGCATCTGCAGTAGCGGCACCGGGCTCTTACCGCCCCGATTCTGCTCGCACAGCTGTTGCATGCGCGTCCACAGGGGCATCACGAAGGCGCTCTCACCGAACATCGAATCCAGGCGAGAACCCACCTGCAGCAACAGCTGAGCCAGCGCGTCACGATGCGCGAGCGCCGTAGCATCCAGGTTAGGGGCATCCGGCGCGGTGGCATCCAGTGCTTCAGCGCCGTAAGAATCCGCATCGTGTTCAGCGTGTTCAACCGCGGCATGTTCAACCGCGGCACCGCACAGCCGCACCGGCACCACATTCGAGCCCAACAGCAGCACACAGCACAGCTGCCCATCGCGCTCACAGCCCACAAAACCCTGATAGTAGTGCAGCGGAATACACGGGGCCCTCACCGGAAGAGGGCACGCCAAATAGTGCTCAATGGAGTACAGATTCGGGACCGGGTCACTGAACAGGACCTCCTCCAGCTCATCGCACCACCGAGCATCCAGAGCAAAAACGTGTTCCTTCACGCGATCAGGCATAGGGGAAGAATCCATCGTCGAAACAGCAGTCGAAACAGCAGCACGCCGGGCACGATGGGCTTTACGGCGGCGAGAAAAAAGAGTGAACATGACCTGTTGAGTGATAGAGAATGAGCGACAGAATTGAGTGAAAACACGGGGACATGCGGCCCCGAAAAGGCAGCCGGACCATGCGGCAACAACCGGCAGCAGCAAGCACCGAACCTGCAACCACCATACCGGACATCACCGGAAAAACGCGGAGGCGCCCCCACCAGGGCGCCTCCGCGCACAAAAGCTAACTAGCTCACCGAAACAGCCGGGGAACCCTCGGGAACATACTCACCCGAAGCCTCCATCTCAGCAGCAATACGGGTAGCCTCTTCAATCAGAGTCTCAACAATCTGATCCTCAGGCACAGTCTTAATGACCTCACCCTTCACGAAAATCTGGCCCTTACCGTTACCGGACGCCACACCCAGGTCAGCCTCACGAGCCTCACCCGGACCGTTCACCACGCAACCCATCACGGCAACACGCAGCGGAACCTTCATGTGCTCCAGACCCTTCGTCACGTTCTCAGCAAGCTCCCACACGTTCACCTGCGCACGACCACACGACGGGCACGACACAATATCCAGCTTGCGGGGGCGAAGGTTCAGCGACTCCAGAATCTTGGTGCCCACCTTCACCTCCTCAACCGGAGGAGCAGACAGCGACACGCGAATAGTATCGCCAATACCCTGCGACAGCAGAGTACCGAACGCCACCGAGCTCTTAATAGTGCCCTGGAACGCCGGACCAGCCTCAGTCACACCCAAGTGCAGGGGCCAGTCACCGCGCTCAGCCAGCTGACGGTACGCCTCCACCATCACCACAGGGTCATTATGCTTCACAGAAATCTTGAAATCACGGAAACCGTGCTCCTCAAAGAGCGATGCCTCCCACACAGCAGACTCAACCAGAGCCTCCGGAGTAGCCTTACCGTACTTCTCCAACAGACGCTTATCCAACGAACCAGCATTCACACCAATACGCAGAGAAACGCCGTGGTCCGAAGCCATCTGAGCGATTTCCTTCACCTGGTCGTCGAACTTACGGATATTACCCGGGTTCACACGCACAGCACCGCAACCAGCCTGAATAGCCGCATACACGTACTTCGGTTGGAAGTGAATATCAGCAATCACCGGAATACGGGACTGCTTCGCAATAATAGGCAGAGCCTCCGCATCCTTATCAGTCGGGCACGCCACACGCACAATATCGCAACCGGCAGCGGTCAACTCGGCAATCTGCTGCAGAGTCGCACCAATGTCGTGGGTCTTAGTGGTCGTCATCGACTGCACCGAAATCGGAGATTCAGAACCAACACCGACAGAACCCACCATAAACTGGCGGGTCTTACGACGCGGGGACAGAACCGCGGGAGCGGGCTTCGGCATACCAAGGCTGACCGACAAGGTTTTCCTCCATACATGGGTTGTGAAAGACGTACGACGCATCCTTCGTTCAACTTTTTATTGTGCCACTGACGCGAAAGAAACCACTAATACGGGTACCCTTACCGCGCGCAACAACACACTAAAACAGGGTGATGGGCTTAACAATATCCGCCACAATCAGAATGACAGACATCACAATAAATGCGCCCGCCACCACATACGTCAACGGCAACAACTTCACCGGATCAAACGGACCCGGATCCTTACGCCCAGTCAAACGCGCAAAGAAACGACGCACGCCCTCCCAAACAGCGCCCAACACGTGGCCACCATCCAGCGGCAGAAGCGGAATCAAATTAAACGCAAAAAGCATCAAATTCATATTCGCCACCAGCGAGACCAACATCGCAGCCTTCGCCTTCACATCAATACGGTCAGTAGCCGTCACCTCACCGGCAATACGGCTCACACCAACCACAGACACCGGCGACTCAACACTACGCTCACCACCAGTCACCAAAGTCACCGTCAACTCCCACACACGCTGCGGCAACGACAACATCGACGAACCCACACGGGAGAGCGTATCGCCCACCATCGCAGGCACCTCAGTAATAGAACCGGGCACCAACTCACTCGACGGCGAAACACCCACAAAACCGCCGCGAGTCGTCGCAATCGAACCATCCGCAGCACGCGCATACTGGCCCTTACCATCAGAAACCGGGCGAATCATCTCAACCGGAGTCACCGACAAATCCAGACGCTGACCATTACGCTCCACCGTCAAAGTGCTCGGGCGAGAACCCGCCGCACGAATCGCCGAAGACACAGCCTCCCACGAACCCGTCGACACACCATTCACAGCAACCACACGGTCACCCACCTGCACACCAGCAGCCTTCGCCGGCGACGGAGTGGACTTATCCGTACACTCGCCATAGCTAATCGAATCATGAGTGACATTCACGCTCGGCACGCACTCAGACACCGCCGACACCTTATTCGTCACCTGCGCCGTACCAAAACCACAAATCAGCACAGCAGTACACACCACACCAATCAGCAGGTTCATCGTCGGGCCGCCCAGCATAATCACCATGCGCTTGAGCACCGGCAACTTATAGAACAGGCGGTCCTCATCACCGGGCTTCAGACGCTCAGCATCCGCCGCACGCGCCTCCTCAGCCAAGGACGCAAACGGGCTGGTGCTGCCCGAATGGCCCTCCTCATGGTGCTCCTTCACCTCAGCAGGGCTCGGCGGGTACATGCCAATCATCGAAATGTAACCGCCCAACGGGATCGCCTTGAAACCGTACTCAGTCTCGCCGCGGCGGAAAGAGAACACGGTCTTACCGAAGCCAATCATGTACTGCGGAACGCGCACATTGAACAGCTTCGCGGGCACCAGATGCCCCACCTCGTGCAGGGCAATCGAGACGGCAATAGCTATTGCCATAAGGATAATGCCCACAGCGTACAGCAGGATTTCCACGCTTTTACTCGTTTCGGTTCGGGGATACGAAGCTTCTAGGATACTCGCTTAGCCTGTGAAGGCGCCCTCCCCCGCTTTCTGGAGGGGCTGGATGGGGACGGTAAGAGGGGCGGTGTCGTCCTCGTTCCTACAGGGGCACCCGCCCTCGCTTCGCTTCGGGCACCCTGATG
>ERZ773050.528-NODE-528-length-21914-cov-7.757217_pt1 | contig 21914 bp, 20 predicted proteins | sample MGYA00580632_ERZ773050 | MGnify/ENA primary metagenome ERZ773050 (study PRJEB29015, sample SAMEA2738123) | human oral metagenome | biome: human oral; feature: human-associated habitat; material: saliva | place: China | collected 2166 ... | reverse complement strand
CTGGCCAAGCTCGGCCTGCGCAACCGCACCCAGGTCGCGGTCATGTACTACCGCTGCGCACAGGCCGGGTAGAGGGGTGCGTTGACGTACTGACGACGCCCAGGGCAGTCCGGGCGATTCCGCTTGGTGGGCTCGTCGTTCATCCGCTCGATGACGGTCTTGAGGGTACCGGTCATGTCGTGCCGGTAGACCGGAGTTCCCCATGCGAGCACGTCCGCCGCGCACATGCGCTCCCAGACCTGGGGCTACTGGTCACCGGGTGGCGATGAGCCTCGGGGGATGGTGTAGTCGATGAGGTGGAGCGTCTCGTAGCCGGTTCCTGCAAGCAGCCTCTCCGCCATGGCAGTGGTGTTGCCGTCGCGCTTGGAAGAGGCGTTGACGAACAGCGGCATGTCAGTCCTTTCCAATGTGGCTGGCCAAGGGCAACTGTTCACCATCGGTTGTTGAGCCTGTCCGGTGCGCTGTGCGGAGACCTTGGGATGCCTGACCCGGTTCTGCAGATCCCCCACGTTGAGTCCTGCAAACTCCTCACTACAACACCTGCATATTCCCTACTAGGATCCCTGCAAGTTCCTCACTTCCCCTACACTGACGTCATGGATACTGCTGAGGTCACAGGAACGAACTACCTGCCGCGCGCCATCGATCCGCTGATGACCCGCGTCCTGGAATCGACCGGGGCGGCCATCCTTGAAGGCCCTCGCGGCTGCGGTAAGACGATGACGGGGCTGGCGCACGCGTCCTCCTACGCCCTGCTTGATACCCCCGAGGCGCAAACGGCTGCCGAGATCGACCCGCATGTGCTGCTGGCCGGAGCCAGTCCGCGTCTCCTGGACGAGTGGCAGCTCATTCCCCAGATCTGGAACCTCGCACGCAGAGAGGTCGACTTCTCTGCCGAGCACGGGCGCTTCATCCTCACCGGCTCGGCCGTGCCAGGCGCCGACCCCATCCGGCACACCGGCGCGACACGCTTCATCCGAGTCCGTCAGCGCACCATGACCTGGGCGGAGAAGGACAACCGTCTCAACGACGACGGCGTCTCGCTGCGCGCGCTGCTCGACGGGGTGCGCCCGTCGTCGTCCATGTCCACGGCTCCGCTCGACGAGATCATCCGTGGCATCCTGCGCCCCGGATTCCCCGGTCTGCTGAACGCTCCACCGGACATCGGGGCACGCAGCATGGAGAGCTACATCAAGGACCTCAACCGACTTGCGAACCTGCGCTCCGAGCCGGCAGTCATCGAGCAGCTCATCACGTCACTAGCCCGCTCCACCGCAAGCGACGTCTCCCAGTCGACACTGCGTCGGGACATATCGCGAACGCTACCCGCACCGTCGGAGGCCACTGTTGCCAAGCTGCTCGAACTGTTGGAGCGCGTCTTCATCCTTGAGCCGATCCATCCCTGGGCGGTCTCCCTGCGCTCCAAGGCCCGTTTGCGTCGTTCACCCAAGTACCACCTGGCTGACCCGGCTCTGGCTGCGGCTGCATTGCATGCTGACGCCGCCCGTCTTGGCGCAGACCTTGAGACGCTCGGTTTCCTGTTCGAGTCCGCGGTCATCCATGATCTGCTGGTCTACACCGAGGCCTTGGGGGGACACCTCTACCACTATCGCGACTCCAACGGACACGAGATCGACGCGGTCATCACCATGCCCAATGGCACCTGGGCCGCCATTGAGGTCAAGATCGGTGGCGGGCAGGTACAGCGTGGAGCCCAGACCCTGGCCTCAGCCATCGCCCAGATCGACATGGCACCTCCCGCATTCAAGGCGGTGATCACCGGGACAGGTTTCAAGGCGGCCCTGCCGGATGGCACGATCACGTTCCCACTGCACGAGCTTCGACCTTGAATCCGCATGGATAGAGCCCAGAGCGTAGACGCGTCCAAGGTGTCACCCTCGGCGAGCTGTCCTTGGCGCATGGACTGCCACGGACCCGGTCAGCGGTTGAAGAGCCTGGCCATGAACTCCCGGTCTTCAGCGAACAGGGTGTTGCCGGCGCCGTGCTGGTCGGAGGCGCCGCGCTGGGAGAAGTAGGAGCTCGGTTTAACGTCGAGTACCGTCAGCCGCGCTATCTCATCCGCACCGACACCCCGTGCCTCATGGAGTGAGACCAGCCGACGGTGACTGGCCCGGTCGGGGTTGGCGGCCTGGAAGGTGCCCTGCCGGATGATGCAGATGGGCTTGGTGCTGTTCGTGGAACCGGCCTTCAAGTTGGACGGGTTGCCGAGGGGGAGCCCTGGGCGGCGGAGGCGGTGCTTACGCCCAGGGCCTGTACCGTGGCGAGGGACCCAAATGCCTGCCCAAGCGCGCGTCGCGTCATAGGACTCATTCGTATGTTCCTCTCAGTGTCGGGGGATGGAGGTGTCGACTGGTCGCGGTCAGGACATGACGTTCGTCCACCGCCTGGTCACTCGGTGTCGGACACCGGCTCGTACCACGCCAGCCGGTGATGAAGGCCTGGCCGCTCAGTACAGCGTCCCGCCGGCGAGCTGGTTGTTCTTGACGTAGTCGCGCAGCAGCCACATGACGGCCTTGGGGTCGTAGTGGTCGAAGACGCGCGGCAGGCTGCCGTCGTCGAGCGTGGAGAAGACCTCCATGTCCTTGGCGTTCAGCTCGAAGTCGCAGACGTCGAAGTTCTCCTCCATCCGAGGGCGGTGGGTGGACTTGGGAATGACGACGACGTCCTTCTGCATGAGCGCCCGCAGCACCACCTGTCCAGGCTTCTTGCCATACTTCTCGCCGATCTCAGTCAGGACCGGGTTGGCGAAGATGTTGTTCTGGCCCTCGGCGAACGGCGCCCAGGCCTCGTGGACGACGCCGAGCTCGGCCATCACCTCGTGGGCCTCGTCCTGCTGACGGAAGGGGTGCGTCTCGACCTGGTTGACCGCCGGCGGCACCTCGGCGAGCAGGGCCACGTCGATAAGCCGCTCGGGATAGAAGTTGGACACCCCGATGGCGCGCAGCTTGCCAGCCTTGTAGGCGTCCTCCATGGCGCGGTAGGCGCCGGGGTAGTCCCATGGCCTGGTGCAGCAGCATGAGGTGCATCAAGGCGTGGAGGGTGTGGATGGAGCTGGAACAGCTGAGGCAGCTCGAGGCGATCGAGCGCGAGGGGACCATGAGCGCGGCGGCGCAGGTTCTGCACTTGTCGCAGCCGGCGCTATCGCGCTCGCTCGGGCGCCTGGAGAGAGAGCTTGGCCAGTCTCTCTTCGATCGTGTGGGACGCCGCCTCATCCTCAACGACGCCGGTCGGGTCGCCCTGGAGCACGCCGGCCAGATCCTCAGGGCCGAGCGGATGATGCGCGAGGCGCTGGCCGACGTCGCCCGTCGCGCCCGTGCTCTACGGGTGGGGACTGTCGCTCCAGTACCGCTGTGGCGCCTGACCGCCCTCATGACCGAGCGGTTCCCCGGGCTGGTCCTCACCTCCCAGATGCTCGCCGAGGACGAGGTGGAGTGCGGGGTTGTCGACGGCGACCTCGACCTGGGTATCAGTCTGCGGCCCCTGGCGCTGCCCATGGTGCGCTCGACTCGGCTCATGGTGGAGAACCTCGCCGTCGTCCTGCCCTCCGAGCACAAGCTGGCGGGCAGGAGCAGCGTGAGCATGGCCGAGCTCGACGGCGAGACCTTCCTCCTGCTCAAGGACATCGGCTTCTGGCGTCAGGTGTGCGACCAGCATCTGCCTCACTCCGAGTTCATTGTGCAGGAGGACTGCGGTGTCTTCGAAGGGCTGGTGCGCAGCTCGCCGCTGCCTCACTTTGTCACCGATGCGCCCTTCTTCTCGGACGCTGCACCCGAACGGGTCGTCGTGCCGATTCGTGACACGGCGGCGCACGCGACCTTCTACCTGCTGGCTCGTGCCGGCTGCCGTCAGGAGGCCGAGAACCTCTTCGACTGGGTGAGCCGACAGTGACCAGCAGTGACCAGCGTGCCTGACGGGAGCGACGTGCGCCGTCGGCGACATGTGTCCCGCCGGGATTCAGGAACCCTCCACATGGTCGATAAACGCCACATGCCGGATCGAAACGGCGCCACATGCCGGACTGGATGGACGCCACATGGGGGATTAGAATGGCGCCAACATCCGGATCGAGGCCGGATCCTGCAAGAGAGGCTGAAGAACTGGTGGGTCAGAACGGCTATCTGCCGCGGGTTGTCGACCACGTCGTCCAGGACTCGCTCGGCTACTCGGGAGGCGTCCTCCTCGAAGGAGTGCGGGCCTGTGGCAAGACCATGACCGGCCGCCGGCACGCCTCCTCCGAGGTGGCCCTCGACTCAGGGCTGCCGCAGCTGCGCGCGGCCCTGGAGGTCGACCCGTCCCTGATTCTGGCCGGGGAGGCCCCGCGTCTTATCGATGAGTGGCAGATCGAGCCCTCCCTGTGGAATCTGGTGCGTCGAGAGATCGACTCACGTCAGCGTCCGGGTCAGTTCCTCCTGACCGGATCCTCCGTCCCGGTTGAGGATGCTGCCCGCCACTCAGGCGCACATCGGGTATCGCGAATCCGTATGCGTCCGATGACCCTGTTTGAGCGTGGTCTCGGCGATGGAAGCGTCTCACTTGCGGGACTGTTCGATGGTCAGGCTCCCGAACCTGTGCTGGTCTCGGGAACGAGCGTGGCCGAGGTCCTTGACGAGCTGGTCCACGGAGGGTGGCCCGGGGATCGTGATCTGACGACTTCTCAGGCACAACGTCATCTGCGGGACTATATCGATGACATCATCAGTATCGACATCGGCCGTCTCGATGGTGAGCCGCGCCGGGACCCCTTGAGGATGCGTGCCCTCATACGGTCTCTCGCCCGGCATATTTCGACGGAAGCCTCTTTCGCCACCATCGCGAAGGATGTCTCCGGACAATCGTTGTCCGGAGAGACGGCGATCGCTTACGTGAACGCCCTCAAGCGCCTGTTCGTCGTCGAGGAGCAGCCGGCCTGGGCTCCTCATTTGAGGTCTCGCTATGCGGTGCGGACGTCGTCGAAACTGCACTTCGTTGATCCCGCGCTGGCTGCGGCAGTGACCGCGACCTCGCCGGGGCGTTTGATGCAGGACCTGGAGACTGCCGGGCTCTGGTTCGAGTCGCTGGTCGTGCAGCACCTGAGGGTCTTCGCTGAGGTGCTGGGTGGTCGCATCTATCATTTCCGGGACAAGTCGGGCAGAGAGGCGGACGTTATTGTCGAGCTCGATGACGGACGGTGGGCCGCCTTCGAGGTCAAGCTGGGACAGAGGCAGATTCCTGCGGCTCAGTCCTCGCTGGCGGCGTTCGTGGGAGATATTGACACGACGCGGACACCTCTCCCACAGTTCAAGGCTGTTGTTACTGCGGACGGTCCCACGATGATGCTTCCCGATGGCGCTGTGACCTTCCCCCTGAAGGCTTTGAGTCCCTGATCCTCGCACTGTCATGTGACGACGATTGCCGCCGCACTTGACGGCCAGTGGCGATCATCGAACGTGGTTAGGCGAGCTCACCGGTGACGAGGCGGACGAGGTCTCGGCGCGCCCGGCGTCCCTCCGGGGTGGGGAACATCGGGTAGACGTGGTTGAGGTTCTCGCCGACGTGCAGCGTCGAGTCCACCCCGGCCTCCAGGAGCTTGGCGTGGAAGAGCGCATTGTCCGGCAGGAGGATCTCCCGGGTCCCCACGAAGGTCGTCACCTTCTTCAGGCCCGACAGGTCACCGTAGATGGGGGAGAGGTGCCAGTCGGTCGGCGGGGTGCTGCCCGCCCAGGAACGGCCGATCTCGGCGAGGGGCTCGGGAGCCATGAGCGGGTCGGCGTCTACGTAGTCGGCGATATCCGGGTTGGTGTTGGTGATGTCGACCCAGGGCGAGATGAGTGCGAGCTCATCGGGCTGGGCCTCACCCGCCTCGGCCAGGGACAGGGCGATGACCGCCGCCAGGCCCCCACCCGCGCTGTCTCCCATGAGGACGATCCGCTTCCCCGGGTTCTCCGCGACCGTGCGCCGATAGAGGTCCAGCACCAGCCGGTGCGCCTCGGACCAGGTGTGGTGGGGCGCCAGCGGGTAGAGCGGCATGACGACGTCGGCCCCCGTCCTACGGGCCAGATGGTCGACCAGCCAGGCGTGCGCCGAGACCGCCGTCGCGATGTAGCCGCCGCCGTGCAGGTAGACGATGACCGCGCTCGACGGCGTCCGCTGGCGGACGTGATAGACGGGCATGCCGGAGTCCTCGCTCCGCTCCAGGTCGTAGAAGAAGCGACCCCAGGCCGGGAAGGTGACGGAGCGGGCCGGCTCGGGGCGGTCGGCCAGACGCGCGATCCGCTCGGTCATCGGAATGCGGGCCGCCAGTGTCTTGACCGGCCGGACGCCGTACTCCGCCAGGCTCGCCGCGGCCGAGCGGCCATATCGCTTGCGGGAGTAAAGGCTGAAGGCCCCCACCGTCAGACCCACACTGGCCACGCCGACGGCGATCCTGCTCCCGCTGAGTCTCCTGGGTGCCTTCATGATTCCTCCACTCCGCAGGGTCTCGAACGCGGTCCGAAGAGTTTTCCGGCTCCTGTGGCCGCCCCGTTCATCGTAAGCGCCGGAGTCCCGTCACCGCCGGGTGAAGGCGGCTCGTTCACTCCGTGCGGAGTTTGGGGTGCGGCTGCGACGGGGGCGCCGTGAGGCGGGCCAGTTCCCCTCGGGGCGTGGACGATGGTGGGGGTGGCGGGTGGGATGGAAACCTGCCCGCCGGATCGTCTGGCTGCAATATAGTGGTCTTCCGGCGGTGCCGATCTGGTTGGTGCTGTTTGATGGAATGCAATCGTGAACGAGGTGTCTTCCTATGGCCGAAGTGCAGTTGATGGTCATCCTATTTGCTATAGTTGTGGCGTTGCTGGGATTGTGGCAGATGGTCAACCCGAGGGGGAATTGGCGGGCGACGGAAGGCTGGAAATATCGTGACCCCGATGCTAATGAGCCGTCTGAGACCTCGTATGGTTTGCGGAGTGTCGGGGGTTTCTTCACCATCGTGATGGCGGCGGTGCTGGCTGGACTAGGTATGCAGGCCGGTGGTCTGGGGTCGTCGAAATCGGGGAGCTCAGCCGGTACTACGTATTCCGATCCTTGCGGTAGCTACGCCTGGTATTGCCATAGCGACGACTCCTCCTCGGCTCCTCGGCCCACTGCCTCAGGGCAGACCGTGGACCCGTTCTCATCGGCCGCAGCGAGCCCTGTTGCCAATGGGGCGCCCGTCACCCTCTTCACCCCGGTGGTTGAAGGCGAGGTCCAGCACGGTCAGTCGGACTCCTCGGAGCGCATTGCAGTCAAGCCGGTCTACTACCCGTGGACAGCGAGCGACCAGCCAGCGGCCTTCGCTTCCGCCGCGGTCATCGACTCCAAGGTTGCGCTGGCGACTCTCGATCCGGCGCAGGCCACAACTGAAGGTGCAGGGGGAAGCGTGCTGGGGGAGAGGACCCATATCGTGGTCCAGCTCATCCGGCCCGTCTGTGCAATTACATCGGCCAGCGCCTCCCTGTCAGACGATCAGGCCAGTATCTCGATCTCGGTCTACGGGATCCCCGACCTCAGCCGCTGTGGACAGCCGACAGAGGGGGCTTACGTCGCTATCCCTCTCAGTGACGAGCTGGTCCAGGCGGCACAGAACTACCAGGCGCCTGTGTACCATCCGCTGGCGCCGACGACGTCTCCATCCGGAGCCTCCGAGCACACACCGGACCCGGTTCCTGGAAACGCCTGGTCAAGCACGTCCTACGACGGCGACTATATGCCGACCATTTTCCGAGCCGACTGGCGGGGAGAGCTCACTGAGACGTGGAAGGACCCCGTCACTGACGCTGATATTGATCGCAATACGCTCGTCCCCTGGGTCGCTCCCGGCTCATCATGAGCCGTACCGTGGGTAACTTGTCACAACACGTCCTGGAGTAGATGCGTATGAGCACTCATGAGACCGACCACCTCGCCGCCGTCCGCGCTCTCGCCCCCGAGTGCATGGTGCTGCTGCGCTCCAATGGCGCCTTCCCCTTGGCTGAGCCGGGCGAGATCGCCCTGTTCGGCTCCGGTGCGCGACACACCATCAAGGGCGGAACCGGCAGCGGAGACGTCAACTCCCGCCACGTCACCACCATCGAGGAGGGCTTGGAGGCAGCCGGCTTCACCATCGTCACCCGGCCCTGGCTGGAGTCTTACGACCGTATCCGTCTGCGGGCCCATCAGGACTTCATCGCCGGCATCAGGGCCGAGGCCGCCAAGCGCGGCGTCCCCGCCATCATGGTTGGCATGGGCTCGGTCATGCCCGAGCCGGAGTACACGATCCCCCTCGATATCCAGGCCGGCACCGACCCGCACGCAGCCGTCTACGTCCTGTCCCGAACCTCCGGGGAAGGCAGCGACCGCATCCCCGAGGCCGGAGACCTCAGACTCACCGACACCGAGATCCGCGACATCCTCGCCCTGAACGCCCGCTTCGAGCGCTTCCTCCTCGTGCTCAATGTGGGTGGCGTCGTCGATCTCAGCCCGTTGGGCGACGTTGCCAACATCCTCCTGCTCTCCCAGCTCGGCGCGACCATCGGTGACGCCTTCGCCGACGTCCTCCTGGGCCGGGCCTACCCCTCCGGAAAGCTCGCCACCACCTGGGCCGCCTGGGACGAGGACGACCAGATCGGCGACTTCGGCGACCCGGACGACACCCACTACCGTGAGGGCATCTACGTCGGCTACCGCTTCTACGACTCGACCGGCAAGGAGCCGCTCTTCCCCTTCGGATTCGGCCTGGGCTACACGACCTTCGACGTCGAAACCCGCCAGGTGAGCCTCGACGGCGCCCGCGTGAGCATCGACATCGACGTCACCAACACCGGCGGCTACCCGGGCAAGGAGACCATCCAGGTCTACGCCAGTGTGCCGGCCGGACGCCTCGACCAGCCCCTCCAGGCGCTGGCAGGCTTCACCAAGACCGACGAGATCGCCCCCGGCGCCACGGCACGGATCACCGTCGACGTCGATCTGACCGACCTGGCCTCCTACGACGAGGCCGCCCGTGCCACGGTCCTGGAGGCCGGTCGCTACCTGCTGCGGGCGGGAACCTCCAGCCGGCAGCTGAGTCCCGTCGCCGTCGTCGAGCTCGCCCAGGACGCAACCGTGCGACACCTCACCGGTGACCTGGGGGAGCCCGGCTTCACCGACTGGAAGCCCGAGGCGCCGGCGGTCCTCGACATTCCGGCTGGCCTGCCGGTGCTCGCCGTCGACCCGGCCGACCTGCGCCTGCAGGACAGTGTGGAGCCCGATGAGCAGGCCGCTTCGGAGGACCTCAGCGAGGCCCTTGCGCTGGCCCGAGGGCTCTGTGATGACGAGCTCATCCACACCGTTCTGGGCGACTACCGTCGCGGCGAGGAGTCCGGCTCCATCGTCGGGGCCGCCTCCACCACCGTCGTCGGCGCGGCGGGCCAGACCACCACCCGGATCCCCGGCCTGCCCAGCATCATCATGGCCGACGGGCCCGCCGGCCTGCGCCTGGCCCCCACCTACGGCGTCGACGCCGAGGGCCCCTTCTCCCTGGGCGACTCCAGCCTGCCCGCCACCTTCCTCGAGCTCATGGACGACGCCGGACGTGAGGCCCTCGGCATCGACGACGAACCAGAACCCCGCGAACCCACCGAGATCCGCGAGCAGTACACCACCGCCATCCCCATCGGCACCGCGCTCGCCCAGTCCTGGAACCCTGCGCTGGCCGAGCGACTCGGCGACGTCGTCGGGGCCGAGATGGAGCGCTTCGGCATCCACCTCTGGCTCGCCCCCGCCTTCAACCTGCACCGCAGTGTCCTGTGCGGACGCAACTTCGAGTACCTCTCCGAGGACCCGCTGCTGGCCGGACGCATCGCCGCCGCCATCACCCACGGGGTCCAGTCCCACCCGGGGCGGGGCGTGACCATCAAGCACCTGGCCTGCAACAACCAGGAGACCAACCGCCTCAACTCCAACAGCCGGGTCAGCCCCCGAGCCCTGCGCGACCTCTACCTGCGCGCCTTCGAGATCTGCGTGCGCCAGGCCCGCCCCGCCGCCGTCATGACCTCCTACAACCTCATCAACGGCGTCCACACCTCCGAGTCGGCCCAGCTGCTCGAGGTGATCCTGCGCCGGGAGTGGGGCTTCGACGGACTGGTCATGACCGACTGGGTCGTCGACGGCATGACCCGCAGCGACATGAAGCACCCGCGTGCCACCGCGGCCGCCACCATCAAGGCAGGCAACGAGCTCTTCATGCCCGGAGGCGAGGCTGACTGGGAGAACCTCCTGGCGGCCCTGGAGCGAGGGAGCGCAGGCCGCGGGCCGGGTGACCGGACCGCGCCGGAAGACGGGGGCGTGAGTCTGACGCGCGACGAGCTCGAGAAGCAGGCCGCCCGCGTCATCCGCGCGGCCTGGAGGATAGCCACGATCTCGACATCCTGATGCTCGTGCTGTAGAATTAATCGAAGGATTCAGCAGCGGGGGTGTCATGCCGACGATCAAGCCAGTATCAGATCTGAGGAGCTACACCGACGTTCTTAAGGATGTTGCGGAGGGCTCGCCTGTTTTCCTCACCAAGAATGGTCATGGGAGGTACGTCCTTCTCGATATGAAGGACTATGACCGCATTAAGGCGGGTCGTCGTCTCCTCCGAGAGGTCGAGGCGGGTCGGATTTCTGGTGAGGAGCAAGGGTGGGTTAGTGCTGCAGACGTGCGTGCGCACTTCGTCGCACGGCGGGATTCCGCCCATGAGTGCTGAGATTGTCTACTCCACTGATGCTCTCATTGATCTTGATGAGGCCTGGGATTTCACGGTTGAGACCTCAGGCGACCCGGACTTAGCGTTTCAGCAGGTGGATGCCCTGCTTAAGGCGGTCGAAGGGGCTCGTAGCTTCCCGTTGGCCGGGAGCAGGTTGGATGTTGTTGTTGGCACGCCAACTGACAGTCGCTATGTTGTGGCTGGTCGTCTGCTGGCTGTTGACAGCATTGAAGAGCACTTCATTCGGGTGGATCGGATTTTCGATACTCGGCAGGACTGGGTCTCTGTGCTCGTCCGGCGTGGCTGAGATCCCGTGCTCTGGGAGGACTGCTGGGGCCTGTCGCTGGGGCATTGAACGTGACATGCTCGGGTCGAGCCGCCCGCACTGAATAAGGAGCCCTCGATGGCGCTGACACCTCAAGCACGTGAGACCTTCACCAGGCTGTTCGGGGTGGAGCCCCAACCCCACCCCACGGACCCCGAGCTGTTCGACATCCTCCAGAACGGGATCTTCGACGAGGCCTTCTCCACGGGCGTCCTCACCGACGTCGAGCGCGAGCTGCTCACCATCACCGCCCTGACCGCCATGCAGACCCTCCCGCAGCTGCAGGCCCACGTGGGGGCCGCCCTCAACATCGGAGCCAGCCCGCTCCAGCTGCGCGAGACCATCTACCAGTGCGCCCCCTACATCGGTTTCCCCAAGACCCTCAACGCGATCGACATCGCCAACGGGGTCTTCGAGGCCAACGGCATCTCCCTGCCCCTGGAGAATGCCGGCACCGTGGATGCCACTGACCCCAGTGCCCGCGAGCAGGCCGGCGCCGCCATCCAGGCCCCGCTGTACGGCAACGAGGTCAAGGAGGTCTTCTCCGCCCTGCCCGAGCCCTTCGACGAGTTCGTGCCCCACCTGCTGACCTCCTCCGCCTTCGGTGACTTCGCCACCCGCGGCGGCCTCGACGTCGCCCAGCGTGAGCTCATCAGCCTGGTGGCCATCGCCGCCATCGGCGCCACCACCCAGTTGCGCCCGCACGTTGCCGGGGCGATCCGGGCCGGTTCCTCCCGCCAGAAGGTGGCCGCCGCCCTGGTCCAGGTCATGCCCTACATCGGAGGCCCCTACGCCCTGTCCGGCCTGGTCCTCGTGGCCCGCTACGACGAGAGCGCCTCCGCAGAGGCCTACCGCTGAGAGGCAGGTCCGCGCCCGGCCCGGCGGCCCGTCTACGATGGCCGCCGGGCCGGTTCTCGTTGCCGGCCCCGCACAGCAAGGAGAACACGTGACGACGCAGCCCTACCTCTCACGGCAGGTCACCCTCACCGTCCAGGGGCAGAGGCTCGGGGGACTGGCCTACGTCCCGCGCACGGCGTCGTCGGCCCCCGCGCCCCTGGTCATCTGCTGCCACGGCATGGAGGGCTCCCACACCCGCGTCGCCCCCATGGCCCGGCGCTTCGCCGCGGCCGGGGCCGTGGCCATCTGCTTCGACTTCCGCGGGGGCGGCGGCAGCGCCAGCCAGGGCGAGACCACCGCGATGTCGGCCCTCACCGAGCTGGCCGACCTCGAAGCCGTCCTCACTGCCGCCTGCGCCTGGCCGGAGGTCGACGCCTCCCGGGTCGCCCTGTTCGGGCTGAGCCTGGGCGGAGCGGTCGCAGCGCTCGCGGCCGCCCGCCACCCGCAGCGGATCACCGCCCTGGCCCTGTGGTACCCGGCCCTGCGGCTGGGGGAGAACCTGCGCGCCGCCTTCCGCACGCCGGCGGCCGTGCCCGAGGAGTTCGACTGGGCGGGCACCCGCCTGGGGCGCGCCTACGCCGTCGACGGCTGGAACCTGGAGGTCGGGGCCGAGCTGGCCACCTACCGCCGCCCCGTCCTCATCGTCCACGGGGACCAGGACCGCGCCGTGCCCATCGAGGTCTCCCGGGCCGCCGTGAGCGCCACCCCCGACGCCGAGCTCGTCACCATCCCCGGCGCCGCCCACGGCTTCGGCGACGCCAACTGGGAAGAGGCCATGCGCCGCACCATCGGCTTCCTGGCCTGGAACGGGGTCCTCGAGGAGGACTGAGAGGACTGAGCCGCGAGGCGGACAGTGGGAACGGGCGGCGCAGTCCGTTTTTCTGACAGAGGTGGTTCCCTGAGCCGCGGGCGGCGCAGAATTGACCGCGTGAGCGCACACGAGACAGCAGATCTGACCAGTGTCAGCAAGACGATGCTGCTGACCCTCCACGCCAGGGCAGAGCACACGCTCTCCGACCGGCCGCGCTTCTCCGACCCCGCCGCCGTTGAGCTCGTCTCCCGGCTCGACTACGACTTCACCATGGCCAACCAGGACCGGCTCATGGCCGACGGCGTCGTGCTGCGCACCCTCACGCTCGACCCGCTCGTGGCCGGGTACCTGGACACCCACCCCGGCTGCACGGTGGTCAACATCGCCTGCGGGCTCGACACCCGTTTCCAGCGCCTCGACGACGGGCGTGTCACCTGGTACGACCTTGACCTGCCCGACGTCATCGCGCTGCGACGCCGGTTGCTCGAGGATGGCGAGCGCCACCGCACCCTTGCCGCCTCCGCGCTCGACCCCGCCTGGCCCGACCAGCTGGGGGAGGTGGGCCGCCACGTGCTTGTCATCATCGAGGGACTGAGCATGTATCTCGAGCAGGAGGAGGTGCGCACGCTCCTGGGCATCATCGCTGCGCGCCTGCCCGGTGCGACCGTCCTCATCGAGGTCATGCCCCGCCTGTTCCAGAAGTACGGCCGGGAGCGCTCAGTGGAGGATGCGGGTGCGCGCTACACCTACGGATGCTCCAGCGCTGCCGAGTTCCGCCGGACGGTGGCCCCCGGTTACACGCTGCTCCACGACGTCCCCTTCACCCGCACCATCGCGCGCTACCATCCCCTGCTCGCGCCCCTGACGCGGCTGCCGCTGGTGGGCAGACTCTCCGAGCGCATCGTGGTGCTGCGGGCACCGGCCTGAGCGCTGGATGGACGCTGGTTCGGTGCTGGGCAGCGGCCTGGGGAAGGACCCGGCCTGGTGCTGGCCTGGCACTGATCGGCACTGGACCGACACGAGGCCTGGGCGGCCGATCTCGACGGGGACATCCTGCGCGTGGGGGTGCATTCCCTCCCGGTCGGGGACAGCCTGCGCGTTGGGGGACAGGAATCCGGTCCCCGACGGCGTCGAATGCCCCCGGCCGGACGGAAATGTCCCCGATGGCGCCGGACGCCCGGGCCTGGAGGCGTGCGTCTCCAGGCCGAGAGGCCGACGCCTTGCTCCACCGTGCTGCTCTATTCCGAGCCGCGGCCGTGCCATTGAGACAGGGCCGCAGTGATCTCCTTGAGTGAGAGCTTCCCAGCGGCGACGTCGATCACCAACTGGTAGGCGTCGTCGTCGGGGGCCTCGACCCAGTGGCCGTTGATGTCCAGGAAGACCAGCGTGGCCAACCACCCCAGGCGCTTGTTGCCATCCACCAGTGGATGATTGCGGACCAGGGAATCGAGCAGCGCCGCCGCCTTCTCATCGATCGTGGCGTAAGCGTCGTGTCCCCAGAGCATGGTCGCAGGTCGGTGCAGCGCCGAGTCGAGCAGGCCGAGATCCCGGACCGGTCCCACAGCGAGGTCCTCAATGAGAGACAGTGCGTCCTCGAGCGTCAGGTACTCGACCATCTCTACCCGATCAGCGGCCGAGGCGTTCCAGGACTTCGGCATACCGGTTGCGGATGCGGGCGGAGGCGTCTGCGACTCGCTGCTCATGTCCGCGGCGCGCGGCCACCTCGTGGATCGCCCGGATCGTTGCCTCCTGGCGGCTGACCCCGTCCTCCTCCGCAAGGAGCGCGAGCAGCCGCTCATCCTCTTTGCTCAAGCGCAATGTCATCGCCATGCCTCCACAGTAGCAGGTGGTACCAGACTGGTATCAGATAGGGCGTTGGGTAAGGGCCTGGCTGGTGCTGGCCTGGCACTGATCGGCGCTGGACCGGTGCTGGCCTGGGGCTGCCGGTCTTGACGGGGACATCCTGCGCGTTGGGGTGCACTTTCTTCCGGCCGGGGACAGGCTGCGCGTAGGGGGACAGGATTCCGGTCCCCGACGGCGTCGAATGCCCCTGGCCGGAAGGACACGCACCCGGCCGCGTGGAATGTCCCCGACGGCGTCGATGTCCAGGCCCGGAGGCGCGCGTACCCGGCTGGTAGCGATGGGGTGAGCTGGCACTACTATTCTCCCTGGACGTGCCCGCAGCGCTGCGGGCACGGGCGATGAGGAGGAATCATGGGCGAGCCGATGACGGCGTCAGAGAAGGATGCTCAGACGGCCGAGGAGCAGGAGCGCGGCTACTGGCTCTACGTCCCGGGCGAGGGCGCCGGGAAGTGGGAGGAGTTTCGAACGGCCGGGATCATGGCGCTCAACTGGGACCGGATCGGTGACCCCACCAGCTACCCGAATGAGGAAGCCGTCATCGAGGCGCTGGAGACCGGCTACGGGGACTGGGGAGGCAGGCCGACAGGCGCGGCGGGAATGATCCGGGACTTCACCCGCACGATGCGTCCCGGCGACGTCGTCTACGCCCGGCGCGGTCCCACCGAGATCATCGGGCGCGGCGTCGTCCGCTCGGAGTTCCGTTACGACGACGCCCGCCCCTCCTACCGCTGCGTGCGCGACATCGAGTGGACGCATGTCGGCTCCTGGCCGCTCGACCGGCGTGTGGGAGCAGTGAGCCTGCAACGAGTCACGGAGAACACGAGCTACAACCCAGCCCAGCTCGAGTCGTTGTTCCGGGACCGGAACGACTCGGGCGTGTCGACCGCCTCCGCCCAAGCGCAGGGTGTCGGAGACTTCGAGAAAGCCAAGAAGCATGAGCTCCAGCACTGGCTCTACACCCCGGGTGAGGGTGCGGCGAGATGGGATGAGTTTCGAACCGCTGGGATCATGGCGCTCAACTGGGACCGGGTCGGCGATCTTGCTTCCTTCCCCAACAAGGAGTCGCTCCTGGATGCGCTCTACACCCATTATGGGGACTGGGGCGGCCGCCCACGTAAGGCCGCGGACTCGGTGTGGGACTACATCCATGCCATGAAACCAGGCGACATCGTCTATGTCCGCCGCAGCTTCAATGAGATCGTGGGGCGCGGAGTGGTTCGCTCCGACTATCGCTATGACGAGGACCGGTCATCCTTCCGGGCGGTGCGTGACGTCGAGTGGACGCATGTCGGCTCCTGGCCGCTCGAGCAGCGGATCGGCAGACTGATGCTGCAACGCCTCACAGAGAACACGAAGTACACACCGGATCAGCTCAACGCACTGATCGGAATCGAGGACTCGTGCTCTCCCTCGTCCGTGGACGGGCGGCACGGCAGTAACGATCTCGACGAGGCGGACGAGCACTACACCAGTGCCGATTTCTTGGACGAGGTATTTCTCAGTCCTGAGGACCTGGAGCAGATGCTCGGGCTGCTGCGACGCAAGAAGAACCTCATCCTCCAGGGCGCTCCGGGCACAGGGAAGACCTTCGCGGCCAAGCGCCTGGCCTACGCCCTCATGGGACAGACGGATGACTCGCGGGTGGAGGTGGTGCAGTTCCACCAGTCGACCGCCTACGAGGACGTCGTCGTCGGGCTGCGCCCCACGGCCGAGGGCGGGTTCGCGGCCGCCGAGGGCGTCTTCGCCAGGTTCTGCCGGCGTGCCGCGGCCGACCCGGGACGGGACTACGTGTTCATCATCGACGAGATCAACCGGGCCAACATCTCCAAGGCCTTCGGCGAGCTGCTCATGCTCATCGAGGCCGAGCACCGCGGGGAGGCGCTGCGCCTGCCCGTGTCCGGGGAGCTGCTGTCCGTCCCCAAACGGCTCCACATCATCGGCATGATGAACACCGCCGACCGGGGCCTGGCCCTCATCGACTACGCGCTGCGGCGCCGCTTCGCCTTCTTCGAGATGAGGCCGGCCCTCGACCACCCCGGGTTCCTCAGGCACGTCGAGGCCGTGGGCAGCTCGAGGCTGGAGGCGCTGGTCGACGTCGTACGCCGCCTCAACCAGCGGATCGCCGAGGACGAGGCCCTCGGGCCCGGGTTCCAGATCGGCCACTCCTACCTGTGCCTGCCTGCGGCCGGCCCCGAGAACCCTGCGGGCACGGATGCGGACGTGACCTCGGTGGTGCGCTACGAGCTGGAGCCACTGGTGCGCGAGTACTGGTTCGACAATCCCGCCGCGATGGACGAGAGCATTCACGAGCTGGAGAGCGTCCTGGTATGACAGCCGCCCTGCCCGGCCGGGCGCGGGACGGGGCTCCCGGCCGACCGCACCAGCGTGGTCCCAGCACCGTCCTGCTCAAGAACGTCTACTACATGCTCGCCTACGCCTTCAAGACGCTGGAGACCGGCGCGCACCGGCGCCTGGCGGCCGAGGACTTCGAGCACGTCCACGACATGCTCGCCGCGATCCTGGCCGGAGGGCTGGACAACCAGCGCCGACGCGGTTTTGAGCGGGACTATCAGCCCTTCAGCGAGGACCTGACGGTGGTGCGAGGACGCATCGACCCGGCCGCCACGATGCGTCTGAGGGCACGTCGCAGGAACCTGGTGCGCTGCGGATACGACGAGCGCACCGAGAACACCCTCATGAACCGGCTCCTCAAGACCGCCGCCCTGCGCCTGATCCTGCACGGCGACATTGCCCCGGCCCGCCGGAAGCGTCTGAAGTCCACACTGCTCGTCATGGGCGACGTCGAGGTGATGAGCGCCGGGGACCTGCGCCAGCTGCAATGGGACAGCCTGCGCTTCCACCGCGGTAATCGCTCCTACCGGCTGCTCATGGGCGTGTGCCGGCTCATCCTGGACGAGCGGCTGCTCAGCGGTGCCGACGGCGCAGTCAGCCTCGCCGACTTCCTCGACCCCCAGGAGCTGAGCGCCCTGTACGAGCGCTTCGTCCTGGCCTACTTCCGCCGCCACCACCCCCACCTGCGTGCCGGTGCTCCCTGGGTGAGCGGCGGCATCGAGGACGCCCCGGTCTTCCTCCCGGGACTGCACACCGACATCGTCCTGACCGGGCCGCAGCGGACCCTCATCATCGACACCAAGTGCTACGGGCGCATCCTCGGCTCCCGCTACGACAGGTCGATCCTGTCCCCGGCCAACCGCAACCAGATCTACAGCTACGTCATGCACGAGGCCAGCGACCCCCGGCAGTCCGGGCGTGAGGTCGCCGGCATGCTGCTCTACGCCCAGACCGCCGTCGACCCGCCGGTCCGCGAGACCTGGACCGAGACCGGGCACCGCTTCCACGTGCGCACCCTCGACCTGGACCGGGACTTCACCGAGATCGCCGCTCAGCTCGACGACGTCGCCGCCCTGCTCACGTCAATCTGACCACTCGCGAGTCGCGAGCGGCGCCGTTCCGCACTGTCACATCGTCCCTCCTTCTTCTGTCAGCGGGGACATCCTGCGCGTGGGGGTGCACTTTCTCCCGGCCGGGGACATGTCGCGCGTTGGGGGACAGGATTCCGGTCCCCGACGGCGTTGAATGCCCCCGTCCGGAAGGACACGCACCCGGCCGCGTGGAATGCCCCCGGCCGTCACTGCGTACTGGAGACCAAGAGGCACGGGACGGGTACCGACGACGCCGGTGTCCACAAGGGCGACTGTCTCTCCGCGGAATCCCCGTGTTGTGGAGTCCGAGAAGGGCTGTCGGCGCCCGTTGGCATGATGGGTGATGCCTCCCATGGCATCTTCTCCCGGAACACTCATGTCCTTGCCGGGGAGGAAGGAGCCGGGAGGAGGTGAGGGCCGTGTCCAAGCCGAGAGGACGACGCGCAGAAGTCCGCAAGGGCAAGGTAACGGCCCGGAAGGTGAGCGAAGTCTTGAGCGCTGTCGCTCGCCTGATCCGGGCCGTCGATGTCCTTGTGGATGCCCTCAGCAAGTGGACCGGCTAGGACGTTCCACTTGCCAGGGGAGTCAACCGGTAGCAGCCGGCTGGCTCCCCACCATTATGGGGCCGTCGATCCGCACTGTCCACATCGTCCCTCCTTCTTCTGTCAGCGGGGACATCCTGCGCGTGGGGGTGCATTTTCTCCCGGCCGGGGACATGTCGCGCGTAGGGGGACAGGATTCCGGTCCCCGACGGCGTCGAATGACCCCACCCGGAAGGACACGCCCCCGGCCGCGTGGAATGCCCCCGGTCGCAGGCTCACGCACCCGCCCGTGTGGAATGCCCCCGGCCGTTGAGCCAAGTGGGACGCCGGGAGGGACCGTGCGGACCGGCGCAGCACAACCTGGCACGGGGCAGGCGGGCACGCACGGACTTCTCGACCGCGCATTCGGCTGTCGCCTGCGGGGGAGGACTGGCAGCATCGGAACCGTGACCGAGAACCACGCCCAGCCCAGCCCCGCCAACCCGGACGACGTCGTCAACCCCCTCCTGCTCCAGGCCTTCGCCTGGGACCTGCCCGCCGACTCCACCCACTGGCGCCTCCTGGCGGACAACGCCGCCCTCCTGGCCGACTGCGGGGTGAGCTCGGTGTGGCTGCCGCCCGCCTACAAGGGCCAGGCAGGCGTGGAGGACGTCGGCTACGGCGTCTACGACACCTACGACCTGGGCGAGTTCGACCAGAAGGGCACCGTCCCCACCAAGTACGGCACCAAGGAGGACTACCTCGCCGCCATCGAGGCCCTGCACGCGGCCGGCATCAGCGTCGTGGCGGACATCGTCCTCAACCACCGCATGGGCGGGGACGACACCGAGGTCGTGCGCGCCACGCCCGTCGATCCCCGCGACCGCACGCGCACTATCGGTGAGACCGAGGAGATTACGGCCTGGACCCGCTACACCTTCCCGGGGCGTGCCGGCGCCTACTCGGACTTCACCTGGGACTGGACCTGCTTCCACGGCACCGACTGGGACGAGGCCCGCCACCAGCAGGGCGTCTGGCTCTTCGAGGGCAAGCAGTGGAACGAGAACGTCAATGACGAGCTCGGCAACTACGACTACCTCATGGGCTCCGACGTCCACGTCGGCGACCCCGCCGTCAGCGCCGAGATGGACCGCTGGGGGCGCTGGTACGTGGAGACCACCGGCGTCGACGGCCTGCGCCTGGACGCCCTCAAGCACGTCGGCGCCGACTTCTTCGCCCGCTGGCTGCCCGAGCTGCGCCGCGCCACCGGCCGCGCCCTGCCGGCCGTGGGCGAGTACTGGTCCCGCGACGTCGCCGAGCTGGAGGGCTACCTGGAGGCCGTGCCCTTCATGAGCCTGTTCGACGTCCCCCTCCACTTCCACCTGCACGCCGCCTCCACCTCCAACGGCGACGTCGACCTGACCCGCCTCTTTGAGAGCACCCTCGTGGCCGCCGACCCCGCGCGCGCCGTCACCTTCGTGGAGAACCACGACACCCAGCCGGGCCAGTCCCTGGCCTCCACCATCGAGTCCTGGTTCAAGCCCTCGGCCTATGCCCTCATCCTGCTGCGCGAGGCCGGAACCCCCTGTGTCTTCTGGGGCGACCTGTTCGGTACCCCCGGGACCGGCGACCTGCCGGCCGTCACCGAGCTGCCGCTGCTCATGACCATGCGACGCGCCCTGGCCCACGGTCCCCAGCACGACGCCCTCGACGACCCCGACGTCGTCGGCTTCGCGCGCGAGGGCGACGAGGACCACCCCGGCTCCGGGCTCGCCGTCGTCCTGTCCGACCGCAGGGCCGCCACCAAACGCCTCCACGTCGGGGCGCGGCACGCCGGCGAGCAGTGGATCTGCGTCCTGGGCGGGCACGAGCCGGTCACTATCGGTGACGACGGCAACGTCGAGCTGCCCGTGTCCGACGGCGGCCTGAGCGTCTACGCGCCCGAGTCCGCCCGGCCGATCCTGGACAGTGCCGAGCAGCACCTCCTGCGTCAGCGCTGAGCTCGGCGAACCACTCGCGAGGCTCAGCGCCGGCGACACTGAGGAACGAGCCAAGACGCGTCTACTCCGCAGGGAGCAGCCATGCCTTGTGGGACTCGATGGAGACGCGTACGGCCTGCCCCTCCTGGAACAGCTCATCCTGACGAGGATCGGAGACGACGCAGACCATGGATCCGTACTCGGTCTCGACCTCGTACTCGACGGTCTCCCCGTAGAAGACGCGGGTGATGATCTGTCCCAGCGAGCCCGAGATTCTCTGGGTAGGTTCCTGGACCGCGGCCAGTCTCACCGATTCGGGGCGCACCATGAGCACAACCTCCTGGTCCCGGTCCACTGCGGTGGGATGACTGGGTACGGTCGTCTCAGAACCGAGCACCTCCACCTTCGCTCGCCTCTGCGTCTGGGAGGGTGCATCGAGCGCCTCGATGACCGTGGCCTTGAGGAAGTTGGCGCGTCCCACGAAGTCGGCCACGAACACTGATGCGGGATGCAGGTAGATCTCCTCAGGAGTATCAACTTGTTCGATGCGGCCTGCATTCATGACGACAATGCGGTCGGACATTGCCATGGCCTCAGACTGGTCATGCGTGACGTAGACCGACGTGATCCCCAGTCGTTTCTGCATGTGGCGGATTTCCAGGCGCATTTTGATGCGCAGCTTGGCATCGAGGTTGGAGAGGGGCTCGTCGAAGAGCAGCACCTTGGGTCGCACGACCATGGCGCGGGCGAGAGCGACACGCTGCTGCTGGCCGCCAGAGAGCTGAGACGGGGCGCGTTTGGCCATGGCTGTCAGGTTCATCGCAGTCAAAGCCACCTCAATGGCCTCATCCATCTGTGCTGCCGGCATCTTCTGCAGCTTGAGGCCGTAAGCGACGTTGTCCCGCACTGACAAATGGGGGAAGAGGGCATAGGACTGGAAGACCATCGACATTGGGCGACGGTTGGGTGGAATGACCGCCATGTTGTCGCCGTCGAGCATGACTTTCCCGGATGATGCATCCTCGAAGCCGGCGATCATTCGCAATGTGGTGGTTTTTCCGCAGCCTGAGGGTCCGAGGAGCGTGATGAACTCCCCTGGATCGATGTCGAGGTTGATGTGGTCGACGGCAGTCACCTCTCCGCTCCCGTCACCGAATGTCTTGGTGAGTTCCACGAGGGAGAGACGGCCGCTCTTGGTGTCGGAAGCCTCATTGTCCGAGCTGGAGCGAACCTTCGTCTTGGCGGTGGGGTTCATTGTGAAAGTCCTTTCTGAATGGGGTTACAGGCTCGTACGGGCTGACGATGCCACTGAGGTGTCGCGTACCAAGAGGTTGGTCGCGCCGATGACGAGCATG
>ERZ773050.527-NODE-527-length-21940-cov-8.250583_pt1 | contig 21940 bp, 18 predicted proteins | sample MGYA00580632_ERZ773050 | MGnify/ENA primary metagenome ERZ773050 (study PRJEB29015, sample SAMEA2738123) | human oral metagenome | biome: human oral; feature: human-associated habitat; material: saliva | place: China | collected 2166 ... | reverse complement strand
CCGGCTACCCGGGCCAGCCCGGGGTCGCTCCTCAGCCCGGGCCCGGCTACCCGGGTCAGCCCCAGTCGGGCCAGCCGGGCTACAACCCCCAGCAGCCCTACAACCCCAACAACCCCAACGGCCCGGTGACCAACTAGCATCCGCCGATCAGCGCGGCCCGGCACCTGCGAGGTGCCGGGCCGCCGTCGTTCCCGCCCGCCGTCAACGCCGTCGTTCCCGCCGCCGCTCCCGCTCCGCGTCGACCGATCCGGCGCGGGGTCCGCAGTCGGGCGCGGGCCGCCGCCCTCGGCGGGCTCAGCGGAGCAGCGCGTGGCGGGTGATGGTGGCCTCCCGGCCCGGCCCGACGCCGATCGCGGAGACCCGGCAGCGGGCCAGCTCCTCGATGCGCTCCACGTAGTCCCGCGCCGCCCGGGGCAGGTCGGCGAAGCGGCGCGCGCCGGTGATGTCCTCGCTCCAGCCGGGCAGCTCCTCGTAGACGGGCCGGGCGTGGTGGAAGTCCGTCTGCGTCAGCGGCATCTCCGCGCTCACCTCGCCGTCGACGTCGTAGGCCGCGCACACGGGGATGGTCTCGTGCCCGGTCAGGACATCGAGCTTGGTCATGACCAGGTCGGTGAGCCCGTTGACGCGGGCGGCGTAGCGGGTGACGACGGCGTCGTGCCAGCCGCAGCGGCGCGGCCGCCCGGTGGTCACCCCGTACTCCCCGCCCTCGGCGCGCAGGCGCTCCCCCTCCGCGCCGGGCAGCTCGGTGGGGAAGGGCCCCTCCCCCACGCGGGTGGTGTAGGCCTTGACGACGCCGACGACGGAGTCGATGCGGGTGGGGCCCACCCCCGTGCCGGTGCAGGCCCCGCCGGCGGTCGGGTTGGAGGAGGTGACGAAGGGGTAGGTGCCGTGGTCGATGTCGAGCATGGTGGCCTGCCCGGCCTCGAACAGGACGGTCTTGCCGTCATCGAGGGCCTCGTTGAGGACCAGCGAGCAGTCGATGACCATAGGGCGCACGCGCTCGGCGTAGGACAGCAGATCGTCGGCGACGGCGTCGGGGTCGATGGCGGGGCGGTTGAAGATCTTGAGGAACAGACCGTTCTTCTGGTCCAGGGCGGAGTGGACCTTCTGGCGCAGGATCAACTCGTCGAAGAGGTCCTGGACCCGGATGCCCACGCGGTTCATCTTGTCCGCGTAGGTGGGGCCGATGCCCCGGCCGGTGGTGCCCAGCCGGCGCTCGCCCAGGAAGCGCTCGGTGGTGCGGTCCAGCACCCGGTTGTAGGAGGGGATGAGATGGGCGGAGGCGGAGATCCTCAGGGCGGAGGCGTCCCTGCCGCGGGAGGCGATCTCAGCGATCTCGGAGAAGAGGACCTCCAGGTCCACCACCACGCCGTTGCCGATGACGGGGGTGACGCCGGGGGTGAGCACGCCGGCCGGCAGGAGGTGGAGGGCGAAGGCCTCGCCGTCGATGACGACGGTGTGCCCGGCGTTGTTGCCGCCGTTGAACTTGACGACGTAGTCGACGTCCTGACCGAGCTGGTCGGTCGCCTTTCCCTTGCCCTCGTCGCCCCACTGGGCTCCGACGACCACAACGGCTGGCATAGCTGCTCCCTGGCTGGCTGACGGCGTGACGGTGGACGCGCCGTCGGCCAGCCTACCGGAGGCGCGGGCGGCGGATCGCGGTTGCCCGAGGTCCGGCAATTGCGATCTTCCGGGGAGGGGCCGTCCGAAGCGGCCGGGCTCCGTCGACGGCGGAGGGCCGAGTGCGCCGACGACGCGACCGGGCCCCATTGACGGCGCCCGCCCGCTTTGATAACACTGTTATGAACAGTGCGGGCCGCGAGCGCCGGAAGACGCGGCGGCGAGGACCGGCTCGTCGGAGGCGCGGCGGTCGCGGCGTTGGAGGCGCAAGGCGCGCAGGACGGAGAACCATGAGTCACAGCCCCGCTCGGACCAGGGCGCGCATCCTGGAGGCGGCCCTCGCCGAGTTCCGCGACCGCGGATACGAGCGGGCGGGTCTGCGCCGTATCGCCGCGGCCGCGCGGGTTACCACCGGCGCCGTCTACAACCACTTCGGCAGCAAGGAGGGCCTGTTCGACGCGCTCGTGGGCGAGAGCGCCGCCGAGCTCATGGCCGCGTGGACGGCCGGGCGGGACGGCGACGCCGGGACGCCCGCCAACATGCCGCCCGCCGACATGCCCGCCGACCGCACCGGCCGCTCCGCCGACCGAACGGCGGCCTTCTCCGCCGACCGCACCGGCCGCATTCTCGACCTCGTCTACTCGCGCGTCGAGATCTTCGAGCTCCTCCTGTGCCGGGCCCGGGGCACCGGCTATGAGCGCCTGCCCGAGCAACTGGCGCGGATCGAGGCGGAGGCCTACCGCCGTCTGCCCGGGATCACCGACTCCCCGGCCGACCGCCTCCTCGTGCGCACGCTGGCCGCCGGCGGCGTCGAGGCTCTGCGCGCGGCCCTGGAGCACCGCCTCACCCGCCCCGAGGCCCGGCGGTACATGGAGCGGATCGCCCGCTTCCGCCTGGCGGGCTGGGCCGGGCTCCTCGGCCCGACGACCGCCCCGGAGACAGGGGAGCGCTCATGATCATCGACACCGCACTGGGACGCCTCATCGCCCAGAGGGTCGCACGCGCGACCGACGGCGCAAACGTCCTGCAGATCCTCGGCATCCCCTACGCCCGGGCGGAGCGCTTCCGCCCTCCCGTCCCCGTCGGGGCTCCCGACGGCGGCGCGCCCGCCGGTGCGCCCGTCAACACCGGCTACGGCACCTGCTTCCCCCAGCGCCTCGCGCCCCGAGCGGTCAATCTCGCCCTGCGGCACTTCCAGCTGCGGCCGGAGTGGCAGCCGCGCGGCGACGTCGCCGGCGAGGACTCCCTGCGCGTCAACGTCTGGACCCCGATGGGCGGCGCCCCCAGGCCCGTCCTCGTCTTCATCCACGGCGGGGACTGCGGCTCGGGGACGCTGCCGGTCTACAACGGCGCGCACCTGGCCGGGCGGGGCGTCGTCGTCGTCACCGTCACCTACCGCATCGGGGCGTTCGGGCACCTGCACGTCGTCGACGGCGGGACGGTGAGCTGCGACCGGGCCCTGCTCGACCAGCAGGCCGCCCTGCGGTGGGTGCACGAGCATATCGGGGCGCTCGGCGGCGACCCCGGGAATATCACCCTCATGGGTCACTGCGGCGGCGCCCAGTACGCCCTCTACCAGGCCCTCAACCCGGACAACGCCGGCCTGTTCCACCGGCTCATCCTCGCCAGCGGGCAGCGGGCCGTCCCCGCGCCCCTGGACCCCGACGCCGAGCGCCGGGCCTTCACCGCCCTCCTCGCCGACAACCGCCTGACCCGCGAGGAGCTGGGGGCGCTGCCCGCCGAGCGCCTGGTGCGGCTGCGCATGCCCCGCGCGCGGCTGGTCACCGTCATGGATCGGCCCTTCTTCCGCGTCGACCCGCGCGCCGTGCTGCGCGACGGCGGCTTCCCGCGCGTGCCCGTGCTCGTCGGGACGACGGCGGACGAGTTCTCCATGATCGAGATGCCCCTGTGGTACCGGCGCATGGGCCTGGCGACGCGGGGACGGGACCTGGGCCGCAGGGTCCGGGAGGTCTACGGCGAGCACGGCCGCCGCATCGCCGTCGCGCTGCGCCACGAGGCCGACGGCCTGGTGGACCTGCAGACCCGCATGATGGAGCTCGTCGTCTTCCACGGCGCCGCACTGGACCTCATGAAGGGCTTCTCGCGCTTCACCACGGTCCACGGCTACCGCTTCGAGGGCGTGCCCAGGGTCTACGGCGGGCGGCCCGGCTCCTACCACGGGGCCGAGATCGCCTTCTTCTTCGGCAACCTCGACCGGATGCGCATCCCCGTCACCGGGGAGGACCGGGCCGTCGCCGCCGCCGTCCAGCGCGACTGGCTCGCCTTCATCCGCGACGGGGCGGTCCCCGGCCGTCCGGCCTTCGACCGCGAGGATCCGAGCCTGACCCGCTATCGGGCCGACGGCGCCGTCGAGACCATCGCCTTCCCGCACGCCGATCTCCTCGGGGACCTGGAGGGGACGGACCTGGCCGCCCGCGTGGTGGACTCCTACATGCGGCGGCGCTGAGGGGCGCAGCCGGCGGTCGGGCCCCTGGGCGCCCGGGCTCAGTCGGACGGCGGGCTTCCGGCGCCCGGGCCCGTGCCGGCGCGCCGCTCATGGATCTCGCGCTCGCGCTGGCCGTCCGCCCACCGCAGGGGGACGTAGGCCCCGCCGTCGCGGGCGACGCCGTTGGCCACGCCCCAGCGCCAGATCTCCTCGCACTGCGCGGTGGCCCTCATCTCGCGGCGCACGAAGCCGCCCCGCGCGCCGCCGGTGCCCGGCAGCGGGATCGCGTACCCGTCGGGGTGGACCAGGACGGCCCGGTCGCCGGCCACGTACAGGCCGGAGCGCGAGCCCGGCCAGGGGTGGGTCGCCCGGCCCACGTGGATCCCCTCGCGGTCCACGACCGTCCTGCGCACGAACGGGGCCAGCTTGACGGCGCAGTACCCCAGCGCCGCCAGGGCCACCGCCAGAACGAGCGCCGCGTAGAAGATGTTCTCGCCCTTGCCGTCCGAATCGAGCAGGAACCCCACCGCGATGGCCGTGAAGGACGTGCCGAGGCACAGGAGGAACAGTCCGGCGTCGCACAGGTACTCCCACATCCGGCGCCAGGCGGGGGCGCGGTAGACCAGCGGCCGGCCCGCAGTTCCCGCGCCGGACGGCCGGCTCGCGCCGATCGTCCCGCCCGGCCGGATCGTTCCGGCCGTCCCGACCGCACCGCCCGCTCCCCCAGCCCCGGCCGCGCGGGCCCGCGCCTCCACCAGCCGCGGGTCCTCGGAGTAGGCCGCCGGGTCGGAGACGATCCAGCCGCGCCGCGCCGCGAAGGCCCACACGCCCCTCAGGGCCGCGCGCGCCTTGTCCCTCGACTTCTCGCTGTGCCACAGGAAGGTCCCGTCGAAGACGCACCCGGGCAGCCTGATGAGGTCGCCGGGCATGCCGTCGACCAGGGCCAGGCGGTAGCGCTCGACCTCGTTGCCGTGCTGGCCGCTGATAATGCGCGCCGAGACGGCCAGGCCCGAGCGCGCGGCCGGCCACGGCCTCCTGGCGGTGCGCACCAGGCGGCGCATCTCGATGCCGCGCTCGCTGAGCACCGTGCGGCGCCGGAACATATTGATCACCCACAGCGCAACGGGGACGCCCAGGACCACGGAGCACAGGACGAAGAAGAACCTGGCGTCGCGGTCGAAGGGGTCGGCGAGCGCCTCAAGGCCCGTGTAGCTCAGCAGGGCCGCGACGAGGGCGAGGGTCACCAGGGCCGTGACCCTGGAGACGACGGAGCGGTGCAGCACCAGGCGGGGCCCGCGGGGCCCGCCCTCCACCGGGGTCGTCCAGCCCCTCAGGACGACGCCCAGATCCTCGGCCGGGCCCGGGCCGGCGCCCAGCTCCGCGGCCGAGCCCGGGCCGACGTCGGCCCGGCGCCGCCCCGCGGGGCGATCGCCGTCGCCCGGCGGCCTGCGATCTTGCAGTCGATGTCGTCCCACGCCCCGCCTCCGTCCTGCGTTTTTCCTCCGTCGTCGTCGCGGAAGCCGCCCGAGGTCGTCTGAACGCACCGGGTCCGCAACCGCACTGGGTAGCATTCACCTTAAGCCCGTCGGGTCGGATCGCGGCCCGGCGCGGGGAGCACAACCCATCGAAAGCCGCACCGGGTGCGCCGCGTGGGGGGAGGATTGCGTCCATGGGCGTTGCACAGACCGAGGACCGGCGACTCAGGGTGCTCGAGCTCTGGCGCCTTCTGGAGCTCCTGAGCACGCAGCAGGTCCCCCGCAAGGGGCGCACGGAGACCAGCCAGGTGGTCGACTGGACATCGGACAAGCCCCTGCCCTGGGACACCGTCCACGCCGTGTGGCGCGACGGCGCACGGCTGACGTGGCGCCACATCGTCTACCTGGGCGTCTACGCGATCGACGACACCCACGAGATCCTGCGCCGCACCTTCGGCGAGGACGCCCAGTCCCCCGACGAGCGCCCGCTGGGGCGCGGCGCCTGCGCCGGCATCGTCGTCGGCCCCGACGGGCGCCCGATCCCCGGATCCGCCACCCTGTCCTCGGCGCTGTGGACGGTGTGGCGGCTGCAGGAGCGCCGGGACGCGAACGAGCCCGCCTTCGACGACTTCGAGGAGGCCAACGCGGCCTTCCAGGAGCAGGCCGAGGCCATCACCGGGATCGCCGCCGGGGAGGGCGGCCCGGACGACCCGGACGACCCGGGCGGCGGGACGGCCAGGCTCGACGGCGAGACCCTCCGCAGGCTCCTGACCGCGGCGCACAAGGCCGCGGGGGTCAGGGGGCGGCCCGCCCTGTGCACGCCCCAGGTGTGCATCCGCTCCGTGGCCGTCTCCGCCCGGCGGGCCTCCGGCCCCGTGGGCACGGAGTTCCTCAACAGCTTCTTCCTCGACGACCTGCACCGGATCCGCGGGCGGGCGCGCGCCGGGGACATGGGCGAGGCGCTCGGCCGCTACCTCATGCCCGACGACGAGCTGGACCCCGACATCCGCATCGACGTGGCGCGCAGGCGCTCGGCCGTCGAGGAGGGCGTGCGGGTCGAGCGCCTGCCGCTGGGGCGCTGGCCGGCCGAGGCGGAGCGCCCCGCCACGCTCAGCCGGCAGTTCGCCGTCAACCACGCGCTGACCGACCTGGCCCCCGACGGCGGCCTCATGGGCGTCCTCCACCCCCCGGGCACCGGGAAGAAGGAGCTCCTGCGCGACGTGCTGGCGGGCAATGTCGTGGCCCGGGCGAGGCGGCTGGCCGAGCTGGAGCGGGCGCGGGACGCCTTCGTCGGCGAGCCCCTGCAGTGGCGCACGGACTCCTTCTCGCGCGAGCTGCCCCGCCTGCGCCCCGAGCTGACCGGCTTCGAGATGGTGGTGGCCGCGGCGGGCGAGGGCGCGACGGCCGAGGGGGAGGGCATCGCCGCCGGGCTGCCCGAGCGCACGGCGCTCGCCCCGACGTGGCGGGAGCAGGCCGACTACTTCGCCCGCCTGGCCTCGACGGTCCTGACCGAGACGCAGGAGGCCGGGGCCGAGTCGCCCGTGGACGCCTGGGGCCTGGTGTCGGCGCGCCTGGGGCGCCTGTCGCGCCGCTCGGCCTTCCGCGCCTCCCTGTGGTTCGGCGACGGGGACGACGACGCCGCCGACGACGACCCCTCGGTGAGGATGTTCGCCCAGCTCAAGGCGTGGCGCAGCGGAGCGGCCCCCTACCGCCCCTGGCACGAGGCGCGCGGCCGCTTCCTCGACGCCGTGCGCCGCGTCGAGGCGCTCATCGACCAGCGCAAGGAGGCGCAGGCCCAGCTCATCCGCCTGGCGGCCCTCGAACGGGCCAAGCCGGCCTCCGAGCGCGCGGTCCCCGAGGCCCGCGAGAAGGTCGAGCGGGCGAGCCGGGCCGTGGACGAGCAGCTGGCCGTCCAGGCCGAGGCCGAGGTCCGGCGCAACCGGGCCGCCCTGGCCGAGGCCGAGCACATCGCCGCCAAGCCGGGCATCTTCGCGGTGATCCGCTCCCGGGGGCGCGCCTCGCGCAGGTGGCGCCTCGACCACCTCCCCCTGTCGCGCAGTCTGCGGACCGCCGAGGCCGAGTTCCGCCAGGCCTCGGTGACCACGGAGAGACTGCGCACCACCCTGGCGCGCCGGAAGTCGGACCTGGCCGACGTCGAGCAGATGCTCGCCCGCACCGAGGCCGAGATCGACAGGCTCACGGCCGCCCGCGACGCCGAGGCCGACCGGCTCGGCGAGGCCCACCCCGCGCGCCTGGCCCCCGAGCGGCGCGAGACGCGGGCGCCCTGGCTGGATCTGGAGCTGGAGGAGGCCCGCTCCGAGCTGTTCCTAGCCGCCATGGATCTGCACCACGACTTCATCGCCAACAACACCGGCATTATGCTCACGGCCCTCAACGCGGCCCTGGAGGTGGTCGGCGGCAACGCCCCGGAGGACCTGGATCCCGAGGCGGTCAGGGCGGCCTGGCAGCTGTTCTTCCTGCTCGTCCCGCTCGTGTCCACCACCCTCGCCTCGGCCTCGCGCATGCTCCGCGGCGTCGGCCGGGAGGGCATCGGCTGGCTGGTCGTCGACGAGGCCGGGCAGGCCGCGCCCCAGTGCGCGGTGGGCGCCATGTGGCACGCCAGGCGGGTCATCGCCGTCGGGGACCCTCTCCAGCTCCAGCCGGTGGTGACGCTCCCGGACAGGGCCAGGGAGGCCCTCGCCGAGGCCTACGGGGTGGACCGGGGCTGGCTCGCGCCCGCGGCCTCGGTGCAGACGCTGGTCGACCGGGCCTCCGACGTGGGCGCGGCGCTGCCCCACGACGACGGCCGGATGTGGGTGGGCGCCCCGCTGCGCGTGCACCGGCGCTGCGACGACCCCATGTTCTCCCTGTGCAACGACCTGGCCTACAACGGCCTCATGGTCTCCGAGATCTCGCGCGACCCGTCCGGCGCCGAGGACCCGTTCGGCCCCGACGCCTCCGGCCGGCCGCGGATCCGCCCCAGCGCCTGGGCGGACGAGAAGGCCACCGAGGCGGGCACGCACCTTCAGAGCAACCAGATCGCCCGCCTGGACAAGGCGCTGGCGTACCTGACCAGGCGCGGCGTCGCGCCCGGGCAGATCATCGCCGTCTCCCCCTTCCGGCAGGTCGCCCAGCACCTGGAGCTCATGAGCCATCGCACGAGGTACCACGGCATGCGTGCGGGGGACGTGCGCGCGGTGCAGGACGACCAGGCCGATGTGGTCCTGCTGGTGCTCGGCGGGGATCCGCACCTGGAGGAGGCCACGGCGCGGGCGGCGGCCTCGCTCAACCTGGTCAATGTGGCGGCGAGCCGGGCCAGGCGGCGCCTGTACGTCATCGGGGACCGCGACGCCTGGGCCCGCTACCCGTACTTCCGCAAACTGGCGGAGGCGCTGGCGGTGATGTAACCCGCGGGGGCGGCGGGAACCGGGAGGGCGCCCCCGCCCCGCCGTCCTCCGCCTCGCCGCGCGTTCAGCGGGAGGTCTCCCGCAGCCGGTCAATGACGCCGCGCTGGATGAGCGCCATGAGGTAGCCCTGGAAGGCCACTCCCAGCAGCACCATGAACCACGCCGTCGCCATTCGGGCCCGCGGCGCCCACAGGATCAGGGCCGCGGGCGCCACCACCACCGCCAGGCACGCGACGGTGCGCCCCAGGTAGCCGACGGCCAGGCGGATCGCATTGGCCGCGTGCCCGGGGACCGTGTTCTCGAAGCGCGCCACCAGCGGGACGAGCCAGACGAGCGCGCCGAGGAGGACGGCCTCGCCCGCCAGGAGCAGGCCGGAGGCCGCGCCGAGCCCGGTGGCGCCCATGGCGCCGTCGTCTTGGGAGAGGCTGACGAATGCGCGGCTCTCCCAGGCGGCGAGTGCGAGCGCCCCGAGCACCGGCGGCCACCACGCGAACGACTGGCGCAGCTCGCCGCGGAAGACGCGCCACCAGGTGCGCACGATGTAGCCGTCCTCGTTGCGCGCCATGTCCATGGTCACGCGGGCGCAGGCGGTCAGGGCGGCGCCGGCCGTGAGCACCGGCAGGCAGCCCACGAGGGTGAGGGCGTTGACAATGACGAGGTCGGCGGCGCTGGTCCAGGCCCGGTAGAGGGGCGAGTCCAGCCGGAGTAACCCGGGCACGTGCGGCTCCTTGTCGGCTATCGGTCGGCCGATGATGATCGGCTGCCGGATCGGCCGGTGGTCCGGGTCGGCCGATCCGGCAGCCGTCCGGCGGGAGGCCCGCCGGGCCCCGGCGAAGAGGGCCCGGCGGGCGGGTGCGCTCAGCCCTTGACGGCGCCGGCGGCGACGCCCTCGATAATGTGCTTCTGCCCGAAGAGGTAGAAGGCGACGATCGGGATGATGGCCAGCACGAGCATGGCCATCTGGGCGCCCATGTCGCGGTTGCCGTTGGAGCCGATGAGGGACTGGATGACGATGGGGATCGTCCTGTAGCGCTCGTCCTGGCCGATGACGAGGTTGGGCAGGAGGAAGTCGTTCCACACCCACATGGCGTTGAGGATCGCCACCGTCACCGCCGTCGGCCTGAGCAGCGGCATGACCACCCGGAAGTAGCTCTGCAGCGGCGAGCAGCCGTCCATGTAGGCGGCCTCCTCGATCTCCAGCGGGATGGACCTGACGAAGCCCGCGAAGAGGAACACCGACAGGCCCCCGCCGAAGCCGAGGTAGAGCACGATCATGCCCCACGGGGTGGCCAGGCCCAGCAGGTCGGCGATCTTGACGGTGGGGAACATGACCAGCTGGAAGGGCGCGATCATGGAGAAGGCGAACAGGTAGTAGATCAGACTCGTCCACCACGTCTTGACGCGGGTGATGAAGTAGGCCGTCATCGCCGTGAACAGGACGATGACGGTCACCGACCCCACGGTGACGAACAGCGACCAGCCGATGGCGCGGACGAAGCCAGACAGCGCCAGGCCGGTGGCGTAGTTGTCGAAGCCGACGAAGGTCTCCCGGGTCGGCAGGGCGAAGGGGGCGTCCGAGATGTAGAACCTGCCCTTGAACGAGTTGATGAGGATGAAGGCCAGCGGGATGACCCAGATGAGGGACAGGACGGCGAGGATCGCCACCAGGATGTTCCCGCCCAGCCCCTGGCGCGGGCGCGGCGCCGTCGTCGGGCCCGACGACGCGGGCGCGGTCTGCGATGCGGTCATGGCGCTCACGCGTCGACCTCCTTGGAACGGGTCGCGCGCAGCTGCAGCACGGCGATGACGGACACGATGATGAAGAAGACGACGGCCTCGGCCTGGGCGACGCCCTGCCAGCCCTGCCTGTTGTACATGAGGTCCACGATGTTGAGGGCCGCCATCTGCGTCTGCTTGAGCGGATTGCCGTTGGTCAGCGCCAGGTTCTGGTCGTACATCTTGAAGGTGTTGGCCAGGGTGAGGAACAGGCAGATCGTGATCGAGGGCATGATCATGGGGATCGTGACGCTGCGCAGCGTCTGCCACTTGCCCGCGCCGTCGATCTGCGCGGCCTCAATGAGTTCGGGCGGCACATTCTGCAGGCCCGCGATGTAGATGATCATCATGTAGCCCATGAGCTGCCAGTTGACGAGCATCACGAGGCCGGCCAGGCCCAAGTGCCAGTCATAGGTGATCGTCTTGTCCCAGCGCTGGAGGAACATATTGAGCATGACCTGCCAGGTGTAACCCAGGACGATACCGCCGATGAGGTTGGGCATGAAGAACACCGAGCGGAAGATGTTCGTGCCGCGCAGCTTGCGGGTCAGCAGGTAGGCGAGGCAGAAGGCCCCCAGGTTGACGGTGACGATCGAAATCGCCGAGACGATCGTCGTGAATCCGAGGGCGTGCACGAAGCCGGAGGTGCTTGCGAAGGCCTTGATGTAGTTGTCGGCGCCGACCCACTTCGTGTTGTTGAGCGCCGTGAACTTGGTCAAGGACAGGTAGAGGCCCACGAAGAACGGCACGATGAACGCGATGAGGAAGGCGATCAGCGTGGGGCCGGCGAAGATCGGGAAATACTTCTTGAGCGACTTTTCCATTGGTTCCCCTGCTCGGCTCCGGGCGCTGCCGCCCGGACGGGGGGCGTCCGGCACGATCGGTGCCGTACGCCCCCGCCCGGGCGCAGGGCGGAGCCCCGTTCGGGATCAGGCCGACTTCTCGGACTTCCACGTGCTGACGAAGTACTCCTTGACCGCGCTCCAGTCCTCCTTGCCGGAGGCGTACTGGGCGAGGTGGGAGCCGAGCTGGTTCTTGAACTCCTGGCTCGGGAAGGTCTGGAAGACCCAGTTGATCGGGTAGAGCTCCTTGTTGGCGAGGAACTGCGCGGTCTCCTTGCCCAGCGGGTCGGCGGGCGTGAGTTCGGAGAAGGCCGGGTAGGGGCTCACGGAGACGACGGAGTTGTCGACGAGCATCTTGGCGCCCTCGCCGGTGAGCAGCCAGGTGAGGAAGTCGATCGACGCCTTCTGCGCCGTCTCGGACACCTGGGAGTTGACGGCCAGGTAGTTCTCGGTGCCCAGCGCGATGCCGGACTTCTCCTCGCCGCTGACGCCGATGTAGATCGGCATGAAGTGGATGTCGCCCTCGGCGACCGTGTTGCCCTCGACCTCGGAGATCTGGGACCAGGCCCAGTTGCCGTTCTGCACGAAGGCGCACTTGCCCAGGGCGAAGTCCGCCATGGAGTCGGTGACGGTCTTGGCGGCCGCCGCGGAGGGGGCGACCGTGGAGTTGTTGAGGTAGAGGTCGAAGATCTGCTTGTAGTTGTCCGAGTAGGTCAGGGCGATCTCCTTGGCGTCGGTCACGCCCTTGTCCCTGAACTCGTAGAAGACGGGGTAGTTGGCCAGGTGGGTCTGCCACCGCCAGTCCTCGCCGGAGGCCAGGGAGGTGCAGGCGAAGGCGCCCTCGATGCCGAGGTCGGCCTTCCTGGCCTGCATGTCCTCGACGACCTCCTTGAGCTTGGCGAAGCCCTTGATCTCGTCGACGGACGTGGCCTTGGCGCCCTCCATGGCGAAGTACTTGTTGAGGATGGCGGCGTTGTAGATGAGGCCGTAGCCCTCGACCCCCAGCGGGGAGCCGTAGACGACGCCGTTCTCGTCGGTCAGCGCCATCGAGGAGTCGGTGAGGGCCTTGACGAACTCGGTGCCGGACAGGTCGAGCGCGTAGTCCTTCCAGGTGACCAGGCCGACCGGGCCGTTGATGTTGAAGATGGTCGGCGGGTTGGACTTGGCGACCTCGGTCTGAAGCGTCTGCTGGTAGGTGCCCGAGGCGGCGGTGACGACCTTGACCTCGACGCCCGTCTTGTCCTTGTAGGCCGAGGCGATGGTCTTGAGGGCCTCCTCCGCCTCCGGCTTGAAGTTGAGCAGGTAGACGCCGTTCTCGGATCCCGACGACGAGCCGTTCGAGCAGGCGGCCAGCGTGGCGGCGACCGCGAGGACGGCGGAGCCGCCGAGCATCAGGCGACGAGAGATGGGTCGCATAGGGTGTCCTCCTTTGGACATGGGGAATGGCACGGGGACGCCCGCACCGCAGACGACCACCACCCGCCGTCGGGCTCTCGCCGTCCGGCGCGGGATGGTGACGCCTCGGTACTTTACATGCTTTCACCAAGTTTGCTGCAACTTTTTCACGACGACGGCGAGTCCGCTTCGTCACGCACGAAGGAGCCGCGCGGGCGAGGGGACAAGACGGCCGCCCGCGCAGTGCGTGCGGCCCGGCCCCCGCCGTCCTTTCCAAGCGGACCCGGGACCATTGCGCCCGCACAGCACCCGGTCCCGGCGCCCGCCGCACGGGTGGGCGCCGGGACCGGGTGCATCGTCAGGAGGGCCGGCCGCTCCCCACGGAGCCGGGCGGCCTCCCCCTCGGCCTGACTCGGCGCTCGGCCTGACTCGGCGCTCGGCCGGGCTCAGCGCTTGGCCGAGCCCACGGAGCCGAGGCGCTCGCAGGCCTCGACGACGCGGGCGGCCATGCCCTTCTCGGCGGCCTTGCCCCAGGCGCGCGGGTCGTAGGCCTTCTTGGAGCCGACCTCGCCGTCGATCTTGAGCACGCCGTCGTAGTTCTTGAACATGTGGTCCGCCACCGGGCGCGTGAAGGCGTACTGGGTGTCGGTGTCCACGTTCATCTTGATGACGCCGTTGCGCACGGCCGTGGCGATCTCCTCGGCGGTGGAGCCGGAGCCGCCGTGCATGACCAGGTCGAAGGGGGTCTTCTTGTCCCCGACCTTGGTGGCCAGGCGGTCGCCCAGGCGCTTGGCGACGTCGGCCTGGATCTCGCCCAGGAGCTCGGGGCGGAGCTTGACGTGGCCGGGCTTGTAGGCGCCGTGCACGTTGCCGAAGGTCAGCGCCGTGGTGTAGCGGCCGTTCTCGCCCAGGCCCAGGGCCTCGACGGCGGCCCAGGCGTCGTCGGCCGTGGTGTAGAGGCTGGCGTTCTCCTCGCCCTTGATGCCGTCCTCCTCGCCGCCGACGGCGCCGATCTCGATCTCCAGGATGGTGTTGGCCTTCTTGCTCATGGCCAGCAGCTCGACGGCGAGCTTGATGTTGTCGTCGAGGGTCTCGGCGGAGCCGTCCCACATGTGGGACTGGAAGGCGGTGGGCTCGCCGCGCTTGGCCTGCTCGATCTCGATCTCGAGCAGCGGCCTGAGCCAGGTGTCGACCAGCTTGCGCGGGCAGTGGTCCGTGTGCAGCGCGAAGGTGATCGGGTACAGGTCGGCGATCGTGTAGGCGTAGGCGGACATGGCCAGGGAGCCCTTGACCCTGTCGGCGCGGGAGGAGCCGGACCAGTAGGCGGCGCCCCCGTTGGAGACCTGGACGATGCCGTCGGACTCGGCCTCGGTGAAGCCCTGGAGGGCGGCGGAGAGCGTCTGCGATGAGGTGACGTTGATCGCGGGGATGGCGTAGCCGCCGGCCTTCGCGCGATCGATCATGTCGGCGTAGGACTCGGGGGTTGCAATGGCCACTGGGTGCCTCCTGATGACGTTGGATGTGCAGTGGTGTGAGATTGATTGTTCCATGGAACCGACGCCGCCGGAACCGTTTCATGGTCCCGGTTTGTCGCCGGGGGCGGCCCGGCGGCGGCCCGCGGGCCCCCCGCGGCGGCCCGGATGGCCGCGCTGGCGCCCGTGACGGGGCCCACGACGGCGCTCGCGGCCGTCCGCTTCACCCTAAGCGATGCCCCTTAGCACTCTCAGGTCGAGAGTGCCAGAATCGTGGTGTCCGGGAGGGCCGCAGAGCGCCCTTCCCGCTTCCGGCCCGGAACGTCCGGCCCGGGAACCACGTGGAGGTGGTTTGACATGGCCACGACACCCTTCGACTCACTGCGCGACCTGGACCGCTGGCTCGCCGGCAACATGGTGCGCACCCCCGCGTCCGTGGGTATGCCCCTGGACCTGTACCGCGACGGCGAGACCTTCATCGCCCGCATCGACCTGCCCGGCGTCGACCCCGCCACAATCGACGTCGACGTCGAGGACCGCACCCTCACCGTCCGCGCCGAGCGGCCGGCCCGCGAGACCGAGGGCGTCCAGTGGCTCGCCCACGAGCGCCCGTCGGGCACCTTCGCCCGCCAGCTCACGCTCGGCTACGGCCTGGCCCTGGACCGGATCTCCGCCCAGTACACCGACGGCGTCCTCACGCTCACCATCCCCGTCGCCGAGGAGGCCAAGCCGCGCAAGATCGCGGTCACGCACTCCTCCTCCGCCCACGAGGTCATCGAGGGCGAGGGCGGCAAGGCCTGAGAGACCCGCTCGGGGCCCGATGGGGCCGGCCCGGTCTGCCGGGCCCGGCGCCGTCGGGCCTCAGTCCGGGGCGGGGCCGCCGTGCTGGAGTATCCAGGCGTGCATGGCGATCGCCGCCGCCGCGGCCACATTGATGGAGCGGGTCGAGCCGTACTGGCCAATGCGCAGCACGCGCGAGCAGGCGGCCCGCAACTCATCGCTCACCCCCGCCCCCTCCGAGCCGAAGACCATGAGGCAGCGCTCGGGCAGCGCCGCCCCCTCCAGGAGCGCCGAACCCGGCCCGTTGTCCAGCACCACCGCCTCGTAGCCGGCCCCGGCCGCCCACTGCAGGAGCGCGGCGGGGCCCTCGTGGTGGCGCACGTCCAGGTAGCGGTCGGTCACCATGGCGCCGCGCCTGTTCCACCGCCGTCGGCCCACCACATGGACGGCGGCGACGTTGAAGGCGTTGGCGGTGCGCACGATCGAGCCGATATTGAGATCCTGACTCACGTTCTCAATGGCCACGTGCAGGGCGTGGGCGCGGGCGGCGAGCTCGGCGCGCACCGCCTCCACGCGCCAGTAGCGGAAGCGGTCGACGACATTGCGCCGGTCCCCGGCCTCCAGCAGCGCGGGATCGTAACGGGGGTCGTCGGGCCAGGCGCCCCGGCCCCCGGGCCAGGGCCCGACCCCCACCTCGCGCACGTCCGCCGGCCGGTCCTCCTCCAGGGGCGGGACAGCCCGGTGGTCGCGAGTCTTCCGACGAGCCTCAGCCACGACGCCCCGTCCCGCGATGCCTCGCTGTGGCCCACAGCCTCGCAACCAGCCGGTCGTAACCCGCCGGGTCGGCCGGGCGCACATGACGGTCGTTCCTCCTCAAGGCGTTGAGGTCCTCGTGCACCCGCCTTCGGTCGGTCTTCCCCATGACCTCGAAGTAGGCCAGAAGATCGACGGTTCCCAGGCAACGACACACAGCTTCGATATCGATGTGCTCACGGTCTTGCGGGTAGAGCACCTCGCCACAAGTTGCGCGCACCGCCGCGTCGGCACTGTGAAGCGAGAGCTCGTCCCGGCTCTGGCGCCACTCCCACGCGATGGTTGCGCACCAGCGGCCTCGTCCCTGAACGAAGGCCCGAAGGTGGTCGACGTACCCCAGCAGTGCCATGTTGATGAGGACTGTGTTGTCAGGAAAGAAGAACGGGCTCTGCGGCACGGATCAAACCAGCCCGTCCAGCAGGTCGACGTCGAGCTCATGGGACTCGGGCGTCACATCGTCGTCGTTCTCTTCCGGTGCGGGCAGGCCGAGCACCCAGGAGAGCGAGGCCCGGGGAGCGTCACCGTCCGCGACCGCACGGCGAAGTCCTGTGACCACACGTTCAGGGAATCGACGACGAGCGGAGTACTGCACCCGCGCAGACACATCGGCAGGTGCCGCAACCGACGATGCGAGCGACGTTCGCATCAGTGCGTCCGTCGGTCCGGCCAAGGCCGCGCACGCTTCTTCGCTCGGCGTCACACCCAGGTGCCTCAGCCTGACCTCCAGGGCTCGGGTGGACACTCCGAGCTCCCAGGAGACCCGGGCAACGGTCGCGGCCTTCGCCTGCGCCCAGTCGATCGAGCGGATGTGCTCCACGGGCATGAGCAGGTCGGCGGCGAAGGCGTTCGCCATGTTCTCTGCCGCCTTGCCGTCCTGTGGCGGGGTACCCCCGACCAGCAGGTGCCCGAGCTCGTGGGCGAGGGTGAAGTTGCTGCGGAACCAACGCTCTGTCGCGGCCAGCACGATGACCTTGTGGCCACCGAGCGTCAGCGAGTACCCGTCTTTCGACAGGGGGACGACGATGACCTCGACTCCGAGGGCGCTCTCGACCCGATCGTAGAAGCAGGAGACGAAGTCCTCTCCCAAGGCGCAGCGGGCACGTGCCGCCGCCTGCTGAACACTCAGGTTCGTCACGCCGGCTGCGCCTGCCGGTAGACCAGGGCGATGTCCTCAAGCACCTGCAGGTCAGCAGAGGGATCGCACGAATAGGTTCCCGTAGGGCCGTCATAGCTGTGCCTCGCCGCCGCGCGGACCTCGAAGGGATCCGCCTCACCGGTGACGAGCCAGTGCATCGTGAGGCCGAGATGCTCGGCGATGAGCGCCGCCTCGATGGAGGACAAGGAGCGCTTCCCGGCGAGGGCCTTGGACATCGCCGACTCGCTCAGGCCGATGGCCTGAGCAAGCGCCCCCTGAGTCTGACCGCGCTCAGCCAGAGCCTCTTTGATGCGCTCGCCGATGGTTCCCATGCCCCTCAGTGTACGAGTAGGTTTCGATAATCGAAAGATCCTCGGCGCCGTCCGCCCCATCACCCCGGACACGGGCCCGCTCGAACAGGGCGGCGCGAACACCGCCACGGGCGGGAGCCCGCGAAGAGCATGTGCTACTCCAGGCCGAGGTCGGCCAGGCCCAGGGCCGCGTGGTAGGGCAGGCCGGCGGCCTCGATGCGCTCACGGGCACCGGTGTCACGGTCGACGATGACGGCGACGGCGAGCACCCGGGCGCCGGCCTCGCGCAGCGCCTCGACGGCCTCCAGCGGGGAGCCGCCGGTGGTGGAGGTGTCCTCCAGGACGACGACGCTGCGCCCGGCGACGTCGGGGCCCTCCACGCGGCGCCTCATGCCGTGGTCCTTGGCGGCCTTGCGCACGACGAAGGCGTCGAGCTCCAGGCCGCGCGAGGCCGCGGCGTGCAGCATGGCCGTGGCCACGGGGTCCGCCCCCATGGTGAGGCCGCCGACGGCGTCGACCTCCTCAGTGCTGTACCCGGCCTCCTCGAGCATGTCGATCATGACGTGGCCGATGAGGGGCGCGGCCTCGTGGTGAAGAGTGGCGCGGCGCATGTCGACGTAGAAGTCGGACTCGAGGCCGGAGGCCAGGGTGACCTTGCCGTGGACGACGGCGAGGTCGCGGACGAGCTGGGCGAGGCGGGTGCGCTGAGGGTCGTTCGTGCTCACCCCACCAGGCTAGGCGATCGGCGTCCGGGGGCCGCACCCGACGTGCGGCCCCGGCGCCGTCGGCCGGATCAGGCCAGCGGGACCCGGATCAGGCCAGCGGGACGCAGACCCCGGTGACCAGCTCGGACTCGCTGACCTCCGCCTGACACGGTGAGAGGGTCAAGTGGACCGCATTCGGACCCGGCCGGGTGCCGCCCTGACACTCCCGCGGGTCGGCCCGGTCCCGCCCTGACATTCTCTGAGCCCGCCCCCGGGCCCACGCCGACGCTCCCGCTCAGCCGAGAACGGCCAGGGCGGCGTCGTAGTCGGGCTCGTCGGTGATCTCGGGGACCAGCTCGGTGTGGCGCACCACGCCGTCGGCCCCGATGACCACGACCGCACGCGCCAGCAGTCCGGCCAGCGGGCCGTCGGTCATGGTCACGCCGTAGTCCTCCCCGAAGGAGGAGCGGAAGGCGGAGGCGGTGACGACGTCGTCCAGGCCCTCTGCGCCGCAGAAGCGCGCCTGGGCGAAGGGCAGGTCCTTGGAGACGCACAGGACGGTGGTGTTCTCCAGCCCGGCGGCGCGCTTGTTGAACTCGCGCACGGACCGGGCGCACACCCCGGTGTCGACCGAGGGGAAGATCGACACGACGACGCGACGCCCGGCCAGGGAGGCGCTGGTGACCTCGCCCAGGTCGGCGCCGACCAGCTCGAAGGCGGGGGCGGGCGAGCCGACGGCGGGCAGCTCGCCGACCGTGGTGACGGGGGAACCGTGGAAGGAGATGGAAGCCATGGGTCTATGGTCCCATGAGGGCCGAGGTCTGCCAAGGGCCCGCCCGGCGGCGGAAGCGGTGAGCGGCGTCGCCCGACGGTGAGCGGCGTCACCCGGTTGACAGCGCCCCCGGCCTCACCCGGCGGCGGAAGCGCGAGTGGGCCTCACTCCGACGATGAAAGCGACGAGCGGACCTCACCCGGCGGCGAGAGCGTCCGAGGGCTCCGCGACCGGCCCCGTCCGAGTCCCCGAGCTCGCGCGACCGGTCACCCTGCGCACCAGCCAGCGCGGACTGGCCCGCAGCGCCGCGTTCGCGATCTGGTAGCGCAGCGAGGGCGTGCAGATCACCTGGCCGCGGCGGACGGCGTCCAGGGCCTGCCGGGCGACGTCGTCGGCCTGCAACCACACGAAGGCGGGCCAGGCGGACTCGTCCATGGCCGCCCGGGCGTGGAACTCGGTGTGCGTGAGCCCCGGGTTGAGGACGGTGGCGGTCACGCCGGTGCCGCGCAGCTCGCTGGCCAGGCCCTCGGTGAAGGTCCGCACCCAGGCCTTGTGCGCCGCGTAGGTGCCCATGGCCGTCAGCGCCGTCACGCTGGCGACGTTGAGGACGGCGCCGTGACCGCGCGCCACCATCCCCGGCACGGCGGCGTGGGTCAGCTCCATAACGGCCCCCACCATGACCGCCAGCGCGCGCCGCTCCTGCTCGATCGACCCCGAGACGAAGTCCTGGCCGACGGCGAAGCCCGCGTTGTTGACGAGCAGGTCGATGGGGCGGGTCTCGACCTCGGCGGTGGTGTGCAGGTGGTCGGAGGGAGGGCCGGCGGGCGAGGCGGCGGTGCCGGCAGCGGTTGCGGGGCCGGCGGGCGAGGCGGCGGGGCCGGCGGGCGAGGCGATGACGGTACCGGCATCAGCGGCGGCGACGGCGATCGGGAGGTCGGCGTCGGGCTGGCTCACCCTCGCCCGCTCGGCGACGCGGGCGAGGTCGCCGGGCTCGGACAGATCCGCGGGAAGGATCTGCACCCCCACGCCGGCGAACTGCCGCAGCTCCTCGGCGACGGTCTCCAGGCGCGCCCGGTCGCGGGCGACGAGGACGAGATCATGGTGGGCCTGCGCCAACTGCCAGGCCAGCTCCAGACCGATGCCGGCGGTGGCTCCGGTAATAAGTGCGGTTCCCATAATGGCCAGGGTAGCGCCAGCGAGACGGATCGGCGCCCCGGAAGCGCGATTCCCCTCGGCCCCGACGATCCAGAAAGGTGGCTCTCGCGCACTTTTCGGCGTTCCGCCTCACAACCCTCCGCCGCGAATCGGCGCAATGACGCCGTTCTTCAAATCGCGCGGGGCCGCCGGGCGCTCTAAAAGCACGCGCCGGCCACCTTTTTCACGCCGCCGGCGCGCCCCGGCCCCGTCGACGGACGACCGGCGGGCGCCGTCGGCCCGGTACCCTGCCCCCATGCGACTGGCCACCTGGAACGTCAACTCCGTGCGCACCCGCGTCGATCGCGTTATCGCCTTCCTCGAGCGCGAGAACGTCGACGTCCTGGCGATGCAGGAGATCAAGTGCAGGCCGGAGCAGTTCCCGCTCGGGGCCTTCGCGGCCGCCGGCTACGAGGTGGCCGTCCACGGGCTGAACCAGTGGAACGGCGTGGCGATCGCCTCCCGGGTGGGGCTGGCCGACGTCGCCACATCCTTCCCCGGGCAGCCGGCCTGGGCCGCCAAGGAGGGTGCGGAGGCGGTCGTCGAGGCGCGGGCGCTGGGGGCCACCGTGGGCGGGTCGGCGGGGGCGGGGTCGTCAATGGACCGCGTCATGCCGCCGAAGGCCGGGGCGGCCGGGGCCGCGGGGTCGGCGGCGGGGCCGGGGCCAGTGGCGACGTCGGAACCGGTGCGGCTGTGGAGCCTGTACGTGCCCAACGGGCGGGAGCTCACCCACCCCCACTACGAGTACAAGCTCGCCTGGCTGGAGGCGCTGAGGCACTGCGTCATCGACTGGCTCGCGGCCGACCCGGACCGGGCGCTGGCGCTCGCGGGCGACTGGAACGTGGCGCCGCGGGACGAGGACGTGTGGGACATGAGCGTCTTCGAGGGGGCCACGCACGTCTCGGCGCCGGAGCGCGCGGCCCTGGCCGCCCTCGCGCGGGCGGGGCTGACCGAGGTGACCCGCGAGCGCGTCACCAACTACACCTACTGGGACTACCAGAGGCTGCGCTTCCCCAGGAACGAGGGGATGCGGATCGACTTCGTCTACGGCTCGGCCGCACTGGCCGCGCGGGTGACCGGCGCGGCGATCGACCGCGACGAGCGCAAGGGCAAGGGGGCCTCCGACCACGTCCCCGTCATTGTCGATCTCGCCTGACCCCCGCCCGGCTTCGGCGACCTCGCCCGGCTCCCCATGGCCCCGCCCGACGGCCTCGGTTGTCGGCCCCATCCGGCCCCCGGCGACTTCGGCCGGCTCCATGGCCCCGCCCGACGGCCTCGGTTGTCGGCCCCGCCCGTCATTGTCGGCCCGCGACCTCGCCCGATAGCCCCCGGCCGACGGCCCCATCCGGTCTCATCCGGCTCCCGGGCCCGGTTCTGGCGCTCTGGGAGGATCGTTCGCGCGAGCACACCGGATGTGCTCGGCGGCTTCCGCACGATTCCGCGGTTTTTATGAGACCGATGCGAGGTGCGCTCCGGAACGATCCTCCCAGGGCGCCATTTTCCGCTCCTATCGGCCGCCGCGGCGCAGTGCGGCCCCTCGCCGCACGGAAGAACGGGAATACTGAGGCGTGTGGGACGTGTGGGACTCGATCGGGGCGGTCCGGGGCGGAGGCGTGTCCGAATCTGTTGCAAAGGCGCCCCGGGCCGGGATCGACGGCGGGCAGAAGCGCGGAATATCAACGATCCTCTTCGCGCTTCCCGGTGCGCTCGGGGCCTTTGCAACAGATTTGGACAAACGGCGCCGCCGCGGCCCCTCCGGGGAGGGCGGCTGCGGGTCCGATGACGACCATGACGGGCG
>ERZ773050.522-NODE-522-length-22117-cov-3.657964_pt1 | contig 22117 bp, 18 predicted proteins | sample MGYA00580632_ERZ773050 | MGnify/ENA primary metagenome ERZ773050 (study PRJEB29015, sample SAMEA2738123) | human oral metagenome | biome: human oral; feature: human-associated habitat; material: saliva | place: China | collected 2166 ... | reverse complement strand
GGAGACTTAAAGAAGGGGCAATCTTATGAGTAAAAGTCTGCAAGATTATCTGTGTGGACGTATATTTGTATTGACGTATATATAATAATACGCGTACGCGCGAGCGGCTGCGGCGAAAGTGCGTTAAATCCCGCCGACCTCACCACCCATTCCCCGCCGAAAGCCTTCTCCCGCCCCCGCACAGCGACGCACCCTCCCCGCAGCCCAGACGCACGCCCGCAGGCTGCGCGACGCACGCCCACCGCCCTCACGATCCATTCCCCACCGAAGACCGTTGCCCCTCCTTCTGTTCCGCTTCGGGCACAAAAAAACGGCACCGCACAGTGGATGTGCGATGCCGAATGTCTCGGTCGACCGTCGTTGCGGTCGGTCATTGGGGTTGGTGAGCCGCGCGCTGTTCGCCGCCGTTGCGGGGCGTTGGCGTGTCGGCGTGGGGCTTAGGCCTCAGCCTTGGGCTCTACGCTCACGACGCTGCGGTCGCGTGCTCCGCGCTTGAACACGACGGTGCCGTCGGCCAGCGCATAGAGGGTGTGATCGGAACCCATACCCACGTTCTTGCCGGGGTAGTGAGCGGTGCCGCGTTGGCGAACGATGATGTTGCCGGCTACGCAAGCCTGGCCGCCCCAGATCTTAACACCCAGACGTTGTGATGCCGATTCACGGCCGTTCTTAGAACTACCTACACCTTTTTTGTGTGCCATTGTGTTGTGTGTGTTAAGTGGTTATGCGATAACTTCTTTGATGGTGACTTCGGTAAACTGGTGGCGATAGCCGTTGAGTTTACGATGTCCTTTGCGGCGCTTCTTGTGGAAGACGAGCACCTTGTCGCCCTTGACGAGCGGCGTCAGTACTTCGCACACGACCTTAGCACCGGCTACGGTAGGCGTACCTACGGTGAACTGACCGTCCTTCTCGATGAGCAGGACCTTGTCGAACTCTACGGTAGCACCGGCCTCGGCGCCCTTGACGTGATGGATGAACAGGCGACGGCCTTCCTGGAGGTTGAACTGCTGTCCCTGGATGTCTACGATGACGTACATTGTACTTTATACTAATTAGGATTAGCCCCGCAAGGTGTCGCCCCCGATCTCAGTGACGTGCTTCGTCCGTGTACCTTGCATAGGAAATGCGCACAAAGATACACATTATCGCACAGATACACAAGGGACGAGTCCACACACACATCCCTCACCACAGGGCAGAGGCGCGCCTGAGGGCTACTCATGGGCTGTAGCGGAATCCCTCAGCCGCCTCCTCTGAGGCAAAGAGCTCCGCGTCATGGACATAGGTCTCCCCCTCCTCGCGGAACCATGAGGGCTCGAAGCGAGGCGGCTCCTCCCCCTTACGGAGCGCCGCCTGGAGCCCCGAGAGGAACTTCCACAGGAAGATATTGAAGGACGAGGCGATGAGGAAGACTTCCCTCCGACGGGCGCGGTCGTAGGCCCCGATATAATGGTTACCTCGGCTATCGACCTTGGCCAAGTAGCCCCACTTGACCCCCGAGGACGAGGAGGCAAAGCCCCAGAACGACCCAGCCAGCATCGAGTCCCAGGCACAAAGGGAGAGCATATGATCATGCAGATAGGGGCGCAGCTCCTGCGACTTGAAGCCGTAGAACTCGTGGCCAAAGGCCCTCATGCCATTGCTCAGGCAGAGGAAATCGACGTACTGCCTATCGCAGGCGCCGAGGATCTTCCCGATGTTCCGAAGGATGACGAGCCGCCCGTACTGGGGGTACAGCTCTACCTGACCACTCTCCTCGGCCAAGGCCTGAGCCAGCTCCATAATGCAAGCTAGTTCCATCGCTCTACTACCTAATCACTATTCTATATCCTCCTGCCGCGCCCCAGCGCGCTGCGCTCCACAATGCTACCAAGCGAGATAAAAGACTGCCACAGGGGGGGCGGAAGCGAGGCTGAAGTATAGGCAGCATTACCAGCCTACCTATTGGACACTTTTTGGACATTTACAACTAACTATCTTCCAGCCTATTTAGTCAAATTTTCCAGACTAAATCAGGACTCTGGCGCCTCTTTTTTGGACAGATCTTGGACATTTCCCTGAGACTGGTTCAAAGCCTTGATTCCCAGCTCTACAACCTCTACCAAAAGCTTTTGCTTCTCTATGAACTGGGGACTAATCTCATAGTATGTCCCTGGGCCTTTCCCTTGCTTGAGCAGGTCGCCATTCCTCACGAGCTGGTCAACCACAACTTTGACTTGTCGTCTCGTCATATGTCCCTGGAGGGCTGCTTCAAAGGCCCCCATCTTAGCTCGGGGGAAGGAACCGAGATGCTGTAGGATAAGTGACGCCGCTTGCTCTGCAGTCCAACCAGCTTGACGCGTATACTCTCCCTCCTTACCCGCGTATTCGTAATAGCTCTTGGAGAGCACATAGTACACGCCCTTCGTACGCCCGTGCCGCTCGATCATTCCTCGCTTCAGTAGGGACTCGAGTATAGAGGGTTCGATATCCGCCCGCTTATCCTCCTTGATTTGACTGAGGGCCAACACGTCAAACACGGACAAGCGGTCTTCCTCGGGCAGCTCTCGTTGCTCCGAGGCGAGGAACTGCGCGAAGGCTACATCCTTGATCACTGCCGACAGGTGCAGCTCTACCTTGAACTCATCGCTATGGGCATAGTCTGGCTCGTCCTTACCCTCGGAGAGCATGTTCCGATAGATCTTGTCCACCCCTTGTCCAGAGCGCTCCACAATCCCAGTCTTGGCAAGGACATCGGCCAGCAGCCTATTGCGCGGGGTGCTCTGCACGCGTAGCAGATTCCTCGGCGTGACTCCTAGGGGGAAGCCACCCGCATTCTTTACCACCAGCTTATCTGCATACTGCAGGATGAAGGTCTCCCCCATGCGTCTATAGTCCCGGTGGGCAACAGCGTTGTTGATTGCCTCTCGTATGACCTCCTCACTGAAGGCTGGGATATTGAAGATATACGAGCCCTCGTTGACATCTAGCTTGTCATTTCGCTGATTGATATCATGCCACAGCTGGTCGATCATTAGGTAGAAGGGTTGCTGATACTCCATTCTGATACTATAGGGGATGATCCCCTCGCTCTTGCGATACTCTAGGATGACTCGACTCTGAGGAAGGAGCTGCTGCAGTCGCTCCTCTCGTCCCAGCAAGATCAAAGCGGCATAGGTGACCTTGTGATCCGTGACCAAGCGCAGATCACTCAAGACCTGCGCATCAGGGAGGGATAAAAAGGCGGGATTCCCTTGCTTGGCGGCATACTTCTGCTTAAGTATCGTTATGGCCTCGGGGGCTAAATCAGACAGCAAAGCCCCCTGGCAGACTTCGGCAGAAAAATCTTGCTCCTGCTCCGTCCAGATCGCCCGCAGCATCTCGTCGGACATCGGGCGCAGCTCCTCTCCCACCCTCATGAGGTGGACATCCTCAAACTTGAAGACCTTGCCCACAGGACGCCCTGGGACATCGACCACGAGGACACGTCCGCGCTTGGCAGCCTCGTCCTCGTACAGCTCGTAGATCATGGGGCGAATGCCTATGTCCCTATAGATCTTATTCTCTAGCTCCCCAAGGCCATCCTGCGCGAGGCTTGTGCCGACGACCTTATGCGGATGCTTGTCGTGCATCCCGAAGACAAGGGAGCCTCCCCCCTCATTACAGAAAGCGACGACGTAGCCTAAGATACACCTCCTGCGATCTGCTGGCTTCGCCTTGTCACCTCCATTATAGGAGAAGGTTCCATTTTTAGCCTCCTTGAACTCAACTTTATCCTCCGACTCTCTGAGGGTCTTGAGCACCTCAATTGTCCATCTTCTGTTCATTGCTTCAATCTGTGCTGCCCCAAGCTCTGGGGGTTGACATTTAGCTACTCGGGTACAGTGACAAAGATAGGCAATTACCTAGCGAGATAGCCGCCCTATAGTTACCCTCAGCGCGGGGCGGGCTAGGGCGGAGCTCGATGACGGATAGCAGTCAGGGCGCTGACGGACGTCCCTCAGCGGCGTGAGGGATATCAGTCAGCGCCCTGAGGGATATCCCTAAGGAAGGCTAAGGGATAAGGAGAGGGAGCCCTTAGGGGTACAAGGAGGGAGGGTTTGGGTGTAAGGGGAGGAGCAGCGGGGAGCTGGGCGGGGAGTGCCCGCAGGTATTAGGAACTAAGGGAGAAGAGCTTGGAGGAGCGAGGCAGGGCTTGGAAGGGAAGGAGGCAAGGCTTGGAGGGGAGACGGCGGGGGAAGACCTTCGGAGGGCAGGGAGCTTGGCCCCAGGGAGGCTATGGGCCTCAGGGCAAGCGCGGCACTGCCTTAGCGGAGTGGCTACGCTGCCGACCTTTCCTTATCTTTGTAGCTATGATAGATCAGCCAGATGCCCAGATGACAGCACAGCACGACGAAGAGATCGGCGAGGAGCTACAGCCCACAGAGGAGCTCCTTGACCCCGAGACGCCCCAGGGCACCGAGAGCCCCGGCCTACGTCCCGAGCTCAGCAGCCTGATGCGGATGTACCAGACGTGGTTCCTCGACTACGCCTCCTACGTCATCCTCGAGCGTGCCGTACCCCATATAGATGATGGACTGAAGCCCGTACAGCGCCGCCTGCTGCACAGCATGAAGGAGATGGATCGCGGCAAGCTCATCAAGGTCGCCAACATCGTCGGCGAGACGATGAAGTACCATCCGCACGGGGACGCCTCCATCAAGGACGCCCTCGTGCAGCTCGGTCAGAAGGGCTTCCTCATCGACACGCAGGGCAACTGGGGGAACATCCTCACGGGGGACTCCGCCGCCGCTGGCCGATACATCGAGGCCAAGCTCAGCGCCTTCGCCCTCGAGGCCGCCTTTAGCGACCGCGTGACCGAGTGGAAGAAGAGCTACGACGGCACCACGGACGAGCCCGTGGCACTGCCCGTCAAGTTCCCCCTCCTCCTAGCTCAGGGCGCCGAAGGGATCGCTGTCGGACTCTCGTCCAAGATCCTCTCGCACAACTTCACCGAGCTCGCGGAGGCCGCCTGCGCCTACCTGCGCGGCGAGTCCTTCACGCTCTATCCCGACTTCGCCACGGGCGGGCTGATCGACGTCTCGCGCTATAACGACGGCGAGCGCGGCGGCAGCCTACGCTCCCGTGCCAAGATCGACAAGATCGACGCCAAGACGCTCAGCATCACCGAGCTGCCCGCGGGCAAGACGACGACCTCCCTCATCGAGTCCATCCTTAAGGCCGTAGAGAAGGGCAAGATACGTATCCGACGCGTCGACGACATGACGGCCGCCGGAACCGACATACGCCTGAGCCTAGCGGCGGGGGTCTCCTCGGACAAGGCCATCGACGCACTCTACGCCTTCACCGACTGCGAGGTCAGCATCAGCCCCAACTGCTGCGTCATCTCCGACGAGAAGCCGCTCTTCACCAGCGTCAGCCAGCTGCTGCGCTACAGCGTGGATAGGACGAAGCAGCTCTTCACCGAGGAGCTACAGATCCTGCTCGGCGAGCGTCAGGAGCAGTACCTGGCCGCTTCGCTGGAGCGGATCTTCATCGAGGAGCGTATCTATAAGGATAGGGAATTCGAAGACGCGGAGAGTGAGACACTGGCGCTGGCGCATGTGGCGCGGCGCCTGGAGCCCTTCGCCGAGCAGCTGCTGCGCCCTATCACGGAGGCCGACCTCAAGCGTCTTCTGGAGATCCGCATGGCGCGTATCCTGCGCTTCAACCTCCCTCGTCACGAGGCTGCGATGCTGCAGCTCGAGGAGGAGATCGACCGCCTGAAGTACGACCTGGGGCACATGACCGAGTACACCATACGCTGGTACGAGCACCTCATCGCCCGCTACGGAGCGGCCTACCCCCGTAGGACGCGCATCACGAGCTTCTCCACGATCGAGGCGGCGAAGGTAGCCGAGCTGGACGCTAAGCTGTACATCAACCGCGAGGAGGGCTTCGTCGGGACGGCGCTGAAGGATGGGGAGTTCGTCTGCAACTGCTCTACGATGGATGAGCTGATCATCTTCTTCCGCTCGGGGCGCTACAGCGTCTTCAAGGTCGAGGATAAGAAGTTCTACGGGCACGAGGAGGTCATCCACGTGGCGCGCTACCAGAGAGGCGACGAGCGCACTATATATAATGTAGTGTATCGCGACGGCAAGGCGGGGGCGGTGTACGCCAAGCGCTTCAACGTCCTCTCCGTAATCCGTGACCGCAGCTATGACCTTACCCGTGGCAAGGAGGGCTCCCGCATCCTGTACTTCTCAGCCAATGCCAATGGCGAGGCGGAGAAGGTCTCTATCAAGCTCAAGATACGCAACGCGCGGCAGCGCCTCTTCCAGTTCGAGAAGGACTTCTCCGAGCTGCCGATCAAGAGCCGCAGCTCTGTGGGCTTCCTCGTCACCAAGGCCGAGGTGCACTCGGTGACGCTGCTGAGCAAGGGCTACTCGACGCTCGGGGGGCGCGACGTGTGGTTCGACCGCGACGTCCTGCGGCTCAACTACAATGGTCAGGGCGAGTACCTGGGCTCCTTCCACGCCCACGACCGCATCCTCATCATCCTCGACTCAGGGGAATGCTACACGACGGACTTCAGCGACAGCATCCATATCGAGGAGAACCTCATGCGCATCGAGAAGCACCGCCCGCAGAAGATCTGGACGGCCGTCTACTACGACGCCGGGCAGCGCCTGCAGTACATCAAGCGCTTCAGCATCGAGCCCGAGGCCAAGCGCGAGCAGATCGTCGGCGAGGACACGCGCAATAAGCTACTGCTGCTGACCGACACCTACTACCCTATCCTCGAGTACGGGCGCAAGGAGAAGGGAGGCGAGCTGAAGCTGACCACCCTCGAGGTCGAGGACTTCGCCCTCGTCAAGAGCATCCGCGCCCGAGGCAAGCGCCTGGCGCCGCAGCTCGTGGATGAGCTGCGCGAACTGGAGCCCCTCAAGCCCTCCCCCAGCTTCGACGACGAGCCCGAGGAGGGCAGTGCGGACGAAGCGGACGCACCGAGTGAGGAGGCGGAGCTCTTTGCCGAGACCGACTTCACCCCTAGCCCTAAGCCCAGCGATGAGGACTAAGTACACGACCCTTGCCCACCGTACGGGGCTCACCCTCAGCCTCCTGACAGCACTCCTCAGCGGGACACTCACCGCTACGGGCGCTCCGCTCGCCGAGGCCACAGCCCAGGAGGAGCAGGATAGCCTCCCCAGCACAGAGCGTGCCAAGAGCATCCTCCCCGAGCCCCGCGAGGTCACCCACAGCCCCATCAGCCAGGTGCGCTCCTTCAGCCTCGGGGGGATCATCCAGCGCGACAGCTACCTCAGCCCCCTGCGCTACGGGGGCACGCAGCTCGGCTTCGTCAGTCAGTCTGCCAGCTACGGCTATAGGCGCCAGCGCCGCGGCGGCCTCAGCCAGCTGCTGGCACGCCCCGGGCGCAGCGTAGACCCACGCTGGACCGACCACAGCCTCCTCAGCCTCGGACTCAGCCAGAGCACCAATCCCGCAGGCAACGGCCATATGTGGGGCCTACAGTTCAGCTACGACCGCAGCTACCTCAGGCGCCTCGTGGAGGGACGCTACGGCCGCCTCGCCCTCGGCCCTGCCCTCGTCGGGCGAGGAGGCGCACGCTACAGCAGCCGCAATGGCAATAACCCCGTGAGCATCGAGGCCTCCCTCGGGCTTGGCCTCTCGGCCCTCTATAGCTATCGCCTGCCCAGCCTCCGCTTCCCTGCCCGCCTAAGGCTCTACGGAGAGCTGGACCTCGTGAGCCTCTCCTTCAGCCAAGAGTACGGCGAGAGCTACTACGAGCTCTACTACTACAGCTCCTGGCAGCGACGCCTCTACCTCCGAGGCCCGGGGCCAGCCCTACGCAGCCAGCTCGTGGCGGGCATCGACCTGCCGCTGCTGGACTGGATGACCCTCAGCCTCGGCTACCGCCTCGACCTACAGCGCCTCCGGGTCAATGCCCTAGAGCGCTCGAGCCTCAGCCAGGGGCTGCTCGTCGGGGTCTCCACCCAGCTGCTGCCCCTCTCGGGACGCCGTGCACAGACCGACTACGCACCACTTAGCCCCTTCTAGCCATGCCGCTACACCACAGACGATCCCGCCTCCTCGGAGTCCTCGTGACGGCCTTCCTCCTCATCTCGGGGCTGGGCTCCTGCTCCACCGAGGAGGACTTCACCAGCGATAGCTTCCGCAACTTCGACGTCCTCTGGGAGACGCTCGACCGCAACTACTGCTACTTCGACCTCAAGCTCCCCAAGGACTCCAGCTGGGCTGACATGCGGCTGAAGTGGCGCAGCCAGCTCCGCGCCAAGATGTCCAGCGACTCGCTCTTCCTCGTCCTGACGGGGCTGATCTCCGAGCTCAAGGACGGGCACGTCAACCTCATCACGCCCTTCGACCAAGGTCGCTACTGGCGCTGGAAGAGCGACTACCCCGCTGGGAGCAATAGCAGCCTCATCGAGGACTACCTCGGGCAGGACTACCGCATCGCTGGGGCGCTGAGCTACACCTGGCTCAAGCACCACGGGCACGGGCAGGACAGCATAGGCTACATACGCGTCTCGAGCTTCGCCCAGGGCCTCAGCGAGGGCAATATCAACTCCGCCCTGAGCCGCCTCAGCGGCTGCCGTGCGCTCATCATCGACATCCGTGACAACGGCGGCGGGCAGGTAACGAACTCTGACCTGCTGGCCAGTCACTTCATCGACGCCGAGCGCGTGGTGGGCTATATGAGCCACAAGCGCGGCCCCGGGCACGATGACTTCGCCCCGCGCGTAGAGCTGCGGTTACGCCCTGTAGATCGGGGGGTGCGCTGGCTGCGCCCCGTCGTCCTACTCGTCGACCGCGGGGTCTACAGCGCCGCCAATGACTTCACGCTCAGGATGAGCGGGCTGCCGCTGGTGACCATCATGGGGCAGCCTACGGGTGGCGGCGGTGGGCTGCCGATGAGTAGTGAGCTGCCCAACGGCTGGTCGGTACGCTACTCCGCCAGCCGCACCTACGACGCCGAGGGGCGCGATATAGAGCAGGGGATCAAGCCTGACCTCGCCCTCAGCTTCGAGCGCGAGGCCGCTATCCGCGGCTACGACACGATGATCGAGGGCGCGGTGAGCTACCTGAAGGAGCGCTTCGAGCACCTACGCCGCACGCGCCGCTGGTCTAAGTTCCCCCGCTAGACCCTAGCCGCCCCCAAGAGCTCCGCAAAGAGCCCGAGCCTCCACGAAGGCCAGCACAAAGCAAGCGCCCCCACAGATCCGAGTGATCTGTGGGGGCGCTTTGCTTGGGGCGAGAGCCCTATAGTAAGGACTTAGGAGGGACAGCCGAGCGAGGGCCGAGGCTAAGCGTAGAGCCTACGCGCCGCACGCAGCACCCAGCCGCTACGTAGCGCCAGATAGCTAACGAAGGCCAGCCACAGCGCATCCGCCCCCAGCCAGCTGGTCGTCGTGGCATAGAGCAGCACGTAGCCCACCAGGCCCACCAGCACGGCACGGCTCATGTCGATGCTGCGCGTGGCGCCGACCATGATCCCATCGCCGAGGAAGGCGAGGAAGGAGGCCAGCGGCACCACGGCGATCCACAGACGCTCCTCGGCGGCACGCGCCAGCACATCAGCCTTGTCCGTCAGCAGCGCCAGTAGTGGCTCGGGGATGAGGGCATACAGCAGGGCGAAGCAGAGCGCCACGCCAGCGCCGAGGCGCACGACCGCAGGGATGACTTCCCCGAGACGGCGCTTATCCCGCGCCCCGACGGCCTCACCCACCAGCGCCTCCGCAGCGTAGGCTAGGCCGTCCATGAAGTAGGAGAAGAGGCTAAAGAGCTGCATCAAGAGGCCGTTGGCCGCCAGCGTCACGCTCCCCATACGCCCCCCGATATAGACGAAGCTCAGCATCACCGACTGCAGGAGCAGCGTGCGCAGCATCAGGTGCTTGCCCACGTGGAAGTAACGCAGGATGGTCTCGGGGTGCCAGGCATCGCTGAGGCGTAGCCTACGGAGCACCTCCCGCTCGCGGCGCCAGCCTCCGAGGGCCAGCAGCACGAGGGCGCTGTACTGCGCCAGCACCGTCCCGAGGGCCAGTCCCCCGACGCCGAGGCCGAGGGGGAAGGCTAGGAGGTAGCTGTAGGTGATGTTGAGCACATTGCTGGCGATGCTGACGCTCATGACGAGCTTCATCTGCTGCATCCCCACCAGCCAGCCATTGAAGACATAGAGCAGCAGTGCCGCAGGCAGCCCGAGGAAGGCATAGCCGAGGTAGTCCTGGGCGGCGAGGCTCAGTGCCCCACCCTCCTGCTCGAAGAGCGAGGCCACGGGCGCGACATACAGCGGGCTCGCCAGTGCCAGTACGAGGCCCACCAAGAGCGCGATGAGACTCCCCGAGGCCAGCCCCCGACCGAGGGCGGCGACGTCGCCCGCCCCACGCGCCTGCGCCGTGAAGCCCGTCGTACCCATACGTAGTAGGCTCCACTGCCCGACGACGAAGGAGGTGACCGCCGCCCCTACCGTGACGGCAGCGATACTCTCCCCGCCAGCCATACGGCCAGCCATAGCGATGTCGCTGATCATGAGCAGCGGCACCGTGATGTTGGAGAGGATATTGGGATAGGTGAGCCTGAGGATCTGTCGGTAGAGGCTCTCGGGTGCGTGCTGCTTCATCGGGAGAGGTGGTGCTCTGAGACGATGAGGAGGATGTCGCCCACGGCGAGCTCCAGCTTGCCCTTAGGCACCATGTAGCGATCGCCACGACGCACGAGGATGACGAGCTCCTCCTCCCTGAGGTCGAGCTCCATCAGGAGGCTGCCGCCCGCCAGCATGGGTGCATCGACATGGCGCTCCTCCATGCGGGCGCCCGTATGCTTGGGGATCTTGACGCCGAAGAGGCTTACCTCCTCCTTGACCTCCTCATCGAGCTTGAGCCAGCGTGCCACCAGCGGCAGCGTCGTCCCCTGGATCAGCAGCGAGAGCAGGGTGATGAAGAAGACGATATTGAAGAGCGTCTCCGCCCCCTCGACCTGGCTCATCAGCGGATAGGTGGCGAAGATGATGGGCACGGCGCCGCGCAGGCCTACCCAGGCGAGGAAGTGGCGCCCGTTCATCGAGACGTGGGGGAAGAAGAGCAGGCAGAGGTGCACGGCCAGCGGACGTGCGAAGAGGATCATAAAGACGCCCGAGAGGAGCGCAAAGCCCGTGATGGGCAGCAGTTCGCTGGCGTTGACGAAGAGCCCCAGGCTGATGAAGAGCGTGATCTGCAGCAGCCAGGTGATGCCGTCGAAGAAGGTGGAGATACTCTTGCGGTGCACGATCTTCCTATTCCCCACCAGTACGCCCATGATGTAGACGGCTAGGTAGCCATTGCCCTGCAGCAGGCTCGTCACCGAGAAGGTGAGGAAGACCAGGCAGAGCAGCAGGATGGGATAGAGCGACTCGTTGCCGATGTTCACCTTGTTGAGGAACCAGCCCGTCAGCTTCCCCAGCACGTAGCCCAGCAGGCTCCCCACGCCGAACTGTAGGAGGAAGGTCTTCAGGATATCCGTCCACGCCCCTTCGCCTCCACCCGTGATGTACTGGATCAGTGCGATGGTGAGCATGTAGGCCATGGGGTCATTACTCCCACTCTCGAGCTCGAGGATGGGGCGTAGGTTCTCCTTGAGGTGCATCTTGCGCGAGCGCAGCAGCGCGAAGACCGAGGCCGAGTCCGTGCTGGACATCGTCGCCGCCAGCAGCAGGGCGATGGGGAAGGAGAGGTGTACGGGCGCCCAGCCCAGCAGGTCCATCCCGTAGAAGAAGCCCCCAAGGCAGAAGGTCGTCAGCAGCACCCCCAGCGTCGAGAGCATGATCCCTGGGCCGAGGACAGGGCGTATGTCGGTGAGCTTCGTCTCCAGCCCCCCCGTGAAGAGGATGACCGTCAGAGCGAGGATCCCGAGGTCCTGCATACGCCCTGCATCATTATACTGAATGCCCAGCCCCGAGCTGCCGAAGACCATACCCGTCAGGAGGAAGAGCAAGAGGGCAGGCACGCCGAAGCGCGTCCCCACCTTGCCCGCCAGGATCCCCGCGAGGATGAGCAGCGAGCCCATGAGGAGGAAAAACTCAAAGGAGAAGAGGTCCAATGTCATCTAGTGCTATTCTATTCGCTTTGTCTGCATGAGCGCCCGAGGGCGTTTAACAAATATAAGCATTTTGGCAGGGAAAAGCAAGACTTCGCGCACCCTGTGCCTCCGAGGCAGGCCGCTCAGTAGCCCAGTGCTCCTCCCCCACCGCTCCGAGCTACAGGCGCAGCCTCCCCACAGCGCCTCCCCGCTCCCTAAGGGACACGTACGCCCGAGGGAGCCCCAGCGCAACGCGAGCCCTACCTCCCGCTCCCGAGGGATACCAGTCACGGCTCTGAGGGACGTCCATCAGCGCGCTGAGGGGTATCAGTCAGCACGCTGAGGGGTATCTCTCAGAGCGACGCGACAAGGCGACGCGTGCGGCGGGGCTTAGCCGAGCCTCCCGCAGGACGAAGCGCGGGCTGCTCCGAGGGGCTACTGGGCTCCTTCGGACAAATAGGCTTAGCCCGCGCGAGGCCCACAAGGGGCGCAGGGCGCACACAAAGCGAGGAGCGCTGCTGGCCTTACCCCGAGGAAGGGTGACCTGCAGCACTCCTCGAGCGTGCACGATAGGGAAGCTGGACTAGCGACGCGGGTGGCGCTGGCGCCAGCTCTTGATGATCGGGTAGAAAACGAAGACGGCCGAGAGCAGCAGCGTGAGCAGCGTCGGTCCGTCTAGCCGCCCGCCGCGCATCCACAGCGTATAGCCCACAAGGCTCAGCCACAGCAGCGCGAAGAGCAGCATCTGCCGCGTGGTCAGCGGTCGTCGGTAGGCCATAGCGCGCTAATACTTAGCCTCACGCAGCAGCGCGGCTGCCTCGCGGGCGAAGTAAGTCAGGATGAGGTCGGCGCCCGCACGCTTGATCGACAGCAGGCTCTCCATCATGATGCGCTCGCGATCGATCCAGCCGTTCATCCCCGCAGCCTGGATCATGGCGTACTCACCGCTCACCTGATAGGCTGCCAGCGGCAGGTCGTAGCGATCGCGCGCCCAGCGGATGACGTCGAGGTAGGGCATGGCGGGCTTGACCATGACGATATCCGCCCCCTCGGCGATATCGCTCTCGATCTCGCGCATGGCCTCACGGATATTGGCGGGGTCCATCTGGTAGCTACGTCGGTCACCGAAGGCGGGGGCGGAGTCAGCAGCATCACGGAAGGGGCCGTAGAAGGCGGAGCTGAACTTCGCTGCGTAGGACATGATGGGCAGCTGCTCGTAGCCCTCGCGGTCGAGGGCCTCACGCATGGCGGCGATACGCCCGTCCATCATATCCGAGGGGGCGACCATGTCCACCCCAGCGCGGGCGAAGGAGAGGGCCTGACGGCAGAGGTAGGGCAGCGTGGCATCGTTGTCCACCGTGTAGTGCTCGTGCAGGATGCCACAGTGCCCGTGGTCGGTGTACTCGCACATGCAGATATCGGCGATGACGACGAGCTCGGGCAGGGCGGCCTTCAGCGCACGGATGCCCTGCTGGACGATGCCGTGGTCGCTGTAGGCTTCGCTACCCGTCTCGTCCTTGTGCTCAGGGATGCCGAAGAGCATGACGGAGAGGACGCCGAGGCGGTAGAGCTCCGTACACTCCTTCACCAGTTCGTCCACCGAGAGGCGGTACTGCCCAGGCATGGTGGAGATCTCCTCACGGATGCCCGTGCCGTGCACGACGAAGAGAGGGGCGATGAAGTCGGAGGGGCTGAGCGTCGTCTCACGGACGAGGCTACGCAGCTGAGGGGTCATACGCATACGGCGTAGACGTGTCGTAGGGTACATAAGCTAGCTTATAGGATGTGATCAATGTACTGAGTGAAGGCTGTCGGGGAAGTAAGGCGCCAGGCGGATACTATCCTCGCGACTGAAGGCAGGGCTCTGACGCAGGTGGCGCCAACTGAGGCGACGCCCCTCTCGCAGCACCCCGAGGCGCAGGCCCTGCAGCTGCGCGCGGTTGAGGTACGGGTGCCAGGGCAGCGAGTCGGCACGCAGCGCGGAGAGCGGATGCTGGCGCGGTGGCGTACGGACGGCGAACCATGGCCGCAGCTGGACGAAGCGGTCGGCATCCATCCCATAGACCTCCTGCAGCTGCAGCACCGTATAGTAGCCCCCGAGGCGGCTACGGAGGGAGAGGATGCGGTGGGCGAAGGCAGGGCCTATGCCTGGGACGCGCAGCAGCGTCAGCGAGTCCACGGCGTTGAGGTCCAGCGAGACGTAGTGCTGATACTTAGCTACGGCGCGCTCCGTCCCCGAGGGCGGGCCCACATAGTCGGGGCTCGTCACCAGGCGCTGGGCGGAGTCCCTCCGCTCGGGCGCCGAGTGTACCCCTTTCCGCAGCTCAGGAGTGGGCGCGGAGGCTGTAGTGCTATCGCTTGAGGGGGAGGGGGCGAGCGCTGCGACCGCCCCTGGGCTAGGGCTGCGGTACTGCGTCCAGGCGTAGAGCGCGAGCGCTGAGCTTAGGACGATGACCAGCAGCATGAGGACGATGCGCTCTGCCTTGCCTATGGGATGGTCGCCCTGTCGCATGTCAGTCTCTGGCTATAGGCTATCGCGGCGCAGCTCCTGCTCGATGCGTCCGTCCCGAAGGACGATCATGCGGTCGGCACGCGCAGCGAACTCGGAGTCGTGGGTGACGATGACGAAGGTCTGCCCCAGCTGAGCACGCAGGTCAAAGAAGAGCTGGTGTAGGCTCTCCTTATTGGCCGTGTCGAGGCTGCCCGAGGGCTCATCGGCGAAGATGACGGCGGGCTCATTGACCAGCGCACGCGCTACGGCGATACGCTGGCTCTCGCCGCCCGAGAGTTCGCTGGGCTTATGCCCCGCCCGCTCGGCGAGGCCGAGACGGCTGAGCAGCTCGAGGGCGCGCGCCTTGGCCTCAGAGCGCGAGCGCCCCAGCAGCAGCGCGGGGATCATGACGTTCTCCAGGGCGGTGAACTCAGGCAGCAGCTGATGCGACTGGAAGATGAAGCCGAGGCGACGACAGCGGAGCTCCGCCAGTCGGCGCTCGCTGAGCTGGGCGACCTCCTCGCCCTCGATACGCAGCGAGGCCCCGGGCTCGGCCTGCTCCAGCGTCCCGAGGATCTGCAGCAGGGTCGTCTTGCCCGCGCCACTAGCGCCGACGATGGAGATGATCTCGCCCGCCTCGACGCTGAGGTCGACGCCCTTGAGCACCTCGAGCGAGCCGAAGTGCTTGTGTATGTTAGTTGCCTGTAGGAGCATGCTGCGGGGGGATAGCGGATGAGGCGTGGATATGCTGCAGCACATAGGCCGCCAGCTGGCAGCCGAAAAGGGCCGGCATATAGGAGATGGTGCCCGCGGTGGAGCGCTTGCAGCGCTCGCCCTCGATCTCCAGCACGGCCGACTCATCGGGCAGCTCGCTGGAGAAGACGACGGGCACGCCGCGGCTGATGCCCAGCTTACGGAGACGCTTGCGGAGGGCGCGGGCCAGCGTGCAGTTGTAGCTGTGCGCTAGGTCCGCCTGATGGATCTTGGAGGGATCGCTCTTGGCCCCCGCACCCATGGAAGAGACGATGGGCAGCCCGCGCTCCCGCGCCAGGGCGATGAGGTAGACCTTGGGCGAGAGGGAGTCAATGGCGTCGACGACGAAGTCATAACGATGGCGGTCGAGGAGCTCGACCATGTTCTCATCCTTGAGGAAGTCCTCGATGACCTCCAGCTCGACCTCGGGATTGATGTCCCGGAGGCGCTCGGCGAGCACGCGGGCCTTAGGCTCGCCGATGCGGCTATGCGTGGCGATGAGCTGGCGGTTGATATTGGAGGGCTGTATCGTGTCGGCATCGACGATGGTGAGGTGACCGATGCCGCCACGTACGAGGAGCTCGCTGGCGTAGCCGCCGACGCCCCCCAGTCCCACGACAAGGACATGGCAGGCAGCGAGCTCGTCCACACGCTCATCCCCGAGCAGCAGTCGCGTGCGCTCCGTCCAGGCTTTGGCTTGACTCATCGAGGGACTTAGTTGATGCCGCGCTTATTGAGCTCCTGCTGGTAGAGCTTAGCGTTGACTAGATGCTCGCTGAAGCGTGCGGCGAAGCGGTGGTAGCCCGAGAAGTCCTCGCGGGCACACATATATAGGTAGTCGTGCGCCTCGGCTGCCAGCACGCTGTCGATGGTCGCCGTGTGGGGCAGCACGATGGGCGCAGGCGGGAGGCCTACGACGCGGTAGGTGTTGTAGGGCGACTCGATGGCTAGGTGCTCACCCTTAATGCGCTTGAGGGCGAAGTTGCCCGTGGCATACTTCACTGTCGGGTCGGACTGTAACTTTATGCCCTGACGGAGGCGATTGAGGTAGAGGCCTGCGATGCGGCTATACTCGTCGCGCTTGGCTGACTCGCTCTCCACGATGGAGGCCAGCGTCGTCACCTGCAGCGGAGTGAGCCCCAGGCGCTGGGCAGCCTCATTGCGCGCACCGCGCCAGAAGCGCTGGTAGCCGCTGTGGATGCTATCCAGCAACTCCTTCCCCGTAGCCGTCCAGCGCAGCGTGAGCGGCTGACGCATCAGCTGGGCACGCAGCGTCTCGCGGGTCATGCCATAGCGGGAGAGGAGCGCAGGGTCACTGAAGGCAGCCTCCAGACTGTCGCGCTTGACCCAGAGCTGGGCGGCAAAGAAATCGAGAATCTCGGCATTGGTACGCAGCGCCCCCGGCTGGAGCACAAGGGGCACATCCGCACCGTGCTGCAGCTCGTCGATGACCCCAGCCATATTCATATCGCGCGTGATGGCATAGCGTCCAGGGCGCAGCGGCTCGGAGCTCAGGCCTCGGTAGTCCGCCAGCCAGCCGAAGAAGCGGGGGTAGCGCAGCCAGAGCTTGGACTGCAGCTGCTGTCTGAGCTCGGGGTACTTCGCCCCTGGAGCTACGAGGATGTAGGTCGTATCGGCCTCGGGGCGTCCTGCAGGTGCCGTATAGAGGTAGCCCCCCGCACCCAGCCCTAGGAGGACGAAGAGCAGGACAAGGAGCAAGAGGTAGCGTCCCCAGGGACGGCGGCGACGCCCGTAGCTGGAGCGGTGCCCGCGGTACTTGGAGGGCAGGAGGCGACGCCCGTTGATGCGCTGATAGTGCGCGACAGAGTTCTTTGACATGGGAGGGAGGGCTCGGGGAGGTGAGTATTAGCGGTAGAAGGCACTCGGCGAACTGAGGCGCTGCAGGTCCCCGCCGCGGATGGCGTAGAAGGAGGGCAGGTGCTGCACATTGTACAGACCGAGGCTACGCCCCTCGGCATCGTGGACGGTCGTCCAGGGGAGGGTGCGCGTGGCGTTCTTCCAGAAGTAGCTATCGGCATCAACCGAGACCTCGTAGATACGCAGCTCGGGGTGCGCCTGCTGAAGCTGGCGCAGCTCTGCCACGAGCTCGGGTGACCAAGGCTCGGCGTAGGAGGTGAAGCTGACGAGCGTAGGGCCCTGAGCCGCGAGCTCCTTCAGAGAGACCTTGCGCCCCGTGCGGTCGGGATAGCTGAGCTCGGGGTAGGCGACGACCTCGGGCTGCTGAGGCAGCTCGTAGCCAGGCTCGTCGATCACGCAGCTGCCACGCTTGATAGCTCGCGCCTGGAGGGCAGCCTTTTTGAGCAGTGCCGCGTAGGGCGCCTCGGGGTAGAAGGTATCGTAGGCCGTAGCTACAGCGGCGAAGGCCGCGGCGTCGTCTGGATTGAGTGGAGAGAAGTAGCTGCCCGACCCGATGGTCTGCAGCAGCGCAAAGCACGCCGCGGGGCTCTTGGGGTCGGCGTAGATGAAGCGCTCGGTGAGCTGCTTCTTGAGCGCCGCGATGAGCTCTGAGCTACGAGCACGCGCCGAGTCGGCATTGATCCTATTCGCCCAGGCCTCCTGCACGATGGGCTCAAGCTGACGGCTGGTAGCCGTACTGAGGCGGCAGACCTCCTGGATCTGCTTATTGTAGTCCTCTGGCGAGGTGATACGGTAGCTGTCGAAGAGGCGTGAGGCCTCGGCTGTGATGCTGAAGCGGCGTGCCGAATCCGCCGCGAAGGGGATATGCTGCTCCCCGAGGCGCAGGCGGTAGAGCATCGGGTAGCTGTGCCCCTCACTGCGGAAGGAGAAGTGCCCCTGCTTATCAAGGCGCACCGAGTCGATGAGGCGAGGCTCCTCAGAGATCGTCTCCTCGAGGTAGAGCATCTGGTCGGCAGCACCGCTGATGGTGCCCTCGGCGATGAAGTCGCTCGACTTGCGGCCCGAGCAGCTGGCTATAAGGCAGAGGGCTAGCGTCAGCCCCAGTAGTCGTCCTATTCGCTTGGTCATGTGTCTATGATCGTGTGTGTCCTTATTCTGTCCAGTAGTCCCCAGTGGCGAGCAGCAGCTCCTCGGCACGTGCGATCTCGGCGAAGAGTGTCTCGCGTGTCGTGGCCTGCAGCATGGCGATGCGTACGGGGCGGAAGTGGTCTATGCCCTTGAAGATGGGGCTAGCGGCGATGTGACGGCGGCTGTGGAGGATGCCGCGGCGCTCGTCGAGCTTAGCGATATTATTGTCCACCAGCTGGCGCAGCACCTCGACGTAGTAGCTCTTGGCTCGCATCGGCAGCTGCTCGCCCGTCGTGAGGTAGTGCCGCATCTGCTCGAAGATCCAGGGCTGCCCGATGGTCGCACGGCCTACCATGACGGCATCCACGCCGTAGGTATCGAAGGCGCGGCGAGCCTCTTCGCCCGTCGTGATATCGCCGTTGCCGATGATAGGGATATGCATGCGGGGATTGTTCTTCACCGCCCCGATGAGCGTCCAGTCGGCCTGCCCCGTGTACATCTGGGCACGGGTACGGCCGTGGATGGTGAGCGCCTGGATGCCGCAGTCCTGCAGTGCCTCCGCCAGCTCGACGATGATCCGACTGTCGTGGTCCCAGCCGAGGCGCGTCTTGACCGTCACGGGGATCTTCACCGCCTTGACGATCTCACGTACGATCTCTAGCATGAGGGCGGGGCAACGAAGCATCCCGCTGCCAGCGCCCTTGCCCGCCACCCGCTTGACGGGGCAGCCGAAGTTGAGGTCCAAGAGGTCGGGCCCTGCAGCCTCGGCGATGCGTGCTGCCTCCACCATGGGAGCGACCTCACGCCCGTAGATCTGGATGGCTACGGGGCGCTCCTCGGGGTCGATGGCTAGCTTACGCGTCGTGCCCGCCACCTGACGGATGAGGGCATCGGCGCTGAGGAACTCGGTATAGACAAGGTCAGCACCGAAGCGGCGACACATCAGCCGAAAGGCGGCATCCGTCACGTCCTCCATCGGAGCCAGCAGTAGCGGCTCCCGTCCTAGCTCTAGGCTCTGTCCTATCTTCATCCCTTCTTTCCTTCTACTATATATACTGAGGCCACCTCTAGTGCCCGATGGATATCCGGACAAATATAAGTATCTCCGATGAGATCTGCTAGCCCCGTGGCCCGCAGCGTACTATGGACACGCTCGTTGACCCCCGAGAGGATGAGGCGCGTGCCGCTACGCTTCGAGGTGGCGACGAGGATCCCGAGGTTGCGCACCGCCGTCGAGTCCATGAAGGGCACCGAGCGCATACGTAGGACACGCACGGGCGGAGCGGCCTGCGTCACCGAGGTCACCTCCTCGAAGCGATTGGCAATGCCGAAGAAGAAGGGCCCCTCGATCTCGTAGACCTCTACCCCCTCGGGCAGCGTGAGGCGCTCGCTCTTGCCCTGATGCCCGTCATCTCCCGAGGCATGCAGCTCGAGCTCGCCGCGCGAGACGAGAATACGCGTGCTCTCGACCATGCGCTGCATGAAGAGCAGCATCGCCAGCAGCAGCCCCAGCTCGATGGCGATCGTCAGGTCGAAGATCACCGTCAGCAGGAAGGTCACCACCAGCACCGCCACATCGCTCTTGGGCCCGCGCAGGGAGGCGCGGACCGAGCGCCAGCCACTCATATTATAGGATATGACCACCAGCACCCCCGCCAGCACCGCCATAGGGATATAGGCCATCAGCGGCATGAGGAAGAGGAAGGTCACGAGCAGTACAACGGCGTGCGTCATCCCCGCGATGGGGCTGCGCCCGCCGTTGTTGATGTTGGTCATCGTGCGGGCTATGGCTCCCGTGACGGGGATCCCGCCGACGAAGGGCACGATGATATTGGCCACACCCTGAGCCACGAGCTCAGTATTGGAGCGGTGGCGCTCCCCGATGACCCCGTCAGCGACGCTGGCCGAGAGGAGCGACTCGATGGCACCAAGCAGCGCGATGGTGAAGGCGGGCGAGATGAGGCGCTCCACCAGCTCCCAGCTCAGCTCAGGGGCGACGAGCGGAGGTAGACTCGTGGAGATCTGATAGCGGTCGCCTATGGTCACCAGCTCGGTGATGCCGCAGTAGGTCTTCAGCACATAGCCGAGGATCGTCATCACGACAATCGCCACGAGCGAACCCGGGATGACCTTCGTCAGCCGTGGCGTCAGCTGGATGATGACGATGCTCCCCAGGCCTACGGCGAGCGTCAGCCAATGGGTCTGCCCCAGGCTCGAGAGCAGGACGCCCCACTTGGGAACGAACTCCTTAGGCAGGCTCGTGAGGCCGAGGCCGAAGAGGTCATTGATCTGCGTGGTGAAGATCGTCACTGCGATCCCTGCCGTGAAGCCTAGGATGATGGGATAGGGGATGAACTTAATCAGCGTCCCCAGCCTAAGCAGTCCCATCAGCACAAGGAGGATCCCCGCCATCAGGGTCGCCACGAGCAGCCCGCTCATGCCGTACTCGGTGATGATCCCGAGCACGATGACGATGAAGGCGCCCGTCGGCCCCCCGATCTGCACCGAGCTACCGCCTAGCGCGGAGACCACGAAGCCCCCGATTACAGCCGTGATCAGCCCCACCTCTGGGGAGACGCCACTGGCGATGGCGAAGGCGATAGCCATAGGTAGGGCGACAATCCCTACGATGAGTCCTGCTAGGAGGTCGCGCGTCAGCATCCCCCGATTGTAGCCCTTGAGGCTATCCAGCAGCATAGGTCGTACAGAGAATCCTAGCTTCATCTACTTCCGTCTATATATGATCATGAGGACTACAAAGATACGAAGAGCAGGGCGCATCACCCAGCCTTAGCCTCCGCCCGGCACCAGGACTCCCTCCCCGAGCGCAAGCGCGAAGGCAAGGAGGCTACCGCACCCCACACGGAGTCTCTTCCTTACACACTCCCTCCAAGGCTCACACGTATCAGGGGGCATCGCCTATACCACGCTCAAGCTACGGCAGGCGGAAGATCAACGGACTTCGGCAAAGACCCGACGGTATCCTGCATACCCTGCTGCATCCAAGCTAGGCTATAGCTATCCTCCCCGTCTCCCCCCAGAACAGCCCTTGGGCGCAAAAAATGAGCCCATACACGAAAAAGCCAGTGGTTACCCACTGGCTTTTTCTTTCTTCGCATACCTCAATAAGTAGCTGACCCTAATCGACTTACTGAGGTCGCGTTGGATTGCTACTACGAAGGTACATAAACGGGAGGCCAATCACAACCCAATGTAACACTAATGTAACGCATTTGTAAGTTGGATTGCTACTACGAAGGTACATAAACGGGAGGCCAATCACAACACGCTAACGCCGTGGCAAAAGGCTTTTACGGTTGGATTGCTACTACGAAGGTACATAAACGGGAGGCCAATCACAACTGAGCCTGGTGGAGGCCATACGCCGAGCTCAGTTGGATTGCTACTGCGAAGGTACATAAACGGGAAGCCAATCACAACGAACTTGCTTATCCACCTGCCGCTGCAGCTGTTGGATTGCTACTGCGAAGGTACATAAACGGGAAGCCAATCACAACTAGGCAGCATCTACAAGCGCGTGGACGAGTGTTGGATCGCTACTGCGAAGGTACACAAATTAGCTTCTTGGCACCTTGCTCCTACTTAATGTAGAGGAGGAGGCGAAGAGGCTCCAGCGGCCCTTGCCCACAAGGAAGAGGGCTCCTGAGGGATATCAGTCAGGAGGCTGAGGGTCGTCAGTGGCTCAAGTGAGGGATATCACTTAGGAGGCTGAGGGATAGCTCTCACGGCAGCCGAGGCTAAGCCGGCTCTTCGTCCCCCTCATAGAGGAGGACTGGGCTTGGGCGATCGAAG